>JAEEGL014822785.1_pt1 | contig 16440 bp, 12 predicted proteins | sample 9134231 | NCBI WGS metagenome assembly JAEEGL01 (sample SAMN16246548, study PRJNA631951) | gut metagenome | biome: gut microbiome; feature: rumen; material: fiber-attached | host: Bos | place: Iran: Karaj | collected 2018-10
AAATGAACGGTTTGCTCTTGACAAACCGTTTTTTGGTTTTCTCAAAGGATAGACTTGCATAATTTTGTGTAAATCTAACAAAAATGGGAGCAAATTGTTGGAAAATATACAGAAAAAATGTGGAAATCCCTTGAAAGCTTGAAATGGCAGGATTAAAATTTTAATAGGACAAATTTGGATTGTCTTGAAATAGTTTTAAATTATCTGAAAAGATAAATTTAGGAGGAATTTAAAATGAAGAAAGTATTAGCAATCGTTCTTGCACTTGTGATGGTATTTTCCTTCGCAGCATGCGGCAAGAAACAATCAGACGGGTACAAGATCACTGTCTGGTGCAGTGAGGTCGAAGGCGTGAAAGATCTCTTCGCAGAGAGGATCGCAAAATTCGCTGAAGAGAACGACGTCAAGATCTCCGCTACAGTAGAAGGCGTATCCGAAAGTGATGCAGCCACCCAGATGATTACCAGCGTTGAGGATGGAGCTGACATCTTCTGCTTCGCACAGGACCAGCTTGCAAGACTCGTTCAGGCAGGTGCTCTCGCAAAGCTCGGAGATGCTACCGCAGCAACAGTCAAAGAACTCAACAGCCCGGGTTCCGTAGCGAACGCATCACTCGATGGTAGCCTCTATTGCTATCCTCTCACAGATGACAACGGATACTTCATGTATTACGACAAGAGCGTCATCCCCGAGGAGGATCTCGGCAGCTTTGAGAAACTCATCGAAGACTGCGAAAAGGCAGGAAGGAATTTCTCATTCCAGCTTACAACAAGCGGCTGGTACAACGCATCCTTCTTCTTTGCGACAGGCTGCGTTTGCAACTATGTATTCGACGGTGACGGAAATGTTATTACTTCCACAGATACATACAACAGCGATGCAGGCGTTATCGCACTGAAGGGAATGCAGAAACTCCTCAAGTCCGGCGCATTCACAGCATCTGAAGCAGGAACAGCTGACTTCACAGCAGCTATTCCTTCTGCGATCGTAGTATCCGGAACATGGGATTACAACACAGCAGCAGAAGCTCTGGGCGACAACCTCGGAGCAACAAAGCTTCCGTCATTCACAGTAGACGGACAGACCTATCAGCTCGGATCCTTCAACGGATGTAAGCTTCTCGGTGTAAAGCCGACAACAGATACGGACAAAGCTGCACTTCTGCAGAAACTCGCTCTCTATCTCACAAATGAAGAGAGCCAGCTCGAGATCTACAACAAGTTCAACTGGGGTCCCTCCAACAAGGCAGCCCAGGAGAGCGAAGCTGTAAAGTCCAACCCCGGACTTATGGCACTTGCTGAGCAGAACGTATTCGCAACACCTCAGGGACAGTATCCCGGAAACTGGTGGAATGTTACCAAGAGCCCTGCAGTTGCCGCACAGAAAGCAACAACAGATGCTGAACTCAAGCAGGCTCTTCAGGAATATGAGGATGCCATCAAGGCAGGTCTTGCTGCAAACGGATACATCTTCGTAGGCGCATGGAACGGCTGGGACAATGCAGACGGAACCATGAAGCTTCAGGGTGAAGGCAATGTCTACAGCATCACCGTAAATGTTGAGAAGAGCGATTACATGGGCGGACGTATAGTCAAGGCAAGCTCATGGGATACAGACAAGGGCTGCACCATAGTCACTGAGGGCAAGGAGCTCATCAGCGAGGACGGCGGTTCCGATAACAACATCGTATTCCTTGAACCGGGCACCTATGAAGTAACCTTCGATGAAGGCGCCATGACTATCAAGATCGTTAAGAAGTAATTAATTTATATCTCATACCGACAGGTTGCAGGTTTTCCCTGCAACCTGTTTTTAGAAGGAAAAGCATATTTAAGAAGGTGAATTGTATGAAAAAACTGACCGATCTTGAATATCTCCGTTTGTCGAAGGGCGGAAAGGCGCTTTACAAGATAAAGCTGTTTTTATCCTCCATTTTTCCCGCTATAGGCAACGGGATCAAGCGTCTGGGACGTTCCATAGGAGGCTTTTTTCAAAAGATATGGAACGGGCTCAGAGATATTGGGAAGACTTTCAAAGACGGAAGCTGGCAGACAAAGCTTTCATACTTTGTCATGGGCTTCGGCAACATGAGCCGCGGACAGTTTGCCAAAGGTCTTCTCTTCTTTATTTTTGAAGCGGTATTTATTATCTATATGATATTCTGGGGCGGTCACTGGCTGGGCAAGTTTTCGACTCTCGGTACGGTTGGACCTCAGAAAAACGTTTATGATCCGACAACGGATACATATATCTCGATCCCCGGAGACGATTCTTTCAAGATACTGCTTTACGGGCTGCTGACGATACTGTTCATAATCGCATTCATAGGCACATGGATCATGAACGTAAACCAGAACAAGACTCTGGATCATATCATTAAAAGCGGAAAGAAGGTCAAGAGTGGAAAGGATGATCTGAAATCACTTCTTGACGATCAGTTCCACAAGACCCTGCTTGCGCTTCCTGTGACAGGCATCATAGTTTTTACCGTCATTCCTATCATTTTCATGATACTGGTATCATTCACAAATTACGATGCGGCACATGACGGCTACAGCAACCTGTTTACCTGGATAGGAATGAACAACTTCAATGAATTGTTCTTCTGGAACTCCGGCAGTTCAAATCTTTCTGCTGCATTCGGAGAGATACTCTCCTGGACTTTGATGTGGGCATTCTTTGCGACATTCTCCAACTATTTCCTCGGTATGCTTGTCGCTATCATGATAAATAAAAAGGGGATCAAACTGAAAAAGATGTGGAGAGGCATATTGGTCCTTACCATAGCTATCCCGCAGTTCATATCCCTGCTTTATGTCTCCAAGATGTTTGCCGATAACGGACTGATCAACGGCTTCCTCCTGAATATGGGCTGGGTCACTCCGGCAACAGTCATAAAGTTCTGGACTAATCCTACTCTGGCAAGGATAACCGTTATCCTGATCAATATCTGGATCGGTATCCCTTACCTGATGCTCATAAGCACCGGAATACTGATGAACATCCCTCAGGATCTATATGAATCTTCAACTATCGACGGCGCCAGCGTATGGCAGCAGTACATGAAGATCACTCTTCCGTACATGCTCTTCGTGACAGGCCCCTATCTACTCACGAGTTTCGTCGGTAATATAAACAACTTCAATGTCATTTACCTGCTGACCGGCGGAGGACCTACCAACCCCAAGCTCCTCACCAGCGGCGGTTCGGCAGGAGATACGGACTTGCTTGTTACCTGGCTGTTCAATATAACGACAGGGGCGGAAAGCAACTACAAGCTGGCTGCGGTCATAGGTATCATGATATTCCTGGTTGTAGCCATACTATCCCTCATAGTGTATAACGTGATACCGTCAACGAGAAATGAGGAGGATTTTCAGTAATGGAAAAGGATATGAAAAAACTCGCCAGTATGAGCCGCAGAAGAAAAGCGGGCAATACTGTCGTCTACATCATTCTTACAGTGATGTCCATAATATGGCTGTGCCCCTTTATATTCATCGTGTTCGAATCCTTCAGATGCGAATCGACGGGACAGGCAGGCTATGTCATTCCTCATCAGTGGGGATTTGATAACTACGTAAGGCTGTTGACTCAGACAGATTTTCCGAAATGGTATCTGAACACTCTCGTGATAGCTCTGTTCGTTGCTGTGATCCAGACGATCATAGTCCTGTGCATGAGCTACACTCTTTCAAGGCTTCGTTTCAAAGGAAGAAAGTTCCTCATGAACTGCATGCTGGTACTCGGAATGTTCCCTGGGTTCCTTACGATGATAGTTCTTTACAAGGTGTTGTCCGGAATGAATCTTACAGGGATCCATGCAGTGCCCGGACTGATACTCATCTACGTTGCTTCTTCAGGAATGGGATACTATGTATCAAAAGGATTCTTCGATACTCTACCGAGATCTCTGGATGAGGCGGCCAGGATAGACGGAGCGTCAAGGGCTCAGGTCCTGACGAAGATAATACTTCCCTTGTCAAAACCGATAGTCATATATACGGTGCTTACAGCATTCATGGCGCCATGGGGAGACTTCATATTTGCAAGATACATTTCCCACGGAAGCAGCGCCGGTATGAACGTCGCAGTCGGATTATGGACATGGACGGCTAAGACATCCATAGGAACTTCGTATACCATGTTCTGCGCAGGCGGCGTTCTGGTAGCGATACCCATAACCATACTCTTTATGTGTCTGCAGAAATACTATGTTGAAGGTGTTACAGGCGGAGCCGTAAAGGGCTGAGGAGGAACAAAGATGGCAACAGTTAAATTAACAGATGTTAAAAAAGTATATGATAACGGCTTCGTAGCCGTAAAGGATTTCAACCTTGATATCAAGGATAAGGAATTCATCGTATTCGTCGGTCCTTCAGGCTGCGGTAAATCAACGACTCTTCGTATGATAGCGGGCCTTGAGGATATATCAGACGGAACGGTGGAGATCGACGGAGTGGTAGTCAACGATCTTCAGCCGAAGGACAGAAATATAGCAATGGTATTCCAGAACTATGCTCTGTACCCGCATATGTCAGTCTATGACAACATAGCTTTCTCTCTGAGACTCAAAAAGACACCGGAAGATGAAGTCTATGAAAAGGTGACAAAAGCAGCTGAGATCCTGGGCATAACAGAACACCTTCTCAAAAAGCCCAGAGCTCTTTCCGGAGGACAGAGACAGAGGGTCGCCATAGGAAGAGCAATGGTAAGAGACTCAAAGGTATTCCTTATGGATGAGCCTCTTTCGAACCTGGATGCCAAACTGAGGAACCAGATGAGAGCGGAGATAATCCTTCTTCGCCAGAGACTCGACACGACTTTCATCTATGTCACTCATGACCAGACAGAAGCTATGACGCTCGGTGACAGGATAGTCATCATGAAGGACGGATATATCATGCAGGTAGGAACTCCTACGGAGGTCTTCGATATGCCGGATAATCTGTTCGTCGCAACATTCATAGGTTCTCCCACGATGAATATCATGGAGACCGAACTTGTGAAGAGAGGCGATAAGTATTATGTGACGCCTTTCGGTTCCGAGATGGAAGTGGACGGAGAAAAGGGTAAGGCTCTTCTTGAGAAGCATGTAGAAAGCCAGTATATCAAACTCGGTGCAAGGCCTGAGCATATAAGCCTGCGCTGGGAGCCCGCCAGGGATGCTATCCCATGCACCCTGCAGGTAAACGAGATGATGGGCAGCGAACTTCATCTCCACGTCCTCACCGAAGACGGCACGCCTCTCATTGTAAGGGTACAGACCATAGATCTTACTCCTCAGCAAAGAGAGAGCCTGGTCTCAGGCGCAAAGCTGTATCTCCACTTCAACGGAAAGATCATGCATTTCTTCAATACCGAAACGGAAGAGAATCTTCTTGTTTAATGAGATCAGCGATGAAAAGAATCAGAAAAATAACGGTTTTAGTACTCGTAACAGCCCTGCTTGCAGGGCTGTTTACGGCTTGTACATACAAAATGGATAAATCAAAACTGGCAAGCACTCTTTATGTCAAAAAGGTCGAAGGTCTGCCTAAGGACTTCATCATGGCAATGGACGCTTCATCCGTCATATCGGAAGAAGCAGCAGGTGTAAAGTTTTACGGTATGGACGGTTCGGAGCAGGATGTTTTCAAGACCCTTGCTCAGGCCGGGATCAACTATATACGCGTCAGAGTGTGGAACGATCCCTACGATGAGAACGGCAACGGTTTCGGAGGAGGTAACTGCGATATAGAAACCGCCATAGAAATAGGGAAGAGGGCGAGCAGATATAACATGAAACTGCTGGTCGATTTCCATTATTCAGATTTCTGGGCAGATCCGTCAAAGCAGATGTGCCCGAGAGCATGGCAGGGCATGTCCATAGAGGAAAAAGCCCAGGCATGTTACGACTATACCTATGACTGCCTCACAAAACTCAAGAATGCAGGCGTGAAGGTCGGAATGGTACAGATCGGGAATGAGACCAACGGCATGGTAGCCGGAGAAAAGATCTGGATGAATATGTACTACATATTCGACGCAGGCTCCAGGGCGGTAAGAAAAGTGTTCCCAAAGGCTATGGTGGCAGTCCATTTCGCAAATCCGGAAAAAGCTTCGGCAATAGCGGATTACGCAAAAAAGCTGGACTATTACGCTCTTGACTACGATGTTTTCGGATGCTCATACTATCCGGTATGGCATGGCACCCTTGATAATCTGAAGGAAGTCCTCGACAAAGTGACGGATACCTACGGCAAGAAGGTCATGATAATGGAGACTTCCTATCCCTATACGGATGAGGACAGTGATTTCTTCGGGAATTCCGTCTCGAGCGGAAGCGGGATAACGAAGGATTATCCCTTCACGGTACAGGGGCAGGCCAACTGCATACGGGATATAGTGCAGGCAGCTGCAGATATGAAAAGCTGCATTGGCGTATCTTACTGGGAAGGGACATGGATCGCAGCGGGCGGAAGCTCTTTTGAAGAGAATTCCGCTTTGTGGGAACAGTACGGCTGCGGCTGGGCAAGCTCCTATGCCAAGGCCTACGATCCCGGTGATGCAGGAAGGTATTACGGCGGAAGTGCCGTGGACAATCAGGCCATGTTCTCGCCTCAGGGTTATCCCCTCGAATCTTTGAAGATCTTCAACCTGGTGAGATATGGGAACAAAGTAGATCTGGCAGCCGACGCTCTTGAAGATGCCAGCGTGAGTATCGATCTGAACGGATCCATACTTCTGCCTATGACCGTGAACGCTGTCATGAATGACGGAAGCAAGGAAGAGATACCGGTAGAGTGGAACATAACTGACGCCGATATGGAGATGATGAAAAACGGCGGAGTCAGGCAGTATCATTTCACCGGCACGGCAGGAGGGATGGAAGCAAACCTTTATGTCGATATGATAGAGTTCAATTTCCTGTCGAATCACAGTTTTGAAGACGGTACAGATGCCCCATGGATCGTCCGGGCAAACAAAAAGATGGACGAACTCAAAATCGAGGAAAAGCAGACAGATTCAAAAACCGGCAAATGGCATTACCATTTCTGGAGCGCTGCAAAAAACTCTGTCGACTTTGACCTTGAGCAGGAGGTCAAAGGCCTTGAGAGCGGAAAGTATAAATATACGCTTTCCATCATGGGCGGAGACGGGGGAAACACCGACATATATATGTATGTGAAGATAGACGGGACTATCACAGAAAAATGTCCCATGCACATCACTTCCTGGAATTCATGGGAGACGGATGTGATAGACAGTTTTGAATACAGAGAAGGACAGGAGCTTATAGTGGGAGTGCATGTGGAATGTGAAGGCTCCGGGAACGGTGCCTGGGGCAAGATAGACGATGCGCTTCTCAATTCGGTCAAGGAATAAGGCTATGAAAAAAATATCATGCGTGATCCTGGCGTTGCTGATGGTATTCACCTTTGCATCCTGCGGATCCAAAACAAAGGAATATGTTATAAAAGATGCGGCACTCAAGCCTGCAGACCGTCCGGATGATGACAACATAGTTTTCTATCAGATCTTTGTCGGCAGTTTTTCCGACAGCAACGGAGACGGTATAGGAGATCTTAAGGGAGTCATAAACAGGCTCGATTATCTTAATGACGGAAAGCCTGATTCGGGCAAGTCTTTGGGTATCGAAGGCATATGGCTTTCGCCTATATTTACATCCCCGAGCTACCACAAGTACGATGTTGCCGACTACTATGAAATAGACAAGGATTTCGGAACAGAAGACGATCTAAAAAAGCTCATAGAGGAATGTCATAAAAGGGGCATACGCCTGATCCTGGATCTTCCCATAAACCATACCAGTTCGCAGCATAAATGGTTTACGAATTTTGTTGCGACCCATAAAACAGATAATACGGGCAACGTCTTCTACGACTACTATACCTGGTATCGCAGCGGCGGAGAAAGACCTTCAGGAGGCGGCTATTCCAGAGTGGAGGGAACAGACGACTTTTATGAGTGCAGTTTTTCAGGGGATATGCCTGAACTCAATTACGACAATCCCCTCGTGGTGGATGATGTACTGAAGATAGCTAAGTACTACATTGCGCTGGGTGTGGACGGATTCAGGTTCGACGCTTCCAAGTATGTGTATTTCGGGGACAATGAAAGGTCCGCGAGATTCTGGGACGCTTTCATAGGAGAGCTCAGGAAGGAGAACCCGAAACTCTACATCGTACATGAAGTGTGGGATAATGACTCTGTGACTTTCGAATACAACACGTCGGGCAACTGCTTTGATTTCACGGCAGCCCAGTCTGAAGGAAAGATAGCCATGGCAGCAAAAGCGGGGAATGCATCGGTGTATACTTCCTATGTTGAAAACTATATAAGTAAGCTCGCTTCAATAAATCCTGATGCCGTATACGTTCCCTTCCTTGCAAACCACGACATGGACAGGGCTGCAGGTTTTCTTCCCGTATTCAACGGCAGAGCCTATGTGGCAGCCAATCTGATGCTTCTTGGCCCTGGGTCTCCCTTCATATATTACGGAGAGGAGCTTGGCATGAAAGGCACCAGAGGCGGGGCCAACACTGACGCCAACAGAAGGCTTGCCATGGTATGGGGCGACGGAGACAGCATTAAGGATCCTGAAGGCACGACCTATGACAGTTCCAAACAGATCGAGGACGGAGCCATGGCTCAAATGGGAAAGGAAGACAGCCTCTATACCTACTACAAGCGCCTCATAATGATAAGGAATGCAAACCCCGAGATAGCCAGAGGCGATTACAGATATATTAGTTTTGCCGGCACAAAAGCAGGTGGCTTTGTGTCCACCTATGAAGGGAGCACGGTCTGCGTGGTCCACAATACCAGCAACGACGATCTTGTGCTCGATCTTTCAGGGGCAGGAACCTTCACGGAACTGAGGGCATATGCAGGCGTCGGGACGGCAAGTCTTGACGGAAATACGCTTACTATCAGCAGCCAGACCAGCGCAGTGCTGAAATAGGGAAAAACAAGAAAATACTGCTTGACTTAAAGACGGACGTGACTTAGAATACAAGAGCGTTCGTCTTTTTTATTGCCTAAAAAAGGCAGCAAAAGAAACGGCGGTTACAAGTTACAGTAACAGTGCCGAAAAGGGATGAGTGAGTAAGGCAGCTCATCAGAGTAGGCGCCGAAATCTATGGACGTAAAGAGCCATACAAGTAGACAGGAGGATTAAAAATGTCTTATGTAGCAAAGCCATCGGAGATCGAAAGAAAATGGTACGTTCTCGATGCAGAAGGAAAGACCCTTGGTCGCCTCTGTTCTGAAGCAGCCATGATACTCCGTGGAAAGAGAAAACCGATTTACACACCGTTCATCGACACCGGAGATTATGTCATCGTTATCAACGCTGACAAGGTGCAGGTCACAGGCAAGAAAGCCCAGAAGATGATCTACAAGCACTACAGCTATTATCCGGGCGGGATGAGAGAGACCACCTTCGAAGAGATGCAGGCAAAGCATCCTGACGAAGTAATACGCCACGCAGTAAAGGGAATGCTCCCCAAGGGACCTCTCGGAAGACAGATGGCCAAGAAGCTCAAGGTTTATGCGGGACCCGATCATAAACATGCAGCTCAGAAGCCGGAAGTATACGAATTTTAGTTAGGGAGGTTTAGAAAATGGCAAAGATCCAGTACTGCGGAACAGGCAGAAGAAAATCCTCTGTTGCAAGAGTTCGTCTTGTAGCAGGCAAGGGAGAAATCATTGTTAACAAGAAGCCTCTTGACGAATATTTCGGAATGGAGCTTCTTAAGAGAGAAGTAAGACGTCCTTTGGAGCTCGTAGGAGCAGAAGGAAAGTATGACGTTATCGCTACCGTTAACGGCGGCGGCACAACAGGCCAGTCCGGCGCTCTGCGCCACGGCATTTCAAGAGCGCTCTGCCAGGCAGATCCTGAAAACAGAGCGGCACTCAAGGCTGCAGGCTTTATGACCCGTGATCCTCGTATGAAGGAAAGAAAGAAATACGGACTCAAGAAAGCACGTCGTGCGTCTCAGTTCTCAAAGAGATAATATCACACTCATCAGGGCAGCGATGCTCCCGTTTGAAGTGTGTATTATATGAACTAATGATGATAAGCTCCAGAACTATCTGGAGCTTTTCTTTTAGAAAAGATTATGAAAAAGAAAAGCAACACACAACTTATATGGGAGTTCCTTTACGGATGTAAAAGGTATTTCGCCGTATTCATCATCGCTCAGCTCGTTACTTCGCTGTGCCAGATGCTGACTCCCCAGATCGTAAGGTCCACCATAGACAATGTTCTCGGAGGAAAGGAAGCAGACTTTCCTGCCTTTGTCATGCGAATTGTGGAAAAGGCCGGCGGATTTGCGTACATAGCGGATCACCTCTGGATAATGGCAGCGGCCCTCATGGCTGTGGCTACGGTCCAGTTCGTGTCCAACTATGTGGGCAGGGTATACAACACAAAAGCAGCAGAATCCCTTTCCAGGGCAATGCGCAACAGGCTTTTCGGACATATCCAGAAGCTTCCCTACGACTGGCACATGAAGAATCATACGGGAGATATCATCCAGCGCTGCACATCGGATATCCAGACTTTAAGGAATTTCCTTGCAGAGCAACTTACGGCCCTTCTTCTTACGGTCCTTAAGATCGCCATGGGGCTTTACTTCATGTTTTCAATGAACGTGAGGCTGTCCCTCTATGCCATGATCCCTATCCCGGTGATCATCGTACTGACGGTGATCTTTTCAAAGGACATGCACGAGGGTTTCAAGGCCTGCGATGAGATGGAGGGCGTCGTATCCTCCATCGTCCAGGAGAACCTGACCGGTGTAAGAGTGGTGAGGGCCTTCGGACAGGAGAGAAGGGAAAAGGACAGATTTGAGGCTAAGAACGATGAATATACGAACCTCTGGATAAGAGTGGGTCACCTTATGGGAAGGTTCTGGTGCTCACAGGATGTACTGACGAGCCTTCAGACTCTTCTGGTGCTCGTGCTCGGAGCAAAATTCTGTATAGACGATGCAATGCTCCCGGGCGAATATGTGGCCTTCCTCTCATACAACGCCATGATGTCATTCCCCATCAGGCGTATAGGAAGAGTGGTGTCCGAAATGAGCAAGGCAGGAGTCGCCATCGACCGTATAGCCTATGTGGTCAACTCTGAAGAAGAGAAGGATCCTGAGGATTCGGTAAAGGCTCCCCTTGACAGAGACATAGTGTTCGACCACGTAAACTTCAGCTACGAAGGGAGCAAGGAGATACTGCACGACGTGAGTTTCACCATTCCTGCAGGATCCACCCTTGGCATACTCGGCGGCACGGGGAGCGGCAAGTCTACTCTCATGCTCCTTCTTGACAAGATGTACACGCTGCCGGAAGGCTGCGGAAGCATATATATAGGAGATACCGATATACGTAAGATAGATACGGCTTACCTGAGAGACAACATTTCCATCGTACTTCAGGAGCCTTATCTCTATTCCAGATCCTTAAAGGAGAACATAGGGATAACAGACGAGAGTTTCGATCTTGAGGCGATCAGGGAGGCCGCAAGAGCTGCGTGCCTCGACGAGACCATAGAGAATTTCGAAAAAGGTTACGATACTTTCGTCGGAGAAAGGGGAGTCACCCTTTCCGGCGGACAGAAGCAAAGGACTGCGATAGCAAGGGCCCTTACCAAAAATGCGCCCATATTCATCTTCGACGATTCCATGTCTGCTGTAGATACGGAGACCGACGCGAAGATCAGGGCAGCCTTGGAGGAAAAGTTCGGTACAGCCACGATAATCATCATCTCGCACAGGATCACGACCCTTTCAAAAGCGGACAATATCCTGGTGCTGGATGACGGGCGGGTATCTGAGATCGGAAGCCCGGAAAAACTCAGAACTTCCGGCGGACTTTACAATCAGATATTCGACATACAGTCGGGAAGTATTTAAGGAAGGAGGCGCAGAATATGAGTAAAAAAACAAAAGAAAAAGATCCTATGCGTCTCTTCGGCATCCCGAAAATGATGCCCCTGATACTGAAGTACAAGAAACCGCTCCTTCTCATGTGCCTCTTTACGAGCATTTCGAATCTGGCGGCAGTGGCAGCCCCGGTGTTCCAGCGCTACGCCATCAACCACTATGTTGAAGACAGGACCCTGGATACCATATGGATATTCATAGGCCTCTACGTCCTGAGCATAGCAATCATGGCATGGGCCGGATACCAGGAAGTCATAGTAGGTCTTACCACCGAGATGCACATGGATAAGGATATGAGGAACAAGGCTTTCTCACATCTTCAGGAACTGGCATTCTCGTACTACAACCAGAACAGTGTTGGATACATCCATTCAAGAGTCATGAGCGATACATCGCGAATAGGCGATCTTTTCTCATGGCAGGTCCACGATACGGTGGCCTTTGCCGTATACATCGGAGCATCGATCATAATCATGTTCATAACGGACTGGAAACTGACTTTGCTCGCCATGGCCATAGTTCCGGTCATAACAGTGTTCTTTTCTGTTTTCCAGATGAAGTATTTCGAACTTCACAGGGAAGTGAGGGAACTGAACTCAAAGATCACCGGTGACTTCAACGAAGGCATCACCGGAGCCAAGACGACTAAGTCTCTGGTCATAGAGGACAAGATATTCGATGATTTCCGCAAGGATACCGATGCCATGGTCAAGAAGTCAATCGAGCAGGCAAGGCTGCACGGTGTGTTCCATGCCGTGACGATATTTGCTTCATCTCTGGCAGTGGCCATAGTCCTCTGGAAAGGCGGCATACTGGCAAAGGAAGAGATAGGGACCTTCTCCATGTTCATGTCCTATGCGGAAAACCTCATGGAGCCGGTGAGATGGCTCGTAGATACTCTTGCCCTCTTCGTCGCAGGAAAGGTCAATATCGAAAGGTATACCAGGCTCTGCGAGACAGTGTCAGACGTTACCGATACTCCGGAAGTAATAGAGAAGTACGGAGACTCCTTTGATCCGAAGAAGGAAAACTGGGAGGACATAAAAGGAGATATACGCTTCGACGACGTCAGCTTCAAATATCCTGACGGGGGAGACTACGTTCTTGAGCATTTCGACCTCGACATTCCTTTCGGTACCAACCTTGCCATAGTAGGCGAGACAGGTGCAGGAAAGAGTACTCTTGCCTCCCTTATTTGCCGTTTCTATGAGCCGACCTCAGGCAGGGTCCTCATAGACGGAAAAGATGCAAGAGAACGCTCACAGCTATGGCTTCACAGTTCCCTCGGTTACGTCCTCCAGACACCGCATCTTTTCTCCGGTTCCATTAGAGATAATCTAAAGTACGGAAACGAAGATGCCACGGACGAAGAGCTCTGGAAGGCCATAGACCTGGTGTCTGCCAGGAACGTCATAGAAAAGCTTGAAAAGGGTCTCGATACCGATGTCGGAGAAGGAGGAGACATGCTCTCCACGGGAGAGAAGCAGCTCATTTCCTTTGCAAGGGCGATACTCGCCGATCCTAAGATCATAGTTCTCGACGAAGCCACAGCTTCTGTCGATACTCTGACGGAGGCAAGGATACAGGCAGCCATCGACACGGTGATCAAGGGTAGGACATCCATAGTCATAGCCCACAGGCTTTCGACCGTCAGGAACGCGGATCACATCCTGGTGGTCGCAGGCGGCAAGATCATCGAGAGCGGGAAGCACGAAGATCTGCTCGCAGCCAGAGGTCATTATTACCAGCTCTGGACAAGGCAGTTCGAAGATGCGGCAACCGCTGAGATTCTCAACAAAAAATAACAGCAAAAGCACTCTTTATGAGTGCTTTTTTCTTGTTTTGTGATATACTTACAGAAATAATCAAGCGTTAAGGAATCAGTTTGAAAGACATGAAAGTACTACTTACCGGAGGGACCGGATACATTGGCAGCCACACTGCCGCCGAGCTCCTTTCGAAGGGCTATGAAACAGTCCTTCTCGACAACTTATCGAACAGCGAAGAAAAGACCGTGATGAACATCGCAAAGGTCTGCGGCAAGCTGCCCAAATTCGTCAAGGGCGATGCCTGCGATCCGCAGACTCTTGACAAGGTATTCACGGACCACAAGATAGACGCTGTCATACATTTTGCAGGATACAAAGCCGTGGGAGAGAGCGTTGAAAAACCTCTCATGTACTACAGGAACAACTTAGACAGCATGCTTTCCGTTCTCGAGGCAATGAAGAGACACGGATGCAATACACTCATTTTCAGCTCATCTGCTACCGTTTACGGGGAGGACAATCCCGTTCCGTTCGTTGAGACCCAACCTACGGGCGGGTGCACAAATCCCTACGGAAGGACGAAGTATTTTATAGAAGAGATTTTGAAGGATGCCGCTAAGGCGGATCCGCAGCTTTCCGTAGTCATCCTCAGGTATTTCAATCCCATAGGAAGCCACAGAGTGGGTTACCTTGAGGAGCAGCCCAAAGGCGTTCCGAACAACCTTTTCCCGTATATATGCCAGGTGGCGGAAGGAAAACTTGAAAAGCTCAGCGTTTTCGGAAACGACTATCCCACACCTGACGGCACGGGAGTCAGGGACTATATCCATGTGATGGATCTTGCAGCCGGTCATGAAGCAGCTCTTCGCTATGCTGCCGAGCACAAGGGATCCGAGGTTTTCAACCTGGGCACGGGAAAAGGAACTTCCGTACTTGAAATGGTAGAAGCCTTCGAGAAGGCAAGGGGAGTGAAGATCCCATATGAGTTCGCTCCCAGGCGTCCCGGAGATATAGCCGAATGCTATGCGGACTGTTCCAAGGCTAAGGAGATACTGGGCTGGGAAGCAAAGTATACAGTCGAAGATGCCTGCAAAAGGCCTCTTCACTAGATTAGGAGATAGATATGACAGAATTAAGAGATGTATTCAAAAGCCCGTCAAAGTTCGAGGGTGATATAGAAGTCGTAGGCTGGATCAGGAACAACAGAGGATCCAACAAATTCGGTTTCATCGATCTGAATGACGGCACATATTTCAAGAGCGTGCAAGTGGTATATGAAGAGGAATTCTTAAAGAATTTCGACGAAGTATCGAAGCTCCCGCTTTCCACGGCTCTTAGGGTGAAGGGACAGCTGGTCCTGACTCCGGAAGGGAAACAGCCCTTTGAGATCAAGGCCAGGGAAATATCCGTAGAGGCTCCATCGGATCCCGACTATCCCATACAGAACAAGAGACATACCATGGAGTATCTCCGTACCCAGCAGCACCTCCGTCCGAGGACCAACAAGTTCTCAGCGGTGTTCAGGGTCAGGAGCGTGGCAGCTTACGCCATACATAAGTTCTTCCAGGAGAGGGGCTTCGTATATGCACATCCGCCCATCATAACAGCGAGCGATGCTGAAGGCGCAGGATTGATGTTCCATATCACGAACTTCGACCTTGCCAACGTACCGAAGAATGAAGACGGCAGCGTGGACTTTTCTCAGGACTTCTTCGGCAAGAGCACGAACCTTACGGTGTCCGGACAGCTCGAGGCGGAGATATTCGCCCTGGCTTTCAAAAACACCTACACCTTCGGGCCCACATTCAGGGCTGAGAACTCCAACACGACAAGGCATGCCAGCGAGTTCTGGATGATAGAGCCGGAGATCGCTTTTGCAGATCTTAAAGATGATATGGACCTCATCGAAGAGATGGTGAAGTACATAATAAACTACGTCCTTGAGAACTGTCCGGCGGAGATGGAGTTCTTCAACAGTTTCGTTGACAAAGGACTCATGGACAGGCTCCACAACGTGGTATCGAACGATTTCGAGCGCCTGGAGTACACAAGAGCCATCGAGCTCCTTGAAGAGGCTCAAAGGAATGGCAGGAAGTTCGAATACAAAGTCACCGGATGGGGCATGGATCTTCAGTCAGAACACGAGAGATATATCACGGAAGAAGTATTCAAAAAGCCGGTCTTCCTCATCAACTATCCTTCCGCCATTAAAGCCTTCTATATGAGGGAGAACGAGGACGGAAAGACCGTCGCTGCCTGTGACCTTCTGGTACCCGGCATAGGAGAGATAGTAGGCGGATCCCAAAGGGAAGAGCGCTACGACGTGCTTCTTGACAAGATCAGACGCCTCGGAATGGACGAGGAGACTTACTGGTGGTATCTCGAGCTCAGAAAGTACGGCGGATGCAAACACGCCGGTTTCGGCCTCGGCTTCGAGCGTATGATAATGTACCTCACCGGAGTGGACAACATCAGAGACGTGCTGCCCTTCCCGAGAACACCCAAAAACGCAGATTTCTAAGAATATGAGCGCGGGACACCGCGCTCAATCCTTTTAAGCCATGAAAGACAGCATAAAGGGCAGTTTGTTGCTCTTCATAACTGCATTTATCTGGGGCATCGCCTTCGCTTTCCAAAGAAGCGGCATGGAATACATAGGGCCCATCACCTTTATGGCCGCAAGGTGTTTCCTTGCAGTCATATTCCTGGCTGTCCTGTGC
>JAEEGL015464100.1_pt1 | contig 16440 bp, 16 predicted proteins | sample 9134231 | NCBI WGS metagenome assembly JAEEGL01 (sample SAMN16246548, study PRJNA631951) | gut metagenome | biome: gut microbiome; feature: rumen; material: fiber-attached | host: Bos | place: Iran: Karaj | collected 2018-10
TAGAAGCAATCGTTTCTAGAAAAGATTATTTATCTTATGATGAAAACGCAATGGAAGGTACATTAACTCGTTTACCAGAAAGAAATGAATTCTTAACTGATATTCAAGAAAATCTTATTGTCGAATTCTACAACAGATAAAGATAAAAAAGAAGAAAGTTTTAAAAACTTTCTTTTTTTATTTGACATTATAATTTTGTTGTAGTAATATTATTTTGTATAGGAGGAAGGAAAAAATGTTTTTAGTTGCTATTAATGAACTTATTCCTTTTTTCGCTGTTGCCGCTGTAGCATTAATATTTATTGTTGCTAGTTTATTCCCAGCAGAGAAGAAAGAAGAAAAGAAAGAAGAGAAACCAGCTGAGGAACCTAAAGAAGAACCAAAAGAAGAGGAAAAACCAGCTGAAGAAGAAAAAGAAGAACCTAAGGAAGAAGAAAAACCTGTAGAGGAAGAAAAAGAAGAACCTAAGGAAGAAGAGAAACCAGCTGAAGAAGAGAAAGAAGAACCTAAGGAAGAAGAAAAACCTGTAGAGGAAGAAAAAGAAGAACCTAAGGAAGAAGAAAAGCCAGCTGAAGAAGAGAAAGAAGAACCTAAGGAAGAAGAAAAACCAGCTGAAGAAGAAAAGGAAGAACCTAAGGAAGAAGAAAAACCAGCTGAAGAAGAAAAGAAGGAAGAACCTAAAGAAGAAAAAGCTCCTAAAGTTGTTCCAGTTGCTGAACCAGAAGAAGTTGAAAAAGCTAAGACTTCAGGTAAATGGGTAATTAAGAAAAAGAGTGAAGAAGATTTCGTATGGAATCTAATCGCTAATAATGGTGAAATTGTATTAGCCAGTGAAAGTTATGTTAGTGCAAGTGGTGCTAAAGCTGGTTTAGACAGCATTAAGGAAAACATCAATCAAGATCGTTTCCAAATTCATAGTGATAAGAATGATCATTTCTTCTTTAAACTAAAGAATGGTGCTAATAAACTTCAAGCTATGGGTCAAGTTTATAACACAAAACAATCTGCAAAGAATTCTATTGATTCTGTTAAGAGATTCGCGGAGACTGCTGCTGTAGTTGAAGAAATCGTTGAAGAAATGACATATGACAAATACGATCCACAACCAATTGAAAAAGCTAAAACTCAAGGTAAATGGGAAATTGTTAAAGCTGAAGATGACTTCCAAGCAAAATTAATTGCATCTAATGGTCAAGTAATTCTTGTTACTGAACGTTATGCATCTGCAAGTTCAGTAAACAGTGCTATTGAAAACATTAAAGATAATGCGGAAGCTGGAAACTTTATCATCGACCGCGATAAGAACAATAGATATTTCTATCGTTTACGTAATGATTCTCGTTCTACTTTAGCAATCGGTGAAACTTACGATAATAAGTCTGCTGTATTAAGTGCTATTGAATCAGTAAGAAGAAATAGTGAAGACGCAGAAATCGTAGAAGCTTATAAAGAAGAACAAAAAGAAGAAAAATAAGATAAAAAATAGGTCTATGCAATTTATTTGCATAGACCCTTTTTTTATTTGTTTTGAATGATAGCTTTTGATAATTGATCAGCACAGCTTGTTTGTTTCCATCCACATAGATTACCTTTTAGTAATTCAGCGACTTCATTTGCATCTTTTCCTTCACATAATTTACCAATAGCTTTTAAATTACCATTGCATCCACCAATGAATGTAAGATTTCTAATTTTACCTTCATCATCAATATCAAATATTATCTTTTTTGAACATACATCTTGGGTATTATATTCAACATGTTTCATTATTTTTATCTCCTTCAACACTTTTTCTCTTTTTAAATTCATAAAGTCTAACAAGTTTTGGTAAATTATTTTTTAAAATGAAGGCAGGAAGTAAAATCAGTACGGCATTAACTAGAGCCACAGGAAGGGCGATAGTTAAAAACATAATTGATTCTCCCATATACATCTTATAATCAAATAACATTATAATAAAACTTGTAGGTACACTGACGTAATGGATTATTATTCCATAACAAGCTTCTAATATATATCTTTCTAAATATTCAGGATTATTTGGATCAGCTATTTTATTTTTACGAAAATGAGTGAACATTCCAAGCTCTGGTACTTTCTCTTTCCATTTCTTTACACCAATAACTTTAAAGAATTTCTTTTCTTTATCGCTAGTAGTAAATACTTTCTTATGATAATCAAAATATTTAGAAGGCATACTGCGAATAATCCAAGCCACAAAGCCATCAACCAAAATAACCAGAATTGTTAGAACAGTGGTATAAATGACATATATGTACCATGGCTCCATATCATTGAATAAGATATTCATTACAGCAATAATTGCCATAGAAATGATGATTATTATTGGATATAACATATGTACACCTACTTTTGAGTAGTATATGTTAATGGAATATGATATGTTCTTTCGTAAATTTCTTTCCAAACACGATCATTTTCACTTTGAAGATATTTAGCGTTCTCTTTTACACTTAGTTCTTTCTTTGGATAAATTGGTTCTGAAATATGAAGTGTATAAGCTTTGATGAAATCTCCATCTTTATCTAATTTGTTGGTATCTCTCATTGTGATAAATGTTGGTACGATTGGTTTATTAGCTTTTGACGCAAAATGGAACGCACCTGGTTTTGTTGGTTTTGGTTTCAAATAGTTCCACCACATTGATTGTTCTGGATAAACTAAGATACAATATCCTCTATTTAGCCAAAAATCAACACTCTTCATCATTTGACGCATAACGTCATAGTCATGAGCAAGAGGTAATGTATTACAATAACGCATGAATTTTCCATAAAGACCAGGGAATGTATAATTACCTTCACGAATAATCTTAAATAAACGATGACGATAATGATATTTCTTTACGGCTTTATGAATAGGAATGCTATCAAATGGGTTAAAGTGATTAGCTGTAATAATAGCACCTTCTTTTAAGTTCTTTAAATTCTCAACCCCAACATATGTATCAATTACGATACTTCCATTTTTAATCTTTGAATTAAAGTATTTAAAAGAATAATATGTAAATAATTTAGACTTAATCTTTGTTGAAAGTTTTTTGTGCTCATAGTCAACACTACCAACTTGTAGTGGTGTATATGGTGGATCATTTTCAACATCTTGATCAAATTTACCTTCTTTTTCTAGTTGTTGAATCTTTTCTAAGATTTCTGATCTTTCTAGAGAAATATTATAATTCTTTTGATCAAGTTCGATATCAGATTCAATATTATACCATTCAGGGTGACTTGCTTCGATTAGACATGCTGAACGAAGATTAGCCATACCTTTTTCTTCATTGATGAAATATTCTTGAGGAATATTCTTTAAATTTTCCATAATCTTAGCATCAATATTTAATTTTCCTGCATAACGCCAGAAATGTTCTTGATATAAAACATCATCACGTTTCCAAGGTTTATAAATTAAATTATAATGAATTAATGATGGATTAGATATTTTCTCTCCAATTGGCATTACATTCCAAACACCATCAATATAATATGTTTTATCTTTACATATAACGTTTAATAAGTCTTGGTCTTGAGCAATCTTAAATACAACATTCTTAGATATTTCAAATACTTTTCTTAAAAGATGTGTTTGACGCATCTTTTTGAGATTCATAACAAGAATTCCGGCATTAAAGTATTTACTTCTCTCAATCTTTAAAGCTGTTTCTACGTACTCAATAAACTCAGGAACGATTTGAACACTGGCATCAGGTATAGCCCCAACTAAATTTTGACCAATGTCTTGTTTATATAATTTAGATAAGTCATCTAATACAACGATATCACAATCTAAATATAGTGCTTTATCGATGTAGAAGAATGCATCTGGTATTAATAAACGATAATAAGTAGTAAGAGTATAATAGTCACGAACTTTAAATCTACTTTCTAAGGAATTAATATGTCCTGATACATTAAAGAATAATACTTTAAAACGATGACTAGATAAATTTTTAAGTTTCTTCTTCGATTCTTTGCATAAACCATTATGCATTACATAAAATTGGTAACAATAATTCTCATCTTTCGCATTATCTATAATTGAAGTTAATGTGATAAGCAAGAAATCTATATAGTTATCATCGACAGCGAAGAAGACAGTGATTTTTTCTCTCTTCATATGCCCTCCTTTAAAATTATTAATATTATACTATTTTTAAGATTAAAAATCAAGATTTTTATACATTTGTCATAGAATAGTATATTATGAATCAATGTTAGCTAAAACCATACAGCACTTTATTTTTTTAGTCTTGTGTGATATAATATTTCAAGTTAGAGAGGTGTTTTTATGTATTTTGATTATACAGCTACAACTCCAATTGATGAAGAAGTACTAAATACATATGTAATGATTCAAAAAAAGTATTTTGCGAATACAACTTCACTTCATTTGTTAGGACAAAAAGCTAATTACATTTATGAACAGATGAAAGATGAAATCAGAGATACTTTAAATGTGGATAGTGAAGTTATCTTTACATCAAACGCCACTGAAGCAAATAATCTTGCAATATTCGGTGTTGTTGAAGGAAAGAAAGGAAAAGTAATCACTACTAAGATTGAACATCCATCGGTATTTAATGTTTATAAAGAACTAGAGAATGAAGGATATGATGTTACATATCTAAATGTGGATAAAAATGGACTAATTGACTTAAAAGAATTAGAAAGTGAAATGTCTAATGATGTTTTATTAGTATCTATTATGTGGGTTAATAATATCATGGGCGCAATTGAACCCGTTAAAGATATTATAAATATCGTAAAAAAGTACAAACATGCAAAATTACATATCGACGCTGTTCAAGGAATTACGAAAATTAAGCCTGATTTTAGTTTTAATGATATCGATTTATTCACAATGAGTGCTCATAAGTTTTATGGACCTAAAGGAATTGGAGCCTTAATTTATAAAAAAGGATTAAATCTATCTAAACGTTTATATGGTTCAACATCACAAAACGGAATTAAACCAGGAACTTTTGATCTTGGGTTGGTTGTTTGTCTAGCAAAAGCTCTTAAGAAAAATATGAAAGAGATTGACGAGCACTATAAATATGTAAAAGACTTAAATAAATATTTAAGAAATAATATTACAAATAAAGATATAATTATTAATTCAAGTGAAGATGCTAGTCCATATATTTTCAATGTGTCGATTCCAAAAATTAAGGGAGAGACAGTTGTTCATATATTAGAAAATGAAGATATTTATGTTTCTACTGGTTCCAGTTGTTCATCAAAACTAATCAAACCAGAAAAAACAATCTATGCTATTACTAATAATGAAGAATATGCAAAAACAACGATTCGTATTAGTTTATCTTTTTTAACAATTAAAGAGGAAATTGATAAATTACTTGAAATATTAAATAGATTATAAGTGAGATTAAATATGACATATGATATTATAATGATTCGCTTTGGCGAAATGACATTAAAAAAGAAAAATTATAAACAATTTTTAGATCGAATTGTTCAAAACATTAAAAAGAAATGTAGTATTTATCCTGAACTTTCTTTTAGTCACACAGATTATCGTTTCTATATTTACTTAAATGGAGTAGAGGCAAGTGATGTTATTAAGAGATTAGATCTAATTCCTGGTTTATATTCTTATAGTTTATGTAAATCAGTTAAGAGAGTTAATGATATTATTACTAAAGATAATGTTGGTGCTGAATTTGATAATATTGCGAAAACCGCAATTAATCTAATCAATGAAGAAATTAGTAATAAAAAAACATCTTTTAAAGTGGAAACTAACCGTGGTAATAAGAATTTTCCAGCAACTTCGATTGAAATTTCTCAAGAGATTGCGAAAAGAGTATTGCCTAATGTGGAAAACTTATATGTAGATGTGCATAATCCAGAAATAGTACTAAATATTGATTTAAGATATGAAGGTACATATGTATTTGTGAACGATATTAAAGGTTTAGGTGGATATCCAGGAGGAATGAATGGATATGGATTATTGATGATGAGTGGGGGACTTGATAGTCCAGTTGCTGGATTCTTATCAATCAAAAAAGGTGTTAATCTAAAAGCCATTCATTATTTTTCACCTCCATATACATCACTAAATGCCCTCCAAAAGGTTGTTGATTTGCTGGAAAAGATTGCAATTTTTACATATACTGAATCAATTGATTTATATGTAGTGCCATTTACCAAGATTCAAGATCGAATTCACGAAAGAGCTAATCAAATATATATGGTTACCCTTATGCGTAGAGCGATGTATAAAATCGCCCATAAAGTATGTGATATGAAAAATATTGATGTTATTATCAATGGTGAAAGTATTGGCCAAGTGGCATCACAAACTTTAGAAAGTATGAGAGTTGTTAATGATGTTACAAATAAACCAATCATCCGTCCACTTGCGACTTTTGATAAAGAAGAAATAGTGGAAATTGCAAGAAAGATTGGAACATATGATATCTCAATTAGACCATATGAAGACTGTTGCACGGTATTTGTGCCTGAGCATCCTATTATTAAGCCGGAAATAGATAAAGTATTAGAAGAAGAAAACAAATGTGATTATGATTCACTAATCGAAGAAGCAATTTCCAATATTGAAAAGATATCACTAAATACTAAAAACAAATATTCTGTATTTAAAGATGAAAAGATTGAAATCTAAAGGAGTTACTTATGACTGAAGATTTAATTAACAAAAATGAAGAATTAGAAGAAACTACTGATATTGAAAAAGCAGTAGAAGAAGTAATCGAAGATGATTATCTAAATGTTTTTATTAATTTAGATGATATTAAAGATTTAACGGAAGAAGAATGTGATATTTTATCAGTTAAAATCGAAGTTGCGATTGATAATTGCGAAGATGAAATGAATCTTTTAATCGAAGATATTCCAGCCACTCCTGAAAAAGAAGCGAAATTTGAGGGACTTAAGAATGAATATAAGCGTTTAAAAGAATTAGATAAACTAGTTCATGACCAAAAGAAAGGCATGAAGAAGAAAACTAAAGAAGGTGGATTATTTGGAAATCTTCCAATCTGGGCTTTCTGCTTGTTTATCATCTGTGCACTTTTCACAATTGTGCCTGTAAATCCATATTTTCCAATTGAACTTTATATTGATTATGCAGGAATGGTTGATAGTTCATTTATTCATAGTGAAGCCGGCGCTTATTTCTTCTATTTTGCATATGTTGGTATTTTTGTTTTAATTGAACTAGTAATCTTTATAATATTATTAATAAGAGGACTTAAAAACAGAGAAAAGATGGGAACATTTAAATCATATTTAGCGATGTTCATCGTTAATATCATTATTGATATTCCTGGTGTAGTATTGTTTTTAAGAGCAGTGTTAAGATGATTAAAGAAATAAAATCAATTAATAATGAATTAATTAAAGAAGCATCAAAATTAAAAGAAAAGAAATATCGTGATCAAAAAGGTAAGTTTTTGATTGAAGGATATCATTTAATTGAAATGGCTTCGGATTTACTGGAAACAGTATTTGTGACTGATAAGAGAGATTATGATAAGATTCCGGGTGTTAATTATTATTTAGTTTCTAAAGAAGTTATAAATAAATTATCCCAAACAATTAATTCACAAGGAATTGTTGGAATATGTCACAAACTTGAAGAAAAAGAAGTAAAATCAAATAATGTTTTAATGTTTGATAACTTACAAGATCCTGGCAATGTCGGAACATTAATTAGAAGTGCTCTTGCTTTCAACTGCAAAGATGTTATATTATCACTAAATACAGTAGATATTTATAATGATAAAGTTATTAGAAGTTCACAAGGAGCAATCTTTAAAATAAATATCATATATCGAAACTTAGTTGATGAAATAAAGAAACTACAAAAAGATGGTTATAAAGTATATGGCACATCTTTAAATAATGCGAAAAGTATTGATGATATTGAGTTTTCAAAGAAGAAAGTTATCATTTTAGGTAATGAAGGAAATGGTGTAAGTAGTGATATATTACAAGAAACCGATGAAAACATTTTTTTAGAAATGAATAAGGAAATAGATTCATTAAATGTCGGAGTTGCCGGAAGCATCATAATGTATGAACTTTTTAAAAATAATTAGTTCTTTACTTTTTTAGGCAAATATGCTATAATTATTAAGAACTTGAATTAAATTTTAATCAAGGAGTGGTGAAAGCCACTCCTTTAATAATGTTTAAGGAGTAAAAAATGAAATTATCAAAACAAGAAATTACGAAAAGAAGTTGGGATCTCGCTAAACGCTGTGCTGACAGACTCGGTTATGAGATTATTAGTGTTGATTATGTGTTTGAAAATGGCATCAATATCTTAAGAGTTATTGGCGCTGGCGAAAATGGATTTTCGATTGATGATGCGACAGCACTCAATGAAGAGATTAGTAATGAGCTAGATATCGAAGATTATATCGATGAAGAATATTATTTAGAAGTATCTAGTGAAGGAATTGAAAAAGAACTACGCAACGATAAAGATATAAGTAATGCCGTTGGTAGTTATATCTATGCCAAATTTTATGAAAAGATCGAGAACCTAAAAGATGTTTATGGTGATTTGGAAAGTTTTGATGGTAATGTTCTTAAGATTAAGTACAACAATAAAGGTCGTATGAAATCTATTGAAGTTGAAAAAGATAAAATTTGTAAAATAAGATTGGCAATAAAGTTTTAGGAGGTAAATTAGAAAAATGACTAGCAAGAGTTTTTATGAATCATTAGAAGAATTAGCAATTGAGCGTGGACTTACTACAGAAAGTATTATGGAAAAAGTGGAAATCGCAATGGGTGTTGCTTGCCGTGACACAGAATATAGCGGTTTAATTAAAGTTGAATTCGATACTGAAAAGAAATCAATCAATGTTTATGAGTACAAATATGTTGTTGCAGAGCTTACAGAAGGAAATAAAGGCGAAATTACTCTTGAAGAAGCAAAACAATATCGTGCTAAACCAAAAGTTGGTATGGAAATTAAAACTAAAGTTGATTTTACTAAGTTTGGTAGAAAAGCTGCTGGTAAATTCAAAAATACTTTATCTAATGAATTAAAGAATTTAGAGCGTGAAGAAGCATATACATTCTTTAGTGAAAAAGTTGGTGAAATCATCACTGCTAAAGTAATTGATTCTAACGCAAAATTCGTTACTTTCTCAATTGGTAAAGGAACATTTGCCTCAATGCCAATTACAGAAGGAATTCCTGGTGAAACATATGAACCAGGTGAATCTAAAGTCGTTTATATCAATAAGGTTGATAAAACAACTAAAGGTCCTAAAGTATTTATTTGCCGTAACAACCGTGAAATCGTTAAGAAGTTATTTGAACGTGAAATTGTTGAAGTTCGTGATGGAACAGTTGAAATCATGGGTATTGCTCGTGAAGCAGGTAGTCGTACTAAAGTTGGTGTTATTGCGACTAAACCTACAGTAGATCCTAAAGGTGCTTGTGTTGGTCAAGCAGGTAGTCGTATCAGAGCTATTAATGAAGCTTTAAATAATGAAAAGATTGATATCTTCACATGGCGTGAAGATCCAGTCGCATTAATTAGTGAAGCTTTACTTCCTGCTCATAGCTTAGGTGTTGTTATTTTAGATGAAAAAGAAAAACAAGCTTTAGTAATTGTGTCAGATGATCAATTCAGTCTTGCGATTGGAAAGAGTGGACAAAATGTTCGTCTAGCCGCATATTCAATTGATTGGCGTATTGATATTAAGCGTTTATCTGATGCTGTTAATGAGGGTATTAAATTTACATATAACATTTTCAATCATTAATTTCGAGGTAAGTGATGAATAAACCAAAGAAAATACCACTAAGAAGATGTTTGGCAACGGGCAATCAATTTCCTAAAAAAGATTTATTAAGAGTTGTAAGAACTCCGGAAGGAAATGTGGTTGTGGATGAAAAAGGTAAAGCAAACGGTCGTGGTGCTTATATTTCTAAAAGTTTAGAAGCTGTAGAAATTGCGAAAAAGAAAAAAGTATTTGATCGTGAACTTGAAGTTGAAGTTCCTGTTGAAGTATATGATGAATTGAAAAGAATTATAGGTGAATCAATTGGAGAACAAAAATAAAGAAATATTAAATCTAATTGGCCTCGCAACAAGAGCCCGCTTAACAAGCATGGGAACAGATATTGTTGTGGAAAGCATCCAAAAGAAAAAAGCGATGATTGTTTTTGTGGCATCTGATGCATCAATTGAAACAATCAAGAAGATTCAAGATAAATGTAATTATTACGATGTACAAATTTCAATGTTATTTGACACAAATGAATTAAATAACTGTGTTGGTAAAGGTAACATTAAAGTAGTATCAATCAATGATAAAGGTTTTTATGAGAAAATAAAAACACTAATTTAAAAGAAAATGAGGTGTAAAAATGATAGTAAGAGAAGTATTGGACATTTTGCATTCTAACGATATAGAAATCACAGAAAAAGAGTTCTTATTTAGATTAGAAAATCTAGATGTAGAAGACGCTACAATGGATACTGATTTAAATGAAGTGGTTTTGAAGAAATTAACTAAGAAATATGGAGTAGATTTCAAGAAGAAAAAAGCTCCTAAGGCTCCAGCAAAGGTTGAAGAACCTAAGAAAGAAGAGCCAAAAGAAGTTAAAGTAGAAAAGAAAGAAGAACCAAAGAAGGTTGAAACTCCTAAAGCTCCTGAAAAGGTTGAAGAAAAGAAAGTCGAAGAACCTAAGAAAGAAGAGAAGAAGGAAGAACCTAAAGAAGTTAAGGTAGAAAAGAAAGAGTCTAAGAAAGAAACTAAAGTTCAAGAAAATAAGAAAACAAATGTAGAAACTCCAAAAGAAGTTGAACTTACTCATGTTTATGATGATAAATATGATGAATATGAACGTGGAGAAAAACAATACACACGTATTAAAAACGTTAAGAAGAAAAATAAAGGTAAAGAAAACCGTCAAAGTAATGTTCCTGTTAAGAAAGAACAAAAAGTTAATGAAGTATACTATGTTCCAGGAATGACAGCTGGTAATCTTGCGGAAGAATTACATGTTTCATCTGGTGAAATCGTTAAGAAACTTATCCAACTTGGATATATGGTTTCTATCACTCAACCAATTGAACGTGAAGTTTTAGAATTCTTAGCTGATGATTATGGATTTGAATTAAAAGATAAAATCAATTACGATATCACTAAGTTTGAAGAAATGGTTATCGAAGATGATGAAGCATCACTCGTTAAACGTCCTCCGATTGTAACTATTATGGGTCACGTTGACCACGGTAAAACTACTTTACTTGATACAATCCGTAGTTCACGTGTTGCCATGGGTGAAGCCGGTGGTATCACTCAACATATTGGTGCCTACCAAGTAACTGTAAAAGGTGAAAAGATCACTTTCATTGACACTCCAGGTCATGCTGCTTTTACGGAAATGCGTGCTCGTGGTGCGATGGTAACTGATATTGTTATATTAGTAGTAGCCGCTGATGATGGTGTAATGCCTCAAACAAGAGAAGCAATCGACCATGCTCAAGCTGCGAAAGTTCCAATTATTGTAGCGGTAAACAAGATGGATAAGCCACAAGCTAATCCTGATCGTGTAAAACAAGAGTTATCAGCATTAAACCTTGTTCCATCAGAATGGGGTGGAGATACTGAATATGTAAATATCTCAGCCTTAACGGGAATGGGTGTTGATGATTTGCTGGAAACTATTTTAATGGTTTCTGAAATTCATAATTACCGTGCTAATCCAAATAGACTTGGTATGGGTACTGTAATTGAAGCCCAACTTACAAAAGGACGTGGTCCTGTTGCCACATTCTTAGTTAAGAATGGTACAATCAAAGTTGGTGACCCAGTTGTTGTTGGTAATGTATTTGGTAAAGTAAGAGCAATGCAAGACGAAACTAAGGCAAATCTAAAACAAGCAGGACCAAGTAAAGCAGTTGAAGTTACTGGACTTGAAGATGTTCCTCTTGCTGGAGATTACTTTATGGTATTCGAAGATGAAAAAGTCGCAAAACTAGTTTCTATTGAACGTACTAAACGCGCAAATCTTCAAAAGAATGAAACTAAATCTATTTCTCTTGCGGCTATGTTTGCGAACCTAGATGATACTGATAAAGAAATTAATTTAATCATTCGTACTGATGTTCAAGGCTCAGCTGAAGCCCTTGTCTCATCACTTGAAAAGTTAAAAGTCGAAGGAGTTAAAATTAATATTATCAGAAGCGGGGCCGGAATGATCACTGATAATGATATTTCTCTAGCTGTTGCTTCACAATCAATCATCATTGGATTCAATATTCGTCCAAATAGTGTTATCACAAAACAAGCTCAAGAAAAAGGTATTGAAATCCGTTTATACAACATCATCTATAAGTTACTAGAAGATATCGAAGCTGCTATGAAAGGTTTACTTGACCCAGTATTCGAAGAAAAGACTCAAGGTGAACTTGAAGTTCGTAAGATCTTTAAAGTATCTAAGATTGGTACAATCGCTGGAAGTTATGTAACTAATGGTCTTGTAACACGTAATAGTGAAGTTCGTTTAATCCGTGAAGGTATTGTTATCTATACTGGTAAGATTGGAACACTTAAACGTGGACAAGAAGATGTTAAAGAAGTTAAACAAGGTTATGAATGTGGTCTTACAATTCAAAACTACAATGATATCAAAGAAGGAGATATCATTGAGACATTCGTTATGGAAGAGGTATAAAGATGCCTTACAAAATTGAAAGACTTGAACGTACTATAGAAAAAGAGATTGGAACTATTTTATTAAATAGTAAAGATAGTCGTCTTCGTTTCGTGACAGTCACAAAAGTTCATTTGACAGGAGATGCCTCAATCGCAACAGTATTTTATACAGTTTTAGGTAGTCCCGAACAAATTGAAAGCACGAAAAAGAATCTAGAGAACGCCAAAGGTTTCATTCGTTCATCATTAGGAAAGAGTTTAGAAATCCGTAAAGTTCCTGATCTTATCTTAAAATATGATGAATCAATGGAATATGGCAAACGAATCGATGATATATTAAAAGGTTTAAATCTATAGATGAATATTAAAGAAAAGCTAAAAGAACTACCACAAAGTCCCGGTTGTTACTTGATGAAAAACAAAGATGGCACGGTCATCTATGTTGGTAAAGCTAAAAATTTATGGAATCGAGTTCATTCTTATTTTGTGGGAGCCCATAATGCAAAAACGACAAGGCTTGTCATGGATATCTGTGATTTTGAGTTTATCATGACATCATCAGAGACAGAAGCGTTTATCTTGGAGATTAATTTAATCAAGAAATATCGCCCAAGATATAACATTATGTTGATGGATGATAAACAATATCCATACATTTGCATATCACAAGAACGCCATCCTAAAATCTACTACACAAGAGATTTAAATAAAAAAGGAAAGTATTTTGGTCCATATCCAAATGCTAAGGCGGCCAAAGAGACTGTTGATATGTTAAATAAGATATATCCACTACGTAAATGTAATAATATTCCAAAGAAAGAATGTTTATATTATCATTTAGGCAACTGTCTTGCCCCATGCATTAAAAATGTGGATAAAAATGAATATGACATTATCACATCAAAAATCATTAAACTGCTTAAGGGCAATGTGAAAGATGAAATTCATGAACTAAACGAAAGAATGAAAGAAGAAAGTGATAAACTCAATTTTGAAAAAGCCATTGAATATCACAATATCATTCTTAATTTAGAAAGCGTTGCGGAAAAACAAAAGATGGAAACGAATATGATTGATAGTGATATCTTTAACTATGCGGTTAAAGATGATTATATCAATATTCAAGTTTTCCATGTTCGTAGCACAAAAGTAATCGAAAGAAATGCTTTTACATTCGATTTAGTTGGTGATGAAGTAGAAATGTTCTTAGAATGTGTTGCTAGTTTTTATCTAATTAAGAATAATCCAATTCCAAAAGAGATTATTCTTCCGGATGTTGATATTAGTTCTCTTGATGAAGATCTAAAGAATCGAATTGTTATTCCTAAAAAAGGAAAGAAGAAAGAATTATTAGATCTAGTATTGGTTAATATCAATAAAGAATTAGATAATACCATTTTAAAGAAAGCTAAAACTTACGAAATGACGGAAGGGGCGGTTATTAAACTAGCCGAACTACTTAATTTAGAAAGTTGTAGTGTCATTGAATCATTTGATAATTCCCATATCAGTGGTGTTAGTGCGGTTAGTGCAATGGTTCGCTATGTTAATGGGGTTAAAGAACCAAAAGAATATCGTAAATTTAAAGTTAGAACAGTTGATCACGCTGATGATATCGCAACATTTAAAGAAGTTATCACGAGAAGATATCAAAGATTAAAAGATGAAAACCAAAGTTTTCCAAATTTAATCATCATGGATGGTGGTAAAACTCAAGTTAATGCTTGTCTTGAGTCACTTAGGTTGATTGGTGTTGATATTCCAGTTATGGGACTAGTAAAAGATGATAATCACCGCACAAGAGCTATTATTTATAATGATAAAGAGATTGAAATAGAACATAAATCACCTTTATTTAAATTCTTAACAGCTTTACAGGATGAAGTCCATCGTTATGCGATTAGTTTTCATCATAATACCCACGCTAAAAACACTATTAGTTCTCTACTTGATAAGATACCAGGTATTGGAAAAGTTAAAAAGAATCAAATATTAACGGTTTTAGGTGAACCTGATTTCGAAACAAGATTAAATGATTTGAAATTAACTGATAAACAAAAAGAAGAAGTATTAAAAATATATAATCCAGTATAATATTAAAAAGGATATAATTTATGAATGTACATGGAAGAATTGTTGAAACAATAGCTAAAGAAAGAGTAGTAAAGCTACTTTCTTCTGACAGCATCATATATTTATACTTTCAAAGAAAAGATTTTAAGGAATTTGGTCCATATTTTTTCGATAAACCTTATGTTTTTGTGGAAGTAAGTGATAAAAGAAAGAATATTGGCGGGGTAATGACAAGAGAAGTTATCCGTTTCCAAAGGATTGTTCAACCTTCATATTATACTTTTAAGACTAAAAGAAAGATATATTATGACATTGAAGCAATCAAGAAAGGGGTAAAAACTTTAATCAATAAGCCTCATAATAAGTTATTTATTGATTTAGAGTTCACTATGCCAGCTTATTATCAAACAATGCCACACGTTCAAGAGATAATTCAGTATGGAATTGTCGTTGAAGATAAGAAAGGAAACATTGTTTTTGAAGATAGTTCCCTTGTTCGTCCTAAAAAACCATATAATTTGAATGGTAGAACCTTAAAATTCCTTTCTAGAAAGCGTGGAGACTTCGAAATTGCATGTAGTTATCGTGAATTTTATGATGTATTAAAGACTTGTATCAAAAAATACAATCCAAAAGTGTATGCTTGGGGACGTAGTGACATTCTCGCTATTGAACAATCGTTTAGTATCAATAAAATGCCCCCAATTGATATAAAAAGTAGGCATATTAACCTTATGCACGTCATAAAAAACTACTATAATTTGAAAGATGAGATGGGTTTATTCCAAACATACGAAGAAATGGCGGAAATGGACCTCGCTCCGCAACAACATGATGCCTTAGAAGATGCTATGGTGACTAGAGAAATCTTTAGAATGTTTAAAGATAAGATCAATCAAGAATAAAAGCCCAAAAGTGGGCTTTTATTTATTTTTGGAGCACAATAATTTTAAGATTTATGACAAAAACAGCCGCGCGGATAAAAAGATATCCAAAAATAATATCCCAAAAGAATGAAAAATGGAGATGAAAAATTATAAAATTTCATTCCCAAAATTAAACAAAATATGGTATAAGAAATATAAATAAAAAAATGAACAAAAAGAAATCATTAAAAGAAACGAAAATAATATGGTTTCAAATCGGGTTTTTGGAAGAACCCAAAAATTGGCGATTTTTTGAGGTTTTTAAAATAATGGTTTCAAAAAATCGAGGATGAAATTGAAACTTAATATAAATACGGGCAAAAATGCCCGTATTTTATTTTGGTTTCGAAGTTAAGAAATAATTAGAATGATTATTCAAATCATTTTTAAAATCGTTAAAACCGAAATTTTGGGCTCATTTTGTATCCCCAAAAATGGTCCAAAAAATGGTCTATTTTTCTTTCTTGAAAATTGTGACTAAAAAGTCGATAGAAAGATCGATTGTTTTATCGATTTTTAATGCCTCTAAATCATCCTTTTTTGTGGTATAAAAATAAGGTGTCATAGATACCAAATTATGAATATCAAAATTATCGATTTTTACGCGATATTCAATTCTTTTCCTATCAACGACTTTAAAGCCATCATATGCGTGGGTTTTTTCGTCATTTAGATAAGGATTTTTGTATAATAAATTCTTAAGTTCAATTAAATGATTGGCTCCCCCTTCAACGGAGATCA
>JAEEGL016091908.1_pt1 | contig 16440 bp, 10 predicted proteins | sample 9134231 | NCBI WGS metagenome assembly JAEEGL01 (sample SAMN16246548, study PRJNA631951) | gut metagenome | biome: gut microbiome; feature: rumen; material: fiber-attached | host: Bos | place: Iran: Karaj | collected 2018-10
GATATCTTCGCACGGTACACGTCCACCTGCCTGCGCGAGCACCTGCACTCGCGGCGCGGGTCGTTGAGGAACCCGCAGGGGCACGGGTTCATGGCGGCCACGAGCATGAAGCGCGACGGGAAGTCGCAGGCGGCGGCGGCGCGCGATATCGAGACGCGTCCATCCTCGAGCGGCTGGCGCAGAACCTCGAGCACGTTGCGGCGGAACTCCGGAAACTCGTCAAGGAACAGCACGCCCCTGTGCGCAAGCGACACTTCGCCAGGGCCTGGATGAGCCCCGCCGCCGAGCAGGCCGATGTCGGAGACCGTATGGTGCGGAGACCTGAACGGGCGCCTCACCACTAGCGACTCCCTCGACTTCAGCAGCCCGGCGACGGAATGCACGCGCGTGACCTCAAGCGCCTCCTCGACGGTGAGCGGCGGAAGAATCGACGGTATTCGCCGCGCGAGCATCGTCTTGCCGGAGCCGGGCGAACCGACCATCAGCAGGTTGTGCCCGCCGGCCACTGCGACCTCGATTGCCCGACGCGCGACCTCCTGGCCCTTGACGTCCGCGAAGTCATCGCCGAAGTCGGCGTTCTCCCGCACCATGCCGGCGAGGTCGGTGAAGGCCGGCTCGATCCTGACGGCACCGGAGAGAAAGTCGACGGCCTCGCGGAGAGTGCGCACCGGATAGACGCATATCCCCTCGACGACCGCGGCTTCGTCAGCGTTCTCCGCCGGGACGATCATCCCCTTCACGCCTATCCGGCGCATCTCAAGGACAATCGGCAGAATGCCGCGAATCCGCCGCACCTCGCCGGAGAGCGCGAGCTCTCCGACGATGGCGAAGTCCGACAGGTTCGCGCACTTCGCCATTCCCTTGGCGACGAGCAGCGCCACTGCAATGGCGAGGTCGTAGATGGGGCCTTCCTTGCGTACATCGGCAGGGGCGAGGTTGACGGTTATGTTGGACTCGATCCGGCCGAGCCTGGAGTTCTCGATCGCGGTGGTGACCCGCTCCTTCGCCTCCTTGACCGCCTGGTCGGGAAGTCCAACGATGGCGAACTGCGGGTTTCCGTTCGACGAGCACACCTCGATCTCGACCGGAGCGGCCTCCACGCCGTACACTGCCCCTGAATGACATTTAGCAAGCATGCCTCACCTCCGCAGCGCGATCAAAACGGATCGTCCTCGGCAAAGTCCGAGAGGGACTCCGCCCCGGCCGCCATCCTGAGCGGAGCCGCGGCCTCGGACGGCATCGGCACGGGACGTGCGCGCACTTCCGGCATGCCGAATGCTATGACGCCAATGGACTGCTCGATCGCAAGCGACAGGCCGACCGCCTCCGCGGGGGAGAACGAGATGAACGCATGCTTCTGCTCGGAGCCGTCCAGCGCCTTGCGGTAGACCTCCATGACATAGCCCGGATAGGGCTCGATGCGGTGCTCGAACTTGATTATGGTGTTGTAGCGCGACGAGCGGTGGAAGAGCCCCTTGCCGTCGCACACGCTTTCCTGCATGCCGCGGAACACCATGAGGATCTGGGAGATGTCCGACATCGTGAGGCGTATCGCGATCTTGTTCTTCCAGTCGAAGCTCGGGAACACAGTCTCGGCTCCGTTCCTCACCCCCGTCGTCTTCTGGTTCGCGAAGCTGACGAATATGCTTCCCTCGACGTTCCCGCCCGGGCTCCAGTGAGCCGGGTGCAGCTCGAAGTTGACCGCGCTCCCGGTACCCTTCGCGTTCGCGTGGTAATAGTTCAGCTTGGGGCGGTAACCCGTGGGCTGCACTGGGACTGACTGTGTGTTCGTGTTTTCGTTCATGGTGTTCTCCTTTGTTTTGCGCCGTAGCGCCGTTGTTTGAAACGCCATGATGATATCACGAAAATGCGATATATAGTTGTCGAAAAGGCCTTGAAAAGGTCTATGGGGAATCTGAAGAGAATCTGAACTGAATCTGAACTGAATCTGAATGGAATGTGGAACGAAAAGGCCGCGGAACATGTCCGCGGCCTTTGCAATCCCCAAGGATACCTTGTTTTGGGGTCAGCGCGTCTTGTCGACCGGCCTCATCGGGGATTTTGACATGTCTATAACCGCTGGGAGCGCATTGGTGGCCGCCGCTTCGCGGGCGGACGTCACCTGCCTGATCGTGTCCAGGACCTCGGCCGACCCCGGGGCGAGCTCAAGCGCGCGCTTCGCGTTCTTCTCGGCGGCGTCAAACTTGCGCAGATGCATCTGTATCATGGCGAGGTTGTTGTACACTGCGGGCTCACGGGGCGCCAGGACCAGGCACCGGGTGAGGTGTTCCTCGGCGCGGGAGTACTGGCGCTGCTGCAGGTAGAGCATCCCCATGGCGAAGTTCGCGTCCACGTTCTCCGGCTGAGACTTGAGGACTGCGTCCGCGTACTGGCTGGCCAGGGCGAAGTTGGCGTCCTCAAGGGCCTGGTGCAGGCCCTCGCGCGGCGAAAGGCGGTGCCTAGAGTTCTGGCGAACGCGCTCAAGGGCGTCGAGAAGCTCGCGGAGGGACGCGTTGCGGTTGTCGAGCGAATCCCCGATGTCCACCTCGTCCTGCGCGCGCTTGACGTCGCCGACAAGGTCGAACGCCTCTCCGCGGAACCTGGCTATGCGGGCTAGACGCCACTGCACGGTTTCGAAAAGAGCCTCGATCATGTGGTCGTTGGAGGAGACGTTGCGGTGCCTGGCGTAGAAGTCGAGCACGCGCCCGACAAGTGCGTTGCGGGCCGTGACGCACTCCGCGACAAACGCCTTGTCGGCCTCGCGGGGACGCGACACCGCGCCCATCATGGTTGGCAACGGACGGCCTTCGCGCTTCCAGAACTCGAAGCCTATCTGTGCACAGCAGTTCGTCAGGGAGTCCGGCTTGTCGCGGATCCAGGTTCGGAGCAGGGACGGCGCGCCGGTGCTCGCCGCAAGCCTGTCCTCGTCATCCACCACGCCGCGGAGGCGGATGTAGGTGTCGTAGCTTCCACGCCCCGACATGAATGAAAGCGGCAGGAGGATCCGGCCCCTGGAAAGGGCCGCGACCTCAAGACCTGCGTCGAAGCGGCCATCCGTGAACAGGAACTGCCGTCCGTTCGTCTCGCGGAGGATGAGGTCGACGTATCCATGAATGACGCCCAGCATCTCGCGCGCCTTGCCGCAGTAGCGCGACGGCACCGTCATCGCAGGCACCACAAGGAGCATGAACGTGACTACAACCGCACGGGAGAAATTCCCGAGGCGCGCCTCCGCCTTGCGCGAAAGGCGCTTGCGCTTTGGCGCGTAGTCGTCATCGCCGGACGACTCGTCGTCTGCAGAAGAGAACCCGAACTGCTGCTGCGCTATGAACTTGTGGTCACGGCAGAACCCGTCCACCCCGAGGACCACTATGGCGCCCATTACCGACGCCGACGCAAGCATTGCCATCACCAGCATCAGAAGCTGCGAGTTGACGAGCTCGACCCCGCTGATCTTCCAGCTCCATATCCACAGGCCTTCCACGGGGGACAGCTGCGAAACCGCGAACAGGCACGCCACCACGTACACCAGGCCGATGCCGTACGGGAGGAAGTGCTCCTCGTCCGTCGCCTTGGGGAGCATCGCCGCGCTGACGAACCACGGCAGCACTATCACCACTGAAAGGAACAGCCATCCGACAAGCGAAGCCGCCCCGGTGAACAGGGCCGAGAGGTTGTTGACGTACTTGATGGGAAGCTCCGACATGCCGGGGTCGCCCATGGCCAGCATCCCGCCTGCCGAGATGAACGAGTAGCAGTTCAGCCCCACTGTTGCCAGGCACCCAAGCACGAAGAGGAACGTGAGATGCCACTTCGACACCTGCGCCGTCGCAGGGTTGACCAGCGGAACCGCGAACTGTTCCCCGTAGCGCGTTATGAGCGAATACGCCGCGCACGACACCGCCACTCCAATGAAACCGAGGGGCGTCTCGGCGGAAATAACTCCGGCCAAAAGCGCGCACCAGTACACAGCCGACATGGAGCCGTTGCGCATGAACATCGAGAAGAGCGTCATCGCCACGACCATCAGGAAGAAAACAAGCGTCATGGACGAAAACAGCTGCGCGGACCGCCAGAACGGCTCGGAGCAGGCGAACGCCACGGCCGCCACGGAAGCGGCCACCCTCACGGTAAAAAGCCTGCGGCGCGCCATCTGGCGGCGGTACCGCACAGAGATGGACAGGCACTCCCTGAAGAACAAGTAGACAAGCGCAACCGAAAACGCGCCAAGGACGTGCCCGAGCATCTTGTAAATCGCCAGCCCCCTGGCAACGCCTATCGCCTTGAACACGCCGCTTGTAATAAAGCGCCACAGGCCAGGGACGACAGACTGCGGCGGACGGGTTCCCGCGGCAACGGCAATGTCCTCCCAGGCGGCGGGATATATCCCGGGGTAGCTCCACAAGCAGAGCAGGGCAAACACACCTGCCGCGATGACAAGCGCAATCAACAAGTCAAGCTTGCCGGCGCCGTCGATTGACTCTGCGGAAAGTGAGTTCTCGTAGTCATCGTAATCGCTGTAGTTGTTCATTGGGCAGACCGCCTTGTACTTGAAATGTTTTTGCTAATTATACCGAAAAAAAGCACGACGGACAATCACACAATGCAGAAAACAGAGGCACGTACGGCGGGCTGTCGGGGCACTGCCCCACGGGACTGCGGCAACCGATGGAGGACGGACCTCCCGCCGCCAGCCCGGGCCTGCTCAGCCCTCGTCCGACGGGAAAAGCTTGCGCGATATGAAATACCCCAGTATCACGAGAAGCGCGAGGAGTATCTCGCCGCACTCGCCGATGAAGTCGATTGTCTTCGCCAGCACCAATGGCAGGGTTATGCCGGCGTTCTCAAGCAGGTGCGGCACGATGTTGAACACGAGCACGGCCATCGCGACGAGCAGCACGAGGAACGACACGCGCCAGCGGTGCGGATGCTTCGCGCAGAGGCGCCTGACGACGCGAACCGTGCCGTAGACCTTCTCGCCGAGCGAGTTCTGCTCGCCCGCCTCGTCAGGCGCGGCGACAGGCTCGGACGAATGGAGCCGTATCTTCCCGCTGGACGTCCTCGGGAAAGGCTCGTCGCGCACTATCACGGTCTTGATCCTCTGGTAGATGGGCAGCGAGCGGTTGAGGAGCTCCACCTGGCGCTTCACCGTTTCCTCCGACACGACGGCGTATATCTCCGCCTTGATCTCGCGCGTCTCGCCGTTGCCCGAGACGACCGCCTCGCGGAACCCCGGTATCGCAAGAAGCTTGTCCTCGATTTCCTCTGGGGCGATCTTCTTGCCGGACGAAAGGACTATGGTGCGCGACGCCCTGCCCGTTATGAAGACATACCCCTCGTCGTCTATATGGCCAACGTCGCCAGTGTCGAACCAGCCGTCCTGCAGGACCTCCGCCGTGCGCTCGGGCTCCTGGTAGTACCCCTTGAAAACGCCTGGGCCGCGTATCATCAGCGTTCCGCGCGGCGACACCTTCACCTGCGACTCCACCAGGTCCGCCTGGCCCGCGGAGCCCTGCTTGTGGCGTCCAAGGGGGGCAATCGAGTACAGCGCCGTCGTTTCCGTGAGCCCGTATCCCGCGAGGGGCTGGATGCCAAGCGACAGAAGATGCTCGTAAACGCGCGTAGAAAGCGACGCCCCTCCTACGAGTATCCACTCGATCGGGAAGCCGAGCGCCACCTCAGCCGAGTCGCCGCGCTGCGATATCTTCGTGGCGAGGATGTCCGCAAGCGCCGGCACGAGGAATATGTACTCCGCCCTGAATCGCTCGACCGCGTCGTAGAGCCGGCGGAAGTCCGGGCAGACTCCCACGCTCGACCCCACGCCGACCATAAGGTACGCCGCGCACACGCCGAAGATGTGGTGAAGCGGAAGGACCATGAGCGAGCGCGAGCCGGGGCGGATCTTCAGTTGCCTGTTCGTGAAGCGGCACCAGGCCGCAAGCCCCTCAAGCGTCAGCTCCGCGCCGCGCGGGCGCGACGTAGTGCCCGAGGTGAAGACTATCATCGCAGTGCGCTTTTCGTCCGGCGGCGGAAGCGAGAACACGCCCTTGTCGCCGGCCTCAAACGCCTTGTCGGCCTTTGCAAGGAAAAGGTCTGCCGCGCGGCTGCCGAAGCCCGCCACCACGATGTCGGGGAGTCGCTTCGCGACCTCGCGCGCCTTTCCGGCGTGCAGCGCCGAATAGACGAGCGACTTCGCGCCGACGAACGCCAGTCGCTCCGCCATCTCGCCGGGGCTGAGGTTGGGGTCGATCGGGACGACGATCCCGCCGCCGAACATCACTCCGGCATGCGCCACCATCCACTCGTAGCTGTTCTCGCCGAGAAGCCCCACTGCTCCGCCCGGAATCGCGTTGGCGACTCCCCATGCGATCCTCTCCACGTCGCGCGCAAACTGCCGCCACGTGATCGGCACCGACCGGTCGCCGGAGGTTATCAGGAACGCCGCCTCGTCGGGGCGCTCGCGCAGGCACTTCTGGAACTGCCCGAATATGGACGAAAACTCGCCCACCTGCCTACCTGACCCGCTTTATGGCCCCAAACTTGCAGACCTGCGAGCACTGCTTGCAGCCTGCGCAGAGCGATGGGTCGATCTTCATCTGGTAGAAGCCCTTGCGGACCTCGGCGCCGCGCGTCATCGCAGGGCAGCCCATCTTGAAGCATGCGCCGCACGCCTTGCACTTCTCCGGATCGACCTCGCAGAGGCCCTCCTTCGTGAGCTTCGCCGCGATGCGGCAGGGGGCGTAGGCGATGATGAGCGCTCCTTCGTCGCCATCCATCGCGTCGACAAGCACCTTCTCGAGCTCGGCGAGATCGTCCGCGCTGACCTTCACGACCTTCTTGTATCCGCACGCCTTCGCGATGTCCGCGATCTCGGTTACCGGCGCCGGATCGCCGGCGAGCGTCTTGCCCGTGCCGGGGTTGTCCTGGTGGCCCGTCATCGCCGTGATGCGGTTGTCAAGAACGACCGTCGTAACAGGCGTGCCATTGTAGTGCGCCGAGAGGATTCCGGTGATGCCGCTGTGGAAGAACGTGGAGTCGCCGAGAACTGCGCAGATGCGGCCCTTGAGGCCAGCCTTGCGCATGCCCGCCGCGTTGCCGATCGAAGCGCCCATGCAGATCGTCGAGTCCATCGCGTTGAGAGGCGGAAACGCCCCGAGCGTATAGCACCCGATGTCGCCCGTGACAGTCGCCCCGAGCTTGTGGAGGATGTAGAACACGCTCCTGTGGCCGCATCCAGAGCAGAGCACCGGCGGACGCGTGGGAAGAGAACTGCCGGAGGGGCTGGCTTTAGCCGGCCCCACGTCGCCCAGTATCTCGTGCCTCAGGTTCTGGAGCCTGTCCGGGTTCATCTCGAGCATGTTGAGCTCGGTCTCGTGCTCGACGACCTTGATGCCCATCGCGCGGATCTGCTCCTCGAGGAACGGATCGAGCTCCTCCACGACGAGCAGCTTCTTCACGCTGGCGGCGAACTTCGCGACGAGCTCCTTCGGAAGAGGATTCGTCCATCCGAGCTTGAGCACGGAGAACTCCGGGAAGACTTCCTTGACGTGCTGGTACGCGACGCCGGAGGTCACGATGCCGAGCGAGTCGTCGCCCTTCTCGATCCTGTTGAACGGGCTTTCGGAGGATGCGGCGGACATGGCGGCCGTGCGCTTCTGCGCCGCAAGGCGCTGCCCGCGCGCGAACATCGGCACTGGAATCGTGCGGGAGATGTCCTTCACGTACGGGATGAGCGGATGCGGGGCCGGCTTGAAGTCGCCGAGGTCCACGAGCGAGCTCGAGTGGCTCGTGCGCGTGGTGAGGCGCAGCATGCAGGGCACGCGGAACTTCTCGGAGACCTCGAACGCGGCCTGCACCATGTCGTACGCCTCCTGGGAGTCGGACGGCTCGAACATCGGCATGCGGGCGAACTTAGCGAGGTTGCGGTTGTCCTGCTCGTTCTGCGAGGAGTGCATTCCGGGATCGTCTGCGGAAACCACGACCATGCCGCCGGTGGCGCCGACGTACGTGAACGTCATGAGCGGGTCCATCGCCACGTTGAGCCCGACGTGCTTCATCGCCGTAAGCGACCTGGCGCCGGCCATGGACGCGCCTACGGCCGTCTCCATCGCGACCTTCTCGTTCACGGCCCACTCGCAGCGAATGGTGTCCTTGTACTTCGCTATGTTCTCGAGAATCTCCGTAGAGGGCGTACCCGGGTACGCGCTCGCGACCACGCATCCTGCCTGCGCCGCGCCTGCGGCCACGGCCTCGTTCGCTGAAAGCAGCTTCTTTTCCATCATTCACTCCTTGAAAGACTCCGGCGTCCAGTAAGGCCGCCGGATCGACATTCCGCCTGCTTTGGCGGCAATGTGTTTATTTTACCAAAAAATCGCCGCGAGGTAAACAACGCCGCCACTCGGCGACTGTCGCCCGCGCTTTCCCGCCTGCGCGGCGGCGCGGATCACTGGGCGTCGAGGCTGGAGCCCACGTTGTACTGCTGCGGAGGCTGCGGAAGACCCTTGCCAACGCCCTTCCCCATGAGCTCCTTCAGCTCGCCGAGGTGCTTCTCGTAGACGCCGCGCGGCATGCAGCGGTTCGCCTTGCAGAGCGACGCCGCCATTCCGACGACCTCGCCCATCATGCCGGTGGTGCGCATCACCCGCACCGTTCCGAGCGCGACGTGCGTGACGGATATGTTCCTGCCCGCCATGAACATGTTCTCGATGTTCTTCGAATACAGGCAGCGGTACGGAATCGGGTAGTAGTGCGTCTTGATGTGGCGCGACACGGACTTGAACGGCGCACCAGGGAAGTCCTTCTCGTTCTTCTCGTCGGGGTAGTGAAGGTCGATCGTCCAGGACGTGCAGCACGTGCCGTCCTCGAACTTCACCATGTCCTCGATGTCCTGCTGCCTGAGCACGTAGTCGCCAATCAGGCGGCGGCTCTCGCGCTTGCCTGCGACATACGCGACCCAGTCGAGCTTGCGCGGGGCGAACTTGGCGCGCGTCTCCGGGTTCGCGCGGTTCTTGATGAAGTTCCAGTTGGAGTACACGACCAGCAGGCCGTAGTCGCGGATGTGCTCCGCGTCGTCAACCTGGTGCTGGCGCATGCCGGCCTCCCAGTTCCAGTCGCCGAAAGTCAGCTTCTGGCACGTCGCGTCGTTGAAGCCCGGAAGCGCCCACGCGATGTCCGGGAACTTGGCGTCCTCCGGGTTGGACGGGACTGTCGTGTTCCACTGCACCGACGCGCCCATCACCTGGCTGTCGGCCTTCTCGACTGCCGTGTTCTCGCCGGTCTCGTCCTTCGACTCGCGCCCGTAGCGGAACTCTGCGCCGACAAGCGCGCCGAGGTTTCCGTCGCCTGTGCAGTCCGCGAAGAGCGGCGCGCTGAAGCGCGTCTCCACGCCCGACTCGATGTTCTGGCCGTAGACGGAGAGGATCGTCTTCCTCCCGCCTCTGTTCATCGTCTCCACGCGCGTTACGTGCGTGTTGGCGAACAGCATGACGTTGGGCTCGGCGGCAAGCACCTCCATCTTGCGCGCGTCCTCGTACTGCTCCGCCGCGCGCGCGTTGCCGCCCTTCGACGGACCGATCTCCGCCACTACGTCGCCGAGCTTCTTGTACTCCCCGATGTTGATTCGCCCGCCCAGGTGGACACGCACCTCGGAGCTGTTGCAGCCGCCGACCATCGGACGGTCGTGAACAAGCGCGACCCTAAGTCCCAGGCGGGCAGCAGACACTGCGGCGCAGACTCCCGCGACTCCGCCGCCAACCACCACCATGTCGGCGTTGACCATCTCGGGCGAAAGCTTCAATGCGCCCACCTGCCTGCGGAACCGCAGCAGCTCCCCGCCGGAAGGTGGCTCCCAGCCGGCGTCGGAAGAGAACACGATCGCGTCGCACCTGCCGTCGAAGCCCGTCTGGTCCTTGAGCGCCACCTTGAGCGGGCCCTTCTCGAGGTCGAGCTCGCTCACCTTCTGCCAGGCCCACTCGTCGCCCTCCGTGCCGAGGTCCTTGTCCAGCTCGACGCCGTTGAGCGCGATGCGGAACTTGCCCGCAGGCTCCTTCGTCCACTTCGCGTTCCAGTTCCTCGTGCGCGCCCAGATCGAGTACTTCGCGGCCGCGGGTATGGCGACTGCGGTCTCAGCGTCGGCTACCGGCGTCCCAACGCCGTGCGCGATGAGGTACGGGCTCCCCATCTGGTCCATGAACTGCTGGTCCACAGACCAGCCGCCCTTCTTCTGGAAGGACTCGCACTCCACGAACACCGTGGCTGCATTGGCCGCGACTGCGGCGCATGCGGCGACTGCGGCAAGCATCACCCTCATGGGAACACACCTTTCTCGACTTCTTCCACGTACTGCCTGAAGGCGCGCTTGGCCTCCTCGGCGAGGTTTGCGTACTTCTTCACGAACGACGGCACGTGACCCTCGTTGAGCCCGAGGAGGTCGTGCATCACAAGCCACTGCGCGTCGCACACGGGCCCTGCGCCGATGCCGATCGTCGGTATCTTCACGGCCGCCGTTATCTGGGCGGCCAGGTCCGACGGCACGCACTCGAGCGTAACCGCGAACGCGCCGGCCTTTTCGACGGCAAGCGCGTCCGCGAGTATGGCGTCCGCCGCCTCGCGCGTCTTGCCCTGCACCTTGAACCCGCCGTACTCGTTGACGCTCTGTGGCGTCATGCCGACATGCGCGAGCACCGGTATGCCCGCCTCGGTCATGCGCTTGATGAGCCCGCACACGCGCGCTCCGCCCTCGAGCTTCACTCCGTCAGCCCCTGCCTTAAGGCAGTCGACCGCGTTCTTCATCGCAAGGTCGTCGCCGCACTGGTAGGAGCCGAACGGCATGTCGGCGATCACAAGGGCGTCCTTCGCCGCGCGCGCGACGGCCGCGGTGGCGGAGAGGGTCTCCTCCATCTTCACGGGAAGCGTCGTGTCGTAGCCGAGCATCGTCATGCCCATCGAGTCGCCGACGAGCAGGCACGGCACGCCCGCTTCGTCCGCAAGGCGGGCGAACGCGGCGTCGTACGCCGTTGCGCAGCCGAGCTTCCTCACGCCCTTCGCGGCCCTGAAACTAGCTATGTTCCACTTCTTAGCCATATTTCCCCTTTCAAGGCCGTCGTGCGGCCTTTCCGCTTCGGGCGCTTTTGCCAGGTCGCCGGGTCAAGCGCCTGTGTCGGAAAACCCGGCGCGTCTGCGTCAGACGAGCTTGCGCTCTATCAGCTGCTCTGCGATCTCGACGGCGTTGAGCGCCGCTCCGCGGAGAAGCTGGTCGCCGGAGACGAACATCTCCAGGCCCTTCTTGTCGTCGCGCGAGATGTCCTGGCGGATGCGCCCAGCGAGCACGTCGTACTTCGCGGTCGCGTCCAGCGGCATCGGGTACCCGCCGTTCAGCGGATCGTCGACGACCTTCACGCCCTTCGCGCCGCGCAGTATCTCGCGGGCCTCCTCCGGCGTGATGTCGTTCTCGAACTCGAGGTTGAGCGACTCGGAGTGGGCGCGAGCGATCGGCACGCGCACGCACGTGCAGGAGAGCTTGAGCTCCGGGTGGTGGAGCATCTTGCGCGCCTCGTTGCGCATCTTGAGCTCCTCGAGCGTGTACCAGTTCGTCTCGTCGAACTTGTCGATGTGCGGGATGAGGTTGTACATCAGCTGGTGCTGGAACGCCTTCACCGTGAGCGGACGGCCCGCGGCGTAGTCGTGGATCTGCTGCTCAAGCTCGTCGAGCCCGGGAGCGCCCGCGCCGGAAGCCGCCTGGTATGTGGCCGCCACAAGGCGCTTCAGGCCCTTCGCCTTGTGGAGCGGCGCCACGGCCTCGAGCATGATGGCCGTAGTGCAGTTCGGGTTCGCGATCACGCCCTTGTTCCAGTCGAGGTCCTCTGCGTTCACCTGCGGGACCACGAGCGGGACCTCCGGGTCCTGGCGGAACGCGCGCGAGTTGTCGATCATCTTCGCGCCGGCCTTCACGCAGGCGTCCTTGAGCTGGATCGCCACGTCCGTCTTGCCCGCGAAGAGCACGATGTCGAGCCCCTTGAAGCAGTTTTCGTCCGCCTTCAGGACATGGTACGTCTCCCCGAGTATCTGCTCGTCGCGCTCGCGGCTGGCGAACACCTGCACCTTCCCGCAGGGGAAGTTGCGCTCCTTGAGGACCTTGATCATCTCGGTGCCGACTGCGCCGACACCTACCAACCCTACGTTGTACTGTTTGCTCATTGCTTTCCTTCTGTTCTGCCAGACTTTCCGGCTGAATTTTGAAGTATACCAAAAACTCCCCCCGCGGACAATACCCCCGTTGACGCCGCGCTAACTTCGGTTTTTCCGTCAAGTGTATACTTTTTCAAGACATTGTGGTATACTGATGGCGTAGTCAATCGAAAGGACTAAACATGAGCAGAACTGGCAGAGGCAAAATGGTGTACATCCACATACCGTACAAGCTCTATGCTGCCATACTGCAGGACGTGGAGTCGCGCGTGCGCAGCATATCCGTGGAACAGGCCGTGCAGGAGTGCGTGCGCGCGCGGTACGCAAAGGCGAAGGTCAGCCGTGAGTACCTGGTCAGGGCCGGCAGGGAAATCGTCGACATCCAGCCGAAGACGGGGGAAAGCGCCGCACTGCACCTTCCGAAGTCGACTTCGGCGGTATTCACCGCGCCAGGCAGAAAACGGGCTATGACCGCCCTGCCGACCCGCCGCTGGTCCTGAACAGCAGGAACGCGAGCGCCGCCAGGACGATGAACGCCACGGTCGAGGCTATGGCCACCGGGTTCCACATCCACACCGCGGCCGGCTCGTGCGACTCCAGCGTTCCGCAGTCTCTGGCTCCCTCCGCATGCAGCCGACTGAGGTTGCGCGTCTTGAGGAGGTAGTCGAGTATCTGCGAGTCGTACCGCGGGCGCTCCGCGCCCTTCTCGACCGCAAGCGAGTACTTCTCCCCAGGCTTCGCGATGAACACGGCGTCGTACCGTTTCACGAGAAGCGTCATCGGATGGTCGCTGTACTCCAGCTGCGGATTGTCCATGTCGTCGACCTCTATGCGCAGCACCCCCTCGCGAATCTCGCCCGGCAGCTTCAGGGAAAGGCTGGACGACTTCTCGCCAGGCAGGTCGATGGAGGATATCTTCCCCGACGCCAACTGGCGCCATCCCGCGTTCGCCCGCGCGAGGAGACGCACCGTCCGCGAGAAGTTGCGGTCCTTCACGTTGAGCGAGAAGCCGCACACCGGCAAGTACGCCGCGTCGAAGTCGATGTACGTCTTCTTCGCCTTCGCGTCGAAGTGCGGCGTGTCGCACAACCTCATCTCCCAGGGAGACTCAGGCTCGAACGAGACGACCTCCTTCGGCACGGACACCGAAACCGAGTCGACCCTGAACGCCCGCTCGGAGAACTTGCGCCGCGTGGTCGCGCCCACGGCCGCTCCAGCCGCGTCCTCCGCCGTCGTCTTCTCGTAGTCCTTCGCCGCAACATCGGAGACTGGCTTCGAGAACACCAGCTTCAGGCGGCGCCTGAAGCTCGCGTTGATCGGCAGCTCGTCCTTCCGCACGTCGGCGAACTTGCGCCTGTCGTATATCTCGCCCTCGGCAATCGGCGCGTCGTCTCCTAAGACCGCCACCCGCTCGTCGAAGTCGGTGAGCGGCGTCGAGACCTTGAGCGACAGGATCGTGTCGGGCGCAGGCACCCCGTCGGGCCACTCCGCCTCGACGACAAGCTCGCCGTTCGTCTCGGCCGCCGAGACCATCGACAGCAGGCGCCACTCCCTTTCAGCGGACACGACCCTGACCATGGACTGCCTGACCACGTAGGGCACCGCCTTCCCAGCGCCGTCGTATACGCGCAACTCGTCGGCAAGCCCGCTCGGCCGGCGAGTGGCCTGGAAGTAGAGCACCGGGACGACTTCGGTGGCGACAGCCTGCTCGGCGTCGATGTCACCCTTGAGGTCGATGCGCATGTCCGCCGCAAAGGCGGACAGCGCGAGAGACGCCACGACCGCGGCAACGCTATTTGCGGTTGTCTTCTTCATTTTCGGTGAACCTTTCCCTGAACTTGATGTAGAGGAACGCCCCAACTATGAGCAGCACTCCGCAGATCGCGAACAGCGCCACCCGCGCCGGCGTGGCAAGGTGCGATGTGTCGATAAGCAGCAGCTTCGCAACCGAGACCGCGAGAAGCGACAGCGAGAAGATTCGCAGTCCGCGCATCCTGCGCACGATTCCGGTCCAGATCCCCGCGAACGCAAGGAGGAACCACGCGACCGTCACTATTCCGCCGCCAAGCGACGGGAGATATGCCTTCCCGAACGTCCAGGACTCAAGGGAATAGAGCAGGAACCCGACCACGCATGCGGCGACGTAGAGCCATCCGCGCGAGCGCCGCCCTATCAGCACCGCCGCAACGGGAATCGTCCAGATCCGCACCGAACGCAGCAGCAGCCCGCTCCAGTACGCGGCCGCGCCGGACGCGACACTGCCGAGCCCCCAGCCCCTCCCGGAGGCCGCCAGCCCGTATGCATCCGGCACGAGGAAGAAGATGCCGTAGAACGCCGCCACGGCGAACACTATCAGCGACAGCACGCCGAGTATGCGCTGGCCCGTGCGCGCCTCGGCCTCGCTGGACGCAACCGCTATCGCGCACCAGGACACGGTCCACCAAGGCGACCCGAACAGAAGCAGCGGCGCGATCGAGAGGAACGCGAGCGCGAACACCAGCACAATGTCGACGGTCGCGCGGTCGAGAGTCCCGCTGCGCCTGCCCCACGCCGCCACGGCGATGTACGCGGCCACAAGCGCGAGGAACACGAGCCCGGTGAGCTCGCTCGAGAACCCGGCGCGGAAGTGCGTGACGAGATACGCAAGGTACGTGCAGGCGTTCAGCACCAGCCCGGCCCACGCCATCGCATTCCCGGCCTTGCCGCGCTTTCCTGAATCCACCACTACGCCCACCATGTACACCGCATGCACCAAGGTGAAGAAGGCGAACACAGTAAGCGCCTGGGCGGTGCCGAGATGCGGGTGCATCCCGCACCACACGAACATCGTGGCGTACGCAATCGTAGCCGACAGGAAGTCGAGCGCCGACCACTTCCGGAAGCGCGCCACGAAGAACGCCATCGCGTCTATGAGGAGCAGGTACGCGCAGAGCGCCGTGGGAGAGCCTGTGTCGCGACCTGCTATCACCGGGACAGCGTAGCCTCCTATGACCGCCATCACCGCTATGGACGCCGAAGGCATGAACACCGACGCGAGGCCGGCGTATAGAGTTACGCCGAAGAGCGCCGCGAAGGCGAGAGACGGCGAGGCGATCACCGGCGGGTCGAAGAAGCGGTGTCCAAGCCCGAAGCCGAAGTACAGCGCGACCACGCCAAGCGCAGCCACCGCGTGACCTATCATGCCGTATCGCGTGCGCTTCACGAGGAACACGCCGCCCATCGAGGCTACCGCACCCCAGAACACAGTGGCGGCAACCCGCCCGGTCGGCCCCATCCAGCCGCGGTCGATCGAAAGCTTCACGAAGTAGACTATGCTCGCCGTCACGAGCACCACGCCTACGCGTATGAGCCAATGCGTCGCAAGCGCGAACTCGTGCGTAACGCCCTTCGGCGCGAACTCGCCCTTCACCGCGATCCAGTCCTCGACCTTCTGGAAGAAAAGGTCCACCGCCGTTGGTTGCAGAGGAGGCGGAGGTGGCGGCGGCGGTGCGACCGGCCTTGCCGGCGCCTGAGGCACAGGCCTGGCGGCAGGCTCCTGCTTTGCAGCGACAGCGGGCTGCACTGCAGGCTTCGCGGCGGCAACAGGCGGCGCCACGGGCTTCGCGACAGGCTGAGGCTCTTGAGGCTGCGCTGCGGCCGGATGGACTTCGGCGGGCTTTGCTGCCTGCTGTGCGGCCAATTGCTGCCTATTGCCTTCCGGAGGCTGTCCGGCGGCAACTGCAGGCTGCCTGGCCTCCGCTGCCTGCGCGCGAGTGCCGGCAGCGCCTTTACCCTGCTCCATCCTCAGCGCCTTCACGGCGTTTGCAAGCCATGACAGCTGCTGTTCGATTCCGCCAAGCTTCACCAACACCACGATCATCATGATCGGTGCGGCGAGGAACAGCAGAACCAGTAGCAATGCTAGTGCTTCCATGTCATCCTCCTTTACTTTTCGTTGTTCCCACTGTTGTCCTGCAATCCGCCTTCGGCGATTTCCTTTATAAGCTTCAGGTACGAGCCAAGCCCGATGTCCTTGACCAGCGTGTTGTGGTCGCCTCCTTTGATGGACTCGAACCGCTTCGGCTCCTTTGCCAGCTCGTACAGCGCCTTGCCCTGGCTATACGGGACCACCCGGTCTGCCGTACCGTGGATCATCAGCAGGGGGCACTTCACGTCGGCGATCCGCTTGAGGTTAGGGAACGGGTCGATCGGCAGCGGCCTAACGCGCGTTACTGCGCGCGGCGCGGAGAGGAACGCGGCCTCAAGTATAAGCCC
>JAEEGL011553785.1_pt1 | contig 16439 bp, 27 predicted proteins | sample 9134231 | NCBI WGS metagenome assembly JAEEGL01 (sample SAMN16246548, study PRJNA631951) | gut metagenome | biome: gut microbiome; feature: rumen; material: fiber-attached | host: Bos | place: Iran: Karaj | collected 2018-10
AGTTAATGCCATAAATTTTAATCCTCCTTCAATTCAGCAATTTCTAAACATGCACTCTTTGGAATCCAACCCTTCCATTTTATTGTACGTAATTTTTCCCTGTAATCCATAACATGCTTTCTAAGTTCTTCTTCTGTATCAAATGGATTAACATAATTATGATGACCACATTCAGGCCCAAGTCCAAAATATTGACTAATTGGATTAGTAATTGGTCTACCACACTTCATACAAGTCTGTGTTATTTCCTGGGTAATATCTCCATGCAATTCCATAAATATCATACCAGGAGTCTCTTTAATCTTTCTACCAACCATAGTTCTCAATGGCATAGGAATATTGTCATTCCACTTCTCCATAAAATTAAACTCTGGCGAAGATTTCCTAGTCATATATGACTTAACTGTAATCTTGAATTCTTCATCTGGAATCTCAATAGCAAACGAAGATTCTTCTTTCTTCTTAGGAGTAAGAACAATATTCAAAGAACCCTTAAGTGAACTAGTATCAACAGAAGAAATACTATCATATACAATTCCATTAATTTCTATCGTTCCTTGCCAGTTCTCAAACATTTTTCTTAACCTCCTTCTTAAACTTCGCTTCCCACTTTTCCATCATAGTTTCACTTACCAATCCTAATTCAACCATAGCATTTCTAACAGAATTAAACTTAACAACACTTCTAACATTCCGTTCATCCATTTCAAGATATAGATTACGTAAATAATTTTCTATCTTATACTGTCTAATTTCCATCTGTCATCCTCCTTGAACTTACATCTTAAGTATAAACAATGTCATTAACTTTGTCAATACTTTTTTCAATAAAAAGTAGATTTTACAATCTACAATTTTATTCTTCTTCTGTTGGTTCAATAGGAACTCTGTACTCTATTTCAGCACCGCAATTAGTACAGTGACAAACATGAACAATTCCTTCCCCTTCATAACCATAATCTGCAAAATCAAAATCTGCATCCCAAACTACTGTCTGCTGTAAACAGTGAAAGCATTCGTACATTTTAATCCTCCATAATAGTTAGAAAATTACTAACATCATAATCAAATAATACTCTACGTTTTTTACCATCAATCAAAATATAATCTATGTCATCATCCTTGTTTATATTAAAACTTTTAAACCCATCTTCTCTATGACGTAACAATTCAGATGCAGATACATAAACAGTTTTATCATCACTAATAAACCATATCATGTACCCAGCAACTACCCCAGGAATATCACACAAACTCAACAATGAATTCCACTGATTATCTCTTATATTACTCCAATTTAAAGTATGCTCATATGTTGTCTTACACTCAATTAGATAAATATTTGGTTTTTTATAGAATATGAAATCACAAGGATTATCATCACCTTTATACATAGATTGACTATCTTTCAATCTGCATACAAAAGTATCTGGTACCCTTTTAAATGCTTCTCTAATTTGATTCTCAAAATCTTTTCCGTGATTAACTCTTTTTGGCATCTTCCTCAAACATCTTCCTTATCTCATCTACTGTATAGTCTTTAAAATATCCAGTACCCAAAGATAATTCAGCACATGCTCTATCACAAATCTTTTGTAATGTTTCATACTCATCAACTAAGTGATATAAATTTTTTAACCGTCTACAGTTACTTGTACAAGTCATCTGTAATACACAACCACTGCACAAACCAGCAACAACTCTACGATAATCAGTATAGTAAACTTCCTGTTGAACCAAAACCCCTATCTCCCCTCTCTGTTTCTTCTAGGTCTTCAACTTCATTAAGTTCTTCAACATCTAGAATTAACATAAATACAATCTGAGCTATTTTCTGACCTCTCTTAATAAAGAAATTATTTCCGCTCATGTTATTAACAAACACATGAATGGAACCGGTGTAACCACTATCAACAACACCCTCTGTGATTACTCGCTTCCTAATAACGGAAGATTTAGTTTTTATCATTCCAACGTAATGACGTGGAATGTTCATATGCACACCAATATCAATTTCAATCTGTTGATTTGGTGGAACTACAATATCAATAGGTGATAACAAATCCCACCCAGCATCTTGACTATGTGCCTTTACAGGCATAAATGCACCATCATCTAATTTAATATTCATGCAATTCTAATTACTTTGTAAATACGCAAGAAATGACTGTCTCTTTTAGCTGCTTGAAAAATTGCAGTCTTATCAACTTCAAACTGCTTAGCTAAATCTGACATTTTTCCTTCTGCAACTACAATGTTTGTTTTTCGGTTAATAACTTGATAAATATTTGTTTTCATTAACTTCCTCCTTTAACTTTCCTTCTTGGAAAATAACCCCAACTACTATCATTACGACATAGGGAATCATACTTCTGTTTTTTCTTAATAACCTCCAATTTCTTTAAATATTGTGCATAAACATCACAAGAACTATGACAACCAACTTTTCTATCCGTACATCCCATACAACAACCATCAGACATTATTTAGACCTCCTATGGATTTATCTAATTCAACAGCAACTGGTTTAAGATACTCACGTTTTAAATCATCAATTTCCTTATGTGTTAAATTAGTTGTATTAGTAAAATTTAATAACAATAATAATTCATCTAAACAAACATCTGAACTAATAACTTCTTCTAACAAACCATTGTAATTGTCTGCATTTTGGCATGTGCGTATTTTTGCTATTAATCTTTCCAACGATTCCACTATGTTACATAGTACTTTGTTAGTACCATTTACTTCAATATCCTTAAGCATTGTCATATAACTATTTCCAACAAGTGAATTTAGTCTACGTGTAATCTTAAACTCACCGAATAAAATGGAACCCTGTATACTATTCATACAAATATTATTAATGTCAGCACCTAACATATCAGCTACAAAATTAGCAGTTCCTTCACAAATTAAATTTCCTTTTAAGTCATAAGCAGAATAAATATACATATTCTTTGTTGATTTTTTAAGCATTCTATTCACCCAGAATTAATTCTTTTGCATATGGAAGAGTTTCAATCCAATCACACAAAGTATGCCATTCATCTAACTTGTGATTTTTTCTAGCATGATAAATATTTTTGAGTACTTGATAATTTAAATCCCAAGTTCTTTTCTGATTATAAGAACTTGGTAATAACTGAATCATTTGCCACCAATCACTCTTATCCTTAGTTTCTAAGAATTTTCTTCTATAATGATTTAACCAACCAATTGTAAATGAACAACATTCTTTAGCATCATCAGTTAAATGCTCAGTGCTGAAATCATCCAACACAAATTCTTTTGCTTGAATTTTATGCATAGTACTACAAGAATTTGTTGTTGTACCAACTTTATATTGGTCAGCTTCCTTCCACCAATACAGTGGTGCAGTAACATCAACTGTAACATGAATCATTCTAAGAAATTTTGCATGGTCATTCCCAGAATTAGATAATTTCTTCATTAAGTTTAAATCATTATCACCAACATGATAATCAAGCAAACCACCAAATTCATCAGCAAATTGTACACTATCACTACGTTCCCAACTATTTAATGGATTACGCATTCCACGTATAGTTGCTTCCCATCCACTGACTAATGTATGTTCTACTTTTAACATAATTATAACAACCCCTTTTTTGCTAAATCTAGATTACTTCCTTCTCTTGGATAATTATAATAATAAACAACTTTATTAAAATAATATTCCGTATGTGGTTTACTTAAAATATCATTGTGAAACTTTCGTCCAGTTCCAGTCTTTCCATCAACATGCCTTGTATCACCAACTATTGAACGTCTATACATGCAACAGTGGTCACACATTGAATTTGAATCTTTAGGATTCCAAACATCACCGTTATTAATCTTGTTTGGGAAGAAAATCAAATCTTCATGTCTATTTAAATTAAGCAATGCATCTAAGTTCCGTGTATTAACAGTATCATCAGAATCAAGTTGCATAATATATGTACCTTGAGCAACATCAAGTCCTTTATTAATACTACCACTTGCTCTAATTCTAGAATCATTGTGCAGAATAATAATATTTTTAGATGAATATTGTTTATACAACTTTAGTACCTCAAGTGTTCCGTCTGTAGAACAATCATCAATTGCAATAATCTCAATGTCTTTTCTGTTAGGAACTGAATCAAGTGCCTTTAACACCCATGCTTCACCATTCCAAACTGGCGTAATAATTGATAATCTCATTTAACTAACTCTCTTTCGTATTTATTAAGGAATCAATACTATCTTCAAGTACTTCAAGTATGTCTCTATTGTCTTCATCCTCTAAGAATTTATAAAGATTACTCATTCCTTGAATTGTCTTCAGAACAGTACCTGTTCCTAAATCTATAATATCAAAATATGCACCTCTTTTGATAATGTACTCCTCAATAATGCACATGTCAATTAAATCATAAAGATAGTCAACACCAATATCATATCTTAAAGTATAAAATCCCGTATGTCTATCAGGCGGACATGTTTTATTCTTAGACATATATACTTCAACAAAATTACCAATATTTCCATCTGCTCTCTGTGAAATCTCTTTATATTTAGAATCAAAGAATTTACCATGTCTAAACTCTAACCGACAAGAACAATTATGTCTCCATGCTAAACCACCAGTAGTAATTTGACCACCGTATGGATTTCCCAAATCTGCTCTCATCTGATTAATGCCAATAATTGTACAATCGTGCTTATTACATAGTGCTTCAGCCTTTTTTGAAAAAGCTGTAAGTGCCATACCAATTCCACCATATGTTTTATCCTCAATCGTTTTTTCCATTGCTTGATTGGAAACCATAACACCAAGTGAATCAATAATAATCAACCCAATTTCATCGGTCTCTATCATTTCTATCAGCTGCTGAAAAATTGTCTCTGCACCTTGATTTGTTGGATTCATTAAATATACGCATCCAGGTTCACCAGCCGGTACACTAAAATCAACACCGAACCTTGTTGCCCAAACTCTATCCAAAGTATTTTCCAAATCAGCATACACAACAGATTTAGCATCTTCCAATCTTTGATAATTTGCTAAAATATCCAAAGCTGTAGTGGTTTTTCCACTATGTTGGTCACCGTAAAATTCAATTAACTTACCCCTTGGAAGTCCACCATAAGTAACATAATTAATCCTTGGACTAGTAAACGGTATCCGTCTATAATCATATTCTGGTAAACCTAAATGAAGAATATCTGCTTGATACTCTTTATTAATATTCTTCATTATTTCTTTCATTGTTTGTTTCTCTGCCATAATACCTCCTAGTCACTCACCCTTGAAAGATTCTGTTCAGAAATTCTTAAAGTCAGTACCTTTTTACAAGAAGACATTAACTCCTGTGCACTGTCAACTTTCTCTCTTACAATTCTGAAACTACGTGAATAAATAACATTGACCAAGTACTCTTTCTGAGAACTTAATTCTGCTTGAGTATTCTTATCAGCAACTGTGCCCTTATCCAAAAGATTTCTATTATTGTTATAAACCTCTTTATATAATGCTCTACTGATATCATCCTTAATTCCTAACTGCTCAGTCATTGCACTTGCAAAATAAATATAAGTAGCAAGTCTCATACAAATATTACTCAATTCATTAGTAGTCAATGGTTTTTCTTTATCTTCTAAGCCATTTTTAACCCTCTCTACGAAGGAATCTAAATCTTTGGTATATTTGTCAACTATCGTACAAACAATGTCTGTAATGGTCTTAGAATGCTCCTCAACAAGCATTGACACCTCTTCAAAGTCTTCTCTCTGAAATTCATTAGTCATCTTATTCACCCTCTGCAATTACACCACTGTATTCACTCTTAAATACATCTAAGAAAATCCTATAAGAAGTATTAGGAGTATTCCATCCAGGTGTACCTTTAATAGCAAATACAACCTTCTTAAAATAACCAGAATACTTATTTAGATTTTTAACAAATGCTTTAGCAATTAACACAGGGTTTTGACGGAATGCACCACACCCCCAAGCACCAAGAACTAAACAATCTGCTTTATTTTTAATTGCTGATAAAATTATCTGTTCAATTCTACGTTCATAAGTAATTAAAGCTTTCCTATCATCTACAAAAATACAAGATGGTGCAGGACATGTGATGATATCACCGTAAGTAGGTTTCTTTAACTCATATGTTTTATCATCTCTAAAAATTGTAACTTTTGGAACATACATAACAGTATCTGTACACAATCCTTGATATGCTCTTAAGCCATCCAACATTTCATTAACATGATAATAACCTTTATCACAAGTATCTGTAATAAGAACCTCGTACAAATTTGTACATCTGCATAAATTTTCTTCCTGTGTTAAACAACCATGCTCTGGCCAACCTCCTGGTTTTTTACCATCTGCAAAATTTAACAATGCTGTATGATATTTATTTGTATACCTAGTGCCAATCTCTAAAGTTCCACCAATTACAAAATTAACTGTAGCAAGTGAATGGGAAGGTGCAAGTGGTTTTAGGTCATTGTAAATTTTAACTTCCTTACGTGACCTCAAAGTATTTCTTAAATAAATTGTATTTGAAATAAATCTTGTCGTATTAAAAATTTTAATTAGTTGTTTTTTATTAGTTACTTCCATATTTTCCTCCTTTTTTAATTTAAATTATTTTTACACGAATTATAGTAAGCACAATATGTACATGCAGTCTTTGGTAAATCAGAAGGTTTCGCAGGCAATATATGGTCTCGTACATAGTTATCACATTCACTAATCTTACCTAATAACTCCTCTTTCATATCATCAGTTGGAGTAAACATATATGCTTTTCTTGTTAATACGTCTCTATTGATATAAACAAAAATAACGTCAGGTATTCCCAAAGCAATTGAATATGCTGTGCCTTGTGCATAATGCTTTGGGTCAACACCATTTCTTGACTGCCATTTAAATCCTGCTTCTGTTTTTAATTCTAAAATGTAATATTTGCCACGATACTTAACAATTCCATCACATAAAAAACTCATATTCAATTTTTTATGATACAACTTTGTTTCAGTACCACCAGCATTCTGTCCTTTTATTTCTAAATAGTCCAATCCTCTGTTAGCAACAAAGTCAGCAACATTTACATATTCACAATCAAACCCATTTTCCTTCATCTTTTCAACAGTCTTCTGTGTTCTCTCATGAATATCAGTACCACTATCACAAATACCAATTAATGCATAATCACTTCCACCAGAATCTTGGGGATGCCCAACAACTTGATAATACATATTACGAATACAAGTCATTGAACTTGGTTTATACGTCTGTGAAGTTTCACGTTTGTTCTTATCATTTTCCAACTCAGTTGTTTTATTCAACTCATTAAGGAAAGACTGCTCAACTGGCAGTTCTTCCTTAATATCATCAATTAATCTAAGTACATTTTTTAGTGAATTACGTGCCATTAAATCTCCCACTTCCCCTCAAAAGTTTCTTCAGAACTTCCGTCTCTATAATAATAATTCTTTCTAACCCACTTATTAGATTGATATGTTAATAAAACTATAGTATCTTCAAACACTGCAATTGTTGTTGCTTCTCCATCTTGATTCTTACCAATAAATGGATACTTATAATCATGATAATCATCCATAATTTTACGCATACCTTCTAAATCGGTTGAATCAAAATATAAGGTTTTACCAGTTTCAATACTTTTAACTTTTTCTGTCATTTTCACCCTCCTTACTTACTTAAATTATAAACTGTGTATGTTAACTTTGTCAATACTTAGAAGAAATATGATTGGGAGAATCAGAACTCCCAATCATAATAGTAATCACGTCTACCGAAACTAATCTTACCACCAAGATTATAATACCTCTTGTAGTAACCATTCTTTTTAAGAGACTTCAGTTCTTTTTCTGAACAATGATGTTCATCCGTATAGGTAACCTCTTGCATCCACTTGTTGTATCTGTAAACCCAAGTCTCTAACGCAGGTTTATCATTTTCGCTACCAGTACGTGTACCAGGGAAGTACTTCTCAAGATATTCATTTTCATCTTTTAATGTCTTGAAGTACATCCAATTCTGATGACCCATTCCTCCAGGTTTTGAATGGTCTGCACATACATAGTATTCACCAACAATAATCCTCTTTTGATTTTCTACATGCTCTACCCAATAACAAGTTCTATCAGACCAATGATACATTGTAATATCCATACCGTCTATAATTTCAGGGACAGTTCTTCCTTCTTCAAGTCTGTTAGTCACATTTCCATACCACTTCATTTTGTTTCCTCCTTTAACCTTTGTTCTCTTCTCATTGCATGAATAACTTCAACCGCTTCTTGATAAGAATCATAGATTCCTTTATCAACACGGACACCATTAGATTCAACATCAACTCCGTATCTACGACCTTTGCCATTCTTACCAACTCTATACTCAACAATCCAATATCTCATTCCTACCTCCTCAAACTCTCACATATGTACGTTTAACTGCGTCATATTTTCTGACACGAGTTACAATCCAATGTTTACCATCAACTCCCCAATCTTTTGAAACTGTATTAATTGCCACATCCTTAGAATCTGCTTCGCATGTAATTTCAAGACCATAACTAATTTCTGGACACTCAATGTCAACACAATATAATTCCATTTTTACCTCCTCTTCCAACCATCTCTAACTACTTTTCCATTCTGGTATTCAATGTACCAACATCCATCCTCTATTAACCAAATTTTTGCTTTGTACTCATATTCTTCAGTAGTAGAAGCGAATTTAGCACATTCCTTCGCATCCTTCAAATTTGTAAAGTACCCACCAAATTCACCACACACTGCCCACTTATTTTTTCTCATTTCAGACCTCCTTATAATCTAATTTTTGTACCAGTGAGAACATTTACGATTACCTGTCCTCTTCCAAATTCTGCTCTCATTTCTGCCAACTCTTCTGCACTGGGTCCTGTATAGTTTTTTCTATACTCTTCAATCTCTTTTGCAACTTGCTTATCACGTTTAATTTCTGTTGCCTTTCTAGAGAAATTGTAGCCAGCATGTTCAAGTACTTCGCAGTAGTCATCCATCAAATATCTACCATTTGACTTCCACTTGATTGCACCATCTTCTTCAATAATTGCATTACTATCTGCTTCTGCTACTTTCTTAATCATTTCTTTTTCCGCTTCTTTTTTCCAATACTCACCAAGCTTTCCGTTTAACTCCATTTCAAATCTTGTCATCTTTAAGTCCTCCTTACACATTAATAATAGCAGATGACATAAGCGTTTGTCAACACTTTTAATAAAAAAAGAGTGAAATTATTTTTTTTCACTCTTTTTCCTTTTACTCACCTACAGCAATAACTGTTGTAAGTTCATCATCTGCAAGTTTAATTGCACTATCATCTCCGTAGAACAGACTGATTACATCACCTTCAAGTGCTTTAATCTGAGGTTCTAATTGCTTGTTATTAATCAAGCAACTAAAGTCTGTATGATTCTCAGATGAGATATACTGAACAGATTCAACACCGGTCAATGCCCTACTAGAAACTTCTAATCCGTCACTTGTAAAGTCCAACGTGATGGTATCACTGTCATATTCTTCAATGAACAGAGAAATTCTTCCTAACAATTGAAGCAGTGCATTTTTAGGTAACTTGCACATACATGGGAACGGTTTTTCAAGCCACTTGTTTAAACTCTCCAAAGGGAATTCAGCACTGTCAGATGATTCTAATCCATACAGTGAATAGTGCTCAGATTCAAACGCAAGTTCTTTAATTTCAATATTTGCATTGTTCAATCTTGTATTTGCATAAACATCAATACTTTCATCTGTAAAGACACCAAGTATATTCATTAACTCAGCTGAAATTGCCTTATAGTCATCAAACACATGTCTGTTCAACAAACTGACTGCGTATCCATTTGATGCAAGAATTGTCTTACCGACTTGATACTTCGTATAAGGTCTATCAGGTTCATTGTTGCTCTTGTTATAAATGGACTGTTTAAGACTTCCTAAAATTCTGCTAACCAATCCCCTAGAAATTGTTGCAACCAAATTATCTTTAGGCATCTCAGTGTTAGGATTTGAGAACTTTAACATGTTACCATTCTCATCAAGCATAATTTCAATCTTGTAAGTACCATTGCCAATTACCTCAAGATAATTCTCCTTCAAATCCAAAGTAATCAAGTCTGAAGTGATTTTAGAAATCAGAGGTGCAAATGTCTTAATCCTCACAACAACCTCAAAATCATCACCATCAATTCCACTTTCTCTAACCACCAAGTAATTAGTAAAATCAGTTGTTGTTAAGGACAACACACCGTCCTCCAACTTAATTAACAGCATTTCAGTTAACGGTCTATCAACTGACTCGCCTGCACACTTAAGTGCTTTAGATAACATTTCCTGGAACTTACTTGTACTAATAGTTAATTTCATTTTTCCCTCCTGTGTTTAAAATAATTTTTTAATAACATTAGACAATCTTCTATTTGCCATATTAACATACTCTTCACTTAAATCAATGCCAATATAGTTTCTGTGATTACTCTTTGCAACAACTCCAACCGTACCACTTCCCATAAATGGGTCAAGTACCACACCACCTTTAGGACACCCGGCAAGTATCATTGGAAGTACCAAATCTTCTGGGAATGTTGCGAAATGTGCTAACTTTGAATGTGCTGGACTTACTGACCACACATCTCTCTTCGCTCTCTTTCCGTTACTATTTTTACCAATTGCATCAGTCTCATAAGTAACTTCAGTCATCATTGCATCCATCTTCAAGAAATCTTCACTAGAATCATTCAGAAGTCCTTTTATCTTATTCCAATCTTCAACACTAGGATAAGAGAACCCTGTATCATCTCTTCTAAACCAATGCTCAATGGTGGACTGTTTGATACCAGTACCGTCTGCTAAAATCTCAGCAGATGTTCTTGCTCTCATAAACTCCACAAACGTTTCCTGGTCAGGCAAATTTTTTCTGACAGCAATAATATTATTTCCCCTATCTTTACTCATGCCCTGTCTAACAGATGCTTCTTGTTCTACATCAGAATATTTGGAATCATCATAGTTCCACACATCTCTCTTATTCCTTCTGTCAGAACCGTTATACTCGTTACCACTGTAAATGCCACTTGTTTCAGTTCCAAACACAAGATTTGGATTAGTAGAATACTTACTTCCACCGAACTTAACATTCTTAACATCTGGATAACTTGACTGTTCTTGAATAGACTCATAATCAAAATAATAATCTTTACTCTTACTCAACAAGAATATATACTCATGAGATTTTGTACATCTATCCTTCACAGACTCTGGCATTGGATTAGGTTTATGCCAAATAATATCCTGTCTCAGATACCAACCATCTGCTCTAAGTGCGAATGCCAACATCCAAGGAATTCCAATAAGGTCTTTAGGTTTATAAATATCACTCTTCTTGGTCAAAACAGGTGCATACAACATATCATTAAATCCCTTATTACCAGACTGAACAACATCAGTTCTAGCATCATGATATGTGCTACCTCTTCCACCACCACTTCCATAGTAAGTATCTCCAATGTTCACCCAAAGTGTTCCATCATCAGTCAGTACCCTTTTTACTTCTCTAAAGATATTAACCAATCTTTCAATGTATTCCTCTGGACTCTCTTCCAAACCAACCTGTCTGTCCTCTCGTACTGCACCACAAATAGGACACACGGTTTTGTAAATTGCATCTCCAACACCAATCCCATTATCCCACTGCTTGTCTTGTCCATTTCCAACACCAGTTACAATATTAGAATGTTTTGATGCTCTGAAATGTTTGCAGTTTGGGTCTCCACCAACCCAAGTGCCAGTACCATAATCTCTCAACCCATAATAAGGTGGACTAGTAATACAGCAGTTTACACTTTTGTCAGGTAGTGTTTTAAGTACTTCAATGTTGTCTCCTAAATAGATTTTGTTAAGTTCCACAATGTTCCTCCTTTTCGTTTTCTAAGTTTTATCTTCTTAAATTACAACAATCGTTTTTATTAGGATTAAAGTTATCTTTCCAATACTCATAAGCAACTGATTCATCTTCACAGACAGAAACTTCCTTAAACCCAGTTATCTTCTTAATCAGTTCCTTTTTCAACTCAAGTGGTAAATGTTCGTAACCACTCTGCTTAACCGTATAGTTTGAATAATCAATATCAAACCACTTTTTTATCCAACTATTAACTCTGAGAAATTCCACTTGAATCTTGTCACATTTAATATTATTCAAAACATCAAAGTCAATATATTCTGGTATGAACGGAGATAATCTCAAAGCAACATCAAATCCGTTCTCTTGCAATTTTTCAATTGCCTTAATCCGTCTGCTTGGTACAACTGCTTTTTCATACGTAAGAGATAAATCATCATCCGTAGTAGTAACTGTTATCTGAATGTGTGCTAAGTTTTTATCAAGAATGCTCATGTACTCATCCGTAGCAACCATATCAGATTTTGTAACAATCAAGTACTCAATACCATATTCATTCAGTGCCTTAATAGTTTCATAGGTAACACGACATGTCTGCTCCAACGGTTGAAAACAGTCTGTCATACCTCCCAATCTAACCACATCAACTTTTCCCTTAATACGTTTTATAGTTCTTCTGATTTTCTCAATATCAGCAACGGACGGTTCTTTAGGATTCCATAAGTTTCTAAAATTCAGCAAACTCTTAGCATAACAATATTTACAGTCATGCTGACACCCACAACCGTATGTATCAAGTCTAGTTGAATAGTGGCACTTGTCTCCCTCATTACCACCTACTTGCTTAAAGAATGATTTAAACTCTTTCATAATTGTATCTCCTCACCGTACCAACATTTAGTAATTGAAACATCGCATTTAATTGGCATCTTCAGAATCTCTTCAGCTGCTCTAGACATTATCTGTGATAACAACTCAGAACATTCCTTAGCATTTTCCTCAGGACACTCTGCTATTACTTCATCATGAACAGGTATCAACATTCTAAATCCCAATTCTTTTAAACGTTCATCTCTGTTCAATTCAATCATGGCAACCTTAGACAAGTCTGCTGCAGAACCTTGAATCCTAGCATTAACGCACTGTCTTGTTGAATCTGCCAACTTGTTACTATTATCTATTATCCAAATACCATCTTGGTTTGCTTCTTCAAAGATATCCTTTTTCTTTGCAAACCGTTTATTAAGTTTATTCAAATAATATCTAATCTTACTCTGAGGAACTTCAACATCAATATCATCAAAGTCTAGAATATCACCATCTGGAGTATAACCATCTTTCCACTTAAACTCATACTGAGGTAACTGTAAATCTGGCAACCTTCTTTTCCGTCCACATATGGTAGTAACATATCCTTCATTCTTTGCCATATAAAGTGAATCATCCTCAAACTTCTTAATAGCAGGGAAACCTTCAAATACAGAATTCTTAATATTGAATGCTTCATCTACAGAACAATTTAACTGCTCTGCAATACTTGGCACACCTCTTCCATACAGAACACCCAACAGAATTGATTTCGCTTTAGTACGTCTATCCTTACCCTCACTGTTAGTTGTTCCATCTACATTGAATTCACGACATTGTTCATAAGGTTGATGAAATGATTTACTTGCAATTTCAGAATATAAATCTTTACCCTCCATGAACGTATCGTACATTTGAGAATCACCCTGTTGTTTACAAAGTGCCGCTAAACATTTAGGTTCTTGCTGAGAATAGTCAGATGACATTAACACATAACCATCTGTTGCCTTAAACATCTTACGAATATCTTTGTTATGAGACGGAATATTCTGCAAGTTAGGACTATCACTACTAAACCTTCCTGTATCAGCACCATACTGATTAAACTTACAATGAATTCTACCAGTCTTTGGATTAATAACCAATGGCATTTTATCAATATACGTACTAAGCAACTTATCTACTTTTCTATAACTTAGAATCATCTTTGCCAACGGATTATCCATCTTCGCAAGAATATCAACCCCAGTACCTCTAGGATTCTTATAGTCTGGTGGTTCTATTTTTAATATGTCATAAAATAGAATTGCCAATTGCGTAGGACTTGAGATATTAATAGGGTCATCCAATTTATTTGACGGATGAGATAACTTATAAGTATTAATAACCGAATCATACTTATGAAGTTCTTCATAGAACTCATTTAACTTTTCTTCTGCTTGTTTGTGATATTCAACAGATAACTTACTAGCAAACTCTTTATCAAAATCAACACCAGTATCTTCCATATCACACACAACATCTACTATAGGCATTTCAATATTACGGAATACCCAAGCAACATTTCTTAAATCTTCTCGTTCTTGATTTAAATCTAAATATGGTTCTTGAAACTTATACAACTCATAGGTTATCTTAGCATCATGTGCTGCATACAAATATGCAACCTTAATTGGAATTACTGTAAACTTAATACCTCTAAACAACTCATCATATTTGAATGCATCACCTTCACCGTTCAAACAATATTTCTGATGAAGTTTCTTAAGTGCATTAGATGATTCATTTTCATTCAGCAATCTAGCACCTAAATAAGCATCCCAATAACAAGTCAAATAGACATTACACTGATTCCTTAGAACCCTAATATCAAATGGTGCATTAAACATAATTACTTTTGTATCTGCATCCACCAATCTTTGTAATTCTCTACCAACTTGCTCCTCAGTCAATTGGTCATCAACTCTTTCAAAAGTTATATAAGATACATGATTAACTGGCACGTATGCTGTCTTCTCTCCAGGAGTATAAATACAGACTCCTGCTAATTTATCAAGAATTGGGTCTAATCCCTCAGTCTCAGTATCTATGCCTATTACACCATTTTCAATGCATTTGGAGATGTAATCATGTAACTCAGATTCAGTTCTTATTAAAATAGACTCTTCAGCATATTTTCCTAAAAACTGATTAACCATATCTGTTATCTGAGATATCTTTCCAGATAAACCTCCACCACCTTTTACAGTGGTGGAAGCTTTTCTTTTGGTACTTGCCTGTTTAATTATTCCATTATCAATTTCTCTAGTTTTCCTAGTTGGTATATCAAACAATGGCATAGTATCTCCTTAGACTAAAATCTGTCTCGCACAGCCGGTCTTCTAGACGGTCTTTCATCTGCTACTTCTCTTCTAGAAGGTCTAGCATCTGCATTACCATCCTCTGACGGAAATTCACCTGTCTCAAGGTAATACTTCATATCTTCAATACCCTTATCCAAGATAATTGTACCTAACGGATTCTGAACATCAAAATCTTCTGCCTTACGATTAGGGTCATCATTATCCCTATCAGAATAGATTTCGTAAGTTGTCTTAGTATCACCCTTCTTACCAATACGTTCAATTTCAAATCCATGCGTAACTAAGTTAGGATTCCTTGAACAAAGCGAAGTCAGACGGTCACCAAACTGCTTACCTCTTTCCCAAGTCTGAATACGGTCTTCATCCACATTGTAAACAGGAATGAAATACTTTGCCAAAGTAAACATGCCTGCTGCACAGAACGGACAATCATCCTTCGGCTGACCATACTCGTGTAAGCAGTTGACGTATCTCTTCTTACCGTCAACTTCAACTTGGTGAACTGAATAACCATGAATATCCTCAATACCTTCAAACGGGAAAATAACCCTTGCAGTATCTCGGTCATTCTTCAGTGAGAAGTAACCTCCACCACCTTGTCCACCGTACTTGTCTGCATCTTTTACTGAAAATTCTGCCATACTTTTTCTTCACCTCTTCTTTCTTTTTTAAGTTTTCTGGCTTAATATACTGAACCAAAGGCATACCTTTGTGTTCTCCTATAGTGTAACATAGAAGCTATTTATTGTCAACATTTACTTCCAAAATATAAACAATAAATAAACCAAACTAATGAATGCCATTATTATTGAGATAAACACAAACCACACATATCCCATGTACCATTTAGGATATTTTTTCTCAACAGTTATCATTGCATTGAATGTCATATCAGTTTTTAATTTACTGCTTACATACATTGTCCAAATAAACAAAACAAACATAATCAAGATAGTAAGTTTAACAACAATCATTTCATTATCTCCTTCCCAATAAATGTAATTGGTTTATCATATTTTTTCTCTTCATCAAAGTACTCTAAATTATAAAATGGTTTTGCAACTTTATTATTACAATAACTGTTTATCGTAGAAGAAGTCATATACAAATATTTCTCTGCCTGTCTGCAAGACTGATATACATGACCGGTATCTAAATCAATAATTGGTCTTCTTGAAGAGAATCTTCCTAAACCATTGCACTTCTTTATTGGCATAAGTTTTAAGTTATAAACATCATTCATAGTATGACAACCATTCTTATTTACAACTCCATATCCATCAGGTATATCA
>JAEEGL014114427.1_pt1 | contig 16439 bp, 10 predicted proteins | sample 9134231 | NCBI WGS metagenome assembly JAEEGL01 (sample SAMN16246548, study PRJNA631951) | gut metagenome | biome: gut microbiome; feature: rumen; material: fiber-attached | host: Bos | place: Iran: Karaj | collected 2018-10
CGCTCCATTGTCCGGAAGCGGGGTCGGGGGAAGTGATAAAGAAATTCCAGTACCCCGCGACGTAAGTGTTGATGATGTAGTATAATCCGTTGGCAGGGTTGAACGTGATCTGTGGGGCGTAGCTTCCAGTCACGATGTTGGCTGGCGGGGCGAGGAAGAAATCATGGTTGCGGCTCAGGGCCGGCCCGCATGACTCCCAGTGTATCAGGTCGGTACTATGCCACACCGGCAATCCGGGGAAATACGCGAACGAGGAGTTGACCATCCAGTAATCATCCCCGACCCGGCAGATGCTCGGGTCCGGATAGAACCCGGGCAAGATGGGATTGCGGTAATATCCTTCCGGGAGCAAGGGCTCATTCGTGGTTACATATTCCAGCGGCGTGAACAGTGCCGTACCGGGTTCAACGCCGGTAGGGACATCCAGGATTTCAATGTGCTTTTGCGGGTCGGAATAGACCGGATATCCCGGGTCCGAGTTGCGGACAAAGGATGTCCACTGTGTCAACATCCTGTCACTCAGGAGATAATCTTCTTCAGAGAATGGCCTCCAACAGCGCGATAAAGTCCCGAACATATACCATAGTTCCGAACTGTGGAAAGCTCCGGGATCATCTTCGCTGTCGTTTTCACCCGGCAGGTTGCGGGAGAACTCGTAAACATAAATCTTTGCCCCAGGCCGCTCGGAAAGGGCATCCGCGAGTTCCAGCGTACTGCTGCGCCCGAGGATGTCCGGATCCTGCGCCGTGAAACCGACCATCAAGGGAATGCCGTCAAAGGCCCCGTCATCGATCGACTGCCGCAGTATTTCTCCGCGGGTTCCTTCGGGCAGGCCTATTTCCATCGGGGAAACGCCTCCGCCGGATTGGAGTATCGCTCCGGAAACCAGACTGCGCCCCTCCCGGTCTGCGAGGATATATTTGACGCTGATGGCTCCGGCGCTCTGTCCGAACACAGTGACTCTCGACGGATTCCCGCCAAAGGCGGAAATGTTGTTTTTTACCCATCTGAGCGCCGCAATCTGGTCTTTGAATCCCAACGGACGGTCGGGAGAAGGAAAGCCGATCTCACCGAGCCTGTATGCGATGGTAACCAGGATAACCCCCCTTCCGGCCCAGGCGACCCCGTCCATCTCTTTCTCGTAGCTGTATCCATGGTCCAAAGACCCTCCATGGATCCACACCGCTACGGGGAGGTCCTGATGGCCTTCTCTCAAGGCCGATGCCGGTGTCCAGACATTGAGGTACAGGCAGTCCTCGCTGAACTCTGGGTCACCGTCGGAATAGAATTCCCGATAGTATAGGGCTGCTTCGTGGGGGAACGGAGCCTGGATGGCAGCAGGAGCGAATCTGTCGCACGCGAGAACGCCCTTCCAAGGGACAACGGGTGCCGGCGCTTTTCCTTCCAAAGCGCCGACAGGCGGTGCCGCGAACGGCACGCCCTTGTAAACCAGGACCTTCCCTTCCCTGACGCCCCTGATGGCACCCCCTTCCACGTTGATCACCGGCGCGGAGGTAAAACCCGCACAGGACGAAGAAAAAAGCAATATGCAAGCCAGGGCGATGAACGGGCGTATTCTGTTATCTCTCATCGAAACAAAATGATGCAGTCATGCAGGACAGGTATATCAATGGTAGGAAGGGGGAAGCACTGCCGTGCCCCATGACGCCGGTTTGGATGACGTCTTAAACTCGATCGTACCTCCTTCGGAGAGCGGATCCCACGAAATCCAGGATGTGCCGACCTCTTCTCCATTTACCTTTAATCCGGTAATATAGCGGCCGGCTCCTTTGCGGAGAAGGGTAATGTCGCCATCTTTCCTGTGTAGCACTGCCTTAGGAAATGCCGGGGTGTTTACGGTAAAACCTCCGATGCCGGGTATCATCGGATAGATTCCCAGAGAGGCGAAGACATACCAGGCAGAAAGGACCCCCATGTCGTCATTGCCGGGAACACCGGTCGGTGCGTTGGCGTACTGTGTCATCCTGAGCATCTCGACCATATCGGATGCCTTGTCCGGACGTCCCACCCAGTTGTAACACCAGGGAATATGCATGGAGGGTTCGTTGGATAGCGTGTATTTCATCGCCGTCGTGTCATCGATAAAACCGTCGAACAGGTCGTCCAGCCTCGTTTCTGCAACTTTGACTCCTCCTATGGCATCGACAAGGCCTCCGATGTCGTAGGGAACCATCCAGAAATATCTCGTATGCGTGGATTCCGCCCATCCCTTGTACAGGTCACCCCACCGGCCGTCGCTCTCTCTGGATTGTATCCAGAGATTATCGGGATTGAGGAGATTTCGCCAGGTCCCTGCCCGCTTCAGATATGTTGCAGGCGTCCATGGATCACCTGTGGAAAGCAGGCGGAACTGGGCGATGGCAAAATCGGAGGAAATCATCTCCAGATGGAGGGATGCCTCAGGATACCATCCCTTTTCGAGAAACTGTGCCAGGCCCGGCCTGACTTCTACGTTCTGGCACCGGAGCCCCGGGATCATAGCGTTTCTTTGCATGATCCTGAATACGGCGTTGGGATCATACCCACGGGCTCCGAAAGCCCAGGCATTGGCGATCAGGATGGCTGTCGGGTCTCCTTGCATGATGCCGGTTTCGACATTGGCGTACACCCATCGGGGGAAAGCTTCCCCGGCCTGGACAGCAAAGTCGTAATGCGACTGCACGATGTCCGATACCCGGGAAGGGAACAGGATGGAAAGTAATTGGATCTGGTTACGATACGAGTCCCAGTTGCTGAAATTGGTATATTGCGTAGTCCGGGTCTTGTGGATCTTGTTGTCGGCCCCGATATATTCCCCATTCACATCATTGAAGATGTTGGGGTGTATCAGGGTGTGGTAAAGCTGCGTGTAAAAGATTGTCTTTGCTTCACCCTTGAGGGAGGGGACTTCGATTGTGGAAAGTGCGTCGTTCCAGGCCGCTTCCGATGCTGAACGGACGGAGTCGAAATCCCATCCGGGATTCTCCGCACGGAGATTCTCCCAGGCATTTTCAACCGAGACATACGACAGGGCCACCTTATAACGTACGGTACGGCTCTTGGATAGATCGAAAGTGTAATAGAGTCCGCTGCAGGAGCCGTTTGCAAAAGAGGAGCCGTCAGACAGACGGTCTTCCTTCCAGGTCCCTGTACGCTGGGCTTCGCAGTCGAATACGCCAACTACATACACCGTATAAGGGACATCCTGGATGCAGAACCAGCCTCCCCGCGCATAACCTTCGAAAGCGGAGGGACTTTTCACCGAAGCTGCGGCATCGGTTACATAGGGGGAGGCGGAGATCCCGCTGCCAACCAGGATCGTCCCCTCCTCGACTCCCTCGGGAAATTCAAAGACTGCCATCCCCGTCCGGTCCGTGGCGGTCAGGGAAGCCTTGATGTCGTAATCGACCTGGCACTCATAATAACCGGCATGTGCTTTCTCGTCCCTGAAAGATACCCGCCTGTTGAACATGCGTTCCGGAGAAAGGCTCAGTCCTCCCTTGACAGGCATGACGGGGAAGTTGCCATAGTTGGTTCCGCCTGTTCCGCTCATCATGTTGATGACAAACCCTGTCGGTTCGAAAGGATTCAGCGTAAACTGCGCCATACCGAAGGGCCTGACCACACCGGAGAACAGGTTGCCATCTCCCTTTGTCCCTGCGAATGGATTGACACAGGATGCCAGATCGTCTGCAGGCACGGCAGCAGAGACAGATGCGGAAATACCTAAACCAAGGATGGCAGTGACTGCCATGCGGACCAGCGATAATTTATGTGATTGTTTATGCATTGAACTGGATAAGAGAAATAGTCGTTATTACCTGTGCTTTCAACCTTTAAAGCGATATTCTACGCTCTTGGTATCTGAAGAGTTGCCTCCTACGCTAATTTCAAAAACACCTGGAAGGGGAACCATGTCTCCGGCCGTTTCAGACCACCAGAGGAAGGTCTCCGGTGTCAAGTCAAAGCAAACTTTCTTTTTCCTTCCGGCCTTGATGGGGATGCGCCTGAAACCCCTCAATGTCCGGGAGGGCCCTTCTGCGTCATCAAGCTTGCGCACGTACAGTTGTATGATCTCCTCTGTATCACGCTCGCCGACATTACGCATCTTTACGATAAGGCGACCCCGGCGCACTTTGACTTTCAGGTATTGGATCTGTGTGTAACTGAGCCCGAATCCGAAGGGAAACAGTGTCTCCCCGGCAAAATACCTGTAGGTGCGTCCCTTCATGCCGTAATCCCGGAAATCCGGCAGTTGGTCTGCGCTTTTGTAAAAGGTCACAGGCAGTTTCCCGGAGGGGCAGACCTGGCCGAACAGGATGTCGCAAAGGGCTGGGCCTCCTTCCTGGCCGGGATACCAGGCTTGAAGGATGGCGTCACAAGTCTCCGTTTCCGGACCCAGGCCCATGGCCGAGCCGGAGAAATTCACGAGGATGACTTTCTTTCCTGCGTCGTGAAGCATTTTCAGCAGATTACGCTGGACCGAGGGCAGCTCGATGTCCGTGCGGTCGCCACCTTTGAACCCGGGCAGGTCGATTTCCGCTTCTTCCGCTTCCAGACAGTATGACAGTCCGCCTGCGAAAACAACGGTATCGATCCCGTCAAGCCGATCGAGTATCTCACTGTCCTCCATTCGTGGAGCAAACGTAAAAGTTTCTTCCCACCCTTCAGGGCGCAGATGACTGTCCATAAGGCCGCATGCACTGAAACATGTCAGACCCGGCAGCATCCTTTCCATCGCATCCTTCAAACTCACCGCTTTCTCCGGTTCTCCCGCATAATTGCCGAGCATCATCCTGGCATGATCGCTATTGGGGCCGATCAAGGCAATCTTCCGGCCCTTATCAAGCGGGAGGATCCCGTCTTTGTTCTGCAGCAGAACGATGCTCTCACACGCCATCTTGCGGGCAAGGGACAGATGTTTTTCGCACTCGATCAAAGAGTCCGGGAGATCGGCCCAGGGGTCGATGTCGTCGAATTCTCCAAACCGTATGCGCGCAGCAAACAGTCTTTCCAGGTTGCGATCCAGATCCTTCTCGTTGAGGAGACCTCTTTCCACAGCCTCGGGGATCGCGTGATACGCATCCCCGCATTCGAGATCTACGCCGGCTTTTATGGCTGCGGCGACTGCGTCTGCCTGACCGGGCAGGTATTCATGCTTCCCCGGTTCGTAAAAGTCCCTGAGTGCCCAGCAGTCGGACGTAACGATGCCCTTAAAACCCCAGTCTCCTCTCAACAAACTGTCAATCAGATAGGGGTTTGCAGCGCATGGGACGCCGCGGAAACGGTTGTAGGCCGTCATAATCTCCTGCACCTGGGCCTTGGTTACAAGATCTTTGAATGCGGGCAGATAGGTTTCCAACAGGTCCCTGTCGGAGATGCAGACATCTATCTTGTGCCTTTCGGATTCAGGACCGGAATGCACGGCAAAGTGTTTGGCACAGGCGAAGGCTTTCAGCACGGGAGCGTCCGGATCGCCTTGGAGCCCCCGGACGACGGCCATTCCCATCTGACCGGTCAGGAAGGGGTCTTCCCCATAGGTCTCCATGCCACGACCCCAGCGTGGATCACGGAAAATATTGATGTTCGGAGTCCAGAAGGTAATGCCCTGGCAAACGTGGATCTCGCCTTCCTGTCGGGCCTGACGGAATTTGACGCGTCCCTCGTCACTGATCGCCTGGAACACCTCGTAAACCAACGGCGCGTCGAACGAAGCGGCCATGCCGATCGGTTCCGGAAAACTGGTAGCCTGGCCGTTGAACCCGACTCCGTGCAGGGCCTCGTTCCACCAGTTGTAGCCCTTTATGCCCAACCTCTCCACCGCTTTCGAATCGTTGGTGGCGAGCGCGGCTTTTTCTTCCAGTGTCAACCGTGAGACCAGATCACGTGCACGGATCTCAGGGGACAGGCTTTGATCCAGGAATCCCTGGGCTCCGGCGGACAAAGCCACAGAGAGAAGAATGACAAGGATAATGGCTTTTTTCATGTCATCCAGTCCTGCCGAGACCTCGGGCTTAGTTGAGGATATCATTTATGTCCACCCAGAAAAACCTCGGACGATAGGTGGTGACATCCCTGGCCTGCTGGTCGCCGTCGCTGGTGTTCATGCAGTAGGAAACCAGGATCATCCCGTCCTTTTCAAACTGCGGATGAGCCATGGCATTGTAGGACATCAGGTTGGAATCAGTGAATGCAGGGACCTTGTAAATGACCTTTTTATGTCCCCACGGCCCCTGCGGACTGCTTGATGTGAAAGTATAGATCTCTCCTTCCCAGAGCTTCTTGCTCTTTGTCAGAAGGACATATTTGTCTTTCAACTTGAAGACATTGAACTGCGAGGATACAGAGACGCTGGAAAGTCCGGTAAGCCCGGTGGCAGCGGCTGAGTCTTTCACCCAAGTGGTGCCGTTCCAGTATTCCCATACGCCGTACAGGTCAGCTTCCAGGGCTCTGGCGCAGTAAACTTCCGTCTTGGCATCCAGGTCATTGGTAATATCCACCTGGGCGTAGATGTAGATGTAGTCTCCGTTATTGAAGGCAGCCGCACCATAGTGGATTTCTTTGTCACTGCGGAACTGTATGGGGGCATCCTTCTGGAGTTTCAGATCGGGAAGGCTGTATTTCAGCAAATTGGAATTTTCGTATGCAAATCCCCACATTCCTGCACCTGCGAGGTACATGAGTGACTGAAAGACATAAAGACTGTTCCCGGCGACGAATCCGTGCCCGGGCCAGTACCATTTGTCTTCATAGTAATGGCCGGGGGGAACGGCGGCCGAGGAATTCGTACCTTTGCCGTTGAAATCATAGATCGGTGACACCGATTTTGTCCTGGGGTCGAAGACGATGTATGTGTTGCGGTACATGTGGGCGTAGGGAGAGCGGCTTACTCCGTTGACCGGACAGATAAATGAGTCCCCCATCAGGAACACGCTTCTCCCGTCCGGCAGCCCGATAGAATAGACACCGTCACCTGCACAGACGCTGGACCCGTCATCCGGCATCAGGTTGCGAAGGAAGGACGCGTCAAGCCCGTCAATGTTCAGATAGAGGGTCTGGGTGGTCAGGGCGTCGCTTCCTTTGATCAGGGACACATCGCATTTGACAGGAGCATTGTAGGTGCTGACGTGGGTCAGGATGCATTGTGTCTCATTGCGGCTGACGGTCCGTTCTATTCCAAGGTCCTTGATACGGATCCGGTATTGGTCGAAGTCGATCTCTCCCTGCAACGACCAGTTCAAACGTACGGTGTCCGCGTTGGAAGTGATATTGATCGACAGGGGCTCGGCATCGCCGTTCAGGAAGGGATTCTCCCTGATATGCTGGTTCGTTGTCCCGCCGCAAGAGGATATAAGCGCGATCAGAGCCGCAATAAAAATATGTTTCTGCGCCATTATTTTAAAAAAAAGGAACCGGTCTTTGATGGGACCGGTTCCCATTGGTAATCAGCTATTTGAAATAGGGCTTGTCATTACTGCTGACAGTCGGTGTCCCATTGCCGATTATCGGCCATCCGTCAGAATCCCAGGTCACCTTGTCCAACATGAGATTTCGTCCGGACGCTTCGTCTTCGGCTTTGAAGGCATGGTAGAGGATCCACTCTACACCCTTGTCGTCCGTAATGATGCCGGAATTGTGGCCGGGACAATAGAAGTAATCATTGCCCTTCAGGATGATGTCCAGACTGTTGTCCAGCATCCTGCCGCCGTTTCTTGTGACAAACGGTCCCGTAACTGACGTTGATCGTCCCACGGTCACCTGATACTGCTGGTACTCGTAATTGTAGGGACCATTTGAGCAGAAGAGGTAGTAGTAATTGCCTCTCTTGTACATCCAGGCTCCTTCCAGAGCGAATCCGTCGGTACCGGCCAGGCGGGTGGAAGAATACTTGTCCTTCAGGCTGAGCCCGTCTGCATTGAGCTCTCCGATGTGTATCCCGAAGTAAGAGCCCCAGATTAGGTACTTTTTGCCGTCGGTATCTTCAAAAAAGGCGGGGTCGATACAGTCAGCCAGTCCCACTTCATTCCCAATGAGCACTTTGCCCTTGTCATAGAAAGGACCTGAAGGTTTGTCTGCAGTGGCGACTCCGATGCCCCATGCTCCCTCTCCGGAAGCATAAAGGTCGTCAGGAACATGAGAATAATACAGGACGTATTTGTCGTCGATCTTAGCGATGTCGGGAGCCCACAAGTAACTGGACGCTCCTTTGAAACCCCAGGATGGCCTGTTGTAGGAGGTGAAGACGGTATTCGTCCGTTCCCAGTTTACCAGATCTCTCGATCTGAAAATGGGGATGCCGTAAATATCCTCAGTTCCATAGGCGTAGCAATATCCGTCATCCGCTCTTATGACGGTCGGATCGGGGAGGCTGATGCCGGGAAGTACCGGATTGGTGTAACCGCCAGAGTCGACAACCTCAATTATCTCTGTACAACTGACGAGCAAGATGGCGGCGATGATGATATATGGAATGTGATACTTCATAGTAAAAGATGTTTTGATTTATTCCTCGGCGGCCTGTGAAAGCAGGAACCCTTCCGTGCCATCCGTCACGGTAATACTACCGTCTGCATTCGTGAACCAGACATGCATCTCAGAGATCTCTGCCTCCTCATTGAGGCCGAAGAGGGCCTTTGGATAAATGTACTTGAAGTACGAGGTAGCTTCCCTCCTGATCATCAGCTGCCTGTCGGCGGTCTTGACAGTCCCGTCTGCAAGGGTCGCAGTAGCATTGAGGTAAACGTTCTCCTCTCCGTAGAGTTCCGTCCGGACACCGTCGGCTTCAGAAACGAATTCGACGGAAACATAGTCTCCGAAACGGAATGTCTGGGGCGTGGTGGATACAAAGTGAACCACGGTGAAATCGTCGTTCCCGGAACCTCCGGTAACCTGAACGGTCTGGGTGTCGGAAATCTCGAATTCACCGTCGTGGGCCGTGTTGAATCCATTGGCAGACAAGCAGATCACAACGGCACTGAAGAACTTGACGTTGGTGTTGCCGGCCTTCAGGTGGATGTCGATGTCGGCCGTTACGATGCCGGGGGCGTTTCCGTGGACATTAAACACGGTCTGGCTCTTGAGGACGATCCATTCTACAGGGCCGGTGTTTCCCAGTACGCCGAATTGCGACAGCATGGCGCTGGGATAAGGCAGTACCGTGGTGGGCTCGATAACGTCAGCTGCGAGGGTCAGGGGCTCGTTCGTGATATCGTCAAGCCCCATGCCGGGCTGCCCGCCTGGCAGGTTGTGGGTCGTCAGGGTACCGGTGACCGTCTCTGAGGCTTTCCAGGACTTGGGAACGGGGAACGCTACAATCAGGTTTCCGCTTCGCTCGGTCCCACCCTCGAATTCGAAATTGACCTTGATATTGAAATCTTCTCCTGCTTTGGCATCCGTAGGGAAGGATACCGTCTTGAAGGTAATGCAAGAGAATACCAATGCTGCAGCGGCGGTCAACAGACCGGCAATAATAAAGAATCTTTTCTTTTTCATAAATAGGTCCTCCTAATCATTCAGCTGCCAGGGCGGCCAGCCCGTCGGCGCCGCTGAACATGAAACGGTAGCTCACAGCGGAGCAATCCAGGGTGAAGTCCATACAGATGACTCCTTTGCGGAAAACGGCTATCACCTGATCGTCACTCGTACGCCGGATTACATTCGGACGCACGGAATTATCGAAGTAGCAGCTTACTTCCGATGTGGGAAGATCGAATCCATACCTGTTGTGGGGGATATTTCCATTGTCTATGGAAATGCCGCAGATCTTGCCGTCTGCGCGGCGAAGCGTGAGTTTGAAGGAGTCGAACCAGTCGAAATACGGCTTGATGTCGATGCCGCTGACATTGACGTCATCCATCTGCAGAACCTGCCAGATCCCATACGTAGTGGTCTTGTCGGCTTCGTAATTGATGTCCGCCGTGGTGTCTTGCAGTTCAATGTTCTTGACACAACCGGCCAGCAGGAACATCGCCGCGAAAACAGATATTATGTAACGAATTTTCATGTCCTTTTTCATTTTAGAGTGCGAGCCTTTGAGCTACCGAAAGGCCTGAGAGATTGTTGTTCAGACGTTTCTCGGCAACAGGATAAGGGAAGAGGAGACATTCTTCGGTGAAGGGCACTCCCGGGTGCTCAAACGGAGTATATCCGATCATGTCAACCACATTGCCGGTGGCGTTCATGGTCTTGCGGGTGCGGAGCATGTCGAACCAGGCCTGGTCCTCGAAACAGAGTTCCCAAATCCTTTCAAGATAGACATCGTTGAAGGAAAGTGTGGTCGGTTTCGGCAGGGAAGAGTAGCGGTTGCGGACATCGTAGTATGCCTGGATGGCATCGGCGTCGCTTGTCGTTCCGCCGGCGCACTTGGCCTCAGCCATCACGAGCAGGATGTCCGAGTAGCGCAGGAGGGGCATGGCCACATCTGAAATGTTCTCGGCAAGCGCTGCCTCGTCAAAGTACTTGAACACGAAAGGCTGGGGGAAGTTGATGCCGTTGTAGGAGTTGTAGAAATACTGCTTCTCCTCGGCCCGCTTGTCTCCAGGCTCGTAGGTGTTGATGAAGGTGATGCTCGGAACCAGGGCGCCGCCGAAAGCCTGTTGGCTCGCGAACTCCTCATTGCTTGAACCTTCGTAAAAAGGAAGGAACCAGCAATGCATCGGGGAACTCCAGCTGGCTTCGTGCTTATACTGGGAAGTGAAGATGGCTTCCTTCTTGTTGCGGTTGCCGGAGACGGCGATGTCAGTAGGATTGGAGTACAGGCTGTAAGCTCCGCTGTCCCGGACTTCCTTGGCCTTTGCATAGGCTAAGTCATACTTGCTGCTGTCCTGCAGGGGATAGCCGGCCATCGTTAGATAGACCTTGGCCAGAAGGCTCTTCACGGCACCCTTGGAGACATGACCGTCACCGGTATTCCACGGCAGGTCTGCCATCAGGGTCTCGGCTTCGGTAAGGTCGTCGATGATCTGCTTATAGACTCCGGAAATATTGGTAAGTTCCGTTACAATGTCGGCTTTGCCGGTAGTGGGTTTCAGCGGCATGGGAACGGGCCCATAAAGCTGCACCAGGAAGAAATAGCAGTATGCACGGATAAAGTGCGCCTCGCCGAGGAACTTGGCCTTGGTGCTCTCTTCTACGTCGGCATCGGATTTGGTAATGCCCTCCAAGACGCTGTTGGCGCGTCCGATGGCCGTGTACATTTCGTTCCAGTTGTTGCCCAACAGGGCGTTGGCATCGGTCAGCGGGAGATTGTATCCAAGAATATCAGAGTTGTACGGATGGGTACGCTTGTGATAACCGGTTATGGTTTCAAGCATTATGAACGTGGTGTGGTTGGGGGCAATAAGACCGTCTGTATAAGCCGCAAATACGGGAGGATACATTCCGTTGACGGCGTCCTGCATCTGGTCTGCGGTCTCATAGTACAGTTCGGGGGTCATGAATGTCTTAGGGTCTTCCTTGAGGAAATCGCAGGAGGACATAGACAGGACCATCACCATCCCAAGCAATATGTTAATTCTTTTCATGGCTCTTAGAATGATATTTTAATGTTCCCGGTAATGGTAGTAGGCCTGGGATAGGTATACCAGTCGATGCCGATCGTGCTGTCACTTGACCAACCGCACTCAGGGTCGAATCCGACATAAGGCGTGATGATCAGGGGATTCTCGATGCTGACTCCCATGAGCAGGCCCTTGACGCCTTTGACATTTCTGAGGACGGAGCGCTTGAAGTCATACGACAAGACGATGTTCCTGATCCTGATGAAGTCGCCCTTCTGGAGATAGAAGTCACCCATGTAGTTGTTGCCGAAATACGAGTCGGACGGGAGCCTGAGCTGGGCCAGGTTCGTATTCTGGTTGTCAGGGGTCCAAGCGGAGCCGAGAACGCCGGCGTAACTGTTGGTGTAGATTGCCTGGCCGACATACAGGGCCTGGGACTGGCTGCTGACCAGATGGCCGACAGCGGCACCAATATCAATCATGAGGTTGAGTCCCTTCCAGGAGACATTGTTGACCAAAGAGAATTCTGCCTTCGGGATGGGGCTTCCGAGATACTGAATGTCTTCGTCGGTGTACTGGTAGTCTTTGTTGACATCCTCCAGTTTATAGTCGCCCGGGCTCCTGCCGTACTTGGCGGCTTCCGCAGCCTCTTCGGTGGACCAGGTCCCCAAGAGTTTGTAGTTGGCCCATCTCATGTAAGGCTTGCCTTCCTCGCATTGTCCGCCGTGGTTCTCAAGCGTACCGTAGAGTTTCTCGACGATGGTTTCATTGGTATAGAAAATGAAATCCAAATCCCAGTTGAAATTGTGGCTGACGATGGGGTGGGTGTTGAGGGTGAGCTCAAAGCCCGTGTTCCGAAGGATACCGAGGTTTCCGGTCAGCGATCCGAATCCCGAGGAGTGGGGAATATTCTCGTTGAACAACAGGTCTACCGTCCGCTTGATATAGAAGTCGGCGACCAGCTGGATCCGGTCGTTCAGGAATCCCACATCCAAACCGGCATCGAACTGCTTGGCCGTCTCCCAAGAGATGTCCTGGTTGCCGAGGCTGCTTACATACGATCCGGTCACCACTTCGTCGTTCATCATCATGTTGGAGGTGGATATCTGCGAGAATGTCCTGTAACTTCCGATGGAAGCGTTCCCGACATGGCCGTAGCTGGCCCGGAGTTTCAGTTGGTTGACGGCGCCCTTGAGCGGTTCGAACCAGGGCTCTTCGGAGACAAGCCAGCCGGCTGAGACGGCGGGGAAGAATCCGTAGCGGTGTCCCTTCGCAAAGTTGGAAGAACCGTCCAGTCGCATGGTAAGGCCGAGCATATACTTGTTCGCCCATGTCTGGTTCGTCCTGAAATAGTAGGAATTCATCGTGTTTTGGTCCATACCGGATGAAGGCTGGACTTTCTGCGTGCCTGCCCCGAGATTATAATACTCGAAGAGGTCCGAAGAAAGCTTCTGTGAACCCACATTCGCGTTCTCGAAATGATAGTAGTACCAGGAAGCGCCGAGCACGAAGTTCGACTTGAGCTTTCCGTCGAAGAAATGCCTGTTGTAGGTGAAATAGTCTTCGTTCGACCAGCGCAGGGCGTGTCCGTTTGTAATGTAAGCCTGGTTGCCTGAGCTGCTTTCAGACCAGTTGACCAGACCTTCCTTGCGGTAGTCGGCCGTTTTGGCATCATTGAGCTGGATGTTCCCGTTTACGTTGAGGTCCAGTCCGTCGATGATATGGAAGGTAAGCCCCATGTTGCCGAGGATATGTGAGTTCTTGTTGAGAATCTTGAAGTACTCCAGCTGCTGGATGGGGTTGGATGCGGACTCGGAAAGCGGATAATCGCTCTTGCGTCCCCAGGTGCCGTCGGGGTATTTGACGGGGATGATAGGGGGCATCTCGTTGATGTTTCGTACGGCGCCCTGCATCATCGTCCCTTCCTGGTCGGCGCTATTGTTCTCTGTCTCCGCCAGGGAAATCAAGCCGTTAATCTCAAGCCAGGGCTTGATCTTCGCGGAAGCATTGATCGTGGCGCTCAAGCGTTTTCCATAGGTGGTCTTGACCAGGCCCTGGACATCTTGGTAGCCGATGTTGGCATAGATCGAAGAATTGTTATTGCCTCGTGTGAAGGAAAGGTTGTGGTCCTGGGTGATGGCCGTGCGAGTGCTTTCCTTCCACCAGTCAACGTCATAGATCGGACTCGCAATGAGCAGGCCGTTTTCATCATAAACGTAGTTGCCGGCGGAATCCTTCTTGTAGTAAAAGAGGTTCTCCATCGGCGTCACGAGGTGGGGCAGTTGCTGGCCGCTGTAGCCATAAGCAAGGGCCTGCATCTGAAGATACTCGTCTGCATTCATCATGTGGATCTTGCGGGTCATGAATCCTGCGCCGAACTTACTGTCATAGGTAATGGTCCCCTCATCTCTCTTGCCTGATTTGGTGGTGATGAGGACTACGCCGTTCGCTCCCTTAGCTCCGTAGATCGCCGTGGATGCAGCATCTTTCAGAACCGAAACGGATTCGATGTCGGCGGAATTGATCATGTCGCTGGAGACGCCGACGGCGCCATCGACCACATAGAGGGGATCATTGCTGGCATTGACCGAGCCATAGCCGCGGACGCGGATGCTGGTGCTGCCGCCGGGGCGGCCGGAGAACGAGGTGACCTTGACACCGGCCATCTTTCCGGCCATGTTCTGGAGAATGTTGAGACCGGAGGCTCTTTCGGTCAGGGCCTCTCCGTCAACCTGGGCAACGGACGAGGTCAGGTCCTTTCGGATCATCGTACCGTAACCGACGACCACCGTTTCGCTCAGCATGTTGACGTCTTCCGCCATGACGACATCGTAAAAAGACCTGCCGTCGACCGGAATGACCTGGTTCTGCATGCCGATCATTGAAAACACCAGGGATCCCGAAGCCGGGACACCTGCGATTTCAAAATTACCGTGGGCGTCGGTACTCGTCCCGTTGCGTGTCCCCTGAACCAGGACATAGACTCCGGCAAGGTCTGCTCCACTCGCGTCAGATACGTGTCCGGATACCTTGTTTTGCGCCGCGGACGGAATAACCGTACCGAACACCGCTGCAAGGATCAGGCATATATGTAACAGATATTTATGTTTCATTGTTCTATCGTTTTAAGGTCTCTACTCGTCGCTCTGCTGGAATTGGAAACCGAGGTCCGGGTATTCTTCGCCCTTCACGACCTTGGATCCATCCTTGTTGGTAAAATACAAGTAGAGGTCAGTAATCTTTGTGCCCTTGGGCAGCCCGAAATAGTGGGTGGGGAAGATGTACTTCTGGTAAGTGTGCCAGCCGGTCCTGCGCATGCAGGTGAAGTCGTCCTTCCGGTCAAGTTCTACCTTGGTGCCGTCCGCGAGAATGGCCGTGCCACACATAAACACTTCAGCTTCTCCGTCAAGCGGCGTAGCATAATCTGCTACCTTGGATGAGAATACCACCGAAAAGAAATCGCCGTAGCGGAAAGCGGAAGGAACCGTGGATGTCAGGGGATAGGTCGTGTAATCGACAGCACCGCTTCCGACCTTGATCGTTACGGTTTTCAGGTTGTCTTTGAATCCGACAGCTTCCCAGCCCTCTGCTTCTCCGGCAAATTCAAATGCAAGGTTGCAGGTCATGGGAGTCGATCCGGTCTTGAACTTTGCCTTGACAGTCATATATACGCGCTCGGGCCTTTTGTCTGAAACGTTCAGTTTCGTGTCCCGGTTGGTAAAGACAACCCACTCCATATCTCCGTTAACATTGCCCAGATCTCCGTGCTTGAGGGTATAAGCCTCAGCCCAGGTTTTACCGGCGTACCCATCGATAGGTTTGGCGATGGGAACATTGCTGATCGGGACCATCACCTCGTCCACGCAGTCATTGACACCGTACATGTTTTTAAGATTGCTGGTGGTCAATGTAATTTCGGCCGTGTTGGTGACATCCCACTCGGTGGGAACCAGCATGGCAATCGCGATTCCTTCCGGGCCATAATCGGTTTCGGGGGAGACCGAACCCTGTATGATGAACTCAGCGACGGAGTTGGTCTCTATCGAACTGGGCACGATGATGTCGGAAAGCTGTATACAGCCGGCTATGAAGGCGATGGTTGCCAAGACGGCCAGTCCTATTTTCAAACCTTTATTTTTCATAACCTTCACGTGTTGAGTCTAATGTCTGGAAAGTAATCTTGTATGAAATCTTCTTGCTGTCCAGGGAGAAGGGAAGGATGAATTCACCTGTGTTGAATTCTACGATCGTTTCTCCGGTGGCAAGTTTGATGACATGGGGAACGGCTACTTCATCATAGTAGCAAGGCGTCTTACCCGAGGGAAGGGTAAAGCCGAACTCATCGAAGGGCAGGTCGCCGTTGTCGATTTCGACATAAGCGAATTTTCCGTCCTCGACATAGAACTTCAACTTGAAGGTATCAAAGAAGTCGAAGTGGTCCATGAGGTTGATACCTCCCGGGTTCTTTGCATCGTATTCGATAAACTCGCGGATGCCGTAGGTGAACTCGTAATCAGCGTCGGTATCCAGCGTATAGTGCTCTTGGACAGGGCCCACTTCCACGCAGGAAGATACCGCCGACAGGAAAAGGACCATGACGGTCAGCAAACCGGGTATTCTGAAAAATCTTTTCATAATCATTTTCTGACAAGATTGGGGTTAAGACGGACCTGACTGGCAGGATAGGGTAGGAGAAGATCGCTGGCCGTGAATGTAGAATTCATCTTCGGGGCTTTGTATCCGACGATGTCCACCACGGCATCCTTCGCGAAGTCATAGGCTTTGCGGGTACGGATCATGTTGAACCAGTTCTGTCCCTCGAAGGCCTGTTCCCAGATCCTCTCTTTGAACACCTGGTCGAAGGAGATGGAGGAAGGCTTGCTTTCCGAAGGCATGGCCCTGTGGCGAACCTCCCAATAAGCGTTGATGGCATCGGAATCC
>JAEEGL015467128.1_pt1 | contig 16439 bp, 21 predicted proteins | sample 9134231 | NCBI WGS metagenome assembly JAEEGL01 (sample SAMN16246548, study PRJNA631951) | gut metagenome | biome: gut microbiome; feature: rumen; material: fiber-attached | host: Bos | place: Iran: Karaj | collected 2018-10
GAAGATGGAAAACATTAAGAGGTATCATAAGATGGTGCAACCAGTGTACAACAGTTATATGCACTTTTGTATTCCATCGCGTGAGGCAGCGGAAGAACTAATTAGCAAAACCATCCATGAAATGACAAACGAAAATTGCACTAAAGAGGAGTGCGAAGCTGTTACAGACCTATGCGAAAAGGGCTATGTGCGCAGGGAATATGCTAAAAAGGCGCTGTACGCATTTATTCTTTTTGAAATATTGGTAATAGTGCGTATAGTGGCATTGGAAATGTTGTTCTGACAAGAGTTAAGGTGAGGAGAAAAAAGTATGAGCGGACAGACATACGAGGGACTTTATATCAAATATGATGTATCGATTACACTTCCATTCGAAGACATCACAGAGAAATGGGATACACCGGAAGAATTCATGAAGGATCTGAGCGAAGGTAAGAAAGGACTTGGTAACGGGACTAAGATACTGGCTATCGCCACAGATAACCAGTCTGCGATAGATACCGAAAAAGTGGTCTTTCTCATGGAAGATTACATGGAAATGTGCAAGAAAGATACACGCTATTTCTATAAGCTCACTGCGCAGGATGTAAGAGACTATTTGGAGAGCAAAGGAAGAAAAGGCATTGAAACAGTGCGGTCAGTAGTCGAAGAACTTGCTGTGACGTAAAAAGGCGACAGAATCCATACTGAAAACTACGTTTTTCATACAAGGCAGTTGAATGAGTGTATGTTTCTGAAAAAGCAAGAAAAACCTATAATATTGCATATAGGAGTGCAGTATATGAAAAATGATAGAAGAAAAGCAGATAGACTTATCGAGATAATATCAGCTCTCAGGTGGGCTGTGGTCGTAGCAATCCCGTTATCCTTTGCAGCAGAGATAGCCGAATATGCTTACGAAAACGGCTCTATTGGGCGTGGAATTGGACGGATGCTTTATGATGCAGCTTTAAATAGCAGCGGCTCAGAATGGGCTGAAATCGTCAAAATCGTATGTGTCCTCATCAGCACCGCAAGCTTTATCATGTGCGCCATATTCAGCAGTAAGGACGACAAAGCGCGGGCAATGAATTTAGGGGCAGCAGTTGGCCTGCTTGTCCTTTATGCAGTAACGCTCAGATGATGCTGTAAGGCTTTTACTTTCACAATTCGCACGTATAATAAATATATATAAATATATCTATATAGCTGTCGTTAATATTAGCGCTTTTGGCTTTGCCGGGGGCGCTTTTTTTAATGACAAAAATCAATGTGCCGCTCGGTACAGGAAACCCAATAACAATATTAAAAAGAGCAGAAAGCTCGGAAGGAGAAATTATGGAGACATGTGAAAAAACAGAAATGCAGGGCTTTGTCAGAATATGCGACAAAGGAGATTATCGTGCCGCATACAAGGCCCACTTAGACTTTGAAAATGGATTTGATGATCCTGAAATAAGGGATATCATGCCGTTTGAAGAGTTCTTGCAGGAGATAAAGAAAGGATACGGGAACAGCAGCCATATTCAGATAGCCCGCTTAAAAGAAACTGAGGACGGGATATATTACGACAATGAATATGTCGCCTGATCCACCAAAGTAAGAAAACATTGAATAAGCTCAAGGAGGCAAGCGTATGAGTGTATTAACAAATGCAGAACAGGACACTTTAGTAAAAGTGCTTTGCAATGACAGCTATTTTGAGATAGTAGACGCAAAAGAATGGGCGTTAAGTACAGTAGGGTTTGATAAAATCCCTGCTGAAATCTTCAGAAAGCTCAATATAGCCAAGCATAAGATTTTTGCTGAAAGGTACAAGTATTCTGAAAAAGAATTGAGGGATGAAGAGCATGAGTCGGGATTCCATGTTTACTGGGATAAAGTAGATAAGTTCGGGAATGATGCTCAGATACTTTCCATCGGGATGTATGTGAATGGCGGGGGAGATTTTGACTTCGACTTCACATTAGAGAATATCTTGGATAAGGAATACTATGACAGAATATTAAGCTATGGTTTTGACAAAATGGCACAGGCATAAAATTTAAAGAGCCAAAAGGCTCGGAAGGAGAGAACATGCGAAAGAAAGATATTGCTGAAATGTATGCCTCGTTCAAAATTTGGTATGGTTTTGAGAAAGTAAGTACAGAAATAGAAAAAGCTGACTGCATCAAATGTGCTATTGGTAAGACTTTGAAAGAGCTTACGGATGATGATGGCGAGACAGCCCTTTATGCTAAGGGTTATGACCATGTGATCATCCCCCACACGATAGTTGGTCTGTATGAAGGCCCAAAGACTATGCTTGATAATGAGATTATTGTTCTGCCGGAGGCGGTAGATAAGATCAAAATTGTAGACGCTGATACAGGGATATTCCATTTTAGCCCTGCGGATTTTGATAAGTTCGATGTCGAGCATATTGGATATGGACATGGGTTCAGCTATGCAGCAGGGATATATCTCACAGACACTCCAATTCCCGACTACGGGAAAAAGTACAACGTCGATATATCAGCACTAAAAAAGCCTTATACACTGGATATATATGACGACAAGGCGGTTGTAGATTACCTCTACGCATGCCAGTAAAACTGATTCTAACAAAAAGGAGACGAATAATAAGACATGAAAAAGATGATTTTTACTTCCCCAAGGGGAAAACAGGTAGCTTTTGATGACTACGAGAAGGAAGAAAACGATGGCGTAGTAACATACTGGTCACAGGTATGTCCTACATGTCATTCAAAGTATCGTGGTATCATCGGAAAGCTGTGTAGTAGCGGCGGTAGCGGCGAGGCTGTTTGCGGCGTTGTTGGCTGCGAGAACGCTAACTCGGCTTACTACGTGGACATGTCTGAAAAGAGCGTGTCTTTTGCAAACTGAATATTGCCCTGCATAAGCAGGAAATGGCGAAAGGAGCTGTAAAGTAAAGATACTTTACGGCTCTTTTTTTGATGCAATAAAAAGAAACCCCTTCAGATAAAATATCTGAAATCTTTACATATAATATATTAAAGAAGTGAAGAAGACAATAAAAGTTAAATCATACATGAACGAAAGTTTGTAATTCCCCGATAAAGCGGTTAATATTAGAAAGGGACAGAAATTAAAATGAACGAATATATAAATTCCGTCAAGGAAAAGCGCTATAACAATGTCATCTATTTCCTTATATATGACATCCTGACATTCAAAAAGAATAAGAAGGCAAAGCAGTGGATACTTGTGGCTCTTGGAGCTGCACTGGCACTTGCGGCTGCTACCTTTGAATTTCTTACTATATGGGGCATGCTTGTAGTCTTTGTTTTTGCCTTTTTCTTAGTCGTTGGAATCATTGAAAATCAGAGACTTCGTTATATAAGGACTGTTGTGTACTACGACAAATACCATAAAGCATATAGAGAGCCGGGAAGTAAATCAAGATGGATGACAGAAGAAGACATGGAAGCTGCCATCGACAGATTCGATGATATCAATGATACGAAGGACTTCATTATCGGTAAGGACGCAGAAGGGAAGCTATGTGTTGCTAAAAAGCTCGGTGCGAGCTACACGGCGATATTTGCTCCTACCGGACTTGGTAAAGGTACTGACCACATGCTCCCAAGACACTTACAGGCGATTGCCGCAGGAAGGTCTATCTACTCATCATCAACAAAGGATGATAACTTCAGAGAGACAGCAGCGATAGCAAGGGCTATGGGATACAAGATTAAGTGTATCGTATGTGATCCTAACTACCTTAATCATTCAGATTCAGTAAACTATCTTGCACTCATTACGGGCGATGATTCGCAAAAAACCACACTTGCACATACACTTGCACAGGTTATGCTTGACAATACGCCTAACCCAGTACAGGACTTCTGGTACGAAGGTGCTGAGAACGCCCTTGCCTGCATGATGCTTTTGTATGCAGAAAACGAGGCGATACCTGAAGCAGAAAGAAACATTGGTGGTATCTATAGGTTTCTTTCAGAGCATACAGACGTTGATGAGTTCTGTGCGTTCATGGATATGTACATAACAGTTGACCATCCTGCATACGAGGCATACTCATTCTTCAAGACAAAGAAGGGTGGTTCTGAGACAGTTAAATTGCAGACCTTACAGGGACTTGGTTATAAGCTGAGAGCCTTACAGTCTGATCAGGCGAAGGCTATCGTATCAATAGATGACGTGGATCTTTCTCTGCCGGGAAAAGAAAAGTGCATCTACTATGTTATCAGTTCTGCTGATATCAACCCATATACTTTCATTGCGTCAATGTTCTTTACAATGTCATTTACAGCGCTTAATAAGGCTGCAAGAGATAATGGCGGAAAGCTTGCCGTACCTGTTGATTTCCTTTTCGACGAGCTGAAAGCCGTAGGAACTATCCCTAAGTTCGAGGAGACAATCGATACCATCCGTGCCATCGGCGTAAGAATGACACTCTGTACACAGTCAATCACACAGCTTGATGACCTTTACGGGACAAATGCGAGAATTTCAATCCTCAATAACTGTGCGGTGCAGATCCTTATTAACACATCAGATGATGATACAACAGCTCGTCACTTCTCCAACCTTGCAGGTAAGTGCCAGCTCTATGAGTATGAGGACGGCAAGAAGGTAAGCCGTGAAGCAGACCTGTTTCCTATCGACTGGGCTACTCACATGACGGATCAGGAATGTTTCGTTTACCTTCAGGGACGTAAAGGTGTACTTATGCTGACACCACAGAGGTACTGGGATAATTACCCCGGAAGTAAGGTTGAGATATACAACGACTTCGATGGCAAGTATTATCACGCACATCCACTTCTTAAGTACAGAAAGAGAGTATCCATAGCACAGCACACACCGCTTTGGAGAAAGAAGAAGGCTGCTGCCAAGAAGAAGAAGGAAGAGATAAGAAAACAGGTGGAAACAAATTCTGAGAGTGCATCAGGATATGAGTTTGAAGAAGCTTGAAAAATAAATAAAAAGGGGAGGTAATACAAATTGACAGAAAGATTTGAGATTGCAGAAAAGCTATGGGAGATAATGACAAAGAGTGGTGCAAAGCACAACCGCGAAAAGCCATGCTACGTAAGCGAAATCGATGGCGGCATTGACGCTCTTCGTGATGCAAGGACATATCTGTTGAAGGAAGAGGAGTACAGCAGCGCTGAATGGCCTCAGAACCTCATGCTTGACATCGGTATTGTCTGCACACAGGATGAGGCTTTGGAAGTAGAAGACCACCTTATATATGCAGTCAAGACGCTCTCAGAAAGAGGCGGAAAAGCAGTCCTTTTAAGATACAGACAAAAGCTTACATTTAAGGATGTGGGAGACAGCCTTGGCATCACGACAGAAAGAGCAAGACAGCTAGTAAGGCAGGGAGTGAATCGTCTGTCAAGAAGGGAAATTCTCGATGTGGTCTGCATGGGAGAAAGGGCACTGCGAACAATCTCTTCGCTCAGAATGGAGTATGCAAGAGAAGTTGATAACCTTAAAGCCAAGATAGAAGAAACCAAGGGAACAGGAGCAGCTATACCTCTCACAAACGACAAGGATCTTTCTATTTATGAGAAGGATATCTCATATCTTAGTCTTTCTGTAAGAAGTTACAACGTCCTGTACAGAAACAATATAAAGAAAATCGGACAGCTTAAAAATGTTACAAGGGAAGACCTTTCCAATATGAGAAATGCAGGAGCTAAGTCCATTGAAGAAATTGTTGAAGCTGCAAGGACATTTGGCATTGAGATCAGATAATGTACAGTTTATGGGACTGTATATCTGATATAAAACTATAAGGGGAGGTATAATCAATGGACAAGATAACAACGGCTCATAGGGAAATAATGCACGCAAGCGTACTTGCAACTGTATTTTTGTCATTCTTTGGCGGCGTATTTTGGATGGCAGCAGAAACCTTCAAGGAATTGCATGGGATTTTGATTGTATGCAGTATCACACTTGTAACGATAGCTTGCAGCGCAGGCATCTTCCTTGGACTAATGTTTAATAGGATTTTTAAAGCTTTAGATGATAAAAAATAAGCTTTCATGTGTGTTTCCGTAACTTTTCTCAAAATATACATATAATAAATAAGATGAGAGAAAAGGAGAGTGAAAGAACAATGGAAAGAACAGTAGCACTGAACCTATTTGAGATCTACAAGCTACAGAAAAAATACGGAAGGAACATCTATCCCGAAGAACTTAGAGGCCACAGTATCCTTGCGGGAAGCCGTATTCCTGAGTTTATTGAGAAACTTACAAACGCAGGAGCGCTCATCGAGGAAAACATACAGGGCGCAAACACTTATGGAGTAACAAACTTTGGAAAAAGTCAGATGGAAGCGTATCCTGACATCCGAAGAGAAATAGCGATGATGTAAAAATCATCATTTTTTATGAGGAAGGGAGCTACAAAATGGACATACCATCATCTATACAGATCAAACCTACGTCCATGGAAAATAGGATTGTATCTACAACAGCATATCTACTTGGAATTAGTGATAAATATTATGATCCTGAACAGGAAACATTTGATAAAAGCGTATTTGATGAACTTGAAAAAGATAAGAATGCTAAAATATTCCGCAGCTTATGCCATTTGAGAACAAGATGTGAGATAAAATACAAGAAAATCACTGAGACTATAAAAAGAGAGCTTTCAAGCGTCACAAGATGTACTGACCTTATCCCTGAATGGGAAATAAAATACCTTTATGAAAATGGGATTGACCTTTATAAGAGCAATTCAAGCGCAGAAGCATTCCTTATAGCTTTAAATAAGCAGATAAATAGCAGGGTATATCAGATAAAGAAGTATTATCCCGAATGGCTTAAATGGGACTATATCAAGAATTTCTTTGTGATCCCCGGAGCGACAGACTATAACGGACTAAAGACTGCTGCCGCCAACTATTATGAAAAACAGGAAATGTGCCCTTTTAAGGCAGTATGTAATTTCCTCGGAACAGAACACAAGGGAAATATCTTTGCAAGTGACGCATATTTCTTATCAAATATATACGAATGGCATGGCGAAGAGTTCATGCAGCTTTCAAAAGTACAGGATGCATCAGAAGCCACTAAAGAAGAACTGGAACAGTTTATCAAAAACAGTACCCACACTCTTGTGATCGTGGACTGTGAAAATTCTGATCCGTATGCTTTCTATTCAATGGTTGAGGGTCTTAGGCACAGGGAACTTGACCGTGTAGACAAGGTGCTTCTTATCGATGATGACCATACAACAGAAGCATGGGATATACTTAATGAAGTCGCTGACATAACAGTAGAGCATGTTACAGTGGACAGAGTAAAGAAGGAAAAAAGCCTTGTAGATATCACCATGACAAGCCATATCGTTAAGGCATTCTATAAAGAAGAAGCGGATTCATTTCTCTTAGTATCAAGTGATTCAGACTTTTGGGGCGTTATTAAGACTGTTCCCGAAGCAAAATTCATGACGATAATCGAGCATGGCAAGTGCAGCGCAGACTACCTTAACACACTTAAGGCCAACGGCCTTAGATACTGTTTCTCGGACATCTTTAACAGTAATGTGGCAGATAATTTAAGGAATAAGCTCATGCTAAAGAAGATAAGGCTTGCCCTGCCGGATTTATCAACAGTAAACCTTAAGGATCTTCTTGATGATGTCGAAGCAAGCGAACATATCGTGATGACTGGCGATCAGAAGAAGAACTTTTACAAGAAGTACCTTAAAAAGTTGTCTATATCCATAGATGATGACGGCAATATGAATTACGAATTTGGCTAAATAGCTCCATTGCCCCAAAACACTCCTTTTGTATTATATTGCAAGAAAGTATTGAGAAATCAATCAAGATATGATATTCTTGACGTATAAAACAAAGGAGGGCTTTGTATTATGGATAAAAACATGGCTGTTTCTATGAGATTACAGAGTGAGCTTTGGAAAGCAAAGAAAAAAAACGTGGACTTTGCTGAGGCAACAGGGGTTACTCCTGAAACACTTAGCAGATACCTTCATGGAAAAGCAAATATCCCGGATGAATATATTGAAAAAGCTGCAAAGGAGCTTAATATCACAGCAGGATATCTGACGGGAGAGGAAGATGTTGCAATAAACGTAAAGCTCCGTGATAGTTTTGAAAAGCTTTTTGGGATGTTGAACGAAGACAATCATATAGTTGTCTATACGTTTGGCAGAGGCTTCAGCTCAAGAAACACTTTCACATCTTCAAGACATGAGTTCCTTGTAGATGGCAGAGGGATCATTGTGGCAGATAAAATTACTGGAGAGGTCAATTACAGGCTTTCTGTCGGCTCGACAGTTATATCAAACGAGGATATTGACGAAAACGGCACTGGTATTGTGACCTTTATATTGATGGATGAGAAGAATGAAAAAGTTATTGCAGAAAACATATTTGTTCTTCAAAAAATTACAAACTGATCTTCATGTGCAAAACCATTGCCTGAAATAATAAGGAGCTGTGAACTGGTATATACCACTTCACGGCTCTTTTTGTATATGGAGCTTGGCTTTATCAAAAAGATAGCTCAAACGCAGATAAATAGAGCATTGTGACATGTTGGGAAATTAGAAATTGACATCGCTTGACAATAAATGTCAACGCCAAAACAGCCAGTAAACCCAAAATGATACCTATAATAAAATCATAAGCGCAGCGCAAAGAAAGGTGAAAAAAGTTATGGAAACAATAAATAACGAAGTAAGAGAGATAATGGAAATCGCAAGACAGCGCCGAGAGGAAATGGGGCTTAAACAAAAAGAGGTAGCAAAAGCTGTCTTTACAAGCGATAGCTCATATAACAAATATGAGAAAGGTACACGAAACCCTCCTGAAGATACATTAAGGAATATATGCAGCTATTTTGGCATCCCACTTCCTGAAACAAAGAGTGAGACATCTGAGTATAAGGAAGAGATGCCGTGTGAGACCATGAGGCTGCATAGAGTGATAGATGAACTGCCACTGTTCATGCGATTTGTTGTTCCTTCACATGACATACTTAACTACATGTATTACAAGGAGAAGTACGGCGTAGGATGTATCTATCCCATGGAACAGGAAACAGAGTACAACACATCTCAGATCAAAAAGTTGGAAAAGAGCTATAACTTCTATATGGAAGCGTCTGTTCTTGGAGAAGAGTACTGGATGGCAAAACACCTTGCTATAGGATGCAGGGATGGAAAGACCTCTGCCTATGATTCAGAAGATGGTCTTTATGAAATAGAAGAAGCAATAATCACAGACTATCTGCTTGGTGCATCATATCCCTGCGGCAGAGCTTTGGACGATATATGCGCCCTGATAAGAAATATAGGCAGCAGGCTTGAAAGTACGCCAAGAACAAAGATAGGAGATGTGATCACCTACCCTGAAGAAGAGGAGAGAAAGCCTAAGTATGTTATAAACACAAGGGAAAATCTGCCCTTTAGAGATATACGGGGAATAAGTGGCCTGATGGGAATAGTCGCAGATACGGACATGGCGATTGCGACTGCTGAAAAGCCGGGAGATCACAGGCAGATATCGCCAGTATTCTGCTACGAGATAACCGATGAGGGTAAAGCGCTTTGCGAGTGGTATTATGAACGTCACCCTGAACGCTGCTCAGAACCGATTCCTGTCCAAGAAGACACGCAGGAAATACAAAGCGCAGAAACAACAGAGGACTGGCATCAAGCATATATTAAGGAGCAAAAGCGCATTAAGTTCGTGGAAAAGCTTATTAAGGGAGTAATGTATGCGCTGTTACTGCTTGCATATTACAAGACAGTCCCTTCCATGGTGTCCTTGTCAACAGAAACACTGCCTGAGACCGCCCTTGATGTATATGTTATGTTTGGAAAAGGGATACTTTCCATTATTCTGATGATATTGCCAATAGCCACGCTTATGCGTGTGGTATACGAAGCAGTTGAGGGAGAAGATGATAAGCATTATCAACCCCTGATGAATGAGGAATGTAAGTATTTGTGGAAAAGAGGGAAGGTACTTTTGCTTGGCGGTATGCTTCTTGCAAATATGTCAGGAAACTTCACAGAATATGTAGGCACATGCATAACAAATATCCAAGCAGAAGCTCAGGCAAATAGTAGTGACAATATATTTTTTGTATCAGAAGGACACACCTCGTCTGCTACACAAATTGATGCCACGGAGCTTGCTGCATCATTCCATGATGCAGTAGAAAAGGTTGTTTCAGGTTCTAACAGCCTTGGGATGACAGCTTTATGCATCGGAGGAATTATGCTTGCCGTATGTATAGGAATAGAAGCGGGCAGTGCTATAAGCTACATTCTTTCATTACTGGAAGACTGGATATTCATTATATCTAGGAGACTGCGGAAGTATTATGCCCTGCGTAAGGAGGAATCAAGGTTATGTCAAAAGGAAAGTTTATTAGATCAATAAGGGCAAGAAGATACAATAATGTGTTCTTCTTCACGATATACGACATCTTGCAGCTTAAGGAAAACCTTGTGCTAAGACGACAAGCTCTGTTTATCGCAGGCGGCGCACTTATGGGAACGATAGCTCTTGGAAAGTGGCTCACAGGATGGGGGATGGCAGCAGCTTATCCGTTACTGCTACTCCTTATAACCGGAATTGTCGAAAATCAGAGACTTCACTATGTTGAAAGAATCGAGAATTACGATGAATATTATAAGGCAAGAAGAAAAGTTGGTGCAGGCGAAAGATGGATGACGGAAGAAGATAAGGAAAAAGCCCTCAGTATGTACACAGACATCAATAAGGCAAAAGGACATATCCTTGGCCTTGATGAAATGGAAAGACTATGCGTGGCAAAGAAAGTCGGAGGAGATTATACGGCTATATTTGCTCCCACAGGCGGCGGAAAAGGCGTAGATTTCATTATCCCGTTCCATTTGCAGTCAATCGCAATGGGGCACTCTATCATATCATCGTCCACAAAGGGCGATACATACAGCGAAACATGCGCTATCGCAAGACACTATGGATATATAACCAAAATTGTTATCTGTGATCCACACTTCATAACAAATTCTGATTCAGTGGACTACCTTGCACTTGTAAGAGGAACTGAAACAGAAAAGACAACGATGGCGCACACACTGGCTCAGTCAATACTTGATAATACGCCAAATCCGCAGTACGACTTTTGGTATGAAGGCGCAGAAAATCTGCTTGCATGCATGATACTTCTGTATGTTGACAATCCTGCAATCCCTGAGAGCGAAAGAAACCTTGGCGGAATATACAGATTTCTCTCAGAACACACAGATGTAGATGAGTTCTGTGAATATATGGATACATTTGTACAGCGCGGACACCCTGCGTATGAGGCATATTCCTTCTTTAAGACAAAGAAAGGAAGCTCTGAGACGGCAAAGCTGCAAACTATTCAGGGACTTGGCTATAAGCTCCGTGCATTGCAGTCAGATGATGCTAAAGCGGTCATTTCGGTAAATGACATAGACTTATCACTCCCCGGCAAGGAGAAGTGCATCTACTATGTGATAAGCTCTGCAAATATCAATCCATATACATTCATAGCGTCCATGTTCTTTACAATGACATTCATGGAGCTTGAGACTGCTGCAAGAAATAACCCTGATAAAAAGCTGAAAGTGCCAGTGGACTTCATCTTTGATGAGCTTGAAGCTGTTGGAAGTATCCCTAAGTTCAAAGAAACATTAGATACTATCAGGTATATCGGCGTTAATATGACACTCTGCACGCAGTCATTATCACAATATGATGATCTGTACGGAGAAAAGGCAAGAATATCAATCCTGAATAACTGTGCAAAACAGATCCTCATAGGCACTGCCGACGATGAAGTTACGGCAAAACATTTCTGCAACCTCGGAGGCAAGCAGACTATATATGTGGAGACAAAGGACAAGGATGGTAATACCACAACACATGAACAACAGGTAGACTTATTCCCTGTAGACAGAGCGCTTCACTTGACAGAAGATGAGATTTTTGTCTATCTTCAGGGGCGCAAAGGCTCGCTTATGCTAAAACCGCAGCATTACTGGGACAATTATCCGGGAAGTAAGGCAAAAATTTACAATGACTATGACGGAAAGACCTATCATGCTCACCCTCTTCTTGAATACAGAGAGCCTGTAAGCATGGGCGACAATATCCCATTGTGGCAGAAAATGAAAAAAGAAGCTCAGAAGAAACCAGAAGCAAACACTAGCAGGACATCAAAAGCCGATGTGCAGTATGTTTTTGATGAAGAATAATGCTAAGGCCATTGCAGAAATGCGATGGCCCTTTTTATGCGCCCGAACATCCCTTAAAAAGCGGAATAAAAGGACAAAAAGAAACAATATAATGTGGAAATGAGCCATTTAAGAGCGAAATATAGCGTTCATTAGAGGCAAATGTTCCGTTTTTGTAGTGAACTTCCCAATTTGCAATTCCCCGATATAAATAGATAATATAATCAGAATAAATGCGAAGGAGATATGCTATGACATTGAACTTAACAGAAAAGGAATCAAGAACATTTTTTGATATTGTAAACTCAGAGGTTCACTGCCTTGTGAATGAATATGACCCTGATACGGCACGCTGCCCCGGTAAGAAACGTATGCGGGGACTTCCTTTAGCATCATCAATAGAGGATAAATGGAAAGCTACACAGCCTAAAATTGGAGATACGAGCTTTATAAACCTTGATACGATAGCAGCCTGTGACATAGACCTTACCGATAAGGAATGTTCATACTCCAAAAAGCTCCTTGAAAAGGCAGCAGGCGACATCAGAAAGGAGCTTTCTGAATATCAAGCGCCATACTCAGGAGTGCTTGAACAGATGGCTCAGATGGCAGATACCGCAGAGGTAATTTCTGCAAGGCTGTAAGAATAGCTGACACAAATATTAAAATACTCTAAACACGCCAAATAGTGCCTTAAGCGATATGCACGAACTAAAAAAAGATATATAATGATATAGTATCCCGTTTCTTATGAGGGGGATACCCCGTTCTTATGAGGGGAAGAGCAGATACTTATGTTTGCTGTTCCCCTTATGAACGGAAATGACAGTGAAAAAGAGGCGAAAGTCTATAAGAAGTATAAATGCAGGGGGAAATTGAATATGGATGGGTGCTATGTTTGGACGCATTGTGACGACGAGAAGAACTTCGAGCTTTATGAGTGTTTTATGGGAGAAGACTATCTTCAGGTAAAGCGATATAAGAACGGAGAAAAGACCGATACATGGTCAGGGATGATCCTTAAGGATGGCAATTCAGCAGGGATTCATTTCATAAACACAAAGAAGATAGAAAACTGTCATAATGCAGAGTATGTAAAGCGCCTTGTGGAGGAGTGCCATAAACACAGCGTATATAATGCAGAACAGATAGAGAGTATGGGGGTAATCTAAAAGCTGTCCTGCCGCAAGAGGGCATTGCCAATGTGTGCAGTTATTATTAAAGTCAATGATAAAGAGTACTCCACATATAAAGAACTGTGTTCCGATTTGGAGATTGATTATGGAACACTTATAAAAATACGTGCAAACAATCCAAGTATATCTCAGTATGACCTACTGAGACATTTCTATAAGCATGTCTTATTCAGGCTGACAGATAAATCTTATCTTGTCAGCAAAGATTCTAAGAAACCCGATAAAATCAGCATAAAGAGCCTTTTTGGTTGGAGATAAGATATATATGAGTAGCGCTATATATATGATAACTATGGGCGATGCCCTTAATCGGAAAGTCGTTATATGCAGTGACGAATACTGTTATCCATTGTTCAGAGGAAAGAATAAGCTCGTATCCGACTGGGTGGGGGCATTGTACGCAGAAGACGCAAAGAAACTGGTAAAGGCATATAAGAGCCTTTCGGCATCACCATTTGGAAGAATGTATAACGAAATGCTGAAAAAGAACAGAGGCGAGGGTGGCTGTACCACTACAAGCCTTACTCCTTATGGGGTAAAAGAACTCCTTGAAGAGAGTAAACTGGGGCTTGACGCTTATGCAGACAGGATATATGAAGCCCTTATGGGTACAGGAAGAGACATGGTAAGGCTTGATAAGCCTGAGAAGAAAAAGGAAGAGAAGATATACATGAAACTCACGGAAGAACAGATTTATAGTAATGAGAATGAAGATTACAGCATGTCAAAAGAGGATTTTGTAAAGAAAGTCCTTCAGCCGGAATTTGATAAGTACATCGATAAGCTCCTTGCCTATGCTAAAAGACATTCATTTGCTGAATGCTCTTTAATGACAGGTAAGTGGTGGGATTCATATAAGATAAGCGAGTCTACGGAAAGAGCATTAGACGAATATTTAAAGGCGCATTATCCCGGCAAAGTTATTCCGCAGGCAAAAGAGGAAAATAGTATGAAATTTGAAGTGGAGATAGGGCTTAACGGACTAAGAGAAGTATTTGAAATCGCAGATATAGATATTAAGAATATAGAGCTAAAAGTCCTTAAAGGAGAAAAAGGCTTTTCATTTGAACTTTCAGGAAGGGATGCTGTAAACTTTGAGCGCATTATAAGAAACACAGATGTAATATATAAGATTACAACATAAAAAAGGAGAAAACAATGGCAGGAAATACCGCGAGTGCAAAGACTATTGTATTTATCAAAAAAATGCAGAACACACTTAAAGATCTGCATGATGAATTTGAGCTGATTGATGATCCGGGAGTAGAGTGTGAATGCCCCTTAGTCAGGTTTATGGATCTTGCTGAAAAATTTTACAGCAAAGAAGTAACAGAACTTATTGACGAAGACAGCACTTTATTCCCATAATAGTAGGAGGGCAAATTACTGTCCTTGGCGTAAGCTAAAATAATATGGGAAACAGGTTAGTGTTCTATATTATGTATAGAAAGAAGCCTATGTACCATATTTGACGTTTTGGAGGATTCCAAAATCACAAGAGTGTAAAGGGTAGGGATTAGGAATAAATAGTTTTGCATAAGCAAAAATAATGGAGAAAAGAATGGGGAAATTTAACTTCATAGTGTTCGATGGCCTTAGTTTTGATAAATATGAGACTGTCGAAACAGACATTTGCAGCCTGATAAAAAATATTGAGAAAGTATTTGACAGGGAGGAAGGCTGCGATGCAGATACTTCGTCATGGAAGAACCGCTTTCCTGTGCTTAAAGATACTGGAAGGACATATTATATCGTGCCGTCAACAATACCCGCAGGCAATGATATACGAAAGGCTACTGTCGGGAAATATATCATCTTGCTGAGTAAAGACGGAGAATATGTACGTTTTGAAGATGATGATATAGACTACTTTACTGATAATATCAGAAAAGAATTTGACACAGAAGCCATAGAAGCAAGGAAAAAAGAAGCAAAGGAATCCTATGCTAAGTGGCAGCTACGAAACACATTCAGACTTCCTCTTTTTTTTTGCAGGGACGATACAGTTGAGATATTGCGGTATATGATCCTGAATAATGAAAAGGAACTGTTTGATGCACTTGTTGTTGCAGGCACATTAAACAACAAGCAGATCATAAAAGATATATATTACAAAATCCGGCATGACAGGAATATAGAGACTACAATAAAAGAAGATGATTTTGCGAATGAAATAATGCAGTTCTTCACACCTGAACTACAATTTGAAGACTTCAAGCTTGATACGGAAACGGGCGTAGGCATATATTGTTCCTTATGCTCAGAAGGACACTGGCTAAGAGATGCGTTCCTTCAGGTATCCGACAAGAGAAGTCGTGAAGAATACAAAAGGCTGATAAAAAGCGAAATTTTTAAATAAAAAAATATAAGAGGACAAATTACTGTCCTTGGCGTAAGCTAAAACAATATGGGAAACAGGTGAGTGTTCTATATTATGTATAGAAAGAAGCCTATGTACCATATATGACGTTTTGGAGGATTCCATTACAAGGGTGTAAAGGCTTCCAATCATTGAAGATCTGTTGCCGGATGTTTTGGAAAATTCCAAAATTACAATGATGTAAAGGGGTACTTTGCCTTATAGTCATTGTTTTGGAGGATTCCAAAATTACAAGGGTGTAAAGGCTAAGGAGGAAATGTTGGGTATGCAATATGACGAAGAAAGAAGGAATAGGCACAAATGTCCTGTATGCGGCAGGGAATTTGACCGAAGCGAAATGGAGTTTTCCAAGGACTGCCACGGCATACCATTCAGGCTTTTATGCTATGAATGCCTTGACAAAATTTATGATGAAAAGGGATATGACGGCGAATACTATACAGAAGCCGATGAATGTATCGATGAAGACTACTAATCAGGGAGAAGTAAAGAAGTTTTGAACGAAAAAAATTTGGCACTGCTTAAGAGCATGAGGACATACGACGAATATCGTGATGCGTTCTTTAAGGTAAAGGACAATCCTAAACGCTTGGTAGCAAGGGTGATTGACAAACAGACGGGAGATCAGATAAAAAGCACCATTATCCCGA
>JAEEGL011651017.1_pt1 | contig 16438 bp, 8 predicted proteins | sample 9134231 | NCBI WGS metagenome assembly JAEEGL01 (sample SAMN16246548, study PRJNA631951) | gut metagenome | biome: gut microbiome; feature: rumen; material: fiber-attached | host: Bos | place: Iran: Karaj | collected 2018-10
CGGGCACCGCGTCCGGGCGAACACCTACCGGTGTGAATGCGGCGAAAGCCTGTACGGAATCCCCCTGGCCGCCGGGGAAAAGGCGGAAAGCCCGGCCCGGCAGGCGCGGAACGGCGTATCGTACATGCTCCGGTCCGAGGACGGCCGGCTGGAGATCCCGGTGCCCCCGGAAGGGGAGTGCGTGGTCGGCCGGGAAGGCGCCGGGGCGGACTATCTGGCAAACCGGCTGTACGTTTCCCGGCGGCATCTGTCGCTCCGCCGGGAGGACGGCCTGGTGACGGTGACCGACGCCGGCTCCAAAAACTGCACCCTGCTGAACGGGGTGAGCCTGGAACCGGGGAAACCCTGCCGGATCGCGGAAGGGGACCTGCTCTCCCTGGGGGCCCGGGAAGGGCAGGGTATGACGGAGAATGCGGCGTATCTGAGATTGATGAAACAGGAGCGGTGAATATGACGAAGTGGCATCAGGAACTGGGCATCTACAGCCAGATCAAGAGCGCGCTGATTCTGGAAGGGAATATCTACGACAGCTATCCCTACCCGGAGGATCCGATGGCCGGGGTGTGGATGGGCCTGCCGGCCTATCTGCACACCTGGTTCACGGCCCAGGGGTACGGCCAGGTGATCCAGTACAACCACATCGACGGGTTTACGTCCGCGGACGCGGCCGCCGCCCGCCGCGCCGAGAGCCTGGAGGCCTTTGCCCGGCTGACCGGCACCCGGGTGAAGGACGGGCGGATTGACGCGGGCTTCCATGCGGACGCGGCCGGCGCGCCGCGGATCATCCGGGACGCGCTGACCCAGACGGATGCCTCCGTCGTGATCGTCATGAGCCTGGCCTCCCGCTACGTCCTTTCGCCGGACCGGATCCAGCCGGCGGAGCTGAAGAGCTTCGCGATCCTGCAGCAGGGCATCCTGCAGGCGGCGGAGGTGACCACGGAGCGGGGCCGGAAGCGGAATATGCTGATCCTGATCGCAAACAAGAAGAACGATATCCCGGCCTGGATGTACCTGAACGTCAGCCAGATTGCCGGGATCCGACTGGACTGCCCCGCCCCCGCCGAACGGCTGAGCTATATCGGGGGCTACGCGCCCGCGGGATTCCTGGACCGGACGGTGTACGCGGAGGATATGCGGATGTTCCGGGGCCGGGAGAGCGAGCTGCGGAAGGTCATCGACCGCTTCGTGGCCCGGACGGAGGGGTTCACCTATTTTGAGCTGGAGCAGCTGCGGAAGCTTTGCCGCAGCCGGAAAATCCGGCTGGCGGACATGTGCTCCGCGGTGGACCTGTATACCTACGGCGTCGTGGAAAACCCCTGGAAGGACCCGGCCCTGAACCAGCGGCTGAAGAACGGGATGGAGATCATGTCCCGCCGCGTGAAGGGCCAGGAAAGCGCCGTGACCCAGTCGCTGGACATCCTCAAGCGGGCGGTCAGCGGCCTGTCCCGGGTGCGCAGCGGCGCCGCCCCGAAGGGCATCCTGTTTTTTGCCGGGCCTACGGGCACCGGGAAAACGGAGACCGCCAAGACCCTGGCGGAGCTTGTGTTCGGGGATGAAAGCGCGTGCATCCGCTTTGACATGAGCGAATACATGCACGACAACAGCGACCAGCGGCTGCTGGGGGCGCCTCCCGGATATGTGGGCTACGAGGCCGGCGGCCAGCTGACCAACGCGGTGCGGAAGAACCCTTTTTCGATCCTGCTGTTTGACGAGATCGAAAAGGCCAGCCCGACCATCATGGACAAGTTCCTGCAGATCCTGGAGGACGGCCGCATGACGGACGGGCAGGGGAATACGGTGTTTTTCTCGGACTGCGTGATCATCTTCACCAGCAACCTGGGGATCTACACCGCGGATTCCATGGGGGTCCGGCACGAAAACGTGACCCGGGATATGCCGCCGGAGGAGGTGCGGATGCGGGTGACGGAGGCGATCCGCGACCACTTCAAGCTGAAGCTGGGCCGGCCGGAAATCCTGAACCGGATCGGGGAGAATATCGTCGTGTTCGATTATATCTCGGAACCGGTGGCGGCGGAGATCATGCAGGCCCGGCTGGAGGGCTTCCGCGCCTCGATCCTGGAGGAAACCGGCGTGGACGTGGATTTCTCCCCGGTGAAGGAGGCGCTGCGGAAGCGGGTGACGGAGAACCTGGACAACGGCGGCCGGGGGATCAACAACATCCTGGAGAAGCTGCTGATCAATCCGCTGGCCCGGCACCTGTTTGACGAGCAGGTGCGGCGGGGGGAGAAGCGGGTGGTGGCGGAGCTCCGGGAGGACGCGGTGCCGGCGGACATCATCTGGAGGGCGGTATGAGGATCGGGCGGATTCTGTTTCCGGTCCGGGAGCTGGGCCCGGGCAGCCGGCTGGGCATATGGGTCCAGGGCTGCCTCCGCGCCTGCCCCGGCTGCGCCAACCCGGAACTGCAGGCCATGGACGAAAAACAGGATATCCCGGAGGATATCCTGTTTCCCATGCTCTGTACGGCCGCGGCGGCGGGGCGCCTGGACGGAATCACCGTCACCGGCGGGGAACCCATGCTGCAGGCGGGAGCGGTCCGGCGGATGCTGGAAGCGCTGCGCCCGCTGTGCGGCGACGTCCTGGTCTATACCGGCTTTACCATCGGGGAGCTCCGCGCGTCCGGGGATCCGGACGTCGCGGGCGTCCTGGCCCGGACGTCCGTCCTGGTGGACGGGGAATACCGCGCGGCGGAAAACCGGGGCGAGAGGCTCCGGGGATCCGCCAACCAGCGGATCATCTTCCTGGACGAAGCCGTGCGGCCCCGCTATGAAGCCTATATGCGCGCCGGCAGCCGGATTATTGACAGCTTTGTGGCGGTGAACGGAATTGTGTCGGTCGGGATTCATCCTCCGGAATTCCGGAAGCGCCTGGACCGGGATCCGGGGATTCCGCCGCGGACGGATCCTCCCCGGCGGGAGACTCCTGCAAACGCGGTTCCGGAAGGAGGCGGTCCCGGATGATTTCCCCGATGCGGAGGATATCCTCCTCCCCGGACAGGACGAGGATACCGTCCCTGCTGAGGTCGGGAAGGGGAACGTCGGTGTCCAGGACCAGGATGCCGAAACCGTTGACGGCAAACCGGTCCACTTCGCCCCGGAGCTTTTTGATCCAGCCCCGGATGGCCTCCAGGCTTTCAGGATCTGTCCCCAGGTGCCGGGATTTGCATTCCACCAGGACGGACCGGAACCGGTGGATGGCCATGCAGTCAATCTCGTTTTCCGGCATGCCGGACTTGGGATCGACGAACACGAAACCGGCGGCCGCGCTGTCCAGCCCGGGCGTTTCCCGGATCAGGTGATAGATATAGTTTTCCAGGAAGCTGCCTTCCGCCATAAACAGGCCTTTGATCTGGCTGCTGCCGAAGGCGATATCCACGGTATCCCCGTTCTCCGCCATATGGATGTATCCCCGCCCGCGCAGTTTTTCCAGAATCCCGGCGGCTTTTTCCCGCGTGCCGGATTTCAGGCCGGCCAGATCCAGCCCGGGGACGGCCAGGGTATCCGCCCAGAGCGACCAGCAGGCGCGGACCAGGCGAAGCTTCGGGTTTTCCGGCAGGGACGCCAGGAAACCGGGATCAAACAGCCGGTCCAGGGTTTCCTGGCCCCCGGCATAGCCGGCGATGCTGAACACGCACGGCGTGCTTTTTTTATCCCAATGGGTGCAGGAATGGGCCAGCTTCTGCTTTTTCAGGAACCGGGCCACAGCCTCGGCGGCCGGCGCGTGCGCGGGGTCCACGGGAATGCTCCGGCTGATGCCGTGCAGGACCCGGTCCGGATCCGCGGATATGGTGGGAAGCGGGATCACCCGGTCTTCTCCGCATTGGATGGAGAGATCCTCCCGCAGCTCAAAGCGGCCGGCAGCCGGCAGGGAGGACAGGCGGGTGAATATGGAGTCCAGGTCCTTCTGCGCCCATCCGGAACAGGCCTGGAGGATCAGTTCGCATTCCCGGACGGACGGGCGGACCAGGGCGCTCTTTTCGCCGGCAATCCCGGCCTTCTGCAGCTGTTCCAGAATGGAGCGGAGGGCGTCGAAGCACTCGGCGGGGAAATAATAATAGCTGTAATCATCCGGCCAGTCTGTGCCGGACCGGTCTCTGAAAGACCTTTGCGGGGAGATATCCCCGATCCGGGCCATTTCATGCGGCATCAGCAGCCGGCACAGCGCCTTCCACGTGCTGCGGCCGCAGGAACGGTACTGGCTGTACAGAAAACGGTAATCCTCCCGCCGGAAGAAAGGCTGCGGCCGGAGGCGGAACTGCTTTCCCAGCAGCACCGCGATATCCCGGGCGTCCAGGCCGCTGCCCGCCGGCACGTCGTTGATCCAGGCGGCGTTGGGGGAGGTTTCAAAGGGCTTGCCGGCCGCCGGGAAGAAGGCGCCGGTTTTTTCCCCGGCATCCTGCGGTTTCCGGCTGCATACGAGCAGCCATCCGTCCGGATTGGCTTCCCGCAGGCCGCGGAGCAGATCCGCTTCGGAACCGAAAACCAGCTGCGCGGCGGTCTGGAGCCCTTTCCGGCGGAACAGCGCGTGAACGGCGTCCAGCTTCCGCCGGGCGTCCTCCCGCTCCCCGGCGTCCGGTTCCGCGGGGCCGCCGGCGACCAGATACAGCTTCCGCGGATTCAGCACCAGGGCCGCGGAAACCCAGGAGAACAGCTCGGAAGGGCCGGTTTTCCCGCGGGCGGGCAGGAGCCTGCCGCGGGGGACGGGCACGATCAGCTCCAGGTTGTCCCGCCAGGTCAGGATAAAGGGAATCCGGCGGATCAGCTCAAAGTTGATCTGTTTGTAATCCGTATACTGAAGGCACCGCGCCGCCGGAATAAAGCTCCGGTAGACGGCGTCCACCTTTCCGCGGAGGAACCCCCGGGCCGGCGGATCTTCCAGCGCGTCGATTTCCCCGGCCAGGCGGCGGTAGGCCCGTTCATACAGGGAGAGGTCCGCCTGCGGGGCCCGGAAACGGGTATCATTCAGCAGGCGCTGGAAGATATCGCAGAGGAGATCATGCCATTCCAGGAAAAGCTGCTGCAGGGCGGGCCAGTCCCTCATATGGTACAGGATGCTGTTGACCGCGTGCGGTTCCGGAAGGCTGCCGGCCATGTACAGCTGCAGGCCTTTCATGTACTGGCAGTGAATCCCCGCCGAAACGCGGTCGTACTCGTCCAGAAGGCCCAGGGCCTCCTCATCCAGCCGGTCCCAGCGCACGTCCCGGTACCGGCCCAGCAGCGGCTCGGCGCTGCTCCGGACGAGGCATGCATGCCGCTTCCCCGCGATATCCTTGGAGTCATAATAATTCAGCACGTCTTCCACGGGCATGCGCGTCCATCCGCCGCAGATCTTCTCCGTGACCCACCGGCGGTGCTCCGACAGGGCCAGGGCCGCGATTTCCGCGTCATCGCGCAGCAGCGGGCGGACCCGGCCGGCGGCCTCGTACAGGCCGCTCTCCATGTCGATCCGGAGCGTGTGCAGGCGGTACTTGACGGCCAGCGCAAAGGAAAGGCAGGAATTCCGGTAGAAAGGCTGCCCGTACTGCTTCCGCTTGGCTTCCAGGTCGCCGGTGCCGGATCCGGACCAGACCAGATGGGTATTGAACGACATCTGTTCCAGCTCCCCGGCGGTGGCGAACCCCGGATCCTCCGTGTTCACCGCCAGGAAAAATACGCCGTCCTCCTCCCGGGAGGCACCCTTTTCGCACTGCGCGATGATCTCCGCGGCGCCTTCGGAATCCAGGGCGGAAAGCTTCCGGGCTGCGGTCCGGTTCAGGGCGTCCGGCCCCGCCGCGATGTAGATAGTCTGGAACGGGCCCTGCTCCGCCACCGCGTCCCGGATGGCGGCGGTCCGCAGGGAATCCAGGTTCCGGAACTGAATCCGGCCGAAGGGTTCCCCGGTCAGCCGGCTTTCCAGGCCGTCCACCTGGAAGAATTCCGGGAGCGCCGGGCGCTCCGCGAGGTAGCATTCCTTTTCGGCCCGGATGGCAAAGTCCCACACCTGGACCTCCAGCGAGCCGTTCATGGCCTGGCCGGTCTGCAGGCAGGCGTCCAGGAACTGCTGCGCGTCCGGCCCGAAACCGATGACTGCGATCCGGTATTCCGGCCCCGCCGGTTTCCGGCGGTAAAGCGGCCGTTCGTACAAAAGGTGCAGGAAGAGCTTTTTCAGCTCTCCCTTCCGCCGCTCCTCCCGGTTGACGATTTCAATTCCCAGGCCGCGGCTCAGCTCCGGATGGGATATATGCGGCAGCAGGAGCGTTTCCAGGATGCGGAGTTCGGCCATCAGCCGGGTGCAGGAGGAAATCCGCCGGTTGGCGCGCACGGTGACGGTCTGCAGGATCACCCGGACCAGCTGCATCCGGACCGCGGGATCCGCCGGGATTCCTTTCCGGACGAAGAGCTCCCCGCTGAAAACGGCGTCCGCCGCGGCTTCCCCGGCTTCCGGCGGCGCCATGGGGACGCTGGCCTTCCGGATGGTTTCAATCTGTTCAAAGCTGCAGAGAAGGGCCCGGCACAGGGTGACGCCGATGGCGCCGATGTCCGCCCGGTTTCCCCAATCCCCCTCATCCGGCGCGGCGGAATAATACGGCGGGGTATAGAATCGGGGCTCGTCGGTCACCCGGCGGAGCGTATTGAGATCGAACAGGGAGACCCCTTCCGCCAGGATGTTTTCCTCCCGGTAGTAAAATCCGAAGTTGGAGGGGTTGATATCCCCGTGGATCAGGTTCTGCTGGTGGAGAATCCGGATGCAGTCCGTCAGCGACCGGAGCGCGGCGGCGATTTCGTACAGGGCGTCTTCGACGCTTTCCGTGCCGTTGGCCAGCTTGCGGCAAACCTCCTGAAAGGTCAGCATGGGAATCTGCGGCGTCCAGATATACGGGCAGCCGTACGGGTCATAATAGATTTCAAAGGAAGGGATGAAGGACAGGAGACGGTCGGCGCCGCGGTCCGGCGAAACGGCCTCCATCAGCTGCTGATACGGCGCGATGTAATCCGCGGCCTGCTCCCGGAAGCCTTCCTCCGAGGCCCCGGCGCGGAACTTTTTGAGCTTTCCGTGGTGCCGGATCCCGTCCCCGTCCGTAAAGAACGCGTCGTAGCAGACGGCGGACCCGCCGGTGAAATACCAGCGGCCTTCCTCGTGCCCGCCGCGGTCCTCCACGGTGAATGTACGGCGGACCTCGCCGGAATGCAGGGAAACCGTCTGTCCGACGGGCAGATACGGGGTGGTATTCATGGGCAGTCCTCCATGTGCTGGCGGGATTCAGCGGTCAGCCGGTATACGTCCGGAGCGCCTGGACAAAATTGGGGTAAAAGAGGGGATTGGCGCGGATGGCCTTGTCTTCCCCGGGCCGGGTATCCGGGTCAATCAGCAGGAGCCCCTGCTTTTTGACCGCCGCCTCAAACCGGTCCTCCGGCCAGTCCAGGGGCGGGGTAAAGAAGACGGCGCCGTTCCGGTAGTCCCGGTGCAGCCGGACCAGGTCCCGGGCCAGCTCCCGGGTGATTTTTTCCTTTTCCAGGCCCAGCCGGCTTCCGTCCGGATTCAGCAGCGGGGCGCTGAACACGGTGCGGGAGAAAGCCTGGGTCCGCAGCTTCGGAATGTCCAGGGAGGGAATCCGGCCGGCCTGCGCCAGGTAATACGCGTAACGGTCCCGGTAATAGTCTGTATCGACGCCGCCGATTCCCCGGCCGGTCAGGGTGTTCGGATCGTACCAGACCGGAAGGCTGGTGAGCATGCTTTCGTTTCCGACCCGGATCGGGGGTTCCAGCGCGTTCCAGAAATATGTGCCGTCGATCCGCGCGGCGTCCGGGAAGGCCAGCTGAAAGAGCTTTGCCGCGATTTTGATGGTGGATCCGGTCCGCGACACCTCGTCGACGATCAGGACCCTTTTTCCGCTGAGAACGGTCGGGGCGGCCATAACGGCTTCTGCGTCCTCATCCCTGATTCCCCCGGGAATGTACAAAGCCCGGATTCTGGCCGGGTGGATCCGGTCCAGCCGGTGGATGTTGTTGATAAAGTCCGAATAGGTGGCCAGTTCCCCGTTTTCCTTCTGCCGGCCGTCATCGGTGACTTCAATGCCGACATTGCGGAACCAGGGGCTGCGGTCGATATTGATATATGAATGCCCGGGCCTTTCCGCGGCGGAACCGTCCTTCCGCACCCAGGCGAAATCGTTCCAGAAAAGGTTGACCAGCCAGGATACCGGCCGGGCCGACTTGTCCAGGTACACCACGTGGTCATAGGGGACGGGGGACCGGGATTCCGCGTCCAGGGAACCGTCGATCCGGGAGATCAGCAGCGCGGTATCCTGCACATAATGCATGATGTTTTCGTTGATGTTGATGCGCTCGTTCACGGTTTTCCCGTTCTGCATAATCCGGTGGGTCTGCCGGGCCAGAAACGGGTATTCCTCCGGGGAGTGGGTATACCGCTGCAGCATTTCGGCAATCTGATTCATTTGGCTTCCTTTCCGGTGCTTTCCCTGCGTCAGAAATCGGAGTCCAGATCCAGGTCGTTGCTGAGGCAGTAGGCGGAATAGACCAGGACCAGGTCGTACAGGTTCCGGCCGTCGACCGGCAGGAACAGGGCGGGAACCAGATACTGGTTGACGCCGTCGCAGAAATTGTCCCAGAGGACGGAGAATATTTTTCCGGAGGGGTCGTCGTCCTCGCCCAGCCGGTCCATGAAGCACTGGTAGTACAGCTTCATGAAATCGGAACGGGAGACCTTTCCGGTTTTGAGGAAGGCTTCCGGTTTGCGTACATCCTTCAGGTCCCGGTCGATTTCGTACAGGATGATATCGAACTTTGTCCGTTCGTCCAGCGTATCCACGCAGGTTTCCCCGGCCTCAACGGATTTCACCGCGGCGCCTGCGCTCCGGATCCGGGGCTCAAAGCAGGAAAGCCCCCAACAGTCGGAACCGGTATCCGCCTGCGGCTGTCCGTCCGCGTCCGGGTTACCGCCGGAGGGCAGCTCCTCCTGCCGGGCGGCCTCCCGGTAATCCCAGAGCTTCTTATACATGGATACGGCGGTCTGCTGCTCGGACCGGATGCTGAATACCTGGGAGGACTTCGGAGCCAGCGAGCAGTCGCAGTTCCGGACCAGCCAGGCCTTGAAAGGCTCCTCATCCAGCAGCAGGACGGAACGGCTGTCTCCCGGGACGGGGATCCGGACATCGTCCCGGTACTTCAGGGTGGGGGGAACCGGGCCGCCGGCGGGGCCGGGCCCGGCCCCGTCCGTGTACGCTTCATGAACCTCGGCGGCGGTCCGGTAAACCCGCGCCAGCTTTTCCGCCGCGGGCAGGTCCCGGCGCAGGTAATACAGGAAGATAACCTCCATATAGTTTTTGTAATTGATCCCCTTGCCGGTGGGGTTCTGGATCTCCCCGCCGTTGCGCATGCCCGGGTTTCTGCCGGAAACATACCGCAGGTAGTTATTGGAATAATAGTCCCGGAACATGGCGTCCTCAATGTCCGCGGCGGAGCCGCCGCCCCAGCCGCCGGCGCCCTCCGTGCGGTAGGTCAGCCCGAAAACGGCGGCGAAAATGTAGATTTCCTCCCGGACGGTTTCATCATTCCCGAAACGGCCGGAAGCCAGGTCCTCGGACAGCTTCAGCAGGCCCGCGGCGGACCGGATGTTCCGGAATTTGCCGCGCATCCTTCCGTCGGCGGCTTCGATCAGCCGGTTCAGGTTCTTTTTTTCCTCGGCTGTCGGGGCCAGCTTCTTTTTTTCCTGCAGCTCCCGCTGCTCCCGGAGGAAGCCCTCCTTTTCTGCGGCGGCCCGGTCAAAGATTCCGTCGTCGATATGAAGCAGGATATCCTCCGCGGAAGGTTTCCTGATGCCGGTTTTTTCCGCAACATACTCCGCGGGGTAGGCCAGCGTGCAGCCCGCGGCCTGCAGCCCGTCCCACGCGCGCAGGAACGACTTCAGGAGCTGCAGCCGCAGCGGATCCTGCTGCCAGGCGGGGTCAATCCGGTCCCGGGCTATGCGGGCAATATACTCTTCGGGAGACGGAAAAGGATTGCGCATATACAGGTCCGCCAGCTTGTCATACACGGATCCGGACAGCTGCTCCCGGGTCGGGATGCCGGGAGTGTTCAGGAGGAGCGCCTTCAGATCATCAGCGGTGGGGTCATCCCGGATTTCGGTGACCCCGAAGGCCTTGAACATCCGGATGATCTCCCCCCGGACGGTGGCCTTTTCGTCCTCATCGCAGAGTTCCAGCTCCCGGATCTTCCGGCGGAAATCATCCCGTGTGATCAGGTTCAGTTCCTTCAGGCCTTCCGATACCGAGTTCATCCGCCGGGTCAGCGTCCGCTGAAACTCCGGCCGGCTGACTTCCCGATTTCCATGGTATTCCATCGCGCATGCCCCCCCGGCGCCATAAATATTTCCCGGGACTGCGTGCCCGGGTATGGAACTGCGTTATCTTCGTTTAGGGAAACAATAGCATACCCGGCCGGTTCAGTCAACCGTCAGGCGGCCGGGGGCAGCGGAACCCGTTTCCGGATTCCCAGGCGCTCCGCCTTCCGGTTCAGCTTCTGCATGCGCCGCAGCTCCCGGCGCCGGTACTGTTCATATTTCCGGCACATCCGGGCATACTCCGGCGAGGGTTCCCCCGCCTGCCCCAGCAGGGACAGGAACGGCAGGATGTCCATGCGGAGCGGTTCCCCGCAGGCCCGGATCTGCGCTTCCACGCGCCGGATCCTTCCGGCTTTCCGGCGCCGCAGCAGCCGGGGTAAGGCCCAGGCCAGCGCCAGTACCGCCGCGGCGGGAACGCAGATGTACCAGTACGGCAGCAGGACGCTCTCGATGAAGAGACTGGCTATAAAGATGATGAAACAGAAGAAAAGAATACACTCGAGGACATCGCCCATGGAATCTGACAGCTCCTTTCTTCCGCAGTGAAAACCGGATTCCGGACCCGGCGGTCCGGCTGGTTTCATTATACAGGGGAAGCAAATACCTTTCCGGAGGGGGGAGGAAGCGTTGACGGACAGAAGAGAAGAAAGCCGCGCAGCTGATTCAGGGCGCGGCCGCAATGGTGTTGGTGCTGCAGGAAAGAAGGGAAGGATCAGTCAGTTCCGGCGGAGGCCGTCGGCCACGGTCTGCCGGATATGCGCCGTGGCGGTCTCGAGATAGGATTCAAACATCTGGACCAGCTGGTCCGGGCTCGGGGGAGTAACCCGGTTGGCTGAAAAATGGCAGGTGACCTCTTTGTGCACCTTTCCGCCGCCCATGTCGATGATACATGAGCTGCTGCCGTCGGCACATCCGTTCCGGAAACAGCCCCTGTACGTATAGGTACAGGACGGGTTGACGGCCATGGCCAGCGTGCTCAGGTCCTTGGCGCCGTCGCTGTAAGGTTCTCCGTCTTTCCACCATCCGGTGAACTCCAGGGACCGGAGGCCGGGACAGCTGCGGCTGGTGTATGTGCCGTACCCGGACATGCCGTTATTCCATCCGCCGCTGTACTTATCCCCGTTGGGGAAAAGGATCTCCGCCTTGCCGCGGAGGCTGCCGTCGAATTTGCCGGCCACGGACGCTTTGCCGGGGAATGTCAGTTTTCCCGCTCCCTTCCGGACAAAATTGTTCGCCGCGTTCACCCCGCCGGTATATGAAAAACCATTCTCATAGGAAATGGAGGCGTCTCCCTCGATTTTTCCGTCCTTCCAGACGGCTTTCAGCACGCCGTCCCCCGGGCGGATGACGGTTCCGGGCCCGTTCCAGGCTTTTTTGTGCCATTCGCCTTCATGCCGTTCCCCGGATGGGCGCACAAAGGCCAGCTTTCCTTCGGTATGGCCGTCCACCATGGTCCCTTCCCAGTAGGAACCGTCCGGACAGGTCTTTGTATACGGCCCCTGCCAGACGCCGTCCACCTGGGTGCCTTTCATAACGGATCCGTCTCTGCATTCCCTGGTGCATTCCTTCGCAATCTTCTTTTTTTCAGGCTTCGGGGCGGGCGGGGCTTTCGGAAGGGGCTCCGGTTTTCCTTCGCGGACAGGCTGCAGGAAATGAGCCTGCTCCAGCACGCTGCAGATTTTCCGCTCGGAATCGCTGCAGAGGGAGGTCGGATGGATAAAACGCATACAGGATCACACTCCGTCGATTGATGGCCGGGATGGTTCTATGCTTTCTTTTTCCGTTCCAGGATCCTTGTCATGAAGAAGCTGGTAACCCATACCAGGGCAACGGACAGCAGGGCGCCGACAAAGGGCGGAACATCGACAGGATCGATGGAAGTACCCCTGAATTCCGGAATCACACGGAAAAACCAGGAAGCCAGCCGGTACAACCCGTCCCCAAGAACCGCCGCAAACGCGCAGCAGATCCGCAGGGCCGGATCAAACAGAGCCTCCAGGGGTTTCAGCACATCGTAAACCCGGAAAAATACATCCGACGGCAGGACAAATGCCCGATCCATATGGACGATCACATAGCCGGCCAGGGAAAGCAGGAACGGGTACAGCAGCCAGTCCGCAAAGACCGCCGGCCGTTTGAACAGGTAGCAGTAAATATAGAACATGGCTCCGTACAGGCCGATGACCATAAGAACCACCAGCCCCGCCGGAAGGAAGGGCAGGATGTCCGCAAGAGCCAGCGGAACAACTCCCATCGCAAACGCGATCAGCTTGGACATCAGGCAGAGGCGGGGCTTGTCATGGTTGCGGACGGCGATGATCACGCCGATCAGGAAGATCACCGGCATCAGCAGCAGGGAGATGTGCAGAAGCGCCATCGTGGCCGTCTGGGCGCTTCCGTTGCTGGCGGAAATGTAGGTGATCGGCCAGCCGATCAGCATCAGCGCCGAAAAACCGCGGGTGACCACCACGAGAGCGATCAGCGGAACGAACATGATCAGAAATGAGAAGAACACCAGGAATCCGCTCGTCCCCACGATGGTGTTTCCGGCTTTGGCCAGGGTGTAGGCCAGGCAGGCCGCGCCGTAGTGGAAAAGGGGAACGCTGAGGGCCGCCTTGCTGTACACAAGAAGCGTATTCCGGCTGCCGTCATAGCATCCGGGGGTGTAGAGCAGCAGAAATCCCAGCAGAAGCAGCACCGTCGGCAGGAGCAGCTGCTCGCCGAAGGTAAAGGCGGTAAAGAGAGGCCCCGCCAGCAGCACAATCAGGGCCAGCGGCCCTGCCCATATGCTGTCCCAGTCGTTATCCACGGGAAAAGCATAGTATCCCCCGGCGCCGTCCGATATAAAATGGAAAAACATCCGTTTCACCGCCTTTCCGTTTTGGACCCCTTCCGGTATTTCATATTATACACCCGCCTGCATAAAAGCAATACCGTTCTCTCCGTCAGTATACGGCAGGGGCTGCGTTGACGGAGGAGGGGGGATGTGGTATTGTCTCTGCAGGAACAGCCGGATACAGAAAAGAACCGCCGCGGGCATACCGGCGGAATCGGAGGAAACAGCATGGAAGAGCATGCGGTTTGTCCGGATTGCGGACAGGACAACGTGATATGGCAGGACGGAGAATATTACTGCGAGGACTGCGGCTGCCGTTTCTCCCCTGAACCGAAGAATGAGGCGCCGGACGCGGAGCTGCTTTCCGGCCGGACGGAGCATCCGGTCAAGGTTTTTATTTCCTATGCGCACGTCCAGTCCGCGGTGGTCAGCCGGATTGTGGAAGCCATTGAACGGCGCGGCCATTCCGTGTGGTTTGATCAGAGCGGGATCCGGCACGGGAATGACTGGCGGAAGAAAATTACGGACAAAGTCGTGGAATGCGACGGCGTGCTTTCCTTCCTGAGCCGGGAGGCCATCCGGGACGAGGGCGTCTGCCTGGACGAGCTGGGAATCGCCGTGGGCTGGAAATACGGCAATATCCGCACCGTGCTGCTCCATAAGGAGGAGGATCTCCAGCCGGTTCCGGCCCAGCTGGCCCACCGGCAGTGGCTGGATATGAGCGGCTGGGAACAGAGGCAGCAGGAGGATCCGGAAGCGTATCAGAAGTGGCTGGACGGGAATATCGCGGCCATTATCCGGATGATTGAAAGCGATGAAACCCGGGAGTTTGTCGGCGAAATCAACCGGATCCGGGAAAAGCTGGATTTTATAGACACCGCTGTCCCGCGCCAGTCCTGGTACCTGCGCCAGAAGCTGGTGGAGCGGGAATGGCTGAACCACCGGCTTGAAAACTGGCTGGATAATCCGGACGGCGGGCAGCTGTGCGTGGTGTACGGCGGGCCGGGCACCGGCAAGAGCGCGTTTGCCGCCCGCTATGCGTATTATCACAGCGACCGCGTGGCCGCGAGCCTGTTCTTTGAGCATGGGAACAGCTATTTCAATTCCGCGAAGGCGGTTCTCCGGGAACTGGTGTTCCAGCTGGCCTGCCGGATTCCTTCATACCGGAGGCTTCTGGTGGAAGAGCTGGGCAAAATCCGCAACCTGTCCGTCCTGAATGTGCAGGAACAGAATAACCGCCTTCTGGCATGCCCGCTGTGCCACACGGTGAACGGCGGGCATGAAACGCTGGCGGTGCTGGTGGACGGGCTGGATGAGTGTTCCCCGGAAGACCAGCTGCAGGTGATTGGCCTGCTGAAGCAGCAGAATTTCCCGAAATGGATCCGGGTCGTGATCCTGTCCCGGCCGGAGAAAAACATTCAGGACCGGATTGCTCCGGACTATACATTTAACCTGGCGGATGACCCGGAATCCAATACCCGGGATATCCGGTCATACCTGGCGTACCGGCTGGAGGATCAGCTGGACGCGGTTCCGGAAAGGGAAAAGCTGCTGGACGCCCTGACTGCCCGGACGGAAGGCGTATTCCTGTATGCCTGCATGGTTTCGGACATGATCCGGAAGGGAATGCTGGACATCCGGGATACCAAGGCTTATCCTTCCGGGCTCAGCGGCACGTTTGATACATGGTTTTCCCGTTATTTCCCCGACCCGGAGGAATACGGCAGCATGTACCGCCTTCCGCTGAACATCATCGCGTCCAGGGGAAACCTGGCTGAACCGGTGCCGCTGGAGGAACTGGAAAACGCGGACGGATATGAATATGCGGGAGTGAAGCATACCTACCTGCCCAGGGAAGCAGCAGACGGCGCGGTCATCGACAGCGTGGAGGAACGGATGAAAAGATGCGCCGTGCTGCTCCGGTACGGCGAAAACGAATACGGGAAGCGGACCGTGGGGTTTGCCCACCAGTATATGGCGGAATGGCTGGGGGGCTTCGGCGCCGCGGAACACAGCTCATCCAGATACTCCTCTGCCCCGAAAAACATACACAAGGTTCTGGCCCTGGTGTGGCGGAAGCGGCTGCAGGAAAGCCGGCTGACGGAATACGAGGTCCTGAATATGCCGGATGTTCTGGAGAAGGCGGGCGAAAGCCGGGACGAGATCGTCCGGACCGTGGCGGATCCGCTGTTCGGCGCGCAGCTGAAGGCGTACCGGGATCACTACACCCGGGCGAAGCGGTGGAAGCTGAGCGCTCCCTTCGCGTATAATTACCTGGCTTTTGCGGTTGCGGTACACGGCGAAACGGATGAGGAAACCATCAAGGCGGCAGAGGCGATGGCGGATATTGCCGGCAAGGCCGGGGAGTACCTGGAGGAGCTGGAATACCGGAAGGACCTGCTTCAGGCGAAAAAAGAGAAATACGGCGATACGGACAAAAAGGCGATCCGTGCGATGACGGATCTGCTCAGCGCATACTGGAAGCTGGGCAGGGATAAGGAAGCCCTTCCGTTCTGTGAACAGAAACTGGAAATGATCAGAGCCGTAGGAGGGGAAGAATCCGAGGAATACATTCAGGCGCTGGAAGAACTGGCGTCGACATGCAGCATGACCGGGGATCAGGACCGCGCGCTGGAATTGCGGCGCCGTGAATTGCAGCTGCGGGAAAAGCTGTACGGAACGGAGGATCCCAAAACCTATACCGCGCGGAGCAATCTTGCCGTCAGTTACAGAAAGAACAAACAATACCAGGAGGCTTATGAGATCGACCGGAAGGTGCTGGATTTCCGGATCAGAACAGTCGGCAAAGAGCATCCGGATACCGTTACGGCAATGTATAATCTGGGCATCAGCCTGTCCCGCCTGAAAAAACCGGAAGAAGCGCTGCAGATGCTGAACGAAGCGTATGAAAATAATAAAAAGATCATTGCCGGAGCCGGAACCGGCCTCCGGTCCAGGCGGATGGCATTTACAATTCAATACTGGATCGCTGCTGTTTTGAAGGACCTGAACAGATCCGAAGAAGCGATGGAAACGGCGAGGGCGGTCTGCAACGGGCGGAAGCAGCTGCTCGGCCCCATGCACGTGGATACCCGGATGTCGATGAGCTGGCTGGCATGGTTATTGCATGATATGAAAATGTATAAGGAGGAAGTCGAGGTCCGCAAAGAATTATATGAAGCGGTTTCCGCGGCGAGAGGGGAGGACCATCCGAATACCATCTTATCAAAGAAGAGGCTGGACGAA
>JAEEGL013495719.1_pt1 | contig 16438 bp, 14 predicted proteins | sample 9134231 | NCBI WGS metagenome assembly JAEEGL01 (sample SAMN16246548, study PRJNA631951) | gut metagenome | biome: gut microbiome; feature: rumen; material: fiber-attached | host: Bos | place: Iran: Karaj | collected 2018-10
GAAGTTACGCTTGAGCACGGAAGCGGTAAGGTCTCCCGCCATACCGAGAACCTGGATTACCGGAGAAATTCCAAGGAACACAGCGGCATAGAATTTCGGAATAGGAACGATTGCAAAATGATTATACAGAAGGAATGCAACACAGTTTGCAAAAAAGCCGAGAACTATTCCGCAGCAGGCGCCTTCAACCGTCTTTTTTGGTGAAATATTCGGCGACATTTTAGTTTTACCGAATTTCATACCGCCGAGCTGCGCGCCGATATCGGTTACAAGCGCCGCTATAAGCGCATAGAAAATAAGGTACACGCCGAACTGCGTTTTATAACCGAGAATATCACGAAGAAGAATAAACAGCGAATAGCACCACGGTACAAAAATGCAGGCTACGATTGCTATTGCAACGTCCTCAAATTTGGTATGCGAATAGCCCTTGAGCATTGCAAGGAAGAACGCTGTAACCACAACCGCTATAATAACAACGCGCGGTACGGCGTTTATTACATTGAACCATTCATCCGTTTTTACAAGCGGTTCAAGAGCGCTTGCGTTTGAGAAAAACGGTATAAGAAATGAAAATGCAATGCCTGTAATTTTTATAAATTTATTGCTGATTTTTGCACACGTCATAATTTCATAAGTAGCAATAGCTGAAAAAACCGACACTACTAATACAAAAAACGGCGTATAAATCTGCCATACAACTACAATCAGCAGTGCAAGAAGCGCAAATGCTGTAATTACTCTTTGTTTCATAATTATTTATCTCCTGTATTATCCGCCGAAACGACGGTTTCTTTTTTCAAATGCACGAAGCGCGCTGTGTAAATCATTGACAGTAAAGTCCGGCCAGAGAACGTCGCTGTACCAGAATTCGCTGTAAGCAGCCTGCCACAAAAGGAAGTTTGAAAGGCGCTGTTCACCGGACGGACGGATAATCATATCGCATTCCGGAACGGTATAAAGCTCTGAGGAAATATCGTCCTCCGTTATTTCGGTTTTACCTTCGGCTATCAGTTTATTAACTGCGGAAACAATCTCCTGCCTGCCGCCGTAATTGATTGCAAGGTAAATTGTTGTTGAATTGTGGGAGGCGGTATCGCGCTCCGCTTCATCCATAAGCTCAACCAAATCCCGGCGCATTCCTTCACGCGAGCCGATAAAGATAATCTTGTTATCCCCTGCCTTGACAAAATCACGCTTTGCTTCAAGAAGATAATCCTTGAACAAATTCATTATTGCGTCAACTTCCTCAGGCGAGCGCTTCCAGTTTTCGGTTGAAAAGGCGTAAAAGGAAACGTATTTAATTCCGAGCTCCGCACATTCCTTTGCAATAGTTCTGAAAACCTCTGCGCCTTCTTTATGTCCTGCCGTACGCGGCAGCCCGCGCTTTTTTGCCCAGCGGCCGTTGCCGTCCATTATTATACCGAGATGGTTGGGAAGAACATCAAACGACGCTTTCTCTGCGAGCGTATTCTTTTTCCTGAAAAGTGCCATAATTATCCCTCTAAAACTATTTATAGGGGCGATTAAAATCGCCCCGTTGTAATTGAATAAGGTTAGATTGAAAGAACCTCGTCTTCCTTGGCTTTAACCATTTCGTCAACCTGTTTAATGTACTTATCGGTAATGTTCTGAAGTTCCTTTTCGCCGTCCTTAAGGTCATCTTCGGTAATTTCATTATCCTTTTTAAGCTTTTTAATGTCATCCATAGAGTCACGGCGTACGTTACGGATAGCAACCTTTGCTTCCTCACCGCGCTTTGAAACATCCTTAACAAGGGCTTTTCTGTGCTCTTCGGTAAGCTGGGGGAAGTTAAGGCGGATAACCTTGCCGTCGTTCTGCGGATTGATACCGATATCGGCAATATTGATTGCCTTTTCAATATCCCTTAAGGTTGATGTGTCCCACGGCTGAACAACAAGAAGCCTTGGTTCGGGAGACGAAATAGCCGCCATCTGATTAAGCGGGGTGGGAGTTCCGTAATAATCAACAACAACGTTGTTGAGCACCTTCGGGTTAGCCCTGCCTGCTCTTATTGTCTGATAATCGCGGTCAAGCGAATCAAGACATTTTTCCATTCTTTCCTTTGTTTTGGCAAATACGGTTTCCATAAAATTACTCCTTTATGTTAATGTTAATTTTTAACTGTTGTACCGATTTTATTTCCTTTAACCACTTCAAGGATATTATCGGGGTCGTTAAGGTTGAATACGATAATAGGCATATCGTTATCCTTACAAAGTGAAAATGCGGTTGAATCCATTACCTTAAGGTCACGAACCATAACATCGTGGAAGGTAATTTCGTCATATTTAACTGCATCATCAAACTTGTTCGGGTCTTTATCATATACGCCGTCAACATTTGTTGCTTTTAACAAAGCGTCAGCGTTGATTTCAACGCTTCTGAGAGCGGCTGCCGTATCTGTTGAGAAGAAGGGCGAGCCCGTTCCGCAGCCGAAAATAACAATTCTTCCCTTTTCAAAATGACGGATAGCCTTGTTGCGGATATACGGTTCGGCAATCTGGCGCATTTCAATAGCAGTCTGTACCCTTACGTCGGCGCCGAGCTGTTCAAGCGCATCGCAAAGAGCAAGAGAGTTCATTGCCGTTGCAAGCATTCCGATATGGTCTGCACGGGTTCTGTCCATATGCTCGCTTGTTCTTCCGCGCCAGAAGTTACCTCCGCCGACTACAATTCCGATTTCAACGCCTTCATCGGCTACCTTTTTAACTGCACGGCAAATACTGAGCACGGTTTCATTATCAATACCCTTGTCGGCTTTTCCCGCAAGAACCTCGCCGGAAAGCTTAAGCAGTATTCTTTTATAAGCTATACCCATATAAGTATACCTCCGATATAAATTTATTATATAATAATATAATTTACACATATTGTAAAGATAAACCGCAGAAAAAATAGTTACAAAATGGTTAAAATCGGTAAGTGAATATATGCATAAATTATGTATATTGTGTGCATAATTTGCACAAAATTTATTGAATATTTTTGCAATTTTGTGTATATTTATAACTATTTTCGCAAAAACTATTGATTTTACTGTATATTTTGTTATAATGGCGATAGTTATAAATATACAAGGATGTGAATAATTATGACAAAGGTATTCATTGACGGCTCACAGGGCACAACAGGACTTAAAATAGGAAGCAGGTTACGCGCAAGAGACGATATTGAGCTTCTTACCATAGATAAGGACAGGCGCAAAAATATTGACGAGAGAGAGAAGATGATAAACTCCTCCGACGTTACAATCCTATGCCTTCCCGATGAGGCAAGCCGCGAAGCGGTTTCGCTGATATACAACAAAAACGTTAAGATTATTGACACCTCTACGGCGCACCGCACGGAGCCCGACTGGGCATACGGTTTTCCCGAGCTTGACAGTTCATTCAGGGAAAAGATTAAAAATTCAAACAGGATTGCTATTCCCGGATGCTATGCAAGCGGCTTCAGCGCTATTGTATATCCCCTTGTAAAAAGCGGAATAATTGCAGACGATTACCCGATTACCTGTTACGCTATCAGCGGTTACACGGGCGCAGGAAAATCCGGAATTGAGCAGTACGAATTTGTTGACCGTAACCGCGAGCTTGACGCTCCGAGGCAGTACGCGCTTTCACAGGAGCACAAGCACCTTAAGGAAATGACGGATATTCCGCAGCTTAAGCGTGTTCCCTTCTTTGCCCCGCATATCTGTGATTACAGATACGGTATGGTTGTTTCAATTCCGATTTTTGCGGATATGATGGAAAAGAAAATGACGCCCGAAGAGCTTCAGCAGTTCTTTGCAAAACACTATGAGGGCGAACAGCTGATTAAGGTACGCGACCTTGGATACAGCGGTAACATGATTGGCGCAAACAACTTTGCAAAGCGCGACGATATGGAAATAGAAATCAACGGAAACAACGAGCGTATTCTTATTACAACGCGTTTTGACAACCTTGGCAAGGGTGCAAGCGGTGCTGCAATGCAATGCCTTAACCTTGCGCTCGGTCTTGACGAAACAAAGGGACTTAAGGTAGGAAAATAAGATGTATAATAAGTTTAAATATATTGAAGGCGGTATTTGTGCTGCAAAAGGCTTTAAAGCAGCCGGAGTGTACTGCGGAATCAAAAAGCCCGCAAACGATGACCCTTCGGTAAAGCACAAAAACGATATTTGCCTATTTGTTTCAGACACGGAATGCAACACCGCTGCGGTTTACACGCAGAACAAGGTTAAGGGCGCTCCCCTAATTGTTACCAAAGCTAACCTTGAAAAATCAGGCGGAAAGTCGGTTGCGGTAATTGTTAACTCAAAAAACGCTAACACCTGCAACGCTGACGGAGTTGAAAAGGCGCAGACAATGTGCGACCTGGTTGCAAAGGAGCTTGGTATTGAAAGCGAAAAGGTAATCGTTGCTTCAACGGGCGTTATCGGTCAGATTTTACCCATTGAACCGATTGAAAAAGCCGTTCCCCTACTTGCCGCCTCCCTTTCATACGACAGTCACCTTGAAGCCGCTACGGCAATTATGACTACCGACACGGTTAAAAAGGAATACGCGGTTGAATTTGAAGCGGGCGGAAAGCTTTGCAGGCTCGGAGGTATGGCAAAGGGTTCGGGCATGATTCACCCGAATATGGCAACAACGCTGAATTTTATAACTACCGACTGCGCGGTTTCCGCAGAGATGCTGCAGGAGGCGCTTAGCGAAATTGTTAAGGTAACTTACAACTGCTTATCCATTGACGGCGACACCTCAACAAACGATATGGTTTCCCTTATGGCAAACGGACTTGCAGGCAACGCAGAGATTAACGCAAACGGCGAGGATTTTGACACCTTCAAGGCAGCGCTGTTTGAGGTTATGGCTAATCTGACAAGAATGCTTGCAAAGGACGGCGAAGGCGCTTCAAAGCTGCTTGAATGCTTTTGCTCGGGAGCAAAGGATAAGGACACGGCAATTACCGTTGCAAAAAGCGTTGTTTGCTCTACGCTCTTTAAAGCGGCAATGTTCGGCGAGGACGCTAACTGGGGGCGCGTACTTTGCGCAATAGGTTACGCTGACGCCGAATTTGACATTGACCTTGTTGACGTTGAGCTGAAAAGCGGAAACGGAAGCGTTGAGGTTTGCAAAAACGGTGCCGGCATTGAGTTTTCAGAAGAAAAAGCTGCAGAAGTTCTTAAAAGCGACGAAATACAGATAATGATTAACCTTAACGCAGGAAGCGAAAGCGCTACGGCGTGGGGCTGCGACCTCACATACGACTACGTTAAAATCAACGGAGATTACAGGACATAGGAGACTGTTATGAATATTGACAACCTGAAAAAAGCGGAAATACTTGCGGAAGCTCTGCCGCACATGCAGAAATACCGCAGTAAGATAATTGTTGTTAAATACGGCGGCAACGCCATGATAAACGAAGAACTGAAAAAAGCGGTAATGCACGATTTGGTTTACCTTTCAACAATCGGAATTAAGATAGTTCTTGTTCACGGCGGAGGCCCCGAAATTAACAAAACGCTTGAAAAAATGAACATTGAAAGCAAGTTCAAGGACGGATTACGGGTTACGGACGGTGAAACAGTTAACGTTGTTCAGATGGTGCTTGCGGGCAAGGTTAACAAGGATTTGGTTTGCCAGATAGGAAACCTCGGCGGTCACGCGATAGGACTTTCGGGTATGGACGGCGGTATGCTTAAATGCAAGCCGCTTGACGAGGTTCACGGCTACGTTGGCGAAATCACCGAGCTTAATATGGAAGCTGTTACCGAAATTCTTGATAACAACTGGATACCCGTTATTTCAACGATAGGCTTTGACGGAAACGGCAGCTGCTACAACATAAATGCTGATACGGCGGCGGCTGAAATTGCGGGCGCGCTGAAAGCGGAGGCGCTGATTTCAATGACAGACATTGTTGGCTTATGCAGTGACAAGGACGACCCTGAAACCCTAATACACAAGGTGTATATATCAGACACCCCCGCGCTGATTGCCCGCGGTATTATAAGCGGCGGAATGATACCGAAAATTGACGCAATGACAAAGGCTTTAAGGCAGGGATGTAAAAAGGCGTTTATTATTGACGGACGTGTTCCCCACTCCATACTTATGGAAATGCTTACCGACGAAGGTATGGGAACAATGTTTACGATAAACTAAGAGATGAAAAGCAATGGGAACAAAAGGACGGGACAAAAAATACATAGCAAATTCCTATGCGCGGTTTGACGTTGTGCTTGTTGACGGAAAGGGCTCAACGCTGTATGACGAAAACGAAAAGAAATACATTGATTTCGGCTCCGGAATAGGAGTTACGGCTTTCGGAATATGCGATTCATTATGGCAGAACGCAGTAAAAGCACAGCTTGACAAATTACAGCACGTCAGCAATCTTTATTACACCGAGCCCTGCGCACAGCTTGCGGCTTTACTGTGCAAAAAGACGGGTATGAAAAAGGTATTCTTTGCTAACAGCGGAGCTGAAGCAAACGAAGGCGCAATAAAATTTGCACGCAAATACAGCTTTGACAGGTACGGCAAAGGCAGAGCAACAATTATTACACTTGAAAACTCCTTTCACGGAAGGACGGTAACAACGCTTTCCGCTACGGGACAGGAGGAATTTCACACAACGTTTTTCCCGTTTACGGAAGGCTTTAAGTACTGCCCTGCCAACGACAGTAAAGCGCTGGAAGGAATGATTACGGACGATGTATGCGCAATTATGATTGAGTGCATACAGGGTGAAGGCGGAGTTATTAACTTAACACGTGAATTTACAGACACTATTAAAAAGCTTGCCGAAGAAAAGGACATACTTATTATTGTTGACGAAGTACAGACGGGCAACGGAAGAAGCGGTAAATACTTTGCATACGAGCATTTTGACTTAAAGCCCGACATCGTTACAACAGCAAAGGGGCTCGGCGGAGGGCTTCCGATAGGGGCTGTGCTTTTCGGCGAAAAGACACAGGATACCGTAACACCGGGCAGCCACGGTTCCACCTTCGGCGGCAACCCGATTGCCGCTGCCGGAGCAATAAGCATAGTTAAAAGAATTAATGACAGGTTCTTAAATGAAATAACGAAAAAAGGCGAATACATAAAGGAATACCTTTTAACAATCAAAGGCGTTAAAAGCGTTAGCGGTCTTGGCTTAATGCTCGGCATTGAAACCGATAAAAACGCAGGAGACGTTGCAAAGGAATGCCTTAACAGAGGTCTGCTTGTTCTTACGGCACATAACAATAAAATCCGCCTTTTGCCGGCGCTGAACACAAGCTACCGCGAAATTGACAAAGGCTTGAATATACTTAAGGGAGTTATTGAGGAATGAAACATTTACTTAAATTACAGGATTTAAACAAAACTGAAATACTTGATATTTTAAACCTTGCCGACCAGCTGAAATTTGAACACCACAACGGCGTTGAGCACCACCTTCTTAAAGGCAAGACGCTTGGTATGATTTTTCAGAAAAGCTCAACAAGAACCCGCGTCAGCTTTGAAACGGGAATGTACCAGCTCGGCGGTCAGGCTTTGTTCCTTTCCTCAAACGACTTACAGATAGGACGCGGAGAGCCCGTTCAGGACACGGCGCGCGTGCTTTCGCGCTACCTTGACGGAATAATGATTAGGACCTTTGAGCAGCAGGAGGTTGAGGATTTGGCAAAATACGGCTCAATACCGATTATCAACGGTCTGACCGATTACTGCCACCCCTGCCAGGTACTTGCGGACCTTATGACGATAAGGGAATACAAAAAAAGCTTTGACGGCTTGAAGCTGTGTTTTGTCGGCGACGGAAACAACATGGCAAACAGCCTTATCGCCGGCGCAATTACTATGGGTATGGAATGTGCGATTGCCTGCCCCGACGGCTACAAGCCCGATGAAAAGCTTATGCAATGGGCAAAGGAAAACGGTAAATTCACCTGCTCGGCGAACATTGAGGAATGCGTTAAAGGAGCCGACGTTCTTTCCACGGACGTCTGGGCCTCAATGGGCCAGGAGGGCGAAAAAGAGGAACGCGAAAAAGCCTTTAAGGGTTATCAGATAAACGATGATGTTATGGCGCTTGCAAACGAAGGCGCAATAGTGCTTCACTGTCTTCCCGCACACCGCGAGGAGGAAATTACCTCAAAGGTATTTGAAGAGCATGCAAACGAGATATTTGACGAGGCTGAAAACAGGCTGCACGCACAGAAGGCAGTTCTTGTAAAACTGATGAAATAAACAGCAAGACGGAAGGAAAAACCTTCCGTCTTTTATTGACATAACTGAATTATTCAATTATAATTCTTTCAATATGATTTTAAGGATTAGTTATGTCTAAACTATCAATTTTTCAGAAACAGGACAATTTAATGACAAGCGGCAGCATTAAAAAGCGCATTATTCTTTTTGCCGTTCCTATCTTTATAGGTCAGCTGTTTCAGCAGCTTTACAGTACGGTTGACAGCCTTATTGTAGGCAACCTGATAGGCAAAACCGCGCTTGCCGCAGTAAGCTCTACCGGTAGCATAACCTTTTTGGTTATAGGCTTTTTCTTTGGCTTTTCAATGGGCGCGGGCATTGTTGTTGCGCGCGAAATCGGCGCGCAGAGCAAGGAAGGCATTGAGCGTTCGGTTCACACAACTGTTGCAATGGGGCTGTTTTTCAGCGCCGCCATAACAATTATCGGCGTTACCCTTTCCCCCGTTATGCTTAAGCTGATGGGAACGCCAAAGGAGGTTATGGAAGAGGCAACCGTTTACCTGAGAATAATCTTTGCCGGAAGCACCGGGCTTATAATGTATAACACCTTTGTTGGTATTCTTCAGGCAAGCGGAGATTCAAAGCACCCGCTGATTTACCTTATTTGCAGCTCAATAACAAATGTTATTCTTGACGTTGTATTTATTGGCGTATTCAAAATGGGCGTTGAAGGTGCGGCAATAGCCACAATCCTTTCTCAGTTTTTAAGCATGGCGCTTGCTTTGAGCAGACTTTTAAGGGCAAACAGCTACATTAAGCTGCGAATTACAAAAATCCGTTTTAACGTGAAAACGCTTAAACAAATTGTTCGCTTTGGCTTGCCGACTGCGCTGCAGGGCTCAATAATTGATATTGCAAACATTCTTATTCAGTCCTATGTAAACTCCTTCGGTGCTGACGCAATGGCGGGAATAGGCGCCTATTCAAAAATTGAGGGCTTTGCGTTTTTACCCGTTATTTCATTTTCAATGGCAATGTCCACCTTTATTTCACAGAACATAGGTGCAAATAAGCACGACAGAGTTAAAAAGGGTATGCGCTTCGGGCTTTTATGCACGGTTACATCTATTGAAATAATCGGCATTATTGCTTTTATTGCAGCGCCTGAGCTGATTAAGCTTTTCAACGGCAACCCCGACGTTATTTATTTCGGAGTATTAAGGGCAAGGATTTGCGCGCCGTTCTTCTTTTTACTCGGCTTTTCAAACGTTACCTCGGCAATTATGCGCGGGCTCGGAAAACCGATGGCGCCGCTTGTTGTAATGATTGTTTTCTGGTGTGCGGTAAGGGTAATTGTTTTTATGACCGTTGGCAGGGTTTACCACAATATTCTTTTAACCTGCTGGATTTACCCGATTACCTGGGGGCTCAGCACCGTTGTATACGGAATACTGTTTAAAGTATATAAAAAGCAGGGTGTATATTAAAAGACCGTAAGGACAAGCCTTACGGTCTTTACTGTTTTTAATTAACCTGCTGGGTGTACGTTTACCTTGTCAAAGAATTCCTTTGAGCACGGGAAATCGCACTTATAGTCAACAGTTGCCGAAAGCGATTTATCGTGTACTACGGAGAGGTTTGCGTGAACAATATTTACATAAACGTGCATATCGTAATGAGCCTCAACAATTTCACCCGACTTTGTATCAATTGTAACAATAGCCGTACCGCCTTTATAAACTACCTTACAGTTTTCTTCGGTAGTACCGCTTGCCCAGCTGAACGCGTCTACTGCGTCAACAACAGCGCCGATATCGTTAAGGGAGGTAAACATTCTTCCCTGCTCATCCATACCAACCCTTGACATATTAACCATCTTGGGCTGCATTGTAAGAACGATTGTACCGTCGCCGTTATCCTTTACGTTTGCGGTAACAAGGTCTTCCGCTTTAACACGGCAGGTTTTAAGGCTTTCACCTTTTTCGTCATTATCGTTTTCGGGCTCACGCGCATTACAGGGCTGTAAACCGCCGATAGTAGGAACATAAAGCGCGTTAAGGAGCTGCGGGATAAGCTTATTGATAACGGCATTTGACTTACCCTCAACAAGAATATCGGTAATTGTGATTTCTTTCTGGTCGCAGAAGGCGTACATTTCAACCTTTTTGCCTTCCTCATCAATAAACATTGCAGTTTTTGCTTTAGTTTTATTGTAAGCGTCTGCATAACACTTAACTACATCTTCAAGTGACTTGAATTCAATTCCGCCGTATGTACCAGCAACAAATTCATCAATTACGGCAGGGTCGTCGGCAGAATCCGCTTCGCCTTCGCCTTCCGAAGGGTTATTCTGATTTTTCCATTCGCCTGTTTTTACATCCTGAATAGCCTTCATTGTACCGTCAAAAACATAGCCGACCTTGGCGCAACCGGTAAACGAAAGAGTAAGGACTGCTGCAAGAACAAGACATACAACTGCTTTGATAGTTTTTTTCACTTTTATCACCTCGCATATATTTTAGCACTTTAATCACAAAAGGTCAATTATTATTGCTTTTAAACTGCTAAATTGTTATAATTAATTAGATAATAAACCGCGAGGAAGAAGAATGAGCATTTTTACAAGAACCGAAATACTGATTGGAAAAGAGGCAATGGATAAGCTTAAAAAGGCTCACGTTGCCGTTTTCGGCGTTGGCGGAGTCGGAGGTTACACTGCGGAAGCGCTTGCAAGAAGCGGAGTAGGAACGATTACCGTTGTTGACAACGATACCATTAGCGAAACCAACATAAACCGCCAGATTTTAGCCCTTCACAGCACGGTTGGGATGCAGAAAACCGACGCGGCTGAAAAACGGCTTAAGGACATTAACCCTGAAATTAAGGTAATAAAGAAAAATGTATTTTACCTTCCCGAAACCTCAGAGCAATTCGATTTAAGCACATACGATTATATTGTTGACGCAGTTGATACGGTAACGGCAAAGCTTGCGCTTGCCGAAAACGCACAGACAGCGGTAACCCCGATTATTTCGTCAATGGGTACCGGCAACAAGCTGAACCCGACGGGGTTTGAGATTGCAGATATTTACGAAACCTCCGTTTGCCCGCTCGCAAGAATAATGCGCAAGGAGTGCAAGGCAAGAGGAATAAAGGCGCTGAAATGCGTTTACTCAAAGGAGGACGCATTAACGCCCGAAAAATGCAGCGAAACCAAGGGAACGCAAAACCGCCCCGTACCGGGAAGCACGGCGTTTGTTCCGAGCGTTGCGGGACTTATAATTGCAAGCGAAGTAATTAAGGATTTAATTAAATAAAAAACTCTTGCATTTTTATAATTAATGTGTTATAGTATTTGAGCATTAAAAATGTATGCGCCGGTAGCTCAGCTGGATAGAGTGACTGGCTACGAACCAGTAGGTCGGGGGTTCGAGTCCCTTCCGGCGTACCAAAATGCCGAATACCCTTATTGGGTGTTCGGTATTTTATTTTCGGGAGGGACTCGAAACGAACTCCAAGAGCGGCGCAGAATGTGTTTATAAGAATTGCTTATTGCAGAATTAATATCCACGGTGCGTTGGTTGTTTTGGCGCTGCCGATATGGTAGACTATGGCTGTAAGGAGGAATAGCCTATGAATAAATACATAACGGGAGCAGTTATACGAAGGCTCAGGGAAAAGAAAAAGCTTACGCAGGAGGAGCTTGCTAAAAAGATATACGTCAGCAGCAAGGCTGTAAGCAAATGGGAAACGGGCGCAGGCTTTCCCGATATAAGCCTGATTGAGCCTTTGGCTGAAGCGCTCGGAATTTCAGTTATTGAACTGCTGAACGGCGAGGACATACAAAATACCAATCCATCGTCTAACATGATTAAAAGCAGTTTTTATGTTTGCCCTGTTTGCGGTAATATTATTCAGTCGGCAGGTCAGGCTGTTGTCAGCTGCTGCGGTGTTACCCTTCCCCCGCTTGAAGCCGAGGAATGCGACTGCGAACACCGAATAATAATTGAAACTGTTGAAGACGAATACTACGTTCACCTTGACCACCCGATGAGCAAAGCACATTATATTTCATTTATTGCCGCCGTTTTTGACGATGGCGTTCAGTTTATAAAACTTTACCCCGAGGGAAATGCCGAAGCAAGATTTAAGAAAAAACGCATTAAGTTTTTTTATGCTTACTGTAACCGAAACGGATTATACTATAGAACCCTATAGTAAGGTTAAGGAAATAAGAATAGTTCACGAATAAAAAAAAGACGGCGCTACCGTCTTTTTTTATTATACTGTTACCTCGTGTTTTCCGCTTTTCAGCTCCGACTGAGCTCCGTTGGGAAGGACAAGCAGGGCTGTTGTATTTGCGGGGACTTTAACTGTGAAAAGTGTTTTTCCGTCTTTCTTTTCCCACGCGGATACTATTTTACCGTAAGGCGAACAATAGCTTGCCTTTGCGAAGCTGAGCGTTCCGCCCGGAATCGGTTTAATTGTAAAACGGTTTTTTCCGCTTACCTTGATTCCGCATACGGTATCGTAAAGGAAGGTACATACTGCGCCGGGAGAATAGTGGTTCATTGAATGGGGTTCGGGATGACCTTCACCGTCATACATTTTATAATCCTCCCACACGGTTGTTGCGCCGCCCTCAACCATTGCAAGCCAGCCCGGAGCCTTTGTATTTTCAAGGAGCTTATACGCCGTATCAACATAGCCGTACTTCGTAAGCACATCAAGAACGAAAGGTGTTGAAAGAAATCCGGTTCCGACTGTATAATTCCTGTTCTGAACCGATTGATTCAGGTCTGCAGCCACAGAGAGAGCCGTTTTTTCGTCAAGAAGTCCGAGAGCAAGAGCACGCACCATTGCAGACTGACGGGTAATTGTAATATGACCGTTTTTTACGAAGAACTCATTATACGCACGCTTTGCACCTTCAGAAAACTCAACACAGCTTTCAGCTTCCTCTTCCCTGCCGACAGCGCGTAGCATTTCGGCAAGAAGGCGCATTGAATAATGGGTATAAGCCGAGGTTAATTCAGGCTTGGGCAGGGATACCTCATTGAGAAAGTCCACATCGGGCTCACACCATTCGCCCCAGTGCAAACCGCTTTCAATTACATAGTCTGCAAGCGGAACTTCGGGAAGGTAATAAGGTCTTCTGTATTCCTCTTCAGGTGAAACAAACGCTTCGCGTTTTTCGCTTTTATCTTTCGCCGCCTTCTGAACATAGCTTTTCCAGCCGAGCATTAAATCAAGATTTTCGGTAATAAAGCTACTGTCGCCGTAAAGCTTCCATAGCCTGTAAGGAATAATAATTGCTGCGTCCGCCCAGCCTACTGCGCCGTTAAGCGGTGAGCTGTCCTCATCTGTGCTTGCAGTCGGTGAAACGTTGCCTACTCTACCGTCAGCACGCCGACAGTCAAGCATATCGCGAAGCCACTTGCGGAAAAACGCCGCAGGGTCGCAGAGATAGGCTGCGGTAGATGAGAACACCTGCGCGTCACCGTCCCAGCCGCTCTTTTCACGCTGAGGGCAATCGGTAGGTACGTCAACAAAATTGGATTTAAGGCTCCATACTGTGTTTTTGTGATACTTATTTATCTTTTCATTCGAGCATTCAAAGCAACCCGTAAAATCAAGCTTTGAATATACTGCAACCGCTTCAAAATCGGCGGGGTTAACCTCTTCGAGACCCTCAACAAGCGCATACTGAAAGCCTGAATAATAGCCTTCTGCGTTATAATGGCTGCGCTTACCGTTACAGATATAGTGGATTTCCTGAAGATTCTGACGGTCATCAGGTCTGCCGTCGCCTACCATAAGCGTTACCCTGCTTAATTCTCCGTTATCAAGAACCTCGGCAAGCTGAATATCAACGCTCTGCCCCGACTTTCCGTTTACCGAAAAGCTAAGGTAACCCGCTAAATTCTGACCGAAATCAAGAACGTTTTTACCCGATGGCGTTTTTTTCAGCTCCGGAGTAAAACGCTCAAACTCGTAAATACCGTCTGCGGGTGAAGCAGTCGGTACGGTTGAGTACTGCATAGCTTCTGCGTTTTTGTTATAGCTTGGAGTCATACGGGAATCATAGATTTCGCCGTCTTTTAAATCCGAATAGCGAACAGGACCGTCATTGCAGCATTTAAAGCTTTCGTCGGTAACGATTACTTCTCTTTCTCCGTTTTCATATTCGATTTCAAGCTGGGCAAGGAGCATCCTTTTATTGCCGTAGCGGTTATGTAAATTATGATAGCCGAGCTTACCCATATACCAACCGTCGGTAAGCACAAAGGAAATACTGTTGCTTTTATTTAACATTTGCGTTACATCATAAGTCTGGTAATACAGCCTTTTCTGATACTCCGTTGTACCCGGAGCAAGAACACCGGGAAGCCTTTTACCGTTAACGGTAACGCTGTACGTTCCACAAGCAGTTGCGTAAAGCCGCGCTTTTTTTACCGGGGCTTTAAGCGAAAAATCCTTTTTGAAATACTCGGCGGGAAGCCGCTTATCCTCTCCGCTTTCCCCCGTTCCAATCCATTTTGCCGTCCAGTCATTATGATATAGTCCGGTTTCAAACCAAGCGGTGGCAGACTCTTCATTTTTGCCGTTTTCATCCCATACCGTAACGCTCCAGTAAACGCGCTGACGGCTTTTCAGCTTTAAAGCCGCAGTATAATGCATAGAACTGCTTTTTATTATTCCGCTGTCATGCAAAACTCCGCTTTCGGTTTTACATATAACACGGTAAGCTGTCTGGGTTACTCCGCCCTCGTTATTCCAGGTAAAACGGAAGCTTTTATCATCTATACCGAAAGGGTTGGTACGGTGATTAACCTGAAGCCTTATAGGTTTCATTATCAATTCTCCTATATCATTTTTCCTTTTTAATTTTAGCAAGTTTTATTAAGCCGTATCCTATTGAAGCATACATAATCATAATAAGAACATACTTTGAAAGGAACAGCAACAATCCGCCCTCTGTGTCAAAATAAACAAAGGGATTGATTAAAAGCATATATTTATATATTTCCTCGTGAATAAACATATACAGACCTGCAACGGATAAAACCGACATAACTGTAATAATTACAGGCTTGACCTTTTTGTTCTTCATGGGTTTTACAAAGACATAATCAAAATGCATTCCGATATGCATACTTATCAATGCAAAGCCCCAGTATGAACAAATAAGGTGAATTATTCTGCTGACTCCCGAATAATAGCTTAAATCAAGAAATGAAAGCAGGTGCTTTGAAAGCGTTGAAGCGCTCAGAATCATCAATAAATAAATTATAAGAAGCAGATAATCGGTTATTCCCCTTATTAACCTATCCACGCTGAAGCCTGATTTCAGCAAAGCCTTTGTGTAATTAAACGTCAGTACGATATGAAGCGCTACAAGAACAAACATTATTACACCGAGAATTTCGTGTATAAACTCGCCTGCAATTCTGTAAGACATAAGAATAAGCAAATCAAGCGTCATCAATACATCAACGCAAATCTGAGCCCTTCTTTTTTTACTCATTTTACTCATCAAAATTCAAACCGTTAAGCCAAGCAGCAAGCTCTTCGTCTGCTTTCCCGACTTCCCTTCCGTTAACGTTATAGCCGTCAAGAACCTTTGCTTCGGGTTCAAGCTGTCTGATTACTTCATAGGTTCCTCCGTCATGGCTTCCCTCATGTGTATTAAAAGGAACAATTGTTTTTCCGCTTAAATCATACTTATCAAAAAAGGTATATACAATCATGGGCATTTTATACCACCAAACGGGATAACCTATAAATATAATGTCATAATCTTCAGGGTTAATTGTAAGAGGTAAAAACTCCGGACGTGAATTTGCATCGGCTTCTTTCTGCGCCTCGGCAACAACCTTAATATAGCTTGACGAATACGGCTTTACAGGTATAAGCTTCTCTATATCTGCGGTAAACCTTTCTGCTATTAGATTTGCAAGATATTCGGTTGAGGCTACTCCGTCTTCATAAGGCGTTGCATACGATTTTGCGTCCGCTTCAGAACTGTTTGCAGAGCTGAAAAAAACAACCAACACTTTTTGACCTGATGATGGCTTTTCTTTATTTGTTGTTGTTTGAACTGCGTCAGGGGTTTGAGAATCGGCTTGTGCAGTCACCTTTTCTGACGATGAACAGGCTGACAAGCTAACTGTTATTGATAATATCAGAACAAGTATAATAATTCTTCTCATTATCATCCC
>JAEEGL013990525.1_pt1 | contig 16438 bp, 8 predicted proteins | sample 9134231 | NCBI WGS metagenome assembly JAEEGL01 (sample SAMN16246548, study PRJNA631951) | gut metagenome | biome: gut microbiome; feature: rumen; material: fiber-attached | host: Bos | place: Iran: Karaj | collected 2018-10
GGACCTTCCAGGTGACGGATTTGCCCCGGGCGATCAGGCGATCGCGTTTGGCGGTCTGCCGGGCGAAGCGGGCTTCCTCCTTCGGGTTCATCCGGATGTGTTTGAAATATTCCTCGACGGCGCTGGTCAGGCTGCCCTCAAAGGCATAGGCCGCGGTATCCTTGGTGATCTCCAGCCGGTCGATGGAGGTTTTGACCTTCCTGGAGAGGGCCTTGATCTTCTTCATCCTTTCCGGATCCTTTTCAAAATCACCGGAATAGAATTCCGCGGCGCTCTCCAGGTCCGGGATCAGGTCACGCTTGGCTTCCAGCGCGTTCCGGAAGGAATGTTCCACGCCCTTGTCCATATAGGTGAGGAATTCATCCATGAAGCCGGAGTTGAGCTCCTGCAGGGCTTTCTCGTTGAGAGCGGAGATATCCTGCCCGTTCAGATGTTCGCCCGGGTGCCGCATGTGATAGTAGCCGATACGGAAGAAGTTGGGCTTCTCCCGGTTCAGTACCTCGTTGAGGAAGGCTTCCGTATCCTTCAGCAGGGTGACGGTCTCCTCCGGCAGGTTCTGCCCCGCGGGAGTGACCTTGACATTACCCGAGAGGGAAGAGAAACGGGAGGAGAGCTCATCCATCCGGCCTTCCATACCGCCGGTGAGGAAGGGATCGCGGATCCGGCGCAGGCGGGAGGAAAAATCCTTCAGCTTGGCACGGGTGTCGACCCGCTGCTTTTTCTCCGAAAGGAACAGCGTGTCCTCTATGGCGGCCAGAAGGTCCTGGGCCTGGCCGGAGGCCTCGTTATAGTCGTTCTCCAGCTTGTTGCCCTCCGTGCAGAAGCGGCTGAAGGTGGAGATCATGCCGTTGATCTTTTCATCCTCGCCCGGCGCGGCTGCCAGCATGTTTTTGCGCAGGGTCTCCAGCATGGTTTTGAAGTTGTGCCGGGCTTCCTTGCGGCTGGTCTTGTTCTTGAGCAGCATGGCCTCCGTGATCTGACGGCCGATCCTGACGATCGGGTTCAGGGAGGAGAGGGGATCCTGGAAGATCATGGAGATCTTGTCGCCGCGGATCTTCTGCATATCCTCCTCGGGAATGCGGAGCAGATCCATGCCGTCATAGAAGATCTCGCCGCCCTCCGTGATGGCGTTGCCGGCCTGGATACCCATGATGGCGCGGGAGGTGACGGATTTGCCGGAGCCGGATTCGCCGACGATGGCCAGCGTGCGGCCCTTTTCCAGATTGAAGGAGATATCCCGGACCGCTTTCAGTACGCCGGAGTTGGTGCGGAAGGCGATTTTCAGGTTTTTAACTTCCAATATATTCTGCATAGCTTATTCCTCCACACCGCGCAGGGACGGATTGAACGCGTCGCGCAGTCCGTTGCCGAACAGATTGAAGCAGATCATCAGCAGGGCCAGGACCGTCGCGGGCACGATCATCAGATGGGGGTAGTTGGTCCAGATGGTGCTGGCGTCCGCCAGCAGGGTGCCCAGGGACGTGACCTCCGCACTGCCGAGCTTGACGATGCCCAGATAGGACAGCATGCTCTCACTGCCGATGACGCCCGGGATGACCAGCGCGCTGGAGGTGATGATGGTGCCCAGCGTGTTCGGGAAGATGTGCTTCCAGATGATGCGCCGGTCACGGGCGCCCAGCGTGCGGGCCGCCATGACGTATTCCTGATTCTTGAAACGGTAGAACTGCGTTCTGACCCGGTACGCCGTGCCGATCCAGCCTGTTACCACATAGGCGAACAGCAGGCTTGGCACAGGCCCCACCTTTGTTGCCAGATGGATCTGGAACAGGGTGGCCACGATGATGAAGGGAACGCCGCTGAGAATGTCGGAAACACGCTCCAGCGTGATATCCACCCAACCGCCGTAATAGCCCTCCACCGCGCCGTACATGGCACCGAGGATGAAGTTGATCACGGAAACGCAGATGGCGACCAGCAGGCTCAGCTTGATACCGCCGGCCAGCCGCAGCGCCAGGTCGTAGCCCTGGGAGTCCGTGCCGAAGAGATAGCTCGGCTCAAAGCCGTTTTTGTAGATATAATAGTTATAGTAAAGCACGCGGACCTTGTACTGCGCTGTTTCAAGGCTTCCGCCGCCTGTGTATTCGTAGAAAATCAGATTCCCGTCGGCATCGCGCTTGTAGTTATCCTCCAGCACCATGCCGGGAGCATATTCGAGTTCCTTTGCCTTGCCGCCGCCGGCTGTGGAAACGGGAACACTCTTTTTGGTCTTGTACCAGTTGTTGGCGTCCGAGGGATCCGCGTTGTAATTGTTGTCCTCCACCAGCGGATAGAGGATGTGCAGGTCATGCTCCCGCTCATAGGCGCGGATCTTTTCATATTCGCTCTGCATGATGGAGCGGTACATGAAGCCGACCTCGAGATAGACGTCGATATGGCCGGAGTAGGTACGGGTCACCTTTTTGGCGGCGGTGACCTTTTCCACGGGATCGTCGATGCGGAGCATGGGCTGGTATTTGCTTGCCAGGCCCTCCTCAAGGGTCGCGCCGTGTCCGTCCCAGTCCTCCGCGCCGATGCCGATGCCGACAGCGCGGACAAGACCCTTTTCGGAGAAGTTCCGGTCCACACCGCCGTCAGCGATGCCGAGCGGGCGGGTCAGGAGGAAGCGGGGCGCCTTTTTGGCGTAGTAGCTGTCCATGAAGCGGTTGTTGTATCTCGTCTGCAGAACGGGCATCAGGAAAGCGTACAGCACGATGCAGATGATGATCACGGCCGCGATGACGGAGGCGCGGTTCTTGCGGAAGCGGTACCACGCGTCCTTGAAATAGCTGACGGGCTTGTCCTCAAAAACCTTGTCCTTGATCCGCTCGCCCTCATGCACGAAGCGGAACTTGGATTTATCGACGGCGGGAACGCCGGCCTGATACATTTCATTCACTGCCATATTACCGTTCCCCCATTCTGATTCTCGGATCAATGAAGCCGTAGCTGATATCCACAAGGATATTGGCCAGCAGGCCGATGAACGTGTAGAAGATACCGTCCATCATAAAGACGTCGTAGTCGAAGAGATTGATCGACTGGATATAAAGCTGCCCCACGCCGGGGATGGAGAAGATCTTTTCAATGATCATGGAGCCGCCCAGGACGCCGATGAAGGCAGAAATCAGCATCGGCAGGATGGGGACCATGGCGTTTTTCAGCGCGTGGCGCGTGGTGGCCTGCGCTTTGGTCAGGCCCTTGGTGCGGGCCAGAAGCATATAGTCCGAGGTGAGCGTTTCGGTCAGCTCCGCGCGCGTGAAGCGGCAGAGCTGGGCGATCTCACCGAAGGAAAGGGAGATGATGGGCGGGATCATGCTGACGAACATCTTCCAGGTCGTCCAGGAGCCGCCCGCATCCGCCAGAGAGTATACCTGCAGCGGAAGCCAGCCCAGCTTGAAGAAAAAGAAATACTGCACCAGGAAGGCGTAAACATAGCTGGGGATGGAAACAAAAAGCATGACCATCGTGCTGATGAAGGAATCCTGCCACTTGTTTTTCTTGATCGCGGCATAGATCCCCAGCAGGATGCCGATCGGGATGGCAAAGATAAGGGAATAGGTATTGACCAGCACCGTAGGCAGCAGACGCCCGGTCAGCACGTCCCACGCGGGCTGACGGAAGGCGATGTACCAGGAGGTGCCGAAGTCCCATTCGGTAACAATGTTCTTCAGATAGATGCCGTACTGCACCATCAGCGGTTTATTGTAGCCCAGGGCTTCCCAGCGGGAAGCAATAGCGGCTGCCTGCACCTTGTCGGTGGGCAGCTCACGGGGCAGCATCCGGATCAGGACGAATTCCATCGTCATGATGATGAATAGTGTGAAGAACATCAGCAACACACGTTTCAGGACATATTTGGCCATATCAAGTTCCCCTTTGCCCGGTCCCTTCGCCTGTTTCCGGAAGGGCCGGAATGATCAGAATAAACAACCTTGAAAAAAGCATAGAGGGGCGGAAAATCCGCCCCGTATGGGACGCGCGATGCCCGCGGCCGCGCAGGCGGCCGCGGGCTTGCGCAAGGTCAGGTATTATTCGTAGCTCAGCTCGCCGTTCTGGCTGGCAACAAACTCTGCCCACTCGGCATCGTTGTAGTTGTAGTCCATCAGTTCCAGTCCGCCGAAGCCGTACATGATGTTGTAGTCCTCGGTGTAGTACTTGGCCTGATAGGCGAGCATCTCGCAGGCGGTGGTGCCGGCCAGCGGGATACGGTAGTACTTCTTCAGGAACTCCTCTTCCATGGCGGCGGTGATCTCCAGCTTGGTCTGGAAGTCAGCGTCGGTGTACTTGCCGGAGCCGATCAGAGAGCCGGACCATGCCTGCCAGGTCATTTCGACTTCTTCGCCGCCGACCGTCAGCTTCAGAGTCTCGGTCTTGGGATCCCAGCAGCCCGCTTCGTGGATGCTGTACTGATCCGGATCGCAGTAGACCTGGAAGTTGCGGAAGGGATAGAAGGCAGCGCCGCCCCACGCGCCGTAGCCGATGGCGTATTCGCCCTTGGCCACATCGCCGTAACGGTCGTTGATGTTGCCGATCTGCTCGAAGGTGATGGTTCCGAAGCCGGAGCCTTCCATCGCAGCGTTGACCTGCTTGTTGACGATCTCGAGGATCTTGGAGTCGGAGGCCTGGATCGCGCCCTTGGCCCAGCCGATACGGACGGTGATGGGATCGCCGGCGGTGTAGAGGCCGTCCGCAACCAGCTCATCACAGGCCTGCTTCATCAGAGCCTTCGCCTCGGTGAGGTTGTAGCCGTTGATGGAGAGGTAAGCGTCACGCAGGGTGGCGTAGGGAGTTCCTTCACCGTATTCCACGCCGTACAGGTTGCAGATGGCCTGCATGGCGGGCTCGCTGTTGCGGTAGGAGGAAGTGGGATCGTTGTAGACATCGTAGAAGTAGAGGTTGTTCATGATCGCGTAGGCGGGCTTGTAGCCGGCGGTGGCGGTCACGTATTCCGCACGGTCGATGGCAAGGCTCATGCCCTTGCGGAAGTTGATGTTGGACAGAACCACGGAGTTCTGGTTGCCCTTGCTCTCATCCATGACCTTCAGATTTTCGAGGCCGCAGTTGAAGAAGAAGGACATGGTGTAGGTCTCGTCGACCTTGTACAGCTGATCGGAGGTGGCGTAGGTGACCAGGTCATCGCCGTCGGGAGACCATGTGGTCAGATCGCCCTTCAGGAAGGCCTGCTTGGCAGCGGCGTCTTCCATGACGTCGATCACAACGCTGGTGGTCTTGTAGCGCTGGATGTGCTCGCCGTCCACTTCATAGGGAGTGATGGCCAGCAGGGAGCCGTCATCCTGCTTCTCATAGCCGTACCAGTTCTCGTTCTGCACGAAGACGATCTGCTTGCCTTCCTGCAGGGAGTCGATCTTGTAGGGGCCGTAGCTCATGGAGGTTTCCTTGGAGGTGCCGTAGTTGGTGGTCACCAGCGTGCCGGTGGTGTCCTTGCCGGCTTCGTACAGATCCTCGTACACCAGCCAGGTGGAGGTGCAGGAGGTCAGGAAGTAGTTGCGGTCCAGATAGGTCTGGCACACATAGCGGATGGTGTAGTCATCGACCTTGTAGCAGCCGACTGTATCATCATATTCCGCCAGAGCGCCTTCACCGGCGTAGGCAAACATTGCTTCCTTGCAGAAGCCGGCGAAATCTTCGGAAGCGGCGTCAATGCCGAACAGAGCGGCCAGCTTGCCCATAGCGGCGTCGAAGGTGGCGCGGTTGTCAGCGGTCAGCTGGATGTAGCCGTAAGGATTGGCTTCCTTGCGCAGGGCTTCGATCTCCTCGTCAGCGCCAACGCCGTAGTTTTTGTTCAGATCGGCGAAGCTCATGGAGTACAGAGTCCAGTCGGAGCTGTCCACAGCCGTGTAGATGATGCCGTCCGCAATGCCCTTTTCAGCATCGTAGGAATAGTCCGGCGTATCATCGTAAGCGGGAACGATGGGCTCGTATACGGGAGAACCGGCATTGTAGTACTTGCTGCCGCCGGCCACAGCGGACTCGCCGGAATAGTACAGGTTCGCACGGTAGTTGCGCATCTTGGGATCCAGCAGCTGCTTCATGGAGTAGATGTAGGTATCCGCGTTGATGGGCTCGCCGTTTTCCCACTTGGCGTTGGGATTCAGCTTGATCTCATAAACGAAACCGGCATCGGTGGTCTCAGCGGTCTTGCCTTCCTGCAGGGTGACGGCGTACTTGGTCAGGTCATCCTGATGCTCGGCGGTCACGTCTTCAATGGACTCGGCCATTTCAAAGACCCACTGATAGATCCCGTTTTCGGAATCCTGCACCTGCATGGTGCAGAAGGGGGAGGAAATGTAGCTGTTGATGGAGTCATCCGCGTTGGTTTCCCAGGTATGAGGGTTCCAGTTATTGCCCAGAGCGGAGGAGTACGTATGGTAGGTATACGTAGGTGCCGCAGCGGCATCGTCAGCCAGCGCAGCGCAGGCGGAAGCCAGCATGCACACGGCCAGCAACAGGGTCAGGAACTTTTTCACAGTGGTTACCTCCTTCAAATTTGCGGTTTCCCGCATTTCTCTTAAAACGGCTGCTGCCGTTTCATAGACAACAAAAACACCGTGGAATCAGGGATCACCTGAGATGACGCAGATTCAACTGTCAGTATTTTCGCTACTCACAGCGCGCTTCTCAAAAAAGATATGTATTATATTAACATAACTTATGCCCAAAATCTATATTTTTTTCGCATCTTCGCCGTATATCGCATAAAGGATACTGGATACAATTCAAAAACAGGCTTTCCGGAGGAAAAAAACAGGGGAAAAAGTGATGGGCGGAGAATTATTTATAATTTACGGGGCAGCGGGATCCGGGGTTTTTTTTCACCGGGCCCGCACATGTTTTTCACATTGCGGAGGTATGATCCGCAAGGCGCGCTACGGGCAGGCGGACAGGAAAGTACCGCAGGCCCGGCGGACGGGCCGGGAGCCCCGGGGAAAGAAACGGACAGGCGGAGGACGGACAGGATGCCGATGGACGGGATCACCGTGGGGTTTGCGGCCAGGGAGCTGGACGAAGCGCTCGCGGGGGGAAGGATCGACCGGATCACACAGCCGGAAAAGGATACGGTGGTGATGGTGATCCGGGCCAACAACGAGAATAAGGCGCTGCTGTTGTGCGCGTCGCCGAACAACGCGCGGTGCCACCTGACGGCGAGCCGGTTTTCCAACCCGCTGGAGCCGCCGGCGCTGTGCATGCTGCTGCGGAAGCAGCTGACCGGCGGGCGGATCCTGGGCGTGGAGCAGGTCGGGGGAGACCGGATCGTTCATATTAATATAGAAGTGACCGGTGAGCTGGGCGACCGGGAGAACCGCCGGCTGGTGCTGGAGATCATGGGCCGGCATTCCAACCTGATGCTGCTGGACGGGAACGGAAGGATCCTGGAGGCGGCGAGACACGTGAACGCGGAGATGAGCCGCGTGCGCCTGATCCTGCCCGGCATGGCTTACGAGGCGCCGCCGGCGCAGGACAGGCTTTCCCCGGAGGGGCTGACCGGCGAAGCGCTGCTGGAGAAGATCCGGGAGCAGGGGGATATTCCCTTCCGCAAGGCGCTGGCCGGAGCGGTGACCGGGCTGAGCTTCCCGGCGGCGCAGGAGATCGCCCGGCGGGTGCTGGACCCGGGCGAGGAAAACCCGGAGGACCCCGCCGAGGCCTGCGAAAGAGTGGCCGGTCTGCTGGAAAGGCTGCCCCGGATGAAATCGCCGCGCGTCCTGTACGCGGACGACGGGGAGGCGGTTGACGTTTTCCCCTTCCCGTACCTGAGCCGGGATCCGGACAGGCAGAAGGAGTTCCGTACGCTGAGCGAGGCACTGGAGGCCTATTACGGCACGCGGGACATGCAGGACCGGCTGAAGCAGAAGAGCGCCACCATGGTGCGGCTGCTGAAGGGGCATGTGGAGCGCTGCGAAAAGAAGCTGGCGCTGCAGGAGGAGGAGCTTGCCAACGCCGCCCGGATGGAAGAATACCGGGTGATGGGCGAGGTGCTCAACGCCCACCTGTACGAGCTGAAGAAGGGCATGGAAGAGGCCGTGCTGCCCAACTGGTACGACCCTGACGGCGGAACGGTCACCGTGCCGCTGGATATCCGGCTGACGCCGAGCCAGAACGCGCAGCGCTACTTCAAAAAGTACCAGAAGGCCCGATCCGCGCGCAAAACCGCCGCCGAGCAGAAGGAAAAAACGCTGGCCGAGCTGGATTTCCTGGAAGGGATGCTGCTGGACACCGACAAGTGCGTCGGGGAGAGCGAGCTGGAGGAGATCCGGGCGGAGCTGGTGCGCGCGGGATACATGAAGCGGGTGACCAACCGCCGGCAGCAGAGGGCGCTGCCCCAGAGCAGGCCTTATCTGTACCGGTCCGCGGACGGCATCGAGATCGCCGTGGGCAAGAACGCCGCGCAGAACGACCGGCTGACGCTGGGCGCGAAGCCGGACGAGATGTGGCTGCACGCCAAGGATATGCCCGGCAGCCACGTGATCGTGCGGGCGGAGGGGGAGATCCCCCAGGAGACGCTGAAGCAGGCGGCGCAGCTGGCCGCCTGGTACAGCAAGGGACAGAGAAGCTCCTCCGTGCCGGTGGACTACACCCGGAGAAGGTACGTGAAAAAGCCGTCCGGGGCGCCGGCGGGACAGGTGATCTATACGCATCAGAAAACGGCCTTCATGACCGTGGAGGAATCCGACATCCGGGGAATCAGCCTGATCGAATCGTAACGACCCGAACCGGGCCGGGAAGGAGCATCCATTGCTGGAGCTGAAAAATATCGTAAAGATCTATCCTGCCGGGGGCGAGGACGTGGAGGCCCTGCGGGGCGTGAGCCTGCGCTTCCGGAAGAGCGAATTCGTTTCCATCCTCGGGCCCTCCGGCTGCGGGAAGACGACGCTGCTGAACATCATGGGCGGGCTGGACCAGTACACCGAGGGCGATCTGGCGATCAACGGGAGGTCCACAAAGGACTTCAGCGACCGGGACTGGGACGCCTACCGCAACCATTCGGTGGGCTTCGTGTTCCAGACCTATAACCTGATCCCGCACCAAAGCGTGCTGCAGAACGTGGAGATCGCGCTGACGCTGTCCGGCGTGAGCAAGCGGGAGCGGCGGCGCCGCGCGGTGGAAGCCCTGGAGCAGGTGGGGCTGAAGGACCAGATGCGGAAGCGCCCGGCAGAGATGAGCGGCGGACAGATGCAGCGCGTGGCGATCGCCCGCGCGATCGTGAACGATCCGGACATCGTGATGGCGGACGAGCCCACCGGAGCGCTGGACACCGAGACCAGCCTGCAGGTGATGGACATCCTGAAAAAGATCGCGCAGGACCGGCTGGTGATCATGGTGACGCACAACCCGGACCTGGCGGAGCGGTATTCCACCCGCATCATCCGGATGCTGGACGGGAAGATCACCGACGACTCCGGCGCGCCGACGGACGAGGAAACGGAAGCGGAGGCCGCGGAGGCCCGGAAAAAGGCGGAGGAAGCGGAGGAACTGAAGCGCCCGTCCATGTCCCTGCGCACGGCCTTCGGCCTGAGCCTGAAAAACCTGTTTACCAAGAAGGGCAGGACGATCCTGACCAGCTTTGCCGGCTCCATCGGCATCATCGGCATCGCGCTGATCTATGCCGTGTCCCACGGGATGACCGCCTACATCAACACGGTGCAGGAGGATACGCTGAGCTCCTATCCGCTGATGCTGCAGGCGCAGCACGTGGATTCCTCCTCCCTGCTGACGACCTTCCTGGGCAAGGCGAAATCCATGGAGGAGCACGGGGACGACGGCGTGTACCGCAAAGCCATAATCTATGAGATGATGAACGCGCTGACCTCCGCGGAGCAGCACGAGAATGACCTGCGCTCCTTCAAGGCCTGGCTGGAAAAGGAGCGGGCGGACCGGGACAGCGTGCTGCACGACGCGGTGAGCGCCGTGCAGTATACCTATGACGCCAGCCTGACCGTCTACACCCGGAACGTGGACGGGAAGATCATCGCCTCCGACCTGCAGCAGCTGATGCAGACCATGATGGGCGAGTACCTGCAGACGGACTTTACCGGGCTGTTCGCCCTGCGCGACGAAACCATGAACACGACTCAGAGCGCCATGATGAACAGTCTGTCGCTCTGGCGGGAAATGCTGCCGGGCGACAACGGCAGACTGATCAGCCCGCTGCTGGAGAAGCAGTACGACGTGGTGTACGGCAGCTGGCCGGACCGGTACGACGAAGCGGTGCTGGTGCTGGACGAGGACGGCGAGCTGTCCGACATGGCGCTGTACGCCCTGGGCCTGCTGCCCAAGGAGGACATCGACAGCATCATGAAGTCCGTCTTCGCGCGGGAAGAGATCAAATACGAAAACAAAAAATGGACCTATGAGGAGATCTGCGGGACGGATTACCGCGTGGTGCCCGCCTCGGAATGCTACGCGAAGGACGAGGCCACAGGCCTGTATACCGACCTGCGGCAGACGGACGCCGGACTGCAGTATCTGTACGACAACGGCCTGCGGATCCGGATCAGCGGCGTGATCCGCCCGTCCGCCGACGCCGTGGCGACGATGATGAACGGCGGCATCGCCTATACGAGCGCGCTGACGGAATACATGACGGAGGCGGTGGAACGGTCCGAGGCGGTGCAGGCGCAGAAGGCGTCCCCCGGGACGGACATCTTTACCGGGCTGCCCTTCGGCGGGCAGGAGCTGCAGGACGAGGCCGCGAAGGCGAAGACCTTCCGCGAATATATCGCCTCCCTGGATGAGGACGGCAAGGCGCAGGCCTGGATCAGGATCCGCAGCAACCCGACGGACGAGGAGATCCGGGCCGCGGCGGAGGAGCAGCTGGCCGCGCTGGCCGAGGAGGAGCTGCATGAGCTGATCGTGAAGGGCATCGCCGCGCAGACCGGCATGAGCGAAAGCATGATCCGGGCTTATCTGGACAAGCTGGATCCGGAGCAGCTGAAGAGCATGGTGCTGCAGGCCACGGTGGAAAGGATCCGGGGCCAGTATGAGCGGCAGATCCGGGATCAGCTGGCTGCCGCGGAGCCCGCGGAGCTGGCGGCGGAGCTGGACGCGGCGGTGAAGGACTATACCGACGAGCGCTGCGCGGAGCTGTACGGCACGGTGCTGACCTTCTCCGGGAGCACCTATGAAAAGAACCTGAAGACCCTGGGCGTGACCGACCCGGACGCGCCGGCGACCATCAACCTGTATGCCGCCACCTTCGCGGACAAGGACCGGATCGAGAAGGCCATCGCGGAGTACAACCGGTCCGTGGACGACCTTTCCGCCATTACGTATACGGATTACGTGGGGCTGATCATGTCCTCCGTGACAACGATCATCGACGCGATCACCTATGTGCTGATCGCCTTTGTGGCGATCTCCCTGATCGTTTCCTCCATCATGATCGGCGTGATCACGCTGATCTCCGTGCAGGAGCGGACGAAGGAGATCGGCATCCTGCGCTCCCTGGGCGCTTCCAAGCGGAACGTATCCAGCATGTTCAACGCGGAGACGGTGATCATCGGGTTTGCCTCCGGGCTGCTGGGCGTGACCGTGACGTGGCTGCTGTGCATCCCGATCAACCTGATCCTGCACCGGCTGACGGGGATCTCCGGACTGAGCGCGCAGCTGCCTGTATCCACGGCGGCGGTGCTGGTGACCATCAGCATGCTGCTGACGCTGATCGCCGGGATCATCCCTTCCCGCAGCGCGGCGAAGAAGGACCCTGTGGTGGCGCTGCGCACGGAGTGAGCGGTTTCCGGAGCAAAATAAAAAAGGAACGGTTTACAGGCCGTTCCTTTTATTATGCCCGGAAGGGGATCAGTCCGCCATGAGCGCGTCGTACATGGCGTCGAAGGAGGTCTTGATCTCGTTTTTGACGGTCAGGATGCCGCCGAGGGTGCTGTTGAGCTTCCAGGAATAGGTGTCCCAGGGATTCTGCTGGACGTCGTTGACGCCCCAGATGGTGACGCAGGTCAGCGCGTTGTGCCCGAGCTGCTTATTGATGCCGGCAAGCATGTCGAACATCTTTCCGTAGAAGACGGCGTGGTCCGCGATACGCGCTTCCTCATAATTGCGCAGGGCCATCTCGGTGATGTGCACCTCCATGCCCAGTTTATCAAAGGCGACGATGCTGTCGCGGGTGTTGGTGATCAGGTAATCCCCGAGGCAGCCGTCCTGGACGCCGTAGCCGCCCATGTAGCCCTGCATGCCGATGCCGTCGATCAGCTTGCGGTCATTGCCGTTTTCGTCCTGCGCGAAGGAGTTGATGCTTTCCACCAGGTACTTCGCGGCGCCGCGCTTGTCGGCATAGAGCATGTTGTAATCGTTGTAGAACAGGCCGATATCCGCGCCCAGCGCCTCCACGGCATTGCGGGCGTAGAGGAAGGAATATTCCACATAGTCCGGGCCGACGTATTCATAGAAGGGGTTCGGCGCGCCGTTGCGCACGGTGCGGATGTGGCGCGGGTCGTCCGCCTTGTATTCGCCGGCGTTGTCGCCCATGGCCTCGTTGACCACGTCCCAGCAGTAGATGACGCCGGGGAACTCGGTCTCGAAGTGGGTGACGACCTGGGTGATGTAGCTCTCCATGCGGGCGAGAAGCACCTCGCGGGAGGCGATGGGCTGCTTTTCGTCATAGCCCTCGTGGAAGAACCAGGGGGTCATATAGGCGTCCCAGGTCAGCACATGGCCGCGGACGCCGATGTTGTGCGCCTGCGCGAAGCGGATCATCCGGTCCGCCACGGTCCAGTCCATGCGGGGCATGCCGTCCCCGGCGGCAAGGGTGGCCGGCTGGTTCAGCAGGGAATAGGCCTTGGTCTCATTGGTGCAGGTAGTGGTGTTGAAGTGGCCGAACAGGAAGTTTTTGTAAGACGCGCTGCTCATCTGGTTCGGGGACAGACAGATGCCGATCCTGAAGCCGTGCTTTTCCGCCAGCGTATAAAGGGGCTCGGGATAATCCTCAGCGGTCCGGGCGCTGACGTCGGCCAGGACCGGGACGCAGGATGCCAGCAGGAGCAGGCAGAGCAGGAGACAGAGAATGCTTTTCATGAAGGTATTCCTCCCAGGTAAAAAATTGCTTCCCCTATTGTACGTACATTTGGAACGGGTGTCAATCGGCAAACCGGGACAAAAAATCTCCGGACGGGAGGGTCCGGAGAAGGGGAAACACAGGGATATCAATTTTCTTCCAGCGTGCAGCCGCCGATGAATTCCCGCAGCAGGGAAAGCGGCGGGATCTCGTCCAGGACCTCCGGATCGATATCCGGCAGGTAGTTCAGCGTCTTGATCAGGCGGCGGGCGAGCAGGTAGTTCGGGGAGGACGGCGGTACCTCGCGGAGCATGCCGTAGACATAGGGCTTGAGGATCGGGAGCTCATAGTGCAGCGCGGTGTTGAACATGCTGTCCGCATTTTCCTGGAAGGCGAAGATCCACTTTTCCTCGCCCTGGCGGACGCTGGGCCACATGGACAGGGTCTGCTCCGGCGGCGTGCCGCGGAACTGGCTGTCGCGCACCAGGCGGCGCAGCAGGCGGACATCCGTGGTGCGGATGCGGTTGTGGTCGTCCAGGTTCAGGCAGGTGAGCGCGCTGGCAAAGATCTTGTAGATCTCATCCTCCGGGAAGAGGGAGGAGATCTTCGGGTTCAGCGCGTGGATGCCCTCCAGGATCAGCACCTCGTTGGGCCGCAGGGAAACGGGCTCATCGCCCTCCAGCCGCTTGCCCGAAACAAAATCGAAACGGGGCAGGGTGACCGATTCCCCGCTGATCAGGGCGTTGACCTTTTCCGCCATGAGCGCGGTGTCCAGGATGTCCGGGGACTCCAGATCCCGGTTGCCGTCCTCCTGCAGGGGGATCTCATCCCGGTTGATGAAGAAGTCGTCCATGGAGATGCGGCGGGAGGGACAGCCGTGTACCTGCAGGTGGATGGCCAGCCGGCCGGCAAAGGTGGTCTTACCGCTGGAGGACGGGCCTGCCAGCAGCACGATGTGCTTATATTTTGAAGCGATCTTTTCCGCGATCTCATCCAGCGCGCTTTCATGCAGCGCCTCGTTGACGCGGATGAAGTTGCGCAGCTGCTTCTTTTCGATCATATAGGTGACGTCCGTCACGTTTTTGATGCCCAGAATATCGCACCACCGGGCGCTCTGATTGAAGATGGCCAGATGCTTGGGCCGGTAGATGTAGGGAGCCGCGTGGTCAAAGTCCGACCCGGCGGGCAGCTGGAGCACGAAGCCGCCGCGAAGCTCAAAGAGGGTGAAGACCTTCGTGTAGCCGGTGGAGACGGTCATGGCGCCGTAGAAGTACTCCCACATGCCGTCGATGCAGTACATATTGAAATAGGGGACGGGGCGGTGCATCAGCAGCTCCACCTTGTCGGGCTGCTGCTCGTCGGTGAAGTAGTCGATGGCGTCCTCCCGGGTCCACTGCTTTTTCTCGAAGGGGATGTCCAGGTCGATCAGGCGGCGCATTTCATTTTCGATCTTCACGATATCCTGGCGGTGAAGGTCGCGGCCGGGCAGGCGGACGAAAACGCCGTAGCCCACGGAATACTCGATGCGGACCTGCTCATAGGGGAAGAGGTGGCGGAGAGCGAGCAGCATCACAAAGCGCAGGGAGCGCTCATAAACGCGGCGGCCTTCCTCATGCTCCAGCGTGAGGGGGGTCAGCTCACAGTCCGTACGGATCTTGTCGTTCAGCTCGGCAACCACGCCACCGCTCAGCGCGGCGAGCGTGCCGACGGGAAAGGCGTCAAGCGCCCTGAGGCATTCCTCCACGGTGGTATCCTGGGGCAGCTCAGCCTGCCTGTTTCCGGAACGGATAATCATGCGACGGCCTCCTTGTTGATTTAATTGTCGAAGGGCATGCTGTTCAGGTCGGCGCGGAGAAGCTCCTCATCCGGGTCCGGCAGGGCCAGGCCTCCTTCCTCCAGCGCTTCCGCGCGCTGGCGTGCCTGGAACTGCTTGGTATGGACGTAGGCGACGTTCGCGGCCGTCGCGGGGGAGGTGACCCGCCGCATGACGCGCTTGCCGTCGTCATCGATCCGGAAGTTCAGGCGGATCAGGATCCGTCCGTGGTTTTTGCACTTGGCTATGGCAATATACTTATCCGCGCTCTGCTTAACATATTCGCCGTCCAGGGCCAGAATCCTGCCGCAGCGCGGGCAGACGGGATGAAGCGCGGACTCGCTTTCCAGCGCGTCCCGCACGGAATCAAAGGCTTCGCCCTCTGTTTTTTCTCTGGTTTTCCGCCGGGCGTGGATCAGCTTTTTCGGCGTCTGGACGTACTGAAGCACGGCGGAGGGATCCGGCAGGGTCTGAAAGACCAGCGCCGTATACCACGCGTCGTTCAGGGCATTGTGGAAGGCCATGGAATCATCCGGCTCGATATCCATCATCTCCATGGCGGATTTGAGGGAGGAACGGTCCTTGAGCTGATGGACGTCGCTGAAAAGCTTCTGGATATCGCAAAGCGGCGCGAGGGGGATGTCCCCGCACTCAAAGAAGTCGATGTTCTGCTGGAGGACGCTGACGTCGTCACAGCCCCAGGTGAGCAGGGTGTAATCCTGCCCGCACCAGTCGGAGAACTGCTGCAGGGCCTCCCGGAAGGCGGGCGCGCCGGCCAGCTCCTCCGCTCCGAGGCCGGTCATCCGGCGGATGCGCGGATGGATGCGGATGTAATGCGTGGGCGCGATCGGGATGGACACGGAATCCGTGATCTTCAGATCCTCATCCAGGCGGACCGCGCCGATCTGGATCATTTCGAAGATCAGCCTGTCCCCGACCTTGCGGTAGACGCTGCTCTGGAAGGACATGGGCTGATTCCACTCCAGGTCCAGGATAATATAGTGCATCAGATATCAGAGGCTCCTTCTTTTGCCTGCCCGCGGAGGGCAGCGGAATAACCGGCGAGGGCGCCGGTGGAAAAGGCGATCTGCAGATTGTAGCCGCCCGTGTGGGCGTCTGTATCGATGAGCTCCCCTGCGAAGTACAGCCCGGGGAGAAGCCTGCTCTCCATGGTGGCGGGATCGATCTCCTTCACACTGACGCCGCCGCGGGTGACGACCGCCTCCTCGACGGGGCGGGGATCCCGGACCGGGACGGGCAGCGACTTCAGCCCCTGCAGCAGGGCCTCCCGCTGGGCAGCCGTGATCTGGCTGCAGATGAGGTCCTCCGGCAGGCCGAGGACCGACGGAAAGACTGCCGCGAAGGCGGCAGGCAGCAGGGAGGGGAGCACGTTCCGGAGCTGTTTTTTGCCGGCGGCCTCAAACTCCCGGCGGAGGCGCGCGGCCAGCTGATCCCGCGTAAGGCCGGGCTTGAGGTCCAGCGTGAGGACGGCGGAGGACAGGTCCTCCGGCAGGTGGCAGCTGGCCTCCAGCGCCAGCGGGCCGGAAATGCCGAAGTGGGTGAACAGGAGCTCACCCAGCTCCGTATAAAGCGTTTTTTTA
>JAEEGL010225563.1_pt1 | contig 16437 bp, 10 predicted proteins | sample 9134231 | NCBI WGS metagenome assembly JAEEGL01 (sample SAMN16246548, study PRJNA631951) | gut metagenome | biome: gut microbiome; feature: rumen; material: fiber-attached | host: Bos | place: Iran: Karaj | collected 2018-10
AGATATACTATTCTTTTGGGAAAAAAATATATTATGGTATTGACTTGTGGGTGTGTGCAGTTGAGGCCATGTACTTGCTGGCGGAAAGAGGATGCGTTATTTCACATCCCTTTAGAATATTAGCAGCAATTATATTGGCGTTTGGTGTGACATGCTTACTTGTTTCCTTGAGGCAAAAGGTATACAGGCTGGATGATTTTAGCTATCTTGGTGCAATAATAGGCGTAGGCGCCCTATCACTTATGGAGAAGCAGTACAAATTATTTTTTGATGTTCGAGGATACGCCAATCTTTTTGAGGTAAGTAATTCATGGATTTCATTGGAGACGATGGAGAGGTATAAAATCCCAATTATAGATTACTTTTCTGCGCATGCGCTTCAGGATGGCCTTTCTAATATTCTATATTGGATAATGGGGGGAGATAGCCAAACGGCTGTTATTGGTAATCCATGGCATGGCTTGAGCCAGTTTTTGACAATAATTCTATTGTATTATGTTTTAAAACAGGTCTTTGGCCAAAATTGGGCGGTCCTCACGACTTTAGTATTTCCATTTATCATACAAAATACATTTTGGGGTGGATTACCTTTCATTGCAGTGATTGGCTTGCTAGTGCTGATCAGAAATGACAATGGATTGATTAGGTATGTCCTTTTTTGGTTGACTGTAGTGTTGTGTTGCCTTTCACGCTATGATTCAGGGATTTCTATTGGAGTTTCTTGTGTCATTACGGTGAGCCTCTTGGTGATTTTAAAAAAAATATCCTTTAAAAAATTGGGTATAGGCTTTCTTTGCGTCAGCTTGCCTGCGTTTATCTTTTACGTCATTTATAGTAGGATTAATAGTATAAATTGGCTTAACCGCATAGATGAGTGGATGAACGTTGGACTTAAATCGTCTGGTACATGGGCGACAATCTCTTTTGGAAATCCTAGCACACTTAAGTTCTTCATTATCTATGAACTTTTCCCGATTGTTGATGTGATTATGATTTGCATAACCATTGTTTTGATGCTTTCATACAAAAAATCGTGGAACAAGGGGTGCCTAGCTCTAGTTTTTAGCCTTGCATATGCGCTTATGGTTACCAGGACATTGGTATTTCATAATCTGGACGTGGCTAATACTGGGTCGACGGGTGTAGCAATAAACTATTTTCCTTTAGCATTGTTTTTTTTCAGTATTTTTGTCTGTGATCTTTTATATGACAAAAACACCATAAAGCGAGAGTATATACCAATGTGTGCATTGGGGGTTGCTCTTTCGCTTGCCATTTTTATTGTTGGAGAGAAAAATCCTGACGATAATTCGACCGTATTTGGGCTAAGCATTGGATACGCAAAACAATTTGATGTAAGAGAAATGATGCTTCCGCACGAAAACGGAGAACCAAGGGTAGAACTTTCGGAGTACACAGAGAGTGTGTATTTACCGTTTGAACATATTTTTGATGAACTTTTGACGGAAGATCAAACATTCGCAGACTTTGCTAATGTTTCGGGATTGTACGCATTGACGAGAAGAAAATATCCGTGTTATGTATCTCAAACTCCGAGTTTGTTAACCAATAATACATCACAGAGGTATTACATTGAGGAAATTAAACGAGCAGATGCACCACTAGTTGTTATAACGAATAAAGATCTGGATTTCACTATGTTTATGCAGGGAATTAGGCATAATATCAGGTATTATAAAACGGCTGAATATTTTTATGCGAATTACAGACCACTGGTTTTAGTCGGAGAGGATTTTGCTCTCTGGTGCGAGAATGAAAAATATGAGCAGTATTACGACAAACTCTGCAAAGCGGATATGATAAACAATAACTATACTCTTATAGAACCGGGATATGATGCAGACACACATCATTATGAGTTGATGGATATTCCATTTATATGGGCTAACATGGATGTCCAAGAAGCCGTACATAATGGTATTATTTGCCAGGGGTACTATGAAACTACCTATTATGATGAGGACAAAAAGGTAGATGTTTATTCTTTTACCCTTCCAGATAACCTGAAAAAAGAAGATGGCCAGTATATTTGCTTAGAGTATGAGGGATTTGAAGATCAGGCCATTGCAACATTGGAGATATCTGAAAATGGATGGTATCCTTATGAGTATAACTTTTCAGTAAAACCTGGCACTAATAATTATATGATTCGAATAAGCTCTGATAATTATTGGTTCTTTTCCAAACCCAACATTGCAAAACTTAGTTGCACTGACGGAGATGGACGCTTTACTAATGTCCGTATCTTGAAAGGCGACTAGTGGATAATTCATTTATCGGAGAACGTCAGATATGCAATTTACCTCTCTTATTTTTTTGACTTTAATATTTCCTGTTTTTTTTGTTCTGGCTTACATCACGAAAGAGAAGCCCCAAGGCCGTTTAATCCTGTGCGTGATCAGCAATGTGGTATTTTACATTTGGGGGGGATACAAGGCATTTCTGCTGTCGTTAGCAATTTGCTTGATTACGTGGGGCCTACAGCATTTAGTGGCAAAGTACCCCAAAAGTCATTGGGCACTAATCAGCAGTGTAATTATCGCCACCCCACTCTTTATCTCAAAGTATCTATGGGACTTTTTTGCAGTAATGGGTCTTTCGTTTTATACTTTCGAAGCAATCTCATTAATTGTAGACACTTTCAAGGAAGAGGACCATAAGCAAAGAAGTTTACTTGAGATTTTCCATTATATGTTCTTTTTTCCAACGGTTAGTCAAGGGCCAATAATCAGGATAAAGTGTTTCGAAGAGGGACTTCACAGAAACCCAGCGGTTGCAGATTTCAACACTGGAGTCAGAAGATTTGTTATAGGATTGGGAAAGAAGGTATTGGTTGCGGACAAAATCGCCCCATTGGCAGATTATTATTTCAACGGTGTTTCCGCAGGAAACAACTATTCGTGCTTTGGATTATGGATGGGATCCATTGCGTATACACTTCAAATTTATTTTGATTTTTCGGGATACTCAGATATGGCAATAGGGATTGCCAAGCTGTTAGGGTTTAATTTGCCGGAAAACTTTAATGCACCTTACATGGCTACCAGTATTAAAGACTTCTGGACAAGGTGGCACATCTCTTTGAGTACCTGGTTTAGGGATTATTTGTATATCCCATTGGGTGGAAATCGAGCGGGAGAAATCAGAACAATTATAAATATGCTCGTTGTATGGCTTGTTACTGGAATTTGGCATGGAAACGACTTGTCGTTTATTGTCTGGGGACTTGGGTTTTTCCTGCTTCTGATTTTTGAGAAATTCGGAGGTAAAGTGTCTGCTTTAATAACAAGAGGTAAAATAGGCCATATTTATACACTTTTTTCTATTAACTTATTATGGGTTTTCTTTAGATCCAGTTCATTATTTGCTTCAGTTAAATACCTTGAAGGCCTGTTTAATGTCGGCTCTGGAATGAAGATTGAGAAGATTGCCATAAGGTACGTCCCGTTTATTATAGTTATGAGTTTACTCTGCATGCCTTGGAACAAAATCAAGCTATTATATGTAAACAATAGAATTGTGAAAATGGCTGGGGATATTTGCCTAATAGCAATACTCATTCTTTCTGTTTGCGCAATAACAAACACTACATATGCGCCGTTTATTTATGGGAAATTTTAGGTTAAAGAATAAAGACTTGGAGTGCAATAGATTCACAGTATGAATAAAATGAAGATGAGTAGAAATAAGGTATGGGTATACTTGGGAGGCGTCATTCTTGTTATGCTGTTGGCACTCAGGATAGTAAATTTGGATGCCGATTTGCCAAACTATGAATTATCAAAATATATGCCCCTGGATGAGGGATATTACGCCCAAGATGCCATTAGAATTGTAAGAAGTGAAATAACAGATAAACAACATATTATTGATGATACTCAAATCAAACAGTGGACATCATCTGAGAGTTGCCTAACTACGGTTTTTTGTGCAATAAGTCTGGCCATATTTGGTAATAATTATTATGGGCTAAGACTGTCAATGGTGATTATTTCCGCCATGATTGAATGCATGGTTGCATTGAGCTTTCTAAAGATTCAATCAGACGAAGAAACAGGGAAAGATGGATTAACATTCCTTTTGCTTGCTATTATGACCATAAATTATGGTTTTTTCCTTGGCGGACGGGTGGTTGAGCCAAGTCTAACAAGAAGCCTTTGCGTGACAGCATTATTTATGCTTTATGCTACTTTCTTTCGAAAAACAGCTTATTGCTTGGAATTGCTTGGAGCGGCAAGCGTCTGGACTATAGTATTAGGATATGCTTCAAATGCGTTTGCTGTATTGGCGGGGGGCTTGATGATCCTCGCAGGATGGATTTGGTCTCGTAGAATATCAATAAAGCCACTCATAAAATACATAATTGGCTGCATGTGCGGATATATTAGTGGAGAGATAATATACTATGTTGTTCAAGGACGCTTTTTTGTACTGGATTTTCTAAAAGACTTTAGTAATTATAGCGGTGGATTGTTCTCATTTTCTATCAAGTCATTTGTATATAATGTAAGAGATTACGCATCCTCAAACATATTTGTTTTTTGCCCTTTGCTTCTATGGATTTCATTAATCGCTGTAATTTGGAATCTCTATTTCGGAATGGCAAAACAAAAAGATATACCATTATTTCTAGCATTTATCGCTATAGCTCATTTTGCACAATCAGCAGTATCATCGGATTTTGGGGAGAGAAAGAGCGTCCTCATTTTACCAATTCTCATTCTTAATATATATAGTTTTGCGTGTGATTGCGACAGCCTTCCTCAAATGCTTTATAATGTGAATGCTTTGAAAAGAAGATTTGTTTTATCTGCTTTGGGAATAATCGGACTAGGCTTTATAGTATGCTCAATAATTAGAATGAAACGAACTCCCTACAGTATTATTCCGGCACCGGGCAAGCCCTTTTTTATTGCTATGGATTTACTCCAAGCCATTCTAATTATATGCATTCTTTTGTTTGGCAAATATGGTAAAAAGATATGGTTAACAAAACTGTTTCTTGGTTCAGCTTTTATTATACTTCTTCCCAATATTGTCGCTGACAAAGCGCTTTTGTTTGACTATGAAAAGACATATAAGCAGTGTATGATCGATATTGGGAGTACAATTGGAGATAATTACGTGATGGGAGGATTTCCATATTCTGTTTGTCTTTATAATGATATAGTCCCTGTTTCTAATTCATATGACGCGTATTTGGGCGAATCCTATAATGTAAGAGCGAAAAAACTGCTTGAAAAAGAAGAGATAAAATACTTTATTGGAGTGTACGAATCCACAGAGGTTATTGATGAATGGTTGGAAGGAACGGAGTATGAGTGGAAACTGGTAAAAGAATACACTCATGCCTACAAATATGAAGAGGGTCCATCAAGATTTGATAGATTTTACCTATTTAGAAAAGAGAAAAGGAAATAAGCTGCATGACTGAGAGAATAAAGAGGGCAGAAAATAAGAAAGCACTTATTTTCTGGTTTACCATGATAATCACATGGGTTTTGCTACTGTTTTTAAAGGGAATGGGCTGGGAGGCAAATGATGACCCAGCCATGGCTTATATTCTGTATCAGTATGGGCCTGAAAACACTCCTTACGCAAATCCCATATACCTAAAAGCTATATTTGGCTTTTATAATATCTGCAATAAAATTAACTGGTGGTTTTTAACTCAGGTTTTGGGAATCGTTATTTCCAGTTTTGGCTTTCTTGCTTTAATTTATAAAAGAAGTGAGCGATGGCAGTTCAATTTCACTGTTTTTGTTGGGATTATGAATGTGGTTTTTGTGTATTCCTTCTGTGTTCTTTCTGCCAATTTCACCAAGTCATCTGTTTTTATTTCCTTTTTTGGAATGACAATGGTATGCGTTGCACTGAACGGAGAACGGGTTAAATGGAGAAATGTCTTTATAGGAGCTGTTTTTATCGCATGGGGCGCAATGATTAGATTCGAAGGCGCAATACTGTCTATTCCATTTGTGCTTTCTATGACTTTGGATTCATTCTTCACTTTTCGTAAAATATACCTTAAGAGGATATTTTGTACAGGCTTGGTTATCGGATTAGTATTGCTTCCAATCTTAGTTTCAAATTTATTTAAAAATGAAGCTCTATTAAAGTTTGAGAGTGGACCGTCTGAAATTGATTATCCATACATATTGAGCGCGGATAATAATAAAATTGAAAAACTGCATAGCATTGACCTAGACGAAGCGGATGTCAACTATTTTATGTCATGGCATGGCTTTGATCGGACAGTTTTTTCGGATGAGAAGATAACCGTTTTAATAGATGCTACCGAGAAAAATAACAATATAAACTATTTTTGGATGTTAATGAAGGGCAACCTGAGGACACAATTTATGGGGGTTTTCGTTGCTTTTTTGGGAATCCTTTTCGTCGACAGGGAGGCATTAAAAAAGTGCAAATATCCACTGCTTTTGGGAATGGTATTTATAGTTGCATTTAGTTTCTATGGGAGAATAATTAGGAGACTATATGATAGCTGCTTGTTTTTAGCACTTCAAGCGAGCATAATGGTGTGGGTATGGCCCATATTGTGGCATGACAAAACTCCTTCTTACTGCATCGAAGGAAAAAGAAATTATGTTATTATAATATGTACAATAGTGATTTCTATAACTTCAATTTGTCGAGGCGGTATTAATGATTCTATTAGACAGAAGAATATCGAACATGTATTGTATCCGAATCTGACAGAATATATGTGTAGTAGTAGTCTATTATATTACGTAGATATTTGGCAGTGGCTAGGTATTGTGTATTACAAGAACATTATGCTTAATGAGCCGAAAAAAGGCTATGGAATGAATGTTTACCCCATTTCAGGATGGGTTTCGACGCTGCCCTGCATCGTTGAAAACCAGAAGGAGCAGGGGATAACTAATCCATCGCTGGCGATGACTACACGGGACGATGTGTTAACAATAGAAAATAAAGATTTGCAAGATTTCTTGATGAGACATTATGGGGAAGTTGAAATTTCGAATGAAATAGAACTTGACAATGTAAAATTGGCTAGATATTCTGGCACCGAATGACATGGTCACTGACTAGTTAAGATAGATAAATGAAAAGTGGGATATTATGAAAGAAAGAAAAAGAATTGACAATAATGTGATAAGGATGTTGGCTTCTACAGTCGCTATTCTTTTATTTGCGTATTGTGTGTTCGGAGTTGTCTCTGGTTTTGTATTTGGACTTGTAGAAATCAGACAGTTACTAAAGTATTTTTGGGCAGTGATTGTATGTATTATGGTGCCAGGCGTTTCTATTTGTGCTCCAAGCTATAGGAGGGAAACCATATACTTCTTCTGCTTATCCTTTTTGGTAGGTACAGCATTCGATATTGTGGTCTACTTCTTATGTGCCTTTTTGGGAGCATTGCAATGGGCATATATTATTATGCCGATGGTATCTGCATTTTTGCTTTTCTTTAGAATGGCGAGATATCGAAAAAAGAAATATAATGGTTCCGAAATGCTTTCTGAAAGAGAAGAGCCTTTACGCACAAGTATTAAAACTGGAATAATGGTAATCCTCTCTGCATATATTATTCTTAACATTATTGCTTATGGGGCAGGGTTAAAATCTCCATATATAAATGGAATTACTAATGTCATGCAGCGAAATCAGGATTTATATTATTGGGCCAGCAACTCAGCGGCTTTAAAAATACAATGGCCAGCTGACTATTTGTTTTATAGCGGGTTAAAGTTAAATTATCACTATTTTTCTTCAATACATGTAGCGTGGATGAGCCTTGTTTCTCGGGTAGATGTTTTCACCTGTTCGTCGTCGCTTTATGCTTTTATCAAATCACTCACATTTTTCTCGGCATTCTATGTTTTCTTTAATGCGAAATTATTTCAAAATAGAGTAGGGATTATATGTTTAATCATTGCACTATTTGGAAATGTCTTTTCATATTTCAATAATGTGACTTATTTTGGAATCCTTTCTTCGCCTATAGGGTTGGATGTGGGGTTTGCGTATTGCTTGATTTGGATAAGCTTTTTCTTTCAATCCCGAAGGACGAGAGAAAAGAGCGATTTTGGATTGACGCTGCTGTTTTGGTCGATGGCTGTTGGCTCAAAGGCGCCCATAGCTTCAATCCTTCTGTTAATCCCTGTATTATATCTTGCGCATGACATTTATAGTAAAGACAAATCCTTAGTTTTTTTTGACCTTTCACAGATAGTCATTTTTATAATTATTGCACATTTCTGTGTTGGGGTATTTTCAGTGCTTGGAATGACAGGAGGCGGGGAAAGAGGATGGTTTTTGAGATTACAGATGCCTCAGGGATACCAACATGGTTTGGTTGGCGAATCTTGGAAACTTGGTCCATTAATCAATGCAGGATATCTGGTATTATGCTATCCTCTTTTGTTCATGGCAACTATATTCGCAGCCGGAATTAGAAAAAGCACATCTTCAATAGTTAAATTTGAGAAAATGGTTCTATTTTTCACCTTGTTTATAGGGATAGTTTTATATCTCCTTATTGATGCTGGAAATGGTGCAAAAAACAGTAGATATTTTCTATATGCGACATATATAGTATCCTGGTATTTGCTTGTGAATAATAGTGATGTTTTCTTGGAACGTAGAGAAGTGAATAGGGGTATAGAATTTGTCTTTCTGCTTGGAAGCATAGCAGTTTTGTTGGCGCATGCAGTTGGCTATTGGAAAGTAACAGGCATGGGTATTGACCTTATTGCAACATATATTCCGCCAGTTGCGCTTTTGCTGATATATACATTTAGGACAATGAAACAAAATCAAATTTTCATGAAGGATTTGGCAAGATTAATTCTAGGGATATCCTTATGGTGTGGAGTATTATATGCCCTACTAATAAGGGATTATGCGAACTATAACACAGTTGAACTAATTCATCATAACATATCCGAAAGCATAAATAAGGAAGTAGAGTATGAAAATGAGGAAGAACTCACTACCCAAGATGTTGAAGCGCTGGCATGGATTAGGGACAACACTCCTCCGAAATCTTTAGTTGTAGATGATGTCGTGCTGAATGACAATTGGAATAGGTTTTTTGCATTTGGCGTCTTTTGTGAAAGACAAGTATTTGTTGATAGTACCTATATGATAGATTATGGTGATTATTCAGAAGCCCTTAAAAGCAATTTGGAAGACAGAAAACAGCTGATGCGTGAATTGTATAATAATGATTCAGAAGCTCTTAATAAAATCAGGGATATGGGAGTAAATTACATAATATCCCAAAAGGACATTTCGCCATCGTTCTGTCCAAACGAAAAGATATGTGAGCTTGTTTTTGAAAATGAGGAGATGAGGGTGTTTGAAATAATTAGATAGAAAAATGTACCCTTAGGAGTAAAGCATATGGTAGTGGATAATATTGATGAGATAGAAAAATTTGATAATAAAATAAAATATAGCTTTGATTCAATTTGGTTTCACAAAATAAACAGGCATAAGGTGGATAGAGTAGTCCCCTTTTGGTTTGGGTATCCTAAAGAAAAAGGCTGCATGATTGGAGGAATAAAGGGAGATAGATTGTTGTTTCCGTATTCTAGCCCCTTTTCTATGTTAGAATGGTTCAAGGAATGCCGAAATGAGGAACTAGAGTCTTGCGTAGATGAAGTAGATCAATACTGCGTGGACAGCGGAATTCGGGAATGTGTAATAACGCTTCCACCAATGATTTATGATGAGAAAAATATTACGAAGTGGCTAGCATGCTTGCTAAGGGCGGGATATTCTGTTCAGGAATTGGGGCTGAATTTTCATATCGAAATGTGCGACAAAGATGAATATTCCCAAAGATTGCTCCGCAATGGTAAAAAAAACTTAAACCATGCTTTGAATGAGAATTATAGCTTCTGTTTATGCAGTACCGAAGAAGAAAAAAAACAGGCGTATGATATTATTTGCGAAAACAGAAAAAGTAAAGGATATTATCTTCGAATGACATGGAAAGACATAGAAGAAACGATAACAAAGATGGGACATGATTTTTTTGTCTTAGAACATAATGGTGTTAAAATCGCGGCCGCAATGGTGTTTTCTGTCACCTCCGATATAAATCAAGTGGTTTATTGGGGGGATATTCAGGGGTATGAGGAAGCACGACCTATGAATTATTTGCCATATGCCATGAATAGGTATTATTACGATAAGGGCATTCGAATCCTTGATATTGGTCCATCGATGCTTGATGGGAGACCTAATTATTCTCTTTGCGATTATAAAGAAAGTATTGGATGTAATGTTAGCGGAAAATATATATTAAAAAAGGAGTTTCTTAGATGACAGGCAAGAAAAGAAAGCTAATAATTGTAGGAACAGGAGAGTTTGGCCAGATTGCATACGATTACTTCACGTATGATTCGGATTATGAGGTTGCCGGGTTTGCTGTGGAGAGGGATTTTTTTTCGGAATCTCAATTATACGGCCTGGATGTTGTCGCAGTTGATGAAATGGTGGAGAGGTTTCCACCAGGTGAGTATGATGCCTTCGTAGCTATTACTTATCCAAAATTGAATCGTGTCAGAACACGGGTATACAGGAAATGCAAGGAACTGGGTTATACATTGGCATCTTACATCAGTAGTAGGGCTTTCGTGTGGCATAATGTAAAAATTGGAGAAAATACGTTTATTTTTGAAGACAATACGATACAATTTCGTGCAACAATAGGAAACAATGTAGTATTGTGGAGCGGGAACCATATCGGCCACGGAAGTGTAATTGAAGATAACTGCTGGCTTACATCACATGATGTAATATCAGGCTTTTGCCATGTTGGTAGAAACTGCTTTTTGGGGGTAAATGTGACAGTTGGAGATAGAGTCACGATTGCCGAGGATGTTGTGGTTGGAGCTGGATCAGTAACGGTAAAGGATTTGCCTGAAAAAGGACGAGTATATATTGGTTCACCTGCAAAGCCGATAAAAAGAACATCATATGAACAATTTAATGTGGAGGAAGAATGAGATGAGATTAATTAAGAGTGACTTAGTATATGGTGCAAAAGGAGAGTTTGGAGAATGGATGGATAACTCTGCCATGAAGCCCATTCCAGTTTTGATTGGGGATGTTTTGAGAATATACGTTACATTTAGGACAAAAGACGGCGCAGGTCGCCCTGGGTACGTTGATCTTAACCCGGATAATCCTTCGGAAGTACTTGGGGTAAGCAAAGAACCTTTGCTTGAATTTGGCGATGTTGGATATTTTGATGATAATGGGGTTGTTCCATGTACTGTTTTTGAAGACGGCGGAAAGTATTATATGTATTATACTGGGTTCAACCTTGGAGTTAAGGTTCGGATGACCTATTTCAGTGGGCTGGGGATAAGTGATGACGGCACACACTTCAAAAAATACTCCACTATACCTGTAATGGAGAGAACAGAGCAAGGTAGCCTTTTCCGTAGTGTTCAATGCGTTGTAAAAGAAGATGATTGCTGGAAGGTTTACTATGTCGCAGGAAATAGATTTCTTCAAGGGAAGAAGAAGACGTTAGCTGAGTATGAGTTGTTTTGCCTGGAAACAAAAGATTTGACGAAACTTAATTTTGAAGGGCAAAGAGTTTTGCCGTGCGTTGATGACGAGTATAGAATAGGAGCTCCACAGGTTGTTAAGGAGAATGGTCTGTACAAGATGTATTATTGCACAGGAACTGAAGACGTTGTGTATGATTTGAAGTATGCTGAATCAAGGGATGGATTTAATTGGACAAGATTAGATGAAAAACTTGGATTTAGCAGGACACCTGGGGGATGGGATTCGGACATGGCAGCATATCCTAGTGTCATAGATATTAAAGGCAAAAAATATATGTTCTATAATGGCAATAATTTTGGACATGATGGTTTTGGATATGCAGAGATATTTGAAGACTGAAGGCGACTTGAAGAATGAGCAAATTATCACTTGTAACTGCAATTTATAAAAATGAAAAAAATATAATTCCATTTTATGAGAATTTCATTAGTGAGATTGCACCATATTTGGATGATTACGAGATAATAATGGTTAACGATCGCTCACCGGACGGTTCGTGGCAAATCATGAAAGATCTTGCCCAAAAGGATAAGCATATTAAAGTCGTGTTATTATCACGCAATTTTGGAGCATATGAAGCAAATTATATTGGCTATACTTATGCAACAGGTGACTGCGTCACGGTCAAGGCCGTTGATTTACAGGAGCCTCCGGAGTTAACCATAGAAATGTATAACGAGTGGAAAAAGGGCGCCAATGTTGTTCTAGCTGTCAGGGAGGGACGAAATGATTCTGCTCTGTCAAATCTTTTCGCAAATGTTTACTATGGTATTATAAGAAAATTTGTTCAACCAAGAATGCCAAGACATGGCTTTGATACATATTTGGTAGATAAAAAGGTTGTAAATCATATAGTAAATATGCGAGAAAGAAATTCCCCGATTTCTCTCCAGATATTATGGGCAGGATATGATATTCAATTTGTTTCATATATACGAAGAAAAAGGGATATAGGAAAATCAAGTTGGACTTTTGGGAAAAAGTTTAAGCTTGTGATGGACTCTATAATAAGTTTTTCATATGTGCCGGTAAGATTCATGTCTTGTTGCGGAGCTATTGCACTATTGGGATCTCTTGTTTATTCTATTTATTTAGTTATAGCGAGAATCATTGGAAGGGTAAGCCTTCCTGGTTTTACGACAATTATAGTTGCATTGTTGTTTTTCTCTGGACTCATTATGTTTACATTGGGAATCCTTGGAGAATACATATGGAGAGTACTTGAAAATTCTAGGGAAAGACCCATCGCAATTGTCGAGGAAACTCATAACATAGATGACACGGAAGAGGATAAAAATGACTAGTATAGATGAAGTAAAGACAATAGCTTTTCCCAATATAGGTGATCCACGGGGATACCTTGTGGTATGCGAAGGAGAAAGAGACATTCCTTTTGTTCCTCAAAGGGTTTTCTATATATATGGAACGCAAAAGGATGTTATAAGAGGACAACATGCCAATAAATTCACTGAGTTTGTGCTAATAAACGTTTCGGGTAAGTCCAAGGTTAAAGTCACGGATATTTATGGAGAAAGTAGAATATATGAATTAAATTGGCCACATACAGGGGTCTACATTCCCTCTATGATTTGGAAGGAAATGTATGATTTTTCAGAGGATTCTGTATTACTATGCCTTGCCAGTAGGCATTATGATAAAGAGGAATATATCCGGGATTATAACTCTTTTTTACAAATGAGGTAATAATATTTTGCAATTAATTAACGATGACAATATTAAAAAAAATACAAAAAAGTATATCCCGCTGTTGTGCTTTTTATTGCTATACATTGTTCATGCCCTTTTTGCCATGGCGTTTGCAAAAATAAGCGCTACTTCCCTAACAATGTACTTTTTATATACGTTTTTTGGCGTTTTTATCCCAGGACTGGCAATAACTCTATTTGTTAACAAAAGATCGGAGGTAGAATTACTTTTTTGTGAATCGTGGATAGTTGGTTTGGCTATCAATATTTTGACATTTATATTGTCAAAGATTTTGAATTTAGATAAGTATATATTACCATTCTATATTGCCATATCAGCTGTTTCTATTATTGCAATTCTCTTGATTAAAGTAGATGGGGAAGTTATTCGTTTTAGACAAACGACCTCATTTTTGATTATTGCTATTGTATTTACTTTTGTATGTATGGTGGCATGGGGAATAACATTTGTTACCCCTAGAATTGCAGGGTATACAAACGCTTCATATGGCAACTATGACAACCTGTTTTGGTGTTCTAATTCAGTAGCGATTAAGAACTCTTATCCATATGAATATCTTTTTTTTGATGGTGTTAGAATCTTTTATCACTATTTCTCATCAGCATATGTTGCAGCTAGTAGTTTGGTTACGGGTATTGATATCTACCAATGCTCATTTCCTCTATACTCTTTTTGCAGGGCTGTATCTATTATTTCGGGTGCTTACCTACTGTTATTTGATGAAAAGGTGAACAAGAAAGAAGATAAACATATAAATATTATTCTTTTGATTCTTATCCTTTTCGCAAGCCCTTTTCCTAGTTACTCGTTTATATCATACTCATTTCTTATGAGTGGCTCACCAGGATTGGATATGGGACTTGCTTTTTCCATGTCCTTTTCCCATTTTTATAGAAGAATGCGATTTACTTGGGAGATAAAATACGGACTGATTGCTGCGGTTTTGCTGTATATGGCAATGGGTAGCAAGGCCCCGGTAGCTATAGTGGTTTCATGTGTTCCGCTGACGCTAACCGTGCTTGATATACTCCACAAGAAGTATAAATTATTGATTGCTGATGTTTTGTGTGCACTAGCGGTGATATCTATTATTTTTATAACTTTAGGATTAAAGCCGACAACAAATTCGGGCCTACCGCAAAATGGATGGTTTTTTCTGTTTACGGATTTGAATTACTATAATGAGCTATTTTTTTCATCGGCAGTTTTGGGTGCTATTCCCGCCTCTATTTTAAATATATTAATGAGTTTTCTCGTGATACCATGTTTTATAATATCTTTTTTCGCCATTTTGATTAAAACAATAATAGTTGAAAAGGGAAAAATTGTTGATAGTAGTTGGGGATTTTTGGTCGCAAGCATTATTGGCATAGGGGCTTTTGTTTTTGTTGGCGATACAGGTAGCGATAAGAGTTATTTCTTTTATGGTGCTATGATAACGGCAATCGGTCTGATTGTTGCGGAAGGCAAGAAGTTATTTGAAACAACTAAGAATCGTGAGATGATTTTTGGAATTTTTATACTGATTCAGATTATACACGTGTTTGTCTTTGCCTCGGACGTTGGTATAAACGGCATTTTCTTTTTGACTTTTTTCCCTGCTGTATTATATGTAACAAATAATAAAATTAGATTAAAACTCAAATTTGAATCTTTAATAAAGAGCTCCGCAGGTTTTTTGAACTTTTTGCTAGTTATATCTTTACTTGTGGGCATATCATATGCATACATTTATCCGGATTGGTTTAGTGATGGTACAAGTACAAAAATAAGAAAAAACATCAAAACCTGCGTTACTGGCGAAGTTGATATGAGAATTGTGGAATTGAATTATGAATTTGATGAATTAGAGATAGAAGCGTTGACCTGGATTAGAGAGAACACGCCGACAGACTCAATTATCGTAAATAATAGCTGTTTTATGAAAGGAAAGGATAAGAATCGCTCTGCAATGTTTGGAGTTTTTAGTGAGAGACAACAATGGGTAGAGGGAGATTATATGATAACCGAGGGTAATTATGGGGACGATATCAAAAAAGAAGCTGAGAGTCGGCAAAATATTGTGAGGGAATTGTATAATGGAAGTGTAGACTGCTTGCAGACGCTTAAGAATAATGGTGTTGATTATGTTGTCCATTTTACCAAGTTAGATTCCCAAACCAGCCTTGAAATGGAAGGCATTACAATGGTGTATAGCAATAATGGAGCACAAGTTTATAAGGTAGATTAGAAGCAAATGTTGGGAAACGAAAAGAAGGGAAATACAACTACGGCATCGTTCATTCTTGAAAACATGAAAGATAACATTGAGAAGTATTATGAAGCAAAATAAACTATGGATAAACGTTGCAAAAGCTATTGCTATTGGTGGTGTGATATTCCAGCATACACGAGGGTATCTTTATAATAGCACATATATTTTCAATAGTGTGCTATGGGTTGTTTCTTTATTTTTAATGATAGGCGGGTACAACTCAATGGATTCTTATTTGAATCGCGGATGCTTTCATCTGAAGAGTAAAGTTATACGGATATTAACTCCGTATTGTTTTGCGACTGTGATATATGTGGTTTACGACACACATTTTCTGGATGCCAATTTTCTTTTTCAGAGACTAATTCATTTTGATGTCAGAGAGTTTATGTATTATGTGGCAGTGTACCTTCAATTGCTAGTAATGACCCCTATTCTTATTGGGCTGATAAACTATTGCGGGAAAGAGAATAGATTGATTCGCATGACGTTAGCCTATATGTTAATAATTCTTGTTGGATATCTATCTGCCCGTTATACCAATTTGTTTGATATTTCCAAGGGAGGAAATTATATATTTGCGGGTATATGGCTTGTATTTTGGTATATGGGGATGATTATCAGGTATATAGAAAAAGATGTGGTCATCGATTCGCGCGTTCAAAAGGCTATACTTATCCTGCTAACCGTACTTATAGTGTGCTGGGAATATGTATTTGTGCTTAAGGAGATAAATTTGGCTTTGCCTAATGTTTATCATGGCGATTTGATGCTTACATGGGCGAATGCACTAGAAACCGTTATTATCTTTTTTTGGTTCAAATTATCAATGGGAATGGTTGAGAAATCGCGAT
>JAEEGL012040559.1_pt1 | contig 16437 bp, 10 predicted proteins | sample 9134231 | NCBI WGS metagenome assembly JAEEGL01 (sample SAMN16246548, study PRJNA631951) | gut metagenome | biome: gut microbiome; feature: rumen; material: fiber-attached | host: Bos | place: Iran: Karaj | collected 2018-10
GTTGCAGATCTTTTAGGCCTTAAGGTTGTTACTGATGAGGGAGAGGATTTCGGCGAACTGACGGATGTTTTGTTTACCAAGGCAAATGATGTCTATACCATAACGAGACCGGACGGAAGCGAAGTGCTCATTCCCGCAATTGAGGAATGCGTTCTGGATATTGATCTTGATGAAGAGATAATGACCATTCACGTAATGGACGGCCTTATTTAAGATAAAAAGAAAATCAGAGGTGAATTTTGAATTTTCACATTTTGACTTTATTTCCCGAGATGATTAAGGACGGGCTCAATTCGAGTATTCTCAAAAGAGCCTCGGAAGCGGGATATATTACAATAAATGCGATAGATATAAGGGATTACTCACTCGATAAACACAAGAAGGTTGACGATTATCCCTACGGAGGCGGAGCCGGAATGCTTATGCAGGCTCAGCCTGTTTTTGATGCTTATGAGGATTTAAGCAAAAAGATTCAAAGTAATGAATCCAAAGAAAACGGCAAAAAGTCCCGAGTTCTTTTCATGACTCCTCAGGGCAGGACGTTCGACCAGGAATACGCAAAGGAATTATCAAAGGAAAACGATTTGATTTTTCTTTGCGGACATTACGAAGGTATAGACGAACGTGTTATAGAGGAAATAGTAACGGATGAAGTTTCTCTCGGAGATTTTGTATTAACCGGCGGCGAACTTCCTGCTATGGTTATGATTGACTGTATTTCGAGACTGATTCCCGGAGTGCTTGGAAGCGAAGATTCTGCCGAGGATGAGAGCTTTTCTGACGGCCTTCTTGAATATCCTCAGTATACGAGACCCGAGGAATGGAGAGGAAAATCAGTTCCGGCAGTACTTTTAAGCGGCAATCACAAGGAAATAGAAAAGTGGAGAACGGCGGAAGCACTGAATCGTACGAAGGAAAAAAGGCCCGATCTTTACGAAAAGGTTAAAAACGAACTCGAGAAGTTTAAAGAAGAAAATCCCCGCAAATTCAGAAAAGACAGAAGCGAAGCGGAAGAACTTTTGAAAATGAGAGAACTGCTCGCAAAGGAAACTGAAGGAACTCACGAAACTGAGGGAACTGTCCGCGAAGGAAACTGAGGGAACTCCTGAAACTGAGAGAACTGCCCGCAAAGGAAACTGAGGGATATTCTGAAAACGAACAATCTTCAGATGAATACAGATAACAGTATTTCTAAAAAATCAGCAAAGAAAAGAAAACGTCCTATACGGATGGATATGTATGGAAACCACAAAGAAGACACCTGACAAAAAGAAAATAGCCGATTATTGTATTTTTGGTCTACTGACGGCAGCAGTCGCTGTTGTTACGTTTATATTGTTTTACAATCAGGCTGTAAGCGGTGTTATCTATCATGAGACCGATTTTCAGGTTGACCGTTTCCATTCGGACATGTTTGCATACATGCAGGAGATGCAGGGACTCGACAGCGGATACAGTTTCCCCTATCCGGTTTTCTTTAAACTGTCCGCATTGTTTAACATATTTTTTACGCCGGAAGTGAGCGTTGCGCTTGCAACCTGCTTTTTGAATACGCTCGCGATTGTATTTACAAAGATTTCATTTGACATGCTTGTAAAAGATGAAACCGACAAACTGAAGGAAGATAAGAAGTTTTTAATTTATCTACTGACGAGTTTATTTTCGGTTTCGCTTTTTTTCGTATCCATGCTTACACCGCCTTTTTATCTGGGCACCAAATTCAGATATGTCGGCGTATTTACGGCGAATCCTTTTCAGAATGCAACCTATATGGCGGCGCGTCCGTTTGCGATTGTATCTTTCGTATACTTCCTTAAACTTATGGCGGAATACGAGAATGATTACAAAGGTAAGCTTAAAGACTACATCATCTTTTCGGTTGCATTTCTTGTTTCAACCATGACAAAACCGAGTTTTACGCTTGTTCTCGGTGCCGCTGCCCTGGTTGTGATTATTGTAAGATTTGTAAAAAACAAGTTTAAAACCGTAAAGCAGTCGCTTTTCCTCGGACTTCTTTTTGTACCGACCATACTTGATCTTTTGTATCAGTTCAAGGGCGTGTTTGTTCCTTCGGAAGGTGAAGTCGGAGGCGTCGGTTTCTGCCTTGGAAAAATCTGGCTTTTATATACCGACAACATCGTGACTTCGGTTGTATTTGCGATTATGTTCCCGCTTGCGGTTATGGTTTTGAATTTAAAAAGATTTAAGAGCGATTACAAATTCAGATTCACATGGCTCTTTTATCTTATTAGTTTCTGCACAGCCTTCTTTTGTTACGAAAAGGGCAGCAGGGCCGTGGATTTTAATTTCTCCTGGTCATACATGTACGGAATTTTCTTTGCTTTCTTTGAAAGTCTGGTTATCACAATCGAAGACTGGACGAATAAGAAAAGAAGGCCTTTTGCCGCAGTAGAAACGCTTGCTTTCCTTGCGCATCTGGCATGCGGAATACCGTACTTCCTTAAGATTTTCGGTGGCGGATCTTACTATTAATAATTGCCGTAAAGCAGACAGAATCAGTTACCTTTTTTGGTAAAAGAACGACGATTGATTTTATAATCACTCAAAATAACGGATAACCCTGAAAGAAATGAAAAAAGAAGACAGTTTTTTAAAAGAGAATAAAAGAACTGAAATGATTATCAAAGGACTGGCAGCTCTGCTTTTTCCTTTGATTCTTTGCGTTGTTTACTGCGCAATTCAGGGCAAAACCATTGGCGATGTTTTTCTTCCCGCAGGCGAATGGAATGACGAGCTTTTCTATTTCAAGCAGGTTGAGGGCATGGTTAAATTCGGCTTTCCGAGAGGCTACTTCGGATTTAATGAAAGTTATGCCGAGGTAATGAGTTTCGCTGCGTGGAGTCCCGTACTGGTATTTCCCTGGGTTATCTGGGGTGTGATATTCGGCTGGGGTTTCATGTCGCCGGTTATCTGCAATATCGTGCTTATGTGTCTTACAACCTGTGCTTTCGTTCTGATTACAAAGATAAGTTACAGACAGATGGTTCTTCTTGGCGCGGGAATGATTTTCTTTGTGCCTTTCGACAGATACATGCTTTCGGGAATGCCCGAAATAATCTGTTTTTGCATGGTAATTCTGTTTACCGCGATTGCGTACAGCTGTCTTATAAATGAGAAAATCGCGAAGATTGTAATTCTCTTTGTTATGGCTTCTGTGATGACATTAATGAGACCGTATCTTCTTTTGTTTATGTTTCTTCCCGCTTTTATTCTTATTAAGAAAAAGAAAGTGCTCGGCGGAATCATTACCGCGGTTTCTTTTATCGTTACGCTCGGACTTTACGCCGCAATCAAAAAGTATTTCGGCGCCGAATATTTCACTCCGCTTTTCTCAATGAACTGGCTGACTGATTTTCTTGACTACGGACCGAAACAGGGATTTGTAAATCTCTGCTACAGACTTTTCGAAATGAGCAAAGGCTTTATTTCACACTCAAAACAGGGCATCACCGACGGCCTGGCATCGGGTGCATTCTTTGTGACATTCAGCGTTATGATGATAGTCTTTGCAGTTCAGTTTGTTATCGATCTTGTAAAGATTATTAAGAAATCAAGGGAAAAAGATTCAGAAAATAAAACTTCCGACAAAGAGGAAGATGAGTCAGATTCGGAAAAAATAAGCGGAACTCCGGAAACTGTTTTGTACGTTAACGGTAACGGCGAAACTTCAAAGAAAGCATTTAATGATACGAATAAGTCATACAAAGAAAAAAAGCAGTATGCGATATTCGTGCTTGAAGCGCATTACGTATTTGCAATGTTCGGAATGCTTGCAGCACTGCTTCTTATGTATAAGCTCACAGAAGGAAGCAAGCACCTTTTAACTTTCATTGCCGCAGGTGTATTTGTACTTGCGCTTCTTAACAACAAAACATACATAAAGAATATAGTTATTGCGCTCTGCTTCGTATATTTCTTTATGATAAAAGCCAACTCGGCGTATGACTATCAGGTGCCTTTCGCGGATGAAACAGTTACTGCGAAAACCATCGAATGGGAAAGCGCATTCAGTGAAGAAATAAACGTTGACAAAGAACTCGGATTCGACAATGTGGTTATCTGGAACCTCTACGACAAAAAGGACGGAAAGGTTGAGTTTATGAAGTGGCAGAGACTTTACGCACTTCCCAAAGGATGCGGAATCAGCTGCTGCAACGCCGAATATGTAAAAGATAATCTCGACTCGCTTAAGTCAAAATATATAGCGACTCTCACGGACGGTGAGATTGACGATTTGTTAAAAGAAAAATACGAACTTCTTTATTCGGATGAAGAAGTTACTTTATACAGATTACGATAGACTTATAAAAAGGGTACATGAAAAGCAAAAAGAAAATTTCAATCGATTACAAAAGAATAATTTATACGTTATGCATGCTGCTTTTATGTGGGGTAGCATTTACCAGGGCAGCAGGCAACGGAGACTGGTGGAATCTTGCGGTAAACTGTGTCGGATTCTGTCTTTTTCCTGTTATAGTAATGCGTTTCGGAATTAAGTCTTTTATGAAAATTCCGTTCGGAATCTGGCTGCTTTTGGGTACGCCTGTTTCGCTGGTTTTAATCGGCAAGTTTTATTACAGTGCGACTCACAGAATGGCTTTCGCCGCACTTGTGATCGAAGCACTTCTTTACGGACTAATAATCATAAGAATCATATACGGATTCATTAAGAAAGACATCCTTAAAAGACTGTCGAATCTTAATCCGTTATTTTATGTTTGTCTCGCATTCTTTATTCTTTGCGCTGTTTCGGTAAGCGAAGCTTTATGGCCGATTTATCTCGGCGTTGTTTTTATAAGTTTCTACCTTTCTTTTGAATCAAAAAAAGATGATGAATTATTCTTCGTTTCGCTTTCGGACGCACTCATTATTTCATTCTTTTTAATACAGTCATTTGCGTTTCTTCACAGACCATACGATCAGACAAGATACGTCGGAGCTTATACCAATTCGAATGTAAACGGAATGTTTTATTATGCGGTTTATCTCGGATGGCTTTCGAAATATTCGTACCTCAGAAAAAAAGGAAAGCCCAAATGGATCGGCGTAATTCATTTTCTTTTCGCCGCAGCCATGTGGTCATTCGCACTTCTTACAATGAGCAGAAGCGTTCTTCTTGCCTTTGTTGTAACGACAGTCATTTATTTCATAATGAGCGAAGTGATAATTCTTCGATACAAATTCGTAAAAGGATTTTTGCTTAACGGCGTTCTGATGTTTCTTGTTTTTGTGATTAGTTTTCCGATTGTGTTTTCGTGCGTCAGATACATACCGGCATTGAGACATCATCCGATCTGGATAACCGAATACAGCGAGGATTTTGTGCATTCCTACGATCCCTGGAATTCGGAAAAATATGTCGAAATGGATGAGTTTTTCGGTACGCTCATCGGAAGATTCGATCCTGAAAACGTTGACTCGAGAAATACGGATGTAAAAAAAGAAGAAGTGCTTCTCGAGGAAAGAAATGCTTCTCCCGATTCATTAAGTAAAACGCTTGAGACAGAAGAAGATACGCCTGTAATAAATGAAAAAGACGGAAGGGTAATAAGTTATCCCGACGGCGTTTTGCCCGGCTCGGATAAAGACCATCCCGCATATACATTTGAAGAGTATAAAGGTGTCGAGAAGATTTTCGGAATCAGAAAATACATATTCGGTTATTACTTCAGAAACCTGAATCTTTTCGGCCACAAAGAGGAATATCCCTTTGCATATATTCTGCCCTGGTTCGATGTTCCGCATGCTCACAATTCATACTTACAGACAGCTTACTGCTTCGGAATTCCGGCGGGAATTATTCTTCTCGGAATATCGCTTTTCGCATGCGTTTATCCTTTCGTATTTGCTGTTAAAAACAAAAGAGAAACGCCCTGGTATTTCACATTTGTCTGCGTATGTCAGGTCGGAATTTTGATGATAAGCATTACCGAAAATATAGCACTTCCCGGCAAGATGCTATTCTCACTTCTTTTCATCACACTGCTTCCGCTTATGTACAAAAAAGTTCTGGAAGAAAAAACAGTGAAGCAGTATAACAACGGGAAAAAGAACATAGCAGGTAATGTAAAAGGCAGTGGAAAACAGTCGGTGAATAATTCAAAAGGAAAACAGTCGGCTAATAAGAAAAAATCCGGGAAAAAACACAAAAAATAAAAGACAATAAGCATTAAACACTTTGTTAAATTGTCGTTATAACAATCATGAAAAACCGGAAAAAATATAAGCCGGAGATAACAGAGAAAATCTATAATTTGAGGTTAATAAATTGCCAGAGAATAATCGACAGAGTAAAACAGATTTAATATGGGATTTACTGATAATTGCAGGCCTGGTGATTGCGCTTGCAATTATTTGTGTACCGCTTTTTATGATATCAAAGTATTCGTTTATGAGTGCGGATGATTTCAGCTACATGTATCAGGTCGGCGGTGAATGGAAGAGTTCACATTCGGTTATAAAAAATCTTATCTTTGAAGTCAAGCAGAGCATAGAAACATGGAAAACCTGGCAGGGACTTTACTTTGCAGACTGGCTCTATTTTGTAGTCCTTTCTTTCTTCGGAGAAAGTGCATATTTTATAACTGCTTTTATCGGCATTTTATCAATGATTGCAAGCGGACTTCTTTTCGCGTGGTTTGTTTTTCATAAAGTTCAGGGCGCGCATTTTACGAAAGCCGTAATCGCGATTCTTCCGATTGTCATGCTCTGGATACTCATTCCGATTTCCGGAATGGAAGCGTTTTTCTGGATGATAAGCGTGATTCTTTATACGGTGCCTTTTGCTCTTAGCGTTATTTTGTCGGCATTAATCGTTTATGTTTTAGCGGAGAATGATGAGAAGAAAACCATGCCCGCGATAATATGTTTCATACTTGCTTTTGCAATAGCGGGTTCAAACTATGTAACAGGCCTTCCGATGTTCTGTATCGTAGGCATCTTAATGATTGTTTCGATAGTCACAAGAAATCCCAAAGACAGATTTATGGTCGCTCTTTTTGTGTGGTATGCGCTCTGTCTTGCACTCAGTGTATTCAGCCCGGGTGCAGCCGCAAGACAGTCGGCGGCCGGAACGGGAGATACGGCTTTACATGCGGTTTTAAATTCATTCGCAGAAGCCTTCAAATACATCAAAACATGGGTTAATCTTCCTGTTATACTTCTTAACGTATTCCTTATTCCGCATTTCTTTTTGATGACAAAGAAAAGCAGAATATCTTTCAGACTTCCGATTCTTTTTACGATCATTTCTTTCTGCGTTTTTGCATCAATGTTTACGCCAAATCTTTATGCGCTTAAGATTATCGGAATGTACAGAGTTCAGAACATGTACAGATTTGCCATGTATCTGCTGATTCCTCTTAACATCTGGTACTACGTGGGATGGGTTAGAAGAAAAGTAGATTATACGAAAAACAGAAAATTTAAAGATGCAATAAAAAAAGTGAATCCTCATGTTCTCGGCGTCATCAAACTTACTGTTGCGTTTGCTGCATCGCTTCTTATGGCATTCACCGTGTATAAGTATTACGGCAGGACGTCGACAAGCGTTTCGGCATATTATTCTTTAAAAGAAAATGAAGCGAAAATTTACTCTGAAGAATGGGAAGAAAGACTGAAAGTTTTTAATGACGAATCCGTTACGGATCCCGTTTTTGAACCGTATTCAAGAAAGCCCTATCTTTTGTTTTTCGTGGATTTAAGCACGGATAATACCGACTGGGTAAATGAAGCTTATGCGAGATATTTCGGCAAGAATAGCGTTACGCTTTCGCCTTCTGAATAAGTTAAAAAGTTCTGAGAAGTAAGACTATAAGGAGAAACTTTTTCGGCTTCGGAATAGTATTAAAAAATCAGAAACAAAGGCTATAAAAGAGTTATTCTTTCTCTTTCGAAATTGTCCTGAAAGCGCAGAAAACAAAAGGCAAAAGAGCGGCGTATGAAAATGCGTAACGAAACATTTTCGCCGAAGGAATTGCAAGCAAAAGAGTTATTATAATTGTTAAAGCAGGTAAAAGGATAACAATTCGTTTGTTATCTTTTTTTTGCGCAAAAATCACGAAGAGAGCCATAGTGAAAATCCATGTATATGAACCCATGCTCCAGAGAAAACCGTAAAGAGGAATGAAACTACCAAGCTTAATAAGAATCTCACGTATTTTTAAAAGAGCATGACCGCCGATGACAGAACTCTGAGTGATTCCGAGTGAGTTTTCCATGACACCTTCGATTACTGCGACATCATAATCGCCTTCGGGGAAGATGACATTTTCGGTGAGGCCGACCCACGCATTTATATAATCAATTGGGTATCTTAATCCGATTTTTGCCCAGAGTTTAAGATATGTAAATTTGTGCTCGCTGATTACTTCGGGATGTCCCGCACGGACAAGTTCTTTTATATTGTCGGCGAACCAGGGTACGTAAAATTCTTTTGCGTAAGAGATATCGCAGACGTCATAAAGAAGAGCGGTTTCCTCATCAGTTAAATATCTGTCGTTAGCAATAACTGCCGCAATCTGCTGTTCGGGTACGTGAAGAGATTCGGCGATGTCAGGCTGTCTGATGCCGAAATGATTCATTACCGGTCCCTTGATGATTAAGACAAGTGCGAATACAGGAATGAGTCTGATGAGTACTTTCTTCCGGTCTTTTAAGAAAATGAGAAGGAAGAGTACAGAGAACATTATAAATGCATACCATCCGTTTGAACGGAAAAGACAGAAAGCAGTTCCAAGTAACACAAAACGGATAACTCCGAAGATTTCCTTTACTATAACGTCATCCTTTGAAACATCCTGAGAATTTGTATCATACACAAGTCTTAAAAGCTCGCATGTAAACAGCATACAGAAGCCTGCGAATATCGTATCCTTGCAAATGAGTATTGCATGGACGTCGACGAAAGAAGCGAGCGAATAAAATGCCAGAATGATGATACAGAATACTGTTTTTAACTTCAGGAATTTGTGAAGCGTATAGGTTACATACGAAGCGCAGAATGCGAAAAATACAAGCTGGAAAAATGTGTAGAAACCGACACGGACATTTATGTCAGAACTGAAGATTCCGCCGATGCGGTAAAAAAGCGAAATGAGCAGTGTGTGTGCTACGGGATGATGATTTGAGTAGGGTGTCACACCTAAAACCTGACTCATCTGCGTTATGGAATCGGGATCCATGATTCCCGGGAAACTGTAAAGAAACCAGGGGATATATGAGATGACGCAAATTGCGAAAGATATTAAAAACAAAGCCCACGAAGGCAGCTTTGATTTATCGCTGAAAAACATACTTTCTTTAAAAGATGAAAGGACTTTTTCGATGGCACGAAAGAGGAAGAAAAAGAATACAAACCATCCGGATGCCATTATTAAGAAAGCGGTAAGTTTAAAAAGTGAGTTTTCAAATTCTGCAGATACGTTTCCGAATTTTACAAGAACTGTCGATGCACCGAAAACAAAAGCAAATACCGGTGCACACCATTTAGTTTTTTTGCTTTCCGATTTTTTGGCATAAAAGAAAAGAAGTTCGCATGCAGCAAACAAAAGAACAGTAAGAGGGCTTCTTACCGACAAATCATATGTAAGCATAATTGCCCAAATAGAGACGAATGCGCATATTGAAATTAAAACAGCAGTCAGCATTTTCTTTCACCTTATTCTTATTCGGATATTTTCACTACAAGCGTATCGCCGACATAAGCGATGGAGCCTTTGTTCGGATAGGTCGGCATGCCGTTTAGTGCTTCGGCGGGTATTTCATCGTAATTAACGTTTATCTTTACGTTCATATAAACCTGAAGATAGAAGGGAAGCGAAATCTCATAAGTGAAAGGAGTGTTCCAGTTTCCGTTAACCTCGAGGTCTTTAAGATACATTATCGGTTCCATGTAATCGGAATGATCGAGTGAACCGTAGAATCTGACGGGTGTAACTCCGATCTCGTAACCTTCCGTATCTTCGATGTCATCTATAATTCTTGTCGCGATTGATATTGCGGCTCTGTCTTCCATATCGATTTTAAAATATACCTGATTGCTGTAAACAACTCCGTTTAAGATGAAAAGAACAAACGGAACTGCCAGCGCGTAAATCGGATATTTTTTGTTTTTAATCTGAGGAAGGATTTCGTTAATTTCACAAAGAGCAAAAACATATACGAGATAAAAAGAATAAATCATCAGCGCATGCTCAACGCCCTTTGACATGAAACATACAAAGTTTAGCGCAAGGGGCAGAATCAGAATGCCGAGTACCTGAAACAGGATAGCAGGGACTTTGGTTTTATTCTTCATGTTTCTCATTCCGAGGATTACGAAGAAAATCAGAAGTGAAATCACGAGACAGACAGTAAGGAGTATTTCCCACGCCGTGCTTACCTTCTTGCCCATTAGAATTGTCGATACGAATGTTTCCTGATGGAAAAGAAAAGCGAAGAACTGTCTGTATGTATCGATGAAAACATTACCGAATGAAGTGTCTGCGTAATTGCCGATTTCAGTCAGGCCGTGGTAAGAAGAAGTTACGTTTACATGATGAAGTTTGCAGACGAGTTTGTATGAGACAAAGTATACGATTCCCGATGTGGCGAGCCCGCCGAGAATTTTAACTGTCTTTAATAATGTATCTTTTAATTTCTTTTCCGAGCAGAGGTCTCTTATTACAACATAAACCAAAAGCGCGATGGCAACGTCGATGTATGCCTGATAAAAGCCCATGCAGAAAACCATGCAAAAACTTCCGAGGATATAGTATCCTGGTTTGTCTTTCTGATAACACCATACTGCGAAAACAGCTAGGAAAAGTGCTGCCATATAGACATCCATCCAGGGAAGGAATCCCGCAACGGACGAGGTCATGGTGTTGTTGCAAACCATTATTCCGGCCAGGACAACAAGCAGTATGTTATTTTCTAAATTGAATATTTCCGAGATGAAGTAAACCGATAATGCCATGAAGGCAAAAGATATGATGCCGATAAGCCAGGGGTTGGTAATGCAGCCTCGAAAGATCATCACCAAAGGATGCATGAATCTTCCGAGTGAACGCTGAAAGGCTATATCATCCTGAAAAACTTCCAGAAGGCTGTCACATGTATGAAGGTTATTTGCGAATCTGTATCCGTGAGCAATAACCCAGATGATAAGAGTGTACAGTGATACGGTCAGGAATTTTTTTTTCTTAGTCGTCGGCATAACGGCGTTAATCTCCAAAAGTGTTTTTGACGATGCCTTATGACATCAAAGAATAATTGCAAATTACAGTCGTAAAAATTTATGTCTAACCACTAAAAAAAATACCATAAAAACGGCTTTTTTACAAGGGAGACTGCATGGTATTTCGGATGTAAAAAAACAGGATTAAGAGGATGTGATTTTATTGCCTGCAGATTACCTGGCGGATGAAAAAATAAGATTGTCGGACTGAAGAATCAAAGAGGTTCGTTCAATGCTCAATAATTCTTTTAAACCCCGAAATATAAGAGTATAATTACTGATTGTAAAGTTACCGAAAACAGGATTTAGAGAAGAGAAAACATGAACGAAATAAGCTGGGTTTTCGTGGGAGTAATCGGCGCAGTGCTTAACGCACTTATGGCAGGAATTATAATTGCCGTGGCAGTGGGTATGTCGTATTCCTTACTGACAAGAAAAAAGTCGGATTTTCTTTATACGATTGACGAAGGAAATGCCGCGTACTTTTTTCAGAAATATGTTGCCGTTATACTTGAACGAAAAGGTTATACAATATCTGGAATCACATATGTCGAAGATCATCTTCTTGCGAAGCTTAAGTATGAGGATAAAGAATACTGTGCGGTCTGCGTTGTGAAAAAAGACTACACGTATGATTCGGACGTGGAAAAAATACTTGAAGCGGGAGCGGCCGAAAACGAAACTTTTAAGACTTACGAAAACGTATTGTTATTCATTAATTCATACTATCGGGGAAAGAATGATTATACGGTGATGATTGACAGAAAAAATATATGGAAAGAATGCAGAGAAATTCAATTGAATTAAGGGAATTTCTGTTGTAATATTAAAGGGAATATGTGTGAAAGAAGGTAATTGATATGTCATTACAGGCGGAAATGATTCAGAAACAGTTACTCGAAGCCAATATGGAAGAGGGACTGGATTACATATCCAATAAAATTTTTAACAAGTCTTTTAAAGACTGTACAGATAAAGAAACATATTATGTGATTCTTCTTTTTACGAAGGATCTTACTAATGTTACCGACAGAATAAACGGCGAGAAAAAAATCTTTTATATCTCCGCAGAATTTCTGATCGGAAGACTTCTTGCGAACAACCTCATCAATCTCGGCATTTACGACAAAATGAGTGAGGTTCTCAAAAAGTACGGAAAAGATATTTCGCTCATCGAAGAAGTTGAACCTGAACCTTCGCTCGGAAACGGCGGACTCGGAAGACTCGCAGCATGTTTCATGGATTCGATTGCAACACTCGGCCTTCCCGGTGCAGGTATCGGACTTAATTATCACTACGGACTTTTCAAACAGGAATTCCGTGACAATCTTCAGTGTGCAGAAAAGAACGAATGGATTGAAGACACAGGATGGCTTAGAAAAACAGACACATCCTTTACGGTAGAGTTTAAGGACTGCACTGTTAAGTCAAGACTCTACGATATCGATATCATCGGATATGAAAACGGAATCAACAAACTTCATCTTTTCGATCTTGAAACCGTTGATGAAAAACTTGTTGAAAAAGGAATCACTTTCGACAAGGAAGCAATCGAAAAGAATCTTACACTTTTCCTTTATCCCGATGATTCGGATGAGGCAGGAAACTTGCTTAGAATTTACCAGCAGTATTTCATGGTTTCGAATGCCGCACAGTTTATTCTTCATGAGTTAAGAGAAAGAAAATACGACTTAAGACACATGTATGATTTCTGTGTCATTCAGATTAACGATACACATCCCACTCTCATTATTCCCGAACTTATCAGAATAATGACAAGCGAGAAGGCTATCGGAATTGACGAAGCCATCGAAATCGTTTCAAAAACATGTGCATATACAAACCACACAATCCTTGCGGAAGCACTTGAGAAATGGCCGCTCGAATATCTTGAAAAAGTTGTGCCCGCACTTGTTCCCATTATTAAGGAACTCGACAAGAGAGTACGTGCAAAATATAAAGATCCCAAGGTACAGATTATCGACAAGGATAAGAGAGTTCACATGGCACACATCTGTATCCACTACGGATTTTCAATTAACGGTGTTGCAGCAATTCATACGGACATCTTAAAGAATACTGAACTTAACGCATTCTATAAGATTTATCCCGAGAAGTTCAACAATAAGACAAACGGCATCACATTCAGAAGATGGCTGCTTTCATGTAACCGTGAACTGACTTCTTTCCTTGATGAGAAAATCGGAACCGGATACAAGAGAAACGCAAACGAACTCGAAAAACTTCTCGAGTTCAAAGATGATGAAAATACATTAAAAGAACTTGAAAATATCAAGCATTTAAAGAAAGTTAAATTCGCCGAATACGTTAAGGAAAAAGAGGGAGTTGAAATAGACCCCGATTCGATTTTCGACATTCAGGCAAAGAGACTTCACGAGTACAAGAGACAGCAGATGAATGCACTTTACATCATTCACAAGTATCTTGAGATCAAGGCAGGAAAGAAGCCTAAAAGACCGATCACATTTATCTTCGGTGCAAAAGCTGCTCCCGCTTATGTTATAGCTCAGGATATCATTCATCTTATTCTCGTGCTTCAGGAAATCATCAATAACGATCCCGATGTAAACAAATACGTCAAGGTTGTCATGCTTGAGAATTACAATGTAAGTTATGCCGAAAAGCTGATTCCTTCATGCGACATTTCCGAACAGATTTCACTTGCAAGCAAGGAAGCTTCCGGAACCGGTAACATGAAGTTTATGTTAAACGGTGCGGTTACACTCGGAACAGCAGACGGAGCAAATGTTGAAATCGCCGAACTTGTCGGTGAAGAAAACATTTACAAATTCGGTGTTTCAAGCGATGAGGTAATTAAGCATTACGAAAAAGCGGATTATGTATCAAAAGATCTGTACGATAAATCGGACATCATAAAAGAGGCTGTTGACTTTATAGTTTCCAAGGAAGCACTTAAGGTAGGACATAAAGAAAACCTTGAGAGACTTTACAAGGAACTTCTCAACAAAGACTGGTTCATGACTTTAATCGATCTTGAAGAATACATTGAAGTTAAAGATAAGATGCTTGAAGATTACGAGGACAGAAACAAGTGGCAGAAGATGATGCTCGTTAACATTGCCAAGGCAGGTTTCTTCTCATCGGACAGAACGATTGAAGAATATAACCGTGACATCTGGAAACTCTACCCGAAGAAAGATATTAAAGTATCGATAGTATAAAAATATGAGAAAAAGCGGAATTCTAATGGCTGTTTTCAGCCTGCCAAATAAATACGGTATCGGATGCTTCTCAAAAGAGGCTTATGATTTTGTTGACTTTCTCGTTGAGTCCGGGCAGAAGTACTGGCAGATTCTGCCGCTCGGACCGACTGGATACGGTGATTCGCCGTACCAGTCTTTTTCCACATTTGCGGGAAATCCTTACTATATTGATCTGCAGGAATTCATAGACGAAGAACTTCTTTCCGAAGAAGAATGTCGTGAAGCATATGAGGAATATTACGAATCCGATAAATGGTATCAGAATGCATCGGATGACGAAAAGAACGGATACGTCGATTACGAAGCTCATTACCATGCAAGATTTTCTCTTTTAAAGAGAGCATATACCAGAAGCAACATTGCGTCGGACAAGGAATACGCAAAGTTCATTATTGACGAGGCTTACTGGCTTGATGATTATTCCCTTTACATGGCGATAAAGGATTATAACCACGGAACATCGTTTTATGACTGGGAACCGGCGCTTCGTTTAAGACAGAAGAAAGCAATGGATAAGGCAGCAAAAGACCTTGCTTTTGATATAGGTTTTTACAAATTCCTTCAGTATTATTTCAAGAAGCAGTGGTTGAAACTTAAAGCCTATGCAAATGAAAAAGGAATTGAAATAATAGGAGACATTCCCATTTATGTGGCAGCAGATTCAGCCGACACATGGTCGAATCCCGAGCTTTTCATATTTGATAAGGAATCGAGACCGAGAGGAGTTGCAGGATGCCCGCCCGATTATTTTTCAGCTACGGGACAGCTTTGGGGCAATCCTTTGTATGACTGGGAGTACCATAAGAATAACAATTTCTCCTGGTGGATAAAGAGACTTGCAAAATGTTCCGAACTTTACGATGTGGTCAGAATCGACCATTTCAGAGCATTTGATGAATACTATTTTATTCCGTTCGGTGACATTACCGCCGAGTACGGACACTGGGAACCGGGGCCGGGACACGATCTCTTCAAGGCAGTGAACAGGGAACTCAACAATCCGAAGATCATTGCCGAGGATCTGGGATTTCTTACACCCACGGTTTTGAAACTCGTTAAAAAGACCGGATATCCCGGGATGAAAGTTCTTGAATTCGCATTTGATTCGGGAGAAGATAACGATTATCTTCCTCATAATTACGATAAAAACTGCGTTGTATATACCGGAACTCATGACAATGATACCGTAAAAGGATGGTATAAATCGTTAAAACGCGTTGACAAGAATAATCTTAAAGAGTATCTTTGCATAAAGAATGCAAGAAATCTTAACAGAGATATGATCAGACTTGCGGAAAGCAGCGTTGCCGACACATGTATTATCCCGATACAGGATGTTTACGGTTTCGGAAGCGAAGCGAGAATAAATCCTCCTTCCACTCTCGGACATAACTGGAAGTGGAGACTTTTGCCCGCATATCTTTACGGTGATGAAAGAAAAGAAGCGGCAGAGTATTTAAAGAAAACTGCTGAAATTTACGGCAGAGCTTAATGGCCGAAAGATTAAAAGAAGTACAATTTACCCTAAAGGGTTTTATAATAAGGAGGCTTTTTTAAAATGAAAGAAAAAGTTATATTGGCTTACTCCGGCGGACTTGATACTACAGCTATCATTCCCTGGCTTAAGGAAAATTTTGATTACGAAGTAATTTGCTGCTGTATCGACTGTGGTCAGGGCAACGAACTCGACGGACTTGAAGAGAGAGCAAAACTTTCAGGAGCTACAAAGCTTTACATCGAAGACGTAACAGATGAATTCTGTGATGAATACATTGTTCCCTGCGTATGGGCACATGCAGTTTATGAAAACAAGTATCTTTTAGGTACATCAATGGCTCGTCCCGTTATCGCAAAGAAACTTGTTGAGATAGCAAGAAAAGAAGGCGCTACGGCAATCTGCCACGGTGCTACAGGTAAGGGTAACGACCAGATCAGATTTGAACTCGGTATCAA
>JAEEGL013292817.1_pt1 | contig 16437 bp, 9 predicted proteins | sample 9134231 | NCBI WGS metagenome assembly JAEEGL01 (sample SAMN16246548, study PRJNA631951) | gut metagenome | biome: gut microbiome; feature: rumen; material: fiber-attached | host: Bos | place: Iran: Karaj | collected 2018-10
GCCTATATAGCCGGCACCTCGCAGAAGAAGGCAAAGGAAAGGGCGAAGGAACTGCTGCAGTTCATGGGACTCAGCGACCGCGCCACCCACAAGCCCGCCGAACTGTCGGGCGGCGAGAAGCAACGCATCGCGGTGGCCCGCGCCCTCGTCAACAGCCCTGCCGTCATCCTGGCCGACGAGCCTTCTGGTTCGCTCGACACCAAGAACAAGCAGGAACTGCACCAGCTCTTCTTCGACCTCCGTGACCGCTTCGGCCAGACTTTCGTCATCGTCACCCATGACGAGCAGTTGGCCACCCTCACCGACCGCACCATACACCTCCGCGATGGCCTCATCGAGCCCATAGAACCCACAATCCCCACAAACCCATGATTACCCTCGGCGACTACAACACCCTGCGCATCACCAAGCGCGTAGACTTCGGCCTCTACCTCTCCCCTATCGGCGAAGGTTCGCTGAGCAGCGGCGATGCTGCTGCCCCCTACGAGAAAATCCTGCTCCCACAGCGTTACGTCACCCCCGACATGCATATCGGCGACGAAATAGAGGTGTTCCTCTACCTCGACCACGACGAACGCATTGTGGCCACCACCGAGCACCCCATTGCCAAGGTTGGCGAGTTCGCCTACCTGGAATGTGCCTGGACCAACGAGTACGGCGCCTTCCTGAAGTGGGGACTCATGAAGGACCACTTCTGTCCCTTCCGCGAGCAGAAGCAGCGCATGGAGCGCGGCAACACCTACTACGTCTACATCATGGAGGACGAAAAGACCCACCGCCTCATGGCCACGGCAAAGGTGGAGCGCTACCAGCACACCACAGGCCGCCAACGCGCCCTCGACTTTGCCGAGATTCTGCTCCGCTACCTCCAGGACAACAACGGCTTCTGCAACCTCAACGACCACTCTCCCGCCGAAGAAATAGCCGCCCGCTTCGGTGTCTCCAAGAAATCGTACAAGCAAGCCATAGGCGACCTCTACCGCCGCCGCCTCATCACTATCGAAGAGAACGGCATACGGCTCGTGTAAAAGCCTCCACGCTCTCAGCGCAAAGAGCATATATAGGGTGTACACCTGCTATTCATAAGCATTGTTACACCCGTACACCCTATTTCGAAGCATTTTGCAGTACAAATACCCACAATAAGCTGACTTGGACTTTCCCTAGGGTAAACTGGAGGTTTCCCTAGGGTAAACCCGGAGTTTCCCCTACTGAAACTCTACGGTTCCCACAGGTACTGGTTTACCCTATAGAAGACTTACTTTTCCCTATGGGTATTCTGGGGTTACCCTCATCTATCACCCATTCCACCGGTACACGTGTGTTGGGCACGACAGTGCGCGACATAAGAGAGACTGTAAAACTTTCACAAAAAGACCGAACACATACAGTATATTCGAAAAACTTTTTGTATTTTTGCATCAAATAAGTATTATAATGGGAACATGAGTCCGTGAGACGATAAATTAGTAATAACTTGAGCCATTATGAAAAAGAAAAATCAAAGTTTCTATGTAAAAGTGCTTATTAGCATTACCTATTCTATACTTCTTGTCAACTGTATGAACAAGGAGTACGATTTAAATGAAATTGACTGGACTTTAGGCTTTGGCAGTGACAAACTAACGTTACCAGGCAATAATTCAACGGCAGAAATTCTGCTGGATGATATTTTTAGCATTGATGGAACAGATATCATCAGTACAAGAGAGAACGGAGATTATATATTATCTGAAAATCCAAGTCCAGTTGCCCATACAAAGGTAACAATTGACCCTATTTCCATCACAGACGCATACTTTTATAAGGATAGCATAAAAGTATCTTTACCCGAGGAATATATTCCCTTTTCCGGAACAACTATTGACATTTCGAATAATAACATTTGCGCTTCAGGGAAAATAGCCTCTTTTGAATACAAATATGATGTTCCAGAAGCAGTAAAAGCTTTGGAATATGTTGACGTAGCTAATGACGATGATGGATGTGAATTTGCGGTGTCTCTTTCTGTGCCACAACCAATTATCAGCTTTGATTATTTAGAGATTGACCTGCCAAACTTGTTACAGATGACATGGGAGAATCCAATAGAAGGAGGGATATTTGACACCAATACGAACAGACTTAGACTGACACACTTTCAGCCGGGCCATCAGTTCACATTGCGATTTAAGGTCACTCGCATATTTTCGGGACACACCAATAACGAAAACTATGTTGATTTCAAAGAAGGTCATATCATGATAAAAGGAACTATATTCGCAGATATGAAGATTGCCAAGATAATCATACCAACTGAAGAAATAGGGCAGGTGTCAGGCAGCATTAGCATTGAAGACATGAATATTGTCCGAGCTCATGGTGTCTTTGACCCAGAGATAAAGATGGAAGAAATAGGAGTTGTGACCATCAATGAAACACCTGCTTTCCTCCTCCACGATGAAGTGATTTTGGACTTAGACAATCCCCAAATCTGGCTCAGAATTCATTCCACAATGCCTTTAGGTGGAACTGTCAAAGCAGTCATTCGCTCCGACGTGTATCCAGAGGGAATTACCCTTGACACACCAGGGAGAATGATTCAAATAAAAGGATCTCATGACGGATATACTGAGACCGAGACACGCATATTACTATGCCGTCATAACCCTGGTGTCAATACTAAAGATTATCAGGTAATAGAAGATGATAACCTCTCAAAACTAATAAGCAAAATGTACAATGGAATGAAATTGGAATTCATAGCTAAAGAGGTAAAAGCCAATCAAGACACATGTACCGTCGAATCTGGACGGGAATACTACTTGAATCCTTACTATCAATTTATAGCACCATTAGCTTTTGGAGCGAATGCCATTATCGCATACCACAACACATTCAAAGACTGGCATAAGGAAATAGAGAAACTAGCATTGTCAAAAGAAAGTTTTGTACACCTAACTGCTACGGCTGTCAACAAGATTCCTGCCGATTTGGAGTTGAGTGCTGTTCCAATTGACAAAGATGGTCAGTCTTTGAATGAATTAAAAGTGGAACTAATCAAAAAGATTGCCAAAGGTAGTAAAGAAAGTGCTACAGAATCACCAATTGAAATCATGATTACCGACACAACCGGAAAGGGACTTAGCAAATTGGATGGTATCACTATTAGTTTGATTGCATTATCAAACGAGCAACTGCGCGGTATTACACTGAATAAGACCACGCAAACTCTGGTCATCAAAGATATCAGAATTGAATTAGTAGGAAAAGTAATATACGATGCAAACTAAAAACAAACAACTATGACATCTCGATATTTACCAATAGTCTTGCTAACTATAGTAACATCAACGACACATGCGCAAAATCTCAACTCTGCATATTTCGTAGATGATTACAAGTATCGTCACATGATGAATCCAGCCTTTGACAATGAGAGCAGCTATTTCTCCTTTCCAGCTTTAGGTAACATAACAATTAATACTAAGGGCAATTTTGGTTATAATGCAGTAGTTTTACCTAACCCATTAGCCCGACAGGAAAATCAGAAAAGTATGACAACTTTCATGAATCCATATATTGATAACAGTACTGCTCTTGAAGGTTTCAGTAATGGCAATAATCGCATAGTCGGAAATATAACTGTTGCACTAATCTCTGTAGGTTTCAATGGTTTTGGTGGGTATAACACCATTGATATCAATTCCCGTTCTTCATTTGGATTATCAATTCCTTACGAATTGTTTGAATTTGCAAAGAATACGGGAAACAAGACCTATGAAATCGGAGATATTAGTGCAGAAGCTTTATCATATTTCGAGATAGGTTTGGGACACTCACACAAAGTTTGTGACAAATTACGTCTGGGTGCCAAGATGAAAATACTAATGGGAATCGGACGGGCAGATTTAAGGATGGAAAACGTAAAAGCTGATTTATCAGATGACAATCGCTGGTTAGTTCAAGGAGGCGCTGTCATAGATGTTTCAATGAAAAACTTCAACTTCAAAGAAGAAGTCAAACAATATAGAAACACAAACAAAGGCAACTACCAACGCGTAAATGATGTCAAAATTGACAAGTTTGGTATAGACGGACTCGGTATGGCCTTCGATTTAGGAGGTATCTTTAAAGCAAATCAAGATTGGACTGTGTCCGCTGCACTGCTTGATGTAGGATTAATAAAATGGCACAATGACATTCAAGCCCAAAACATCTATAACCAATTTGAATTTGATGGTTTCCACGATACTTCTGTAAGAGACGATAGGCCAAGTGAATATGGAACTTTGGAGAACCAGTCTGACAACTATTTAGACCAAATAGCAAACTTTGTCAACGTCCAAAATAGAGATGACCAGGGTTCTCGTACCACTGGTATTGGAGCCACGGTCAATATAGGAGCTTCTTATAATTTACCCTCTTATAGAAAGTTAACCTTGGGGGTTCTTAGCTCCACTCGCATTAACGGTGATTACTCATGGACTGAAGCACGTTTAAGCACTAATTGGTCACCACTTAACTGGCTTAATGGTGGTATAAATATAGCAATTAGCAGCTTTACTACAAGTTTTGGCTGGGGATTAAACATACATCCCCTTGGCTATAACTTATTCATAGGCATGGACCATACCTTTGGAAAACTATCAAAAGAAGGAATCCCACTGAATTCAAATGCAAGTGCAAGTATCGGCATGAATATCACGTGGTAGAAAACAAAAATTTGAGGCTGCAAGGTTTGTATACTCCTTTACAGCCTCAAAACAAAAGCAGATAAAACATCAGGCAAACTGGATAAACCGATTACCTGATATATTGAGATCACTCAGCAATACAAATGGTCACTCGGTTCTGCTCGTTAACGGGGAACGGCTGGACGCGAGCTCCCTTAGAATCGGTGGTGATACGTGAAGCAGAGATACCATATTGGTTAATAAGGGCATCCTTAACAGCCTCCACACGACTCAGGCCAAGCTTATCGTTAATCTCATCGTTACCAGTCTGCACGTCAGCATAGCCACAAAGGCTCACCTTTGAATTGGGATACTTCTGCAGATAATCAGCAACATCCTTGACCTTACCTTGCTCGGATGCGCGAATCTCAGACTTGTTGATTTCGAAGAACACCTCACGGCGCAAAGCCTCAGGCTTAGTCACATAAACAGTATCATGCTTGGTAACATATACAGTCTTGGTCTCTACCTGAACAGGCTCGGTAATCGTAATAACCTCCTTCACCATCTTGGTATGAGGCTTGCCAAGGTTAATGCGCAAACCTGCTACAGCATTGAAGTACCAGTCCATGTTGTTATCATGGTCCTTCTTGGAATTATACTTGTCATTGAGCACATTAGCATTACCCTCGATAAGAAGATTTACCATGTCGCTCAACTTGAAGCTGAACTGCAAGCCACCACGCCCGAAAGGAAGAACTTTGCTGCCATCCCAAAGATTCTCCAGCAGATAAGCATCTGTGTTAGAAAGATTCTTTGCAATGTCGTTCACTTCTTCATTTCCGAAAGCGAAATTAACGCCAGCGCCCAAGAATGCTGTCACATTGACAATACGAACAGGATTATAACCTAAGATCAGGTTCGTCAGGTTGAACATAGCGTCAATGCCTGGAGCAACATAATTATACTTGTAAGACTTAGTAAATGCAACCTGACCACCCTGGGGAACATATCCGCTCCAGCCGCCACGGCTCTCCCAGGCATTAGCCTGCAGACGAGCACCGAACCAGGGAGCAAACTGGCGACCTATACCCAACTGCGCATTAGGAGAGACCAAACGACGGAACGTCGACTCTCCGAGCGTGTACTGTGCGCCGCCTTCAACGTCTAAGAACCAATGTTTCTGGAAATCATATCTTGTACCGTTTTTAGCCTCGTAAGACTGAGCGGAAGCAAAAAGGCTCATCAAAGCCAATGCAGCAACTGCTAATGATTTTACAAATTTCATAATCAAAATGCTTTTACTTATTACTCTTTAATTTGATTTGCAATAGTAAGATACCAATGCCCATCTACACGTACTGGACTCAAAGCCTCGCGAATTGTATTAGGACGTGGATCATCTTCTGGCTTTTCGAAAAATTCAACCATAAAGACAAACTCAGTATCGTCATCACTATACAAGTTCACGCTTTCGAGAGAGTAGTTAATCACAGGAAACATCTTATGCATAGTAATAACCTTCGAACGTTCCTCCGTAGTAAGTTGCTCGACTATATTAGCACTGTCATTATAGCTATAGAGCGTATTAACAGCATCTTCAATTTTCCCCTCTTTCAAAAGGTCAAGATAGTCGGTACAAATCTTCATGATAGCAGCTGTATCAGCAGCAGATCTTTCCATATTTCGATCCATACGCGGATCAATATTAAGAGAATCCGGCAGCACATCTACATCTTTAGACTTGTTGAGACAACCACTCATCGAAAAGCAGACAATAGCCAGCAAAGCGAAAGACAAATAATAAAACTTCTTCATCTTATCTATATTGAATTTGAAAAAAGAGTGCTCTAAATAAATTCAGAGCACTCTCATTACATTCAATCTACTGAATCTACATATTCAGTTAGACAGATTAGCGAGATCTACGAGAACCGTAACCTGCAGGATGTACAACAATCTTCACATAGCGACGGATAGTACCCAATTCATAGGTAACATCAACCGGAACAAAGACGTTGTAGTCGAATCCTACGTGCTGACCACCGAGGTTCAGGAATACGAGCTCATCGGTTGCGCTATCATAAGTAACAGAAGGATTAACACCACCAGTTGTAGTATTCTCAACCCAACTTGCTGTCTTACCATTAACTGCATTTGAAACATTAATTGAATTGTCAGCAATAAGGTTCTGGCCTGCATCAAGCTTCAAACCATAGCGAACCTCACTGGTCATCCAAGTAATACTCTTAATTCCGTAGTACTTATACAATTCAGCAGCCCACTTCTTAGAAGACTCCTTGGTACCTACCTTCGGGGCGTCAGCAATCTCCTTAGCAGAGTATGCAACCTTACGAACATAGTATCCTGCAAAGTCAGTCATCGTCAGACCTTCAGCAACACCGATTCTAGAGCCACCGGCAATATTATCAACGAAGTAATCGTCAAGACTAGCATTTACACGGAGAGGCTCAACAAATGCAAGATAGAACGGAGAATTGTTAACCTCATAATAGTTCCACTGATTAAGCTTAGCCCATGCATTCATCTTCACAAGCTTAGTGTGAGTCTTCTTCGGTGTAATCTTATCAGCCTCATTGTCATCATCAAGCTGGTTCAACAACGGATAGACAACATTATTTACAGCCTTAAGAGTTGCAGTAGCGGGAGTAGCAGCAGTAGTACCCTTCTCACCAGCCCAAGAATCTGACGGATGTGAACCACCCCACTCAATGTTCAGTACTTGTGCACCATTCTCATTATAGAAGAGATATGCACTCTCAGTAGCCTGATCAGTAGTCGTTCCTACACCCTGAACCTCGTCATAAGAGTAAGTCGGCTTGCCGATAGGACTAATCTGTGAATCAAGCCATGAATAAGGCTTCAGAGGTTGTGCCCAAGTATTGTGTGCACGATGATAAGCAACATCGTACTGGCTCAGAGGCTTACCAAGCGCATTCAGCTTATCCTGCTGGTCTGTTGTCGAGAACTGCATATCCCAAGCTGGGCAGTTACCAAGCAGATCACGTACAACCCAAAGATTCTTACCTTCAGCAGGTCTTGTGAAGCTGGCCATCAAATTATACTCATATTTAACCTTTGCAGATGCAGTAGAAGTACCATACTGAACAGGATAAATCCACATAATGGTCTGATCATCAGTAGCCCAGTTAATAGTATTCTTTGCAACATAAGCCTTATATGCCGGCAACTTATAATTTGCAGTCCAATAGAAGTAGAGATCAGGATATCTTTCAGGGTCAGAAGACTTGAAATTAATCTTAACCTTGAACGAACGACCGTTACTACCGAGCGTTCCAATTTCATCAGTAGAAATAGTCCAAGCTACAATGATTGCATCACCATTCTCATTCGTAGTATTACTTGAAATCGGTGACAATCCATCTGCTTTAGTTCCAAGTGCAATTTCCGAAGTCTTGCCACCTGCATACTTCTTAACGTCATCCTTATACAGATCATCATTAACAGCATCCCAAGTCATGTTTGCAATAGGATAATTCTGCTCGAAGCGAGACTGACTCATACCAACAACGTTGCCATCTTCATCCTTAATCTTACCATAAATGTTGTTAATCACATCCGTCCATGTAAGAGCATAGGTCTGATCATCGCAGGACAGAGTAAAGTCTTTGCTATAAGGATCAAGCTGAACAGCAGCAAGTTTCTTAGAAACCCACTTAATCTTCAGATAACGCTGGTCAACAAGAAGATTATTGACAGTATCCTTCAACTGAACACATACGATAGGCTCCTTACCAACAGCAGCCTCATTGTCAACCACACCATTTGGCAACTTAGAGGTGATAATATTAGTTGTACCACCATTTCCATTACTCAGCTTCGCAAACTGCTGCTGGTCAGTCTTGTGAGTAACATCATTGTAAGCCTTAGAGGGGATATAGAAACGGAAAGCAAGTCCGTATTCTTTCAACTGTTCCTTTGTAATCTCCTGATGATACATTGAATTGTAGCCATCCTCATAATCACCAGTTACAAGAGTCAGAAGATCAAGTTCGTCCTTATAGTAAACTTCCTTTGTTACACGATCATCAGCATCAATCAAAGTGTTGTAAATAGCATTGAAATCAGAATAATGCTGCTTCCAACCAAAGTTGTAATGTTTCTTATCGAATGGGAGAGCTGCAATACGCGGAGTAAACTCAATCTCTGTAATACGAGAGTACTCAGAGAACACATCCTTCATGTTTTCTTCACCATACTTAGCAGTTCTAGGAACACGGAGTGCTACAGTACGAATCTGATCATAATTGAGATCCTTATCAAGTCTGGTCTGGCTATCATTCTTTTTCAGATAAACAGTCAACACATTGTGACCCTTGTCAACATCATTCTTCTTGTACTCAGCCTTAGAAACAGAAACCAATGATTTAGCTTCAGGACCCACCGTTGCACGTGTATCGTATTCATAACGGACTTCAGCAACATTAGACACAAAGCTAAGATTATTAATATCAAAGCTTTCCTCGTCGACAGTATTAGGACTCAGACGATAATAAGCCTTGGTCATCTTATTATCAATTCTCTTCTGAGCAGCACCTGCAACATTCTTAACGTTAACTGCAACGTTATTCTCATAAATATCCTGGGCTCCAGTATACTCATTACGCGGATAATATACAAGAGTCTTGAATTCAATGGCTTCAATACCACCAATGTAGAGCTGCGGAATCAGCGTTACGCTGGTCAGCATCTGCTTCATCTCAGCACCAAGGCTAGCGTTCACGGCAGCAATAGCTTCACCCTTAACGGTAGCGGCCAGCTCCTCGTTGTTCTTCTGGTTCTCAATCAAACCCTTGATGACATTGAAGAAAGTAGCGAGATCTTGCTCGTCGATGACGGGCTCCTCAGTAGCAACTACGAGGCCTGCGCCACCAGCCTCCTCAGCAGCACGACGTGCAGAAGCGGTAGGAGCAAACAGAGCGTTGATATTCTTGATGGTAGCAGAGATGTTGGCAACGTCAGCATAGAGCTGCTCGTGGTTAGCCTTCAGCTCAGCCAGAATTGAAGCAATACCATCCTCACCCTGAACGAATGAAGTCAAAGAAGCCAGTTCACCGCTCAGCTGAGCATAGTTAGCCTGCAGCGTCTTCACATTCTGATCATCAGCGATCAAAGCAGCAACTGCACCGTTGAAGCTCTTGTCCTCGAGCGTATTGTTCAGGAAATCCTCGATGTCCTTCAGTCGAATATCCTGAGCCTCATCAACGAGAGCCTGCTCCTGCTTGTAAGTCTCCAGATCGCTAGCAGCCTTCTCGGCAGCAGCCTCGATAGCAGCCATGATAAGACCAGCCTGAACGGCGGGCTTACCCATCTCAGCGGGTTCAGAAGGAGTCATAGCAGCCTTCAAAGCAGCCTCGATAGCATCGCCTACCATCTCGTCAGCCTCATCCTTAGTATAAGTGGTAGCGGCAACGAAAGCCTCAACCTGCTTCTTCACTTCCTGAGCGATGGTGGGAACTTCCTTATCAGTACCGTGCAGCAGAGCTTCGATAACCTTCGTGTAAGCGATAGCGATGGCAGAGTTCTTAGCATCCTCAATCTGCTTCTGCATACTCTGCGTGTTGGTGAAGTTCTGGTCCAGATAAGTGCGAACGTCGTCAGCCCAGTGCTTAGCGTCAGCAAGAGCCTGAGCAGCAACTTTATCAGCATAATCCTTAGCATCATTATCACCAGCCAAGATGGTCTCATACAGAGTAGCCAGGTTATAGGTCTTCACCAAAGTTTCGACAGCAGTGTTGATAGCAGCCTCGACAGCTTCCTTGTTCTGATAGTTCAGAGCGAGCACAGCTTCCAAGATTGCAATCTTGGCAGCAGCATCCTGAGCATCAGCATAATCCTTAGCACCCTGAGCAGCAGTAGAAGCAGCGCTCTCAGCGTATGCCTTCAGTGTAGCAGCGGTCTCTTTGCCAAAAGCCTCCTGCAAAGCCTTCACGGCATTTGCAATCGTGGTGATGTCACCAGCATTCTTCAGAATAGCGGCAGCATTCTCCCCAATAGCCTTGTCGGCAGCCAGCTTGTTAGCTGCAATCTCGTCAGCGTTAGCACCAATGAGTTTCTGCAGATCGGCAATCTTAGTGTCGAGCAGGGTCTCAATAGCGGTCTTGTTCTCTTGAATGAGGGTCTTCAGGGCATTCAGTGCCTTCGTCACGTCTTCCTTGTTACCGGCAACGGTAGCATCGAGATTAGCAATCGTAGCATTGATAGCCTCGATAGCCTTCTCGTTGGAGTTCTTCAACTCAGTCAGCTGAGTCTTGGCAGCCTGAATGTCTGTGGTGTTATTATTGGCAATGGTCAGCACATCAGCAATCTTCTCGCCCAGAATCTTGGTCTGAGTCTCGAGACTCTGCTTCAGCGTAGCCAGGTCAGTCTGAACAGAAGCCAGCGTAATCTTGGTGGTCTCCAAAGAAGCAGCGGTCTCGTTCAGCTTAGCGGTCATAGCCTCCAGATCACTCTGCAGCTTCACCACAGTCTGAATCTCAGCGGCACTACCCTTCAGATTGGTCAGCTCCTGCTGCAGAGCAGCAATAGCGTCGGCGTTCTTCTCGATGTTAGCCTTGTTGGTCTCAGCCAGCTTGTTAGCCTGGTCAGCCAGTGCATAAGCGGCGTCAGCCTTTGCCTGAGCAGCGCTAATAGCGGTGGTCAGAACTTTGTCAGCCTCGAGCAGAGCAGTAATAGTGGTACCCTGAGAAGCAATGGTAGCGTTAGCCTCAGCCAGAGCAGCGTTCAATTCAGCCTGAGCCTGAGCCAAAGCTTCCTTAGCAGCAGCGATGGCAGCAGCCTGGGCCTGAGCAGCCTGAATCTCTGCATAAGACTCAGCAGCAGCCTTGGCAGAAGCCAGCGTCTCGCTTGCCTTGTTGTCAGCGTAAGACTTAGCCTCAGCCAAGGTTCCGCTGGCAGTAGTAGAAATTAAGGTCTGTAAGGCAGCATCAGATGCCTTGTAGGCCTTGTCCATCTCACTTACCTGAGATTGAAGACCGGCGATGGTGTTGGTAACCGTCTGGATCTTGTCATTCAGGTCCTTGCTCAACTCAGATGACTTAGCACTGATCTGATTGCGCAAATCATTGATGTCGTCATCGTAGTCTTTACAAGACACGAACGAACTCACAGCAGCAACTAACAGTGCTCCTGCAAGCAGTTTACTGAAAAATGTTCTTTTCATACGATTAATAAATTAAATTAATAAAAAAACAAATAAAGTTATACTTCTTTTCTCTACATTTTCTCGTCCTTTTACCATAGGCCTTTTCATATAGTATAGGCCACGTTTAGACGCTGTATCTCCCTCTCGGAATTACATTTTTGGTGCAAATATAGACATAATTCTGAAATCTCGCAAACATTTTCGATTTTTTTTTCAAAAAAACGCTAAAAAGATGCCATTTTGCTTGCTTTTAGGCATTATTTCTTCGATTTATATGCAAAAATTTCTTTATACATTGTCTATTACTATTAGAATTCTGCCGACTTCGGGGTACGGGGGAAGGGGATAACGTCACGGATGTTCTGCATGCCGGTGACGAAGAGGATGAGGCGCTCGAAGCCGAGTCCGAAACCTGCGTGGGGGCAGGAGCCATAGCGGCGAGTGTCGAGATACCACCAGAGCTTGTCGGTTTCCATGCCACGGCGGTTAATCTCAGCCATCAGTTTGTCGTAGCTTGCCTCGCGGACTGAGCCGCCGATGATTTCACCGATTTGCGGGAAAAGGACGTCAGTTCCTTGCATGGTGGGACCAGGCGCCACACAGCCTTCATATCCAATGGACCCATTCGCCTCATTGGCCTCATTCTGCTTCATGTAGAAGGCCTTGATGGCGGTGGGGTAATCGGTCATGATGACAGGCTTCTTGAAGTGCTCTTCGACGAGGTAGCGCTCGTGCTCGGAAGCAAGGTCATCGCCCCAGTTGCAGGGGAACTCAAACTTGCGACCATTCTTCATAGCCTCCTGCAGAATCTCAATACCCTTGGTATAAGGCAGGCGGACAAAGCTATCCTGAAGCACACTCTCGAGACGTGCTATAAGCGTCTTGTCAATCATCTGGTTGAGGAACTGCAGGTCGTCCTTGCAGTTGTCGAGCGCCCAGCGGACGCAGTACTTAATAAAGTCCTCTTCCAAATCCATCAGTCCCTCCTGGTCAAGGAAGGCCACTTCAGGCTCTATCATCCAAAACTCAGCGAGGTGGCGGGGAGTATTGCTATTCTCGGCACGGAAGGTGGGGCCGAAGGTATAGATGGCTCCAAGTGCGGTAGCACCCAGCTCGCCTTCGAGCTGACCAGAAACCGTGAGCGAGGTCTGCTCACCGAAAAAGTCATCGTCGTAGATAATCTTTCCCTGTTCGTCTTTCTTCAGGTCATACAGATTCTTGGTGGTCACCTGGAACATATTGCCGGCACCCTCGCAGTCGCTGGCTGTGATGAGTGGCGTATGGAAATAGAAGAAGCCATGCTCATGAAAATAGGTATGGATAGCCATTGCCATGTTGTGGCGTATACGCATGACAGCACCGAAAGTGTTGGTGCGCAAACGCAGATGGGCGTTTTTGCGCATCACCTCGAACGACTGTCCTTTCTTCTGCATAGGGTAAGTGTTATCGCAGAGACCATAGATTTCCAGTGCCGTTGCCTGAATCTCGCTACTCTGTCCAGCACCCTGGCTCTCAACCAGTACACCAACGGCGCAAATGCAGGAGCCGGTGGTAATCTGCTTCAGCAATTCTTCGTCAAACTTCGTCGGGTCAACAACAATCTGCACATTCTTAATGGTGGAACCGTCGTTGAGGGCGATGAAATCAACTGCCTTGGAAGAGCGGTGAGTACGTACCCAACCCTTCACACAGACTTCTTTGCCATAATCTGTAGACTTCAGTATGTCTACTATCTTTGTTCTATTCATATTACTTTAGGGGCAATAAAATTATTCGTAAGCACCCATGCGGAGACGGTCGACTTCCTCTTCGGTGAGGTAGCGCCAATCGCCACGACGGAGGTTCTTCTTGGTGAGACCAGCAAACTGCACACGGTCGAGCTTGACAACCTTATAGCCGAGACTCTCAAAGATACGTCGCACAATGCGGTTCTTGCCCGAGTGGATTTCAATACCCACCTGTTTTTTGTCAATAGGATCTGCATACTGGACGTCGTCGGCCTTCACCTCGCCGTCCTCAAGCTGAATACCCACAGCTATCTTCTGGAGGTCGTGGGCGGTGACATTCTTATCAAGATAGACGTGGTAAATCTTCTTCTTGAGATACTTAGGATGGGTCAACTTTGAAGCCAAGTCGCCGTCATTGGTGAGCAGCAGGACACCCGTCGTGTTGCGGTCGAGTCGACCAACGGGATAGATGCGCTCAGGGCAAGCATTCTTGACGAGGTCCATGACCGTTTTGCGCTGCTGGGGATCGTCACTGGTAGTAACGTAGTCCTTGGGCTTGTTAAGCAGCACGTACACCTTCTTCTCGAGGGTGACGAGCTGGTCGTGGAAATGCACTTCGTCAGAACGCAAAATCTTAGTGCCCAACTCGGTAACCACCTGACCGTTGACGGTAACGACTCCAGCCTGGATAAACTCGTCGGCCTCACGACGGCTGCACACGCCAGCATTGGCGAGGAACTTGTTCAGGCGTAATGGTTCGTTGGGATCATAATTGACCTCCTTGTACTCGATACGCTTCTTCATGCTGTACTTTGCATTCGGATCATAATCGTCAGTGCGGGTACGCTTGTTGAAGGAACGCTGGGGAGCATTGTAGTTGTTATAGGAACGGTTGCCGGGACGACCCTGGCCGTAGCCGGGACGACCCTGACCGCCATTGGGACGATAGCCTCCTTGACGGGACTGATAACCCTGACGAGGCTGGTAACCCTGCTCATCACCATCTTGACCATAGCGAGGACGATAGCCACCCTGACGAGGCTGGCCATATCCACCCTGGTTGGGACGGCTGTTGTAGCCATAACCACCCTGCTGACGAGGTTGGTAGCCACCATTATTATTAAAGGTACGCGCGCGATAACCACTTTGACGGGGCTGGCTGCTCTGCAATCCGGCTCCAAAGCCTTCTGGACGGAAACCGCCTTCATCATTTCCCTGACGATTGTAACTGGGACGGTCGCTGTTGTAGGCAGGGCGCTGTCCTGTATGAATACGGGGACGCGGTGAACGTCCACGATAGTCTCGCTGAAAACCATTGTTTGCCTGTGGATAGCCCTCGCGGCTGCCAGTGCTCTGTTCTGTAGCAGGCTTCTCTTCAAATTTCTTTTCGTTCTCGAAATCCATAACTGTTTATTGTTTTTGTTTATTGTTAATTCTTTTAATGAGACCTATGAGGCTTATGGGACTCATGAGTTATATTCCTGTGTAAGTGGCAGGGGTGATGGCACGAAGTTCTTCTTTAACGGCATCACTGACTTCCAAGGTGTCGATAAACTGACGGATGGTCTCGGCAGTCATTTTCTCATTGGTACGGGTCAGTGCCTTCAATGCCTCGTAAGGATTAGGGTATGCCTCACGGCGGAGAATGGTCTGAATACCCTCGGCCACGACAGCCCACGTGTTGTCAAGGTCTTCCTGAAGCTTGGCCTCGTTGAGAATGAGCTTACGCAGTCCCTTGAGAGTTGACTGGAAGGCGATGAGTGCATGCCCCATAGGTACGCCGACGTTGCGGAGTACGGTTGAGTCGGTGAGGTCGCGCTGCAAACGGCTCACGGGGAGTTTTGAAGCAAGGAACTGCAGGATAGCATTGGCCATACCAAGGTTGCCTTCAGAATTCTCGTAATCTATGGGATTTACCTTATGAGGCATCGCACTGCTTCCTACTTCTCCCGCCTTGATTTTCTGCTTAAAGTAATCCATGGAGATGTACATCCAGAAGTCGCGGTCAAGGTCGATGACAATGGTGTTGATACGCTTCATGGCATCAAAGATGGCAGCCAGCCAGTCGTAGTTACTGATTTGCGTAGTGTACTGCTCACGCTCCAGACCAAGTTTCTCGCTGACAAAACGGTTACCGAAATCGCGCCAGTCGTACTGGGGATAAGCCACATGGTGAGCATTGAAGTTGCCTGTGGCACCACCGAACTTGGCAGTGACTGGTGTGTCCTTCAATGAGCGCAACTGCTCCTCCAGACGGTAGACATAGACCATAATTTCCTTACCGAGACGAGTCGGCGAAGCTGGCTGGCCGTGTGTCTTGGCAAGCATGGGAACGTTACGCCACTCCTCGGCATAGTCATGAAGTTGCTCAATGAGTTCTTCGATGACGGGATAGTAGACCTGTTCCAAAGCCTCCTTGATGCTCAAGGGGACACTGGTGTTGTTGATGTCCTGGGAGGTGAGGCCAAAGTGAATGAACTCTTTGTAGCTTGCAGCGATGGAATCGCTGCATACACTAAACCGCTCCTTTATGAAGTACTCAACGGCCTTCACGTCGTGGTTGGTCACTTTCTCAATGTCCTTCACTCGCTGGGCATCAGCAGGTGTGAAGTTCCGATAAATGTCACGTAGGGGTTCGAAAAAGCTATGGTCGAAATGTTCCAACTGCGGCAGGGGAAGTTCGCACAGAGTGATGAAATACTCTATTTCCACGCGAACACGATAGCGTATCAACGCGAATTCCGAAAAGTATCCTGCCAATGCATCTGTCTTTCCACGATAGCGGCCATCAATAGGCGAGATGGCTGTCAATAAACTTAAATCCATTTCCGTTACTTAATGAGCTCTTTATATTCTTTTCTTGCGCAAA
>JAEEGL013501963.1_pt1 | contig 16437 bp, 14 predicted proteins | sample 9134231 | NCBI WGS metagenome assembly JAEEGL01 (sample SAMN16246548, study PRJNA631951) | gut metagenome | biome: gut microbiome; feature: rumen; material: fiber-attached | host: Bos | place: Iran: Karaj | collected 2018-10
GATTGACACCCTAGTTCTCCAGGGCGGTGCTCTGCGCCTGACTTCAATCTTCCAACTTACAAGGCCTGATTTCCACCAAACGGTCCAAGCTCCATATTACGTCATGTAGGTCCAATATAGAGAACACTCATCTCAGGATGCTTATATTATAAAATAAAACGCCTGATATTCCAACATTGATTAGTACGGCTCGGCATTCTTGACAAGGCGGTTGCCTGCAAATGCCACGCACAAAACCTTATCTGCGCCTGCTTCATATAACGCAATGGCTGCCTCATGCAAAGTGAAACCCGTCGTACATACATCATCGACCAGGATCACCCTCAAACCCACGATATCCCAGTTATCACTGACAGAAAAGGCGCGATGGACGTTATCGTATCTGTCCGTACCCGTCGTAAGATCGCTTTGACGCGTTGTAGCCCTGGACCTGACCAGCGCATCATCCGCATAGACTATATCCAGCATCGAAGCCAGCGGGCAGGCGATCTCCGCCGCCTGGTTATAGCCTCTTTCTTTGAGTCTTTCCTTAGCAAGCGGCACCGGGATAACGATATCGGCAACAATTCCGTCTTCTGCCATCAAAGCGCCTGTGATCATCCCTGCCAGCCTTGCAAGTTCCTTCTTGCCTCTGAATTTGAAAGCCGGGACCATCCTGCTTGCAGATCCTTCATACGGGAAAGGCATATAAAGCCGCTGACCTGGTACGGGATCTGTTTCATAGGGTTCAGAAAGACAGAGAAACCATCTTTTATCAGTTTCGTTTGGGCATAACAACGACAGGCATTTCCCGCATACATGAAGAGACGAAGTTGCCTTGTACACCTTCTGATAGATGCTCTTGTATCCTTCAAGCCTGTCATCCGCATCGGCAAGTCTGCCGCAGATGTCGCACACCGGAGGAATGATCGAGCCGATGAACCGGCTAAGCATTTCCTCTCTCCCGCTTAATGTCAGTCAGATGCAGAAGATCTCCCAGAGAAGTATTCCTCTTGCCCGTATTGCGGCTCTTAAGGAAGTGTGCCGAACAATCATCCGAATCAATTAAGATGACCTTCTTCTTTCCTCTTGTGACTGCCGTGTAAAGCAGCCTTCTCTGATAAAGAAGCGGACTCATCTGCCCAAGTACGATAATGCAGGTATCGAACTCACAGCCCTGTGCTTTATGCACGGTAACCGCGTATGCGAGTTCCAGGTCTTCCATGGTCTTCCTGGTATATGTGACCCGCTTTCCGTCATCAAATTCCACGACCATCGTGCCCAGGATAGGATCAGAATCCTTTACCACGCCTATCTCACCATTGAATACCCATCTGTTGACTTCACCGGTGACCGGGTCGATCCACTCGAGCGAATAGTTGTTCTTCGTCTGCATGACGCGGTCGCCTATGCTGAAGTGGGAATCCTTTCCGCGCGCAATGGAATTGGTCTCTTCACCCGTTAGCAAACCCTGGATCATCTTATTAAGCCTGACTGTCCCAAGCACCAAAGACTCGTTACGTGTCGGTGTCAGGCATATCCAGTCGCTTTCTCCCAGATCTTTTACGATATCCGTAAGGCGGCTTACGGCTTCGTCATCGTTATCAGTCTTGATCACAACGAAATCGCTGCTATTACCTTCCGGTGCCTTGCCCTCGAGTATCATACGGCTTCCCAAAGCGATCGAACCGCCCTCGTCATGACGGTGCACACTTGTAAGCCTTACAGAAGGTATTGACCTGCAAGACAGCAAGTCCATTAGAACGTTCCCGCAGCCGACAGACGGGAGCTGGTCAGGGTCACCTACCAGTATCAGAGAAGAATCCGGAGCAACACTTGATATCAGGCTTGCAAAAAGGTCCGTATCGACCATGGACATCTCGTCTACAATCACCACCCTTGCATCTATCGGACTGTCCGAAGTGTGTTCATAGAACATCTCCTCGGTATCATCGTCCTTTACGACGGCTCCAAGAAGTCTGTGGATGGTCGTGGCAATGCATCCGGTGCTTTCCGAGAGCCTTTTCGCCGCTCTTCCGGTAGGTGCAGCATATACCGCCGTTATGTTCTTCTCCTTGAAATAGTCTGCCAAAAGCCCCAGTATCGTTGTCTTTCCGGTTCCGGGACCTCCGGTGATGACGCATATCTTCGAATACATGCAAAGATACAGCGCTTCCTTTTGGACATCGTCCAGGATTATGCCTGAAGCAAGAGCCAGTCTGTCAAAGATACCATCCGAAACACTTCTCGAAGGCTTGACCGTTCTGGCATTCGTCATGTCAGTGACTTTCCTCTTGATTGTCACCTCATCTTTGAAATACACATATGAACTCACGCGTGCATCTTCATCGTTGATGCCGCATCCGGCGCATTTGTCATTCTCGAATCTGTAGACGGCCGTTTCTTTATTATCGTTCGACAAGGTAACGGCGGTCTCAAACAGTTCTTCAAAGACCGTCGCGGTGATATCCGGCCCCGGACCGCTTCGAAGGAGCTTAAGCGTCTCTTTACGGCATATATCGGGCAAAAGATACGTTGACTTGGTGTTTTCATGAAGGCGCATTACGGCAGAACTGAAAGCCGCAGACAGGCGCTCTGTAAGCACTCCCTCAGTCTCTTTCTCACCTGCGATCCTGTCACACGTCTCGAAACCGGCAATACGCCTGGAGAAAAGCATGTAAGGGTTCTCTTCGATCTTCTCTATATCGGCATATCCGTATTTGATGCAGCGTTTGAGCTGGGACTGTGAAAGACCCATCACCCTTAACTTGAGTCCCTTCTCGAAGAATTCCTTTTCCTGTGTAACCTGGTCTGCAAACGACATGGCAAGATCCAACGAAACTCCGTTAACGGAATCTGCTATGCGCTCAGGTTCGTTTTTCAATGCTTCAAGCAGATCGTCTTCGAACTGTTCTGCAAGCGCGGCAGATATGGCTTTACCACAGCCTTTGAGATTGTCTTCAAGGAAAGATGCAGTGAGAGCCTGCCTGTCAGAATCGACGCTTACAACCTTGATCGAACCAAGCTTGATCTCAGGCCTGCCGTTCCAAGTCGTAACCTTGCCGGACACTTCGTATATCCCGCCTTCCACGACATCCACGGCAGAAGTTCCCGCTACGGCAAAACTCCCCTCCGCAAGGAACGATACAAAGCCTTTTTCCGTGCGCGGACAGAAGACCCTGACGGCCTTTACCGAGCCGCTTACCGTCTGACCGATGTCCTGAGTATCAAGACCTGTTATCATGCCTGTCGATTCATCTTTTCCCATGGCAAAAGACTATCAAAACAGCATAAAAATAACAATAGAAAAAGGGCTCCCCGAAGGGAGCCCCAAGTCTTACAAACCTTTAGATTCCGGCCTTTGAGCGCAAAGTCTCAATTTTGTCCGTCTTCTCCCAGGGAAGCTCGACATCGAGTCTTCCGAAGTGACCGTAGCTTGCAGTATCCGCATAGATCGGACGTCTCAGATCGAGATCGCGGATGATTGCCGCCGGTCTGAGATCGAATGTATCGTTAACGATCTCAGTGATCTTCTCGTCGGAGATAACGCCTGTACCGAAAGAATCAACGGATACGGACACCGGCTTTGCAACACCGATCGCATAAGCGACCTGGACCTCACACTCGCGTGCAAGTCCTGCTGCAACTACATTCTTGGCAACATATCTCATCATGTAGGATGCGCTGCGGTCTACCTTCGTGGGATCCTTGCCTGAGAATGCTCCGCCGCCGTGACGTGCAAATCCGCCATATGTATCAACGATGATCTTTCTTCCGGTAAGACCGGAGTCACCTGCAGGACCTCCGATGACGAATCTGCCTGTAGGATTTACATAGATCTTAGTGTTCTCGTCGATGAGCTCTGCGGGAACTACGGGAGCAATGACATTCTCTTTTACGTACTTCTCGAGTTCTTCTTCAGAGATCTCTTCACTGTGCTGTGTGGAGATTACGACTGCATCTATTCTCTTGACCTTGTCGTTCTCATACTCGACAGTAACCTGGCTCTTTCCGTCAGGTCTGAGGAAATCTGCTCCGCCTGTCTTTCTTACATCAGACAGTCTCTTGGACAGTCTGTGTGAAAGAGCAATCGGCATAGGCATAAGCTCGGGCGTATCATCATTAGCGTAACCGAACATCATACCCTGGTCACCCGCACCCGTATCGAGTTCGGAATCGTCGCCTCTCTTAGCCTCATAGGACTTGTCTACACCCATGGCGATATCAGCAGACTGCTCATCGATGGAAGTAAGCACTGCACAGGACTTAAAGTCGAATCCGACATTGTTGGAATCATAGCCGATCTTCTCCAATCTGTCTCTTACGATCGAGGGGATATCAACATATGCTGATGTCGAGATCTCACCCATTACGAGGACCATGCCTGTAGTTGCACATGTCTCACATGCAACTCTCGCCTTGGGATCCTGCGCCAGGATTGCATCCAGGATAGAATCAGATACCTGATCGCAGACCTTGTCGGGATGCCCCTCTGTTACTGACTCTGACGTAAAGAGCCACTTGCCGTTTCTGTTTCTCATTTTCTTTCCTTTCCGTTCAGTGCTCTTTCGAAAAGAAAAACCTTCCCCAAAGGAGAAGGCCGTTAATAGTTATATCAACGTTCCTCATCTTTCAGGTTCCCCTGCCGGATTTGGCACCGCTGCTTTCCGCGGTTGCCGGGCTTCACTGGGCCGGTTCCCTCTAGCCACTCTTGATAAGCAATGAACTTAAAATTATGCAATCAGATTCTATCGGTAAATCGGCCGTATGTAAAGAGATTGCCGAGATTTCTTAATATCTAATATTGATTGTTATACCTGCCCCATTTGTCGGTTTTTGTCGGTTTTTGTCGGGTTTTTCGGGCGTTTTGCGTGCCTACAATATTGGCAAGACAAAAAACGGAGGTGTTCAATATGGCTTTCACCATCAAGGTATTCGAGAAAGATCAGTATATCTTCAGTCTTCTCAAGACAAGACTTGAGACTATGTTTCCCGATGCTTATATCGTCAATGCGATCGAGTGCCCGGGACAATATGACTGCGTTAACTTCTCTGAGTTTACGAAGATCATATATGACCCCCGTAATATTGATATGAGAGACTTCCGTGATGCCATTCCCCTGTGTGACGGAAGCGGTGTCATAGACTGCAGTAAGATCGCAGAAGACTTAGGACTTAACTCTGTCTTGAGAAAGACTGCAAATCCGATGAAAACAACCGGAATATCCGTTGCGTTGGTTCCTTTCGTTTACATGCAGGACCGCGAAGCACTGATAGATACAATGACGGCAGACAGGATCTTTACTTCCGATTGCATCGTAAGGCTGGATCTTATGGGAAAAATGAGAGTTCCGTCTCCTGAATCCTCAGGTGTCAGACCCGGCGGAATGACTAATCTTTTACAGCAGGCATCAAAGAAGTATTTCAAGCCGGAAGACATACTCTCATTCTGCAGCATGGACAAGAACGGCTTCATGACACCAGGAGCAACTTCGGGAGAAGACGATGTGTATGACGCAGGTCTGCCTGTGATCAAAAAGATAACAGAAGCTTCCATAAGCCTTACAAGGCAGAGTTCTCCTTCCGCGAGCGTACTGGATGTTTTCGAAGGGTTCAAGACCGGAGAGCTGACAGAACTCGTGTCTGGCTTTGATGAAGTATTGCTGTTGCTGCCTTCCCGTATCGGGCAGGAAAGTCTTGGCATAAAAGGACTTACTGCCGGCATCGAGAGAAGTCTCACATCAGGCAAGCTGATTATCCGCTATGCCGAGGATATTTCTTCAGGAGAGGATGATATCTATGAACAGGCATTGTGACATCTCCGAGATCAAGGAAAAGATGACCTACTATGTCCTGAATGCGATAAGAGATGAAGCAGATCCGTCTGATGACAGGCTCAAAGAGATAATCGCTGATGTCATAAGCGACCAGGCAAGTCTTTACAAGCTTAACCTCGAACAAAAGCGCGAGATGGCAAACGGTGTATTCAATGCACTTCGAAGGCTCGATGTCATAGAACCGCTTATGGAAGATCCTTCCGTTACAGAGATCATGGTAAACGGTCCTGACAAGATCTTCTATGAACGCGGAGGCAGACTCTACAAGTCAGACATCAGGTTCAAGGATGAAGAGACTCTCAGGACAGTCATATCGTGTTTCTTTGCCAACAGGAACAGGCCTCTTAACGAGGCTAATCCCATTTCCGACTTAAGGCTCCCGGACGGTTCAAGGGCAAACGCGGTCCTCTCACCTATCGCAAGGGAGACGACTGTAACCATAAGAAAGTTTACCGGTATATCCCATGACATAGTGAGTCTGATAAGACAGGATTTCATCAGCGAGGAAGGTGCGAGGTTTCTGTCTTCATGCGTCAAGAACCGCAAGACAATCTTTTTGAGCGGCGGTACCGGCAGCGGAAAGACCACGTTCCTGAACTGTCTGTCATCTTTCATACCACCGGACGAGCGCGTCATCACGATAGAGGATTCAGCAGAACTTAATCTCCAGGGGATCGATAATCTCGTAAGGATGGAAGCCAGGCTTCCGGGCCCGGACGGGAGCGGCGAAGTGAACATAGGACAGATGATAAGGGCATCACTAAGAATGCGTCCGGACAGGATCATCGTAGGCGAAGTCAGAGGCTCTGAGAGCGCAGATATGATGCATGCACTGAACACGGGGCACCCGGGTTCGATGTGCACCGGCCATGCCAATTCATGCATCGAGATGTTAGAGCGTCTCACGGGCATGGTTATGGCCGGCTCCAATCTGCCGTTTGCGGCAGTAGTCGCACAGATATCAATGGGAATAGACGTGATACTTCACATAACAAGGAACAGAGAAGGAAGAAGGTACATAGATGAGATCTGCTCTGTCCTGTCGCCTGACGGGAACGAATACAGGATCAAGACGCTATACAGGAACGAAGGAGGAAAAGGCCTTGAACGCATATGCGATATTTCCGAACTTAAACAGATCGCGTCGTACAGGGAATAAACAGACCGGATCAGTGATATTCATCAGGTTTGCAATTCAAAGGATTTGGATTTTGCCTCTGTTTGCAGTCCTGATCTACTACCTGTCCGGATTATTCATCGAACCGGTTCAGGTAAGGATCCTAGTATGTATACTGCTGTGTTTCTTTCCCTGGTTTGCGGTAATAAAGAAATTCTATGCAGGAAGCAGAGAGCATATGAGAACGCAGCTGCTGGTGGTTCTGCAGGCGCTGTGCACCAGTGTTTCGAGCGGTTACTCCATCGAGAAATCATTGGTCCTGGTGCGTCCGGTCATTGAGAACACATTCGGAAGAAGGTCTCCCCTCATAAGACCTTTGATCGAATTGGAAAACGACCTTAAGATGCACACAGGTCTCGAGAAAGCTCTCGTATCATTTGCAGAATCGTTGAACTTTCCGGAGACTCTGCCTGTATTCCATGCACTGGCTATCTCAGGGCAGATCGGGAACAACACACTGGCGATACTCAGAAGTGCCTGTCAGATGCTTTCAGAACTTAATGCGGTCAAAAGCGAGATACAGGCATCCAATGCCGGAAAGAATGCCGAGGCTGTGATGCTGTGCATAATGCCGTTTGCCATCACACTCGCGCTTAACAACATGAGCCCGGAATACATGGCGCTTGCAAGAACCACAAGAACCGGTTCTTTACTGCTGGCTAGTGCTTTCGGGATATGCATTATCGCCGTGTCCCTTCTTCTCAGGTTCATGGCACACGATTCCGGCCGTAAGACAAACAACAAGATCAATATCGGCTTTGACGATTCGATCAAAGTCGGAGATTCAAGACCATTGAGCACTTTCATAATGAAGATACTGCCTCCAGGCATTGTCGCCGCAAGGCACGAATTGTTCAGCGAGCTGTCGGTAAATCCGTCTCTTGCATATGAACAGTATCTCAAGAAGCAGTTTATGCTCTGCTCAGCATCCGGTCTTCTCTCTGCATCGATCCTGTATTCTGCAGGAAAGAATCCGGTCTTTGCCTTGATATTTATCATCGCGGTCTATCTTCTGTCGATACAGGATGCAAGGAACGAAGCACAGATGAAGCGAGAGGACCTTATGCAGGATATACCGCTGTTCATGTGCCTTATGTCAACTCTTCTCGAAGCCGGCATGCAGCTTCCAAAGGCGATAGAGATATGTGCGAAAGCATTCGGCGACAACAAGAATCTTTCACTCGAGATCAAGAATATGAGAGCAATGATGCTGAGCGGTATCTCCGCTTCTGACGCAGTCGAGAAATTCTCTCTCAGGATCCAGATACCCGAAGCTCAGGCCGCCCTCCTGTTGGTAGCTAGATACGGGCGGCTTGGGACTTCGGAAGTACTCAACCTTTTGCAGTTACAGTCGCAGTCCTGCTGGGATCTGTGCAGGAATGCTGCAAGAAAGAAGCAGGAACGTGAGGCCCTGGCACTTTTGTTTCCGATGACACTGGACTTCATTTGTGTTCTGCTCGTCGCCACGACACCGGCAATTATCTCACTCGGAATATAAACGGAGCAAAGGAGGTTATCTATGTCAAGATTTATCAAAAAGAAGTCCCGTAAAGGTATGGGAACAGTTGAGATCGTTATCATCATTGCAGTGTTGGTATCTCTTGCCCTTTTGTTTAGGCAGGGACTCGTCAGCTATGGCGATAAGGTAATGGACTTCTGCTTTGATGATTCCAAGATCACGGCAGCTTTCAGCTAGCAAACTATAGGAGATTGCCCGAATGAATATCAGGAAAGGACCTTTCGGTTATTTCGCAATAGAAAAGATCGGTTCACGCGAAGATATATATGAATATGCGAGTGAGATGATTGACAGGAACCATTGCGGAATATTCCTGCCCTGCTACATCAATGACGGTCCCGGAGGGATAACTGCCTGTTTCGATTTTTCAGGTTACATCCCGCTTCCGGAATTCAATATCCATAAACAAAAGAGTACTGCAGCCTTCGGAAAACGGAACCGGGATCATCTGAGGATCCGCAGGAAGAATACGGGTATTTTTCTGGCTTCAATCGCTGAGGGGATCAACAATCTTCTAAGTCCGGCAGCCGTTGTGCTGGACCGGAATTATGTCTTCACAGACCCCGCCGGAGATGATATCAGGATCTGCTTTTGTCCTGTACGGCAGCCGGCTTCGCAACTTTCATTATTTTCTTTGGGGTACGAGCGCCTGGAGGAGTTATTGGCAGATCCGTTTTTCGACGGGGTCTTAAGTGAAGATGAAAAGCAGATACTCATCTACAGTGTCAGGGAAAACGACGAGCAGATGTATCTTGAGTGCTGCGGGAACATCATCGAAAGAAACATTGAAGATGACCTCGGTGACGGGAATTCAAACAGCGATCTGCTTTCTGTCCGTGATGCCACATATGTGGCCATACCATTCATTACTGCTGTCTTGGCTTATATTCTTGCAGGATTCATCCCGTGCATCCTTTTCTCGATACTGGGGATTGCAATGCTGATAAGGCTCATGCTCATAAAGTATCAGTCCGTCAAAAAAGAGAACTCCAAGCGGTCAGCCTTGCGTTCTGATGAAAGAAGCAGAGTGTTATTTTCGGATACTGATATTAATAATGCGAACGGAATCCCTTGTGCGGCTCAATTGTTCCTCACATCACAGACTCCGGGGATCCGCTCACAATATGCTATCTACTTGGATAAGACAACAATAGGCTCAGACGTATTCCTGTCAGACATCGTATTGAAGCACAAGAGCGTCGCTTCCCTGCACGCAGTTATATACATGATTCAGAATACATTTTACATAAGCCCGTGTTCAACATCGGGCGCATTATACCTTGAAGATAAAAGACTCGAAGAGAATTCAAGATATGAGATCAGGGACGGTCAGAAGATAACCGTTGGCGAGTTGGATTTCACCTTCAGGTTAATGTTCCCTTCAATTGCTCAAGTCGCTGCTTCTGAGCATCAGAGCCATACAGACTGATAAGATGCATCCTGGCCTGAGCCCTGCTGAGCTTATGCTTATTGTCTTCAGTATGAGCCTGTGCAACGCCGGAGATCTTCTCATCCTCAATCGCTTTCTTAGCTTCTTCATAAGCTTCGAATATCCATCTGATGTTGATGTTCTCGGGCCATTCTGCTGAGTTGCATACGACAAGCACCATCTCGCGGTTGACCTCTGCATAGCCTTCAGACACGACAAAGTGCTTTACTTCATTGTCAACCCTTACCGTAACTGTTCCGGGCTTTAATGCAAACACCAAAGGCGAGTGACCTGCCATGATACCGATCTCACCGTCTATGGAAGGAATGGTCACAACAGTAACAGGACCTTCGTAAAAATACTGGTAAGGCGTTACAACAAAAAGGTTGATCTTGTTTTCTTCTTTTTCAGCCATCAGGGTGTCATATCCTTATATGCCTGGATAACATCATCAAGTCCGCCCTTCATGAAGAAGCACTGCTCAGGGATGTGATCGAGCGAACCGGAGATGAGTTCTCCGAATGCCTTAACCGTCTCTGATATAGGCACGTATCTGGGAGCAAAGCCTGTGGAATCCGCTGTTACGAAGAAAGGCTGTGAAAGGTATCTCTGTACTTTTCTTGCCCTGGCAACCATAAGCCTGTCTGCTTCAGACAGTTCTTCCATACCGAGGATGGCGATGATGTCCTGAAGTTCCTTATAGCGCTGGAGCATCTCCTGTACCTTACGGGCAACATGATAGTGCTCACTTCCGACTATATCCTCCATGAGGATACGTGAAGATGACTCGAGCGGATCGACCGCAGGATAGATACCGAGCTCAACTACTGAACGTGAGAGAACGATATTAGCATCGAGATGTGCGAATGTCGTGGCAGGCGCAGGGTCCGTAATATCATCCGCAGGGACATAAACAGCCTGAATGGATGTGATTGAACCGTTGCGGGTTGAAGTAATACGCTCCTGGAGTTCGCCGACTTCGTTTGCAAGTGTCGGCTGGTAACCTACCGCGGAAGGGATCCTTCCGAGGAGAGCGGATACCTCAGAGCCTGCCTGAACGAATCTGTAGATGTTGTCGATGAACAAGAGCACGTCCTTGTGCTTCTCGTCTCTTAAGTATTCAGCCATCGTAAGACCTGTGAGAGGCGCTCTCATTCTTGCTCCTGAAGTCTCGTTCATCTGACCGAATACCATGACGGTCTTATCGAGAACTCCGGATTCTTTCATCTCACCCCAGAGGTCATTACCTTCACGCGAACGCTCGCCGACACCGGTGAAAACGGAATAACCGCCGTGCTCGCTGGCAATGTTACGGATAAGCTCAAGGATAAGGACCGTCTTTCCGACGCCCGCGCCTCCGAAGAGACCGATCTTACCGCCTCTTGAGAACGGAACGAGAAGGTCGATGACCTTGATGCCGGTCTCAAGCACGGACTCCGTAGGATACTGCTCGGTAAATGAAGGAGCCTTCCTGTGGATAGGCCAATAATCGTCGGCTTCTATGGCACCGCCGTTATCTACAGGCTGTCCCAAAGCGTTGAACAGTCTTCCCGTTATCTTCTCTCCGACCGGTACCATGATGGAAGAACCGAGGGACTCACATGAAAGACCTCTCATAAGGCCTTCAGTGGCATTGAAGGATACGCATCTGACTACTCCGTTACCGCGCTGCTGAAGGACTTCAGCGAAAACATCGTCATCGCTCTTCGTCACGCCGTCAACGTTCTTTATGATCCTGACACCGTCGTTGATCTTGGGGAGTTCGCTCTTGTCAAACTCGCAGTCAATAACCGGTCCAATTATCTGTACTACTTTTCCTGCTGCCATTTCCTTACGCCTCTTTTACATGTTGTTGACCTGCTCGGCACCATTCACGATCTCTGTGAGTTCCGTGGTTATCTTAGCCTGACGGGCACGGTTGGCCAAAAGTTCCAAGTGCTTCATCATCTCGTTTGCGTTATCTGTCGCATTCTGCATTGCGGTCAGTCTTGCAGTCTGCTCACTCGCGAAAGCCTCAACCATGGCGCCGTATACTATCGCGTTGGTATAAGTATCAACAAGATAGTTGAATACCGAATTCGCATCCGGCAGATACTCGATCTCTGATCCTGACTGGAGCGCCATACCTGCATCCTGAAGGTTCTCGGGAAGCACCTGGCTTACGGCCTTCATGTCGACAGGAAGGAGTCGCACTGCTACGGGGACCATCTTGATGGATGATTCCATCTTGGTGTAGAGCAGATATATCAGGTCGTAATCGTTATCAAGGAACTTCTGTCTCATGATGGCACTAACGTTGCGCGCATCGTAGAAGTCCGGCTCCGAGATAGGATATGAGAATTCGGGGTTAACGTTATAACCGCTGTGAAGGAGCTTCTCTCTTGCCAGCTTGCCGAAGACATTGAGCTCATAGTCAGTCGAGATATTCTTGCGTGTATTCTCGAAGATCTTGCTCTGGATGTGCTCTTCGGTGATCTTAACCATGTTATTGTTGTAAGCACCGGCAAGTCCCTGGTCTCCTGACAGAACGTAGTATCCTATCTTCCAGGTCTCTCCTTCCTTCTTCTGATTGATCTCGAAGAAGGGATTGTGTATCTCTGATGTGTTGTTCCTTATCTCCTGCATACTCTCGGCACACAGCGAAAAGAACGGGAACATCGCTTCGTGGAGGATCTGTGAACGGCGCATCTTTGCAGAGCTGACGAGCTGCATGGCATTAGTCATCTGGCTAATGTCATTGACACTCTTCATTCTCTTTTTGATAGCGTTGAAATTCTCCATCGGCTATGCTCCGTCAATCTTCCTGAGAGTACTCCGTATGAACAGCCAGGAATGTAGCCTTGTATTCTTCATTTGCCACTTCAAGTCTGTCCTTGATGTCATCCGTAAGTGTCTCCTTCAGCATCAGTTCATCTATGATGTCAGGATGTGTTGTCTTTACGAACGATACGAATCCCATATAGTAATCGTCGATGTCTTCCTTAGCGAGGAAGTTCATCTTGTCTGTCGTAGCTATATAGAGGATTATTACCTCTTCAGCCATGGACCACGGTGAGAACTGTTCCTGCTTAAGGACTTCGTTCAGGATGACGCCGCGTGCGATCTGCAGCTGCGTATTCTCGTCAAGGTCTGAACCGAACTGCGCGAAAGATGCCATCTCTCTTGCCTGGGCAAGCGAGATACGCAAAGGTCCGCCGACTTTCTTTACTGCCTTTGTCTGAGCCGCACCGCCTACACGTGATACGGAAAGGCCTACGTTGATGGCAGGTCTCTGACCTGAGAAGAACAGTTCGGGTGCAAGATATATCTGACCGTCGGTAATGGAAATTACGTTGGTCGGAATATAAGCCGAGATATCATTACCCAATGTCTCTACGATAGGAAGCGCAGTGATCGAACCGCCGCCCTTCGCATCGGAGAGTTTTGCCGCACGCTCGAGAAGTCTCGAATGCAGATAGAAGACATCACCCGGATAAGCTTCTCTTCCCGGAGGTCTTCTGAGGAGCAGTGAGATAGCTCTGTATGCCTGTGCGTGTTTCGAGAGGTCATCATAAACGATGAGCACGTCCTTGTGGTAGTCGTACATGAATTTCTCTGCGATAGCACATGCCGAGAACGGTGCGATGTACTGCATTGCCGCAGAATCCGAAGCAGATGCCGCCACGATGACCGTATAGTCAGAAGCGCCGTGCTTCTCGATCAGATTCTTTGTCTGCACGATGGTACTCATCTTCTGGCCGATCGCAACATAAACGCAGATAACGTCCTTGCCGGCCTGGTTGATGATTGTATCGAGAGCTATTGCTGTCTTACCGGTCTGACGGTCGCCGATGATAAGCTCACGCTGACCTCTGCCGATAGGCGTAAGAGCATCTATAGCCGTGATGCCTGTCATGAGCGGCTTGTTAACCGGAGATCTGTCTACGATACCGGGAGCCGGAGACTCGATGGGTCTCGTCTCCGTATATCTTATAAGTCCTTTGCCGTCTATAGGTCTTCCGAGAGGATCTACCACGCGTCCGAGCATACCGTTACCGACAGGAACGGATACCGTCGTCATGGTTCTCTTGCAGGCCATTCCTTCGCATACGGTATCTTCACCGGTCAGAAGGACAACACCGACCTTGGTCTTCTCAAGATTCATTGCAATACCTGTTGCACCCGAAGAGAATGAGATAAGCTCGGAGAGCATGCAGTGACGGAGACCTGATACCTGTGCAACACCGTCGCTTATCGATGATACGGTACCGACTTCGTCGACAAGATCATTGATCCTGAAGCTCTGCTCGACGCGCTTGTTGAAATCTTCTTCATTAAGGTTCCAGACCTCGGCACTGTCGATACTTGAGTTAGGAGTCTCAGTGAATCTTGCCAGTGCTGCTTCGAGATCTTTCTTTATCTCTTCCGTGGAGAACCCGTCTTCAATCTTTGCATCACTTGCGTTGATGGCACGGGTGCGCTTCATGAAGTTGCTGATCCTGCCGAGCTGGCCGCCGACAGAATAGTCATAGCGGTTTCCATGGTAGTAGATGATGAAGCCTCCGATAAGATCGGGCTTCACATCGATAACAAGCCTGTAATCAGCTATCTCATTGACTTCCGCAAACTTTGCGGTCATCACTTTGAGCTTATCCTCAGGGATATCACCTGCAGTCTCTACGCGAAGGAGAGGTCCCTTTGACTTAGGCTTCTTATCCTTGTTAGATACGGGATCACTCACTCTTCTTCACCTCTGCATCTATTACTTCATCTGCATACTTAGCAGCTGAAGCCTCAAGAGTGCTTTTGCTTACTGCATCACCCAGGACCTTCTTGGCGATCTGGACAGCCAGATCCGTAAGGTCATCCTTCATCTCTTCAAGAGCGACTTTCTTCATCCTGGCAACATCCTCTTCAGCTCTGAGGATGATATCGGATGCGTCGTCGTTTGCTTTCTTGATGATAAGTTCAGACTGTTTATTTGCAGTCTCCTGAGCTTCTTCAAGGATCTCAGAAGCCTTCTTTCTTGCTTCATCGATCGTCTGCTTGGACATGGCCACAACGCCCTCGGCTTCTTCCTTGGACTTAGCTACAGCATCGAGCTCACCATTGAGTTCTTCCTCACGCTTGTGGATCATCTTTAAGATAGGCTTGAAGATGAATTTCTTAATGACAATGTAAGCAATGAGGACATTGACCGCCGTAATGAGCGCAGTTACCGCGTATCCGGCGAACTGATCCGGTGAGAACAGAGAGGACTCGGATGCAGCCTCTTCAGCCTCAAGCAACAGTTTTACTGTTTCAAAATACATAATAATCTTTCCTCTCGAATCAGAATGTGAAGATCAAAAGGAGCGCTACGACCAGCGAGTAGATACAAAGAGACTCTACGAATACGATGGCCATAAGCATGAGCGTCTGGATCTTGGAGAAGATCTCAGGCTGTCTTGAACCTGCTTCAAGCGCCTTACCTGCGAGGTTACCCATTGCAAGAGATGAACCAAGTGCACCGAGACCAATTGCAAGACCGGCACTGATAGCCGCCATAGCCTTAGGCTCGATAGGTGCAGCATCTGCTACAGCAAGCATTGCGGGCAGGATGCTCAGAATAAGATTAGTCATATGTTTATCCTCCTAAATTAAAAACTTGATTATGCTGCTGCCTCAGCGGGGACAGCTTCGGACTTCTTCTTTTTCTTCTCTTTCTTCGGCTTTGCGAAATGTTCAGGATGTTCCTTATACTCATGACCTACCTCAACGATCTCTCCGATATAGGACATCGTAAGGTAAGCGAATATGATCGCCTGAAGGATGCCGTCCGCTAAGTCGAACCAGAGTCCGAACAGACCGGGAACGATGATGGGCGCAACGATGGACAGGAATTCCATGAATACGAATGCGCCGAAGACATTACCGAAAAGTCTCAGAGCAAGAGACATCGGCTTGATAACAAAGTCAAGCAGCTTGAACGGAAGCAGACCTGCCATGGGGTGTGTTAAGTAAACCCAGAAACCCTTAAAGCCGATAAACCTGATCGATGAACCGATAACGAAGATTATCGCGATAATAGCCATTGCTGCAGGGAAAGCGATATTCTTTGCCGGCGGAGATATCTTGAGGAATGAAATGATATTGCATCCTCCGATAACAATGCCGAAAGTACCGACCATCGGGAGCACCTTCTCGGCTTCTTCCCTGTTCATGCCGAATTCCATCGCTGTCTTGATGATGAGATTGGTGAGCAGCCAGACCACCGTCTGTTTGCCCTTAGGTCTTATGGTCTCTTTGCCGACCATACACCTGAACAGGATGACCATTACGATCACTGCTATCCATGTGACGATGATCGCATCAGTCAGAACAACAGGTATGCTTCCGATATCAAAGAAGGTGTGCTGCCACTGCAGTATGCCGTGGTTGATCTCCTCTCCTATATCGCCGATCTGGAATCGTTCTGCGAGTTGTCTGAGGAATGATTCCCAGAACTCGGCAAACCAATTGCCGCCGGCTAGTTGAA
>JAEEGL016542277.1_pt1 | contig 16437 bp, 16 predicted proteins | sample 9134231 | NCBI WGS metagenome assembly JAEEGL01 (sample SAMN16246548, study PRJNA631951) | gut metagenome | biome: gut microbiome; feature: rumen; material: fiber-attached | host: Bos | place: Iran: Karaj | collected 2018-10
CGGTAACGAAGGTCTCACCGCAGGCGCAGCGCACGACGGCCTCGCCGTAAGACGGTTGGATATCTTTCTTCATGTATTATCACTCCTTTGTCGTGTAATGCATTACCGTTTGCCATTATACCATGGCGAAACGAAAATGCAAGCACTTTTTTCAGGAAATTTTCGGACGTTTTCCCCCCGGATCAGCGGCTGCTCAGGGTGTAGCCCTGGTGCTCGTAGATCTTGATCCAGTCTTTCAGCTTCGCCAGGAACTCCTCGTTGGTGGCGGTCTTGGCCATCATGGGCACCACCTGCTCCGTGACCTCCGCGGCGCCGCCGCCGGCCAGGAACTTGCGGAGCATATACACGCCCTCCAGCTCCGCCTTGCTGAGCAGCAGCTCCTCCCGCCGGGTGCCGGACTTGTAGATGTCAATGGCCGGGAAGACCCGCTTTTCCGCCAGCTTCCGGTCCAAATGGATCTCCATGTTGCCCGTGCCCTTGAACTCCTCGTAGACGATGTCGTCCATGCGGCTGCCGGTCTCTACCAGGGCCGTGGCGATGACCGTGAGGCTCCCGCCGCCTTCGATGTTTCGGGCCGCGCCGAAGAACCGCTTGGGCTTATGGAGGGCGCCGGGGTCCATGCCGCCGGAAAGGGTCCGGCCCGTGGGCGGGATCACCAGGTTGTAGGCCCGGGTGAGGCGGGTCAGGCTGTCCAGCAGGATCACCACGTCCCTCCCCTGCTCCACAAGACGCATGGCCCGCTCCTGGACCATCTCGGCAATGCGGGTGTGGTGCTCGGGGAGCTCGTCGAAGGTGGAGTAGATCACCTCGCCTTTGATGCACCGCTTCATCTCCGTGACCTCCTCGGGCCGTTCATCGATGAGCAGGACCATCAGGTGGGTGTCCGGGTAGTTGGCGCTGATGCCGGCGGCGATCTGCTTTAGCAGCGTCGTTTTGCCCGCCTTGGGCTGAGACACGATCATGGCCCGCTGGCCCTTGCCGATGGGGGCGATCAGGTCGATGAGCCGGGCGGAAAGGCTGTTGCTCTCCCCCGCCGTCTCCAAAGTGTAGCGCTCGTCAGGGAAGATGGGCACCAGCTCCTCGAAGGTCTTGCGCCGGGCGTTTTCGTCGGGCAGGAGGCCGTTGACCTTGTCTATGTACATGAGGGCGTCGAACTTGTCCCCCTCCCGGTGGGGCCGGGCGCGGCCCTCCACATAGTCGCCGGTCTTCAGGTTGAAGCGGCGGATCTGGGTGATGGACAGATAGATGTCCTTGGGGCCGGAATAATAGTTGTTCATGCGGAGGAACCCATACCCGTCGGGCAGCACCTCCAACACGCCCTCCGTGGGGGGGCAGTTCTCATTTTCCAGCATCCTGGGCACGGCGGGGTTGGCCGTGCCGTATTCCTGATTGTAATAGGGCTTTTCCTCCTCGCCGGCCGGCGTCGCAGGATTCGGCGGAACGGCGGGACGATAGGACTTGGGATCCTGGTTGCTCTGACCTGAATACGGCGTGTTTGGGCCGGAATACCGCCGCTCGCCGGCATTCCCGTTGTTGGCAGAATTGCCATAGTGACGGGTATATCCCTTCTGATAGCGGTTGTTCTGGGCGCGGTTGCCGTCCCGGCGGCGCAGTTCTCCCTTGTCCCCGGCCTCTTCCTTACCATCCCCTTTTGGGGCTTCCCGGACGGGTTCTGCTGATTTTTCCTCCGCCGGGCCCGCCGTCGCAGTGTTTTCCGCCGCGCCCTTTGCCTCCGTTGCCGCCGGCTTTTCTTCGGCAGTCTTCGGCTCGCCAGCTGTCTTTTGGGACGACGGCTTCCGTTTGCGTCCGTTCTGCGCCTTGTTGCCCGGCTTGGCTTTGGGCTTCTCCTGAGCGGGCGCGGCGGGCTTGGCTTCCGACCCCGTCGCCTGCTCGGCCGATGCATCAGCGGTCTGCTGCGCGTCCGCCGCAGACGGATTTTTCAAAGCGGACGCGCCTTTGGTGGGTCGGCCGCGCTTCTTGGGGGCGGGGGCTTCACTTTGGCCGGACAGCATCTGCGCCAGCTCATTCTTGCGATATTTGCCTACGTTTTTCACACCCAAAGCCTGCGCCATTGCGCGAAGCTCTGCCAGGTTCTTTTCCAGCAGATTTTCCGGAACCATTCGCTTCCTCCAAACGATATTGTATTGTAAATACATGGGACAACAGAAAGGATGAAATCGATCTCGTATGGCTGTATTGTAGGGCTAAGGACCGGTTTTTGTCAAGCTGTTTTGCAAAATCAGTGCAAATCTGTGTTCCTTTCCCCTCCTTTGCGGCATAGGCAGACAGGATCGCACATAGGCTGGTGACAGGAGGTGGATCTATGGAAAAAGCCGGAGGAACCTTAGCCGAATACGTACCCGACGCCCACCAAATCCTCATTGAAGGCCAGCGTCATGTCCGTATCACGGGGGTGGTGGATGTGGAGAGCTTTCACGAAGAGGAGGCTGCCATCCTGACGGAAGCGGGTATGCTGATCCTCGCCGGGGAGGAGCTGAAGCTCACCCGCCTTGACCCGGACAGCGGTCAGGCCATCATAGACGGACGGGTCCTGTCCGTCGAATATGAGCAGCCGACCCTGAAGCGGGGTCTGTTCGGGCGCATTCGGGGATGATACGGGATGTGTTCAGTCAGCCCCACCAGGCTATGGTCATGTTGTTCTTTGGTCTGGTGGGCGGGCTGGGATATGAGCTGATACGGCTTCCGCGAAGGACGGCAAAACGGGCATGGGCCCTGCTTTTGGACCTGGCCGCCCTGTTTTTCCTGCAAGTTTGCCTGTTCGCGGGGCTCCTCCTGTCCGCCCGGGGAGAGATGCGGCTCTACGCCCTGGCGCTCTTTTTCGGCGGCATGCTCCTCATTCGCTGGGCCTTTCGGCCACTGTTCACAGAAATACTTCAAAAGATACGCAAAAAACAGTTCCCCTCCGACGGATAATCTGGTATACTGCTGTACGTGAAGAAACATGCCCCGAAAAAAAAGGTTTACTTTAAGCCCATACATTTCCTCTTGCTGTTGGCGGTGGACGCGGTCATCCTGGCCGGCGTCATCATTCCCCAACGCACCAACCGGGAGAATGCTCAGCTGCTTTTAGAACAGAAGCGGTCGGAGCTGAACGCCATCAAGGTCGAATACGAACGGGAGCAGGCGAATTTGGAATATATGCAGACCGACGAATACAAGCTCCAGCAGGGCTCCATCCGTTACGGCTGGCATTATAAGGACGACACCATTATTTTGGACGAGGACAGCGGCTACCTGGCGGGGGACGGCCAATGAGCGCGCCCCTGGCCATTCTGGATATCGGCAGCAATTCCGTCCGCTTTGCCTTTCTCACCCGCGGCGACGACGGGGCTTTTTTTGTGCCCGGTGGACGAAAGGATATCTGCACCACTCGGCTCGGCAAGGGGCTGGATAAAACGGGCCGCCTCTCCCCCGTACCCATGGCGGACACCGTAGCCGCCTGCCGTCGGTTCTGCGACAAGGCCGAGGCCGCCGGTTCGCCCGTCTTTGCTTATGCCACCAGCGCCGTCCGGGACGCTCTGAACCGGCAGGAACTGCTGGGTGCTCTGAAGGACGTCTGCCCCGACATGCCGGTTTTCCTGCTCACCGGCGAGGAGGAAGGGCGGCTGGCCTATGCGGGGGCCATGAGCGGCCAGGCAGGGACGCTGCTGGACATCGGCGGCGGCAGCGCCCAGGCAGTCACGCCCCATTGGGCGGTCAGCTTCCCCACAGGCTGCGTCCGGGCCCAGGACCTCTGCTCTGAGGACGCTCTGCCTCGGATGCGGGACGTCATCTATACCTGGCTCAACGACCGCGTGACGCTGCCCGGTCCGGCGTCGGCGCCCTTCGTCGGCGTGGGCGGCACCATCACCACCCTGGGGGCTTTGCTTCTGCAGCAAAGCCGCTACGACGGCAGCCAGCTCTCCACCCTTCGGCTCACGCCGGAGCTGCTGAACGCCCTTCTCATCCGGCTCTCGGCCCTGGGCGACGAACGCCGCTCTCAGATGCCGCTGCTGGTCCGCCGCCACGACGTGATCCTCCAGGGCGGGCTCATCCTCAGCTGGTTTATGGAGGCTCTGCACATCAAGTCCCTGACCCCCACGGACCGGGGCGGCATGGAGGGCTTCGCCGGCTGGCTATATGAGAAAGGGATCGTTTGATCTTTTTCCTTTCCTGTGAAAAGAAGCGCGGCGCAAAAAGAAAAGCTGTGCAAAATAAAATGGGAGGTGCAAACGCATCTCCCATTTATGGATTGTCTTTGAATCCCTTCCTGTCAACTATTCCTCGTGTTTGTCGGCAATGTTGATCTCAATGGGCTCGTTGCAGTTGGGGCAGATGAGCCCATCGGGGTTGTCCAGCATATCCTCATCGAAGTAGATGGTTTCGCCGCAGCTGGGGCAGACGACCTCAAAGAAATCGTCATCCTCCTGGTCTTCATCTTCGTCATCATCGTCCTCGCCGTAGAGGATCTCGTCATACTCATCCATGTCGTCATAGATCTCGTCGATGGAATCGTTGATCTCCTCGATGGCGTCGTCATGATCGCTGAGTTCCTCCGCAATGGTGTCCAGAGCGTCGATGATAGCGTTGAACAGCTTCTTCTGCTTGACATCCTCGATCTCCAGCCCCTCCATGAGGCCGTCCAGATACGCAACCTTTTCCGAAATTCGGCTCATATGCTCCTCCTTGATCCTTTTGTTGTTACTATGGCTTAGATGCGCTCCATGTATTCGCCGGTACGGGTGTCCACACGGATCTTGTCGCCCTGGTTCACGAACAGAGGCACGGCGATGTGATACCCGGTCTCCAGCACGGCGGGCTTGGTGGTGCCGGTAGCGGTATCGCCCTTGAACCCGGGCTCGGTGTCGGTGACCTCCAGGACCACGAAGTTGGGGGCCGCCACCGCAAAGGGCGAACCCTTATAGGAGCGGACGGTAACGGTGTCGTTCTCCTTGATGAAGTCGATGGCGTCCTCCACCAGCTCATGGTTCAAAGGAATAAGATCGAAGGTCTCGTTGTCCATGAAGTAGTAGAGGTCTCCGTCGGAATAGGAATAGGTCATTTCCTTGGTCTCGATGCGAGCCTCGGGATACTTGTCCGTGGGGCTGAAGGTGCGCTCCAGCACCGCGCCGGTCATCGCGTTCTTAAGACGGGTGCGAACGAACGCTGCGCCTTTGCCGGGCTTCACATGCTGGAAATCCACAACGGCCCAAACGTTGCCGTCGATCTCAACCGTGGTGCCCTTACGAAAATCGCCTGCCATTACCATAGTTTTCTTTTCCTCCCTGTCGTTTCTGGTTTGGTGTGTGTATATTGTATGGTCAATCCACGCTGAGAAGCTCTTTCGTAGAGCTGACCAGGTCGATCTTTCCCTCTTTCGTGACGACGCAGCAATCCTCGATGCGTACGCCCAGCTTGCCCTCGATATAAATGCCCGGCTCCACGGTGATGGTCATGCCCGGCTCCAACGTCCATTCGCTGGCGGTGGACGCATAGGGCGCTTCATGGATCATGAGACCGAATCCATGGCCGAGGCTATGGCCGAAGCATTCGCCGTAGCCCTTGGACGCGATGTAGTCTCGGGCAACGGCGTCCAGCTCCTTGCCGGTGATGCCCGCCTTGAGGGCGTCCAGCGCCTTCTGCTGGGCGGTGCGGACGATATCGTAGATCCTCCTGGAAAAGTCGTCCACCTGGCCCACGGCAAAGGTCCGGGTCATGTCGCTGTGGTAGCCGTTGTAGACGCAGCCGAAGTCCAGCACCACCAGATCGCCCTTCTGGAGCCGCCGTTCCCCGGGAATGGCGTGGCACATGGCGCCGTTGGGGCCGGAGCCCACGATGGTGTCGAAGGAGGGGCACTCGCTCCCCAGCTTGGCGTGGATATAGTCCAGCTCCGCCGCCACTTCCTTCTCCGTCATGCCGCTGCCGATCCGGGTCAAAAGGGTTTTGAACCCTTCGTCCGCCAGGTTTTGGGCCCGCTGCAGATCAGCGATCTCGTCCGCCGTCTTGATGAGCCGGGGCTTGTTCATCTCCTCGGAGAAGGGAACGAACTCGTAGTCCAGGGCCTTATACCGCTCGAAGGTCTCCACGGTCATGGTCCTGTTCTCAAAAGCCACCCGCCGGCAGCCGTCGGCCTTCAACAGCCTGTCCACCGTGGGGAGCAGGGCCCCGCGGCCTACCTCCACCACCTCGAAGTCCGGGCTCTGTTCCCGGGCCTGGATGGTGTATCGAAAATCCGTCAGAAGCGAAGCATGGCCCCCGGTGATGACCAGGGCCGCTTCGTCGCTGGTGAAACCGGAATAGTATCGAATGGCTGTGAGGCCGGTGATCAGGGCCCCGTCCAGCCGATTGTCTTCGAGGAGCTTTCTCAGCTTTTCCACTCGCTCTTTCATATCCTGATTGTTTGCCTCCCTACAAAGTCCTACCCAATATGTCATTGTATTATAGCATGACGTTTCATTTATCACAAGTCTTTTTTTCAAGCGGCGCCTCATCCTCCATGAGAGCCAGACGCAGCTTCGTGATCGCCTTCTTCTCGATGCGGGAAATATAGGACCGGGAGATGCCGATCCGATCCGCCACCTGCTGCTGGGTGAGGGGAGCGTTTCCCTGAAGGCCGCATCTTAGCGACAGCACCAGCCTCTCCCGCCGTTTCAGGGTCCGGTCCATCAGGTCCCGCAGTTGCTCCCCCTCCAGGTTTTTGCGGACCTCCTCAAAGATCTCTTCCCCGTCCGTGCCCGCCAGATCCAGCACGGTCCGCTCGTTTCCCTCCCTGTCTCGGCCCAGAGGCTCCTCCATAGACACCTCCCCCACCAGCTTCTTCTCCGTCCGAAGGCTCATGCGGATCTCGTTTTCGATGCACCGGGAGGCATAGCCCGACAGGCTCCCCTTGTCCGGTGAGAAGGTGTCCACTGCCTTGATGAGGCCGATGGCGCCGATGGAGATGAGGTCGTCCAGCTCCCGGCGCCTCGACAGCTTCCCCCGGGCGGCGTATTTATTGGCGATGTGGGCGCAGAGCCGGAGGTTATGAAGGATCAGCCGGTCTCGGGCCGCCTCGCTGCCCGATTTCAGCTCCTCCAGCGTCTGCCGCTCCTCCGCCGGGGACAGAGGTTTGGGGAAGGATGCGCTCTTGACATACCCCACGAAGAACAGCCCCCGCAGCAGGGACAGTAGAAGCCACAGCATAAGCCCACCTCCTTACGGATGAACCTATGCTGAATATCGACAAGATATGCCGCGATGCCAGCAGTTTTGCATATCAACTGTTTGTTGATTATAAAACAACAGATTGATAATTGCTTTTTGACCATTTCTCCGATACACTGAAGGCACACCGGTGAACGAAGAGAAAAGGAGAGAGGATATGATCCAATTAGGAGAAAGGATCAAGGAGCTCCGTCGGCGAGACGGAAGGACCCAGGAAACGCTGGCCAGCGCCCTGGGCGTGACCGCCCAGGCCGTCTCCCGCTGGGAGAAGGGCGTCTGCTGTCCCGACATGGGCATGATCCCATCCATTGCCAACTATTTCGGGGTCTCCATCGACGAGCTCTTCGGGTATGACAACGAACGCTCGAAGAAGATCGACGCCCTTGTTGAACGCATTCGGGCCATGATCGACGAGAACAACGGCGTGGACGTGAGCATGGACGGGTGCATCGCCCTGGCCCGGGAAGCGCTGATCGAATTTCCGGGCAACGAGAAGCTGACGCTGGCCCTTGCCTCCGCCCTCTGCACCGCCGGGTACGTGCGCCGGGGCGAACACCATCTGATCGACGCCGAAGGCTACGGCATATACGATACGGCCCGGCACAGGACCTATCCCGAGTGGCAGGAAGCCGTCAAGCTATATGAGAAGCTGCTGCCCGGGCTGACGGATGGAAAGCTCCGGCGGCAAGCGGTGCTGGAGCTCTCTCAGTTGTACAAGAACCTGGGGGAAGGTGAAAAGGCCCTGTCTCTCGCCGAGGACGCACCCGACTTGTATGGCTCCGGCCCCTTCCTGCGGATCAACGCTTTCGACGGGCGGGCGGCCGTCGCCGCCTGCGGCGAAGCGCTGCTGGAGACGGTGCGCTGCAGCGGGGAACTGACGGTGCGCATCCTGCTGAACGATCAGACGATCCCGGCGGGAACGGCAGCCACGCTGCTGCAAAACGCGGCGGAGCTGTTCAGCCTGGTGTGTACGGACGGCAACTATGGCCCGAGCCACGGGTTCCTTGCCTGCATCCATATGCTCCGGGCCTACTATCTGTGGCTCGATCACGCCCGGGAGGAAGCCTTCTCCGCCCTGGACAAAGCCTTGGAGCATGCCCAACGGGCCGACAGCGCCCCTGAGCCCTATACTTCGCCCCTGCTCCGTCACGTCAAAGGGCCCGCCGAGACCGTTCCCGCCGAGAAACGGTTTCACACGGAGCTCCCGGATCTGTGGCCCTGGTGGGACGTGCCGGACCGCGAGAAGGTCAAAGCCGAGATGGCTGCCGATCCCCGCTGGCAGGCGTGGGCGGAGCGGACACAGTCATAAACCGAAGAACAAAAAAGAGGCAGGGACGGTCCCTGCCTCTTTCGTTATGGCGCTTATTCCCAGAAGGGGGAATACTTCACCACGTTCCGCCGATGTTCCTCATAGGTCCGGCTGAACGCCAGGCGGTTGGTCTGCTTGGGGTTCATGTTGCAGAAGTAGAGATACCCGTCGCTGAGATAGGTTTCCTCAGGATAGAGGGCCGCCTGAATGGCCGCCCGTCCAGGGTTGCAGATGGGCCCTACCGGCAGGCCCTTGTTGCGATAGGTGTTGTAGGGGGACACGGCGGCCATCTCCGTCTCCGAGAAGGTGTACTTCTTCACCCCCAGGGTATAGGAAAGGGTGGCGCAGGACTCCAGAGGCATTCCCTGCCGGAGCCGGTTGTGGAACACCGCCGACACCCGGGCAAAGTCCTCCGCGGCGGCGGCTTCCTTCTCGATCATGGAAGCCAAGGCCACGACCTGATCCGTGGTCAGGTTCAATGCCCGGGCCCGTTCCGCATCCTCCTCCGTGAAGACCACGGCGAATCGGTTCAGCATCTTCTTGAGGATATCGGCCGGCGTGGCGTCCTCATAGACCTCGTAGGTATCGGGGAACAGATACCCCTCCAGGGCGTAACGCCGATCGGTGGTGTTGATGAGCTGATCGAGGTACCCCACGGACAGCAGCGTCCCGTCCTTGCAGAGGGCCAAAAATTCCTCCTGATCCTCCAATATCCCCGCCTCAAAGAGGGCCTGAGCGATCTCTTGGGCAGTGTATCCCTCGGGGATGGTGAATCGGGTGACCCGCCGCGCTTCGTTGCCCGCGCAAAGGATGTTCACGATCTCCGGTATGGTCATGTTCCGGGACAGGACGTAGGTCCCCGCCTTCAATGCGTTGGCCCGGCCCGTAAAGTCTACATACACCTTGAAGGAGGCGGTGCTCACGATGAGTCCCGGCTCATCCTGGCCTCTCACGTTGTAGAGGATGGAGGCGATGCGGGAAGCGGAGGACCCAGACGGGATCACCACCTGGATGGGCGTATTGTCCTCCGGGTCCACAGGATACACAAAATGGCTCAGCACATAGCGCACGGCTCCGATCATGGCGATGGCCACCAGGGCGACGCTGAGCAGCACCGCCGCTATGGGCCGCGCGATGCGCCATACCTTTTCCCGGCGCACTGTGACCGGGTCCTTCCACTGGCTCATGCTATCGCCCCCATTCCGAAAAGTCCACGCCCACGCCGCGAGCGATGATGTCATAGGTGTTCGTCAACAGCCGGTTCATGGAGTATTCCGCCATAAGATATGCCGCAGCGTCCGGAGAGAACTGCAACAGCTCCGCCAGCTTCTTCAGCTCCTCCTCTTCCGGCCCGCCTTCGTTTCCGGCCATCCGCCGGGCCTGCACCGTCATCTCCAGCCGATGAAAGCGACGAAGCAGGGCCGCGATCTGTTCGTCCGCCATGGCCTTCTCCCGGGCGGCTGCATATGCTTCGTATTCCCTGCTGCGGCGGATCTCCCCCGCCAGCTCCTTAGCCAAGGTCTCGACCATAGCTCTCTCCCTCGATGACGATGGGGATGATGAGGGGCGTCCGCTTGGTCCGGCTCTTGAAGAAGGACTTGAGCTTGCTCTTGAGGCTGGCCTTGATGTCGCCGTAGTTGGCTTTGTCCTCCGTTTCGAACCGACGGACCTCAGAGGCCACGGCCTCTGCCGCCTCGCTCATGAGCTCGTCGGATTCCTTCATGTACACGAACCCCCGGCTGATGAGCTCCACCGGGGCGATCTCATGGCCGGTCTCCTTGTCCAGGGTGATGACCGCCACCACCAGGCCCTGGCTGCTGAGCTCCCGGCGATCCCGGATGACGGCATCCTCGATGCTCTTGCTGCCATCCACCATGACGGCCCCCGAAGGCACCTCACCCGCCTTTTGAGCGGTCTTCTTGGTGAAGGTCACCACCTCGCCGTTGTTCATGACGAAGATGTTCTCCTCCGGGATGCCCATGTCGAGGGCCAGCCGCCCGTGGGTCATGAGATGCCGGAACTCCCCGTGGGCGGGGATGAAGAACCTGGGCTTGGCGATGTGGAGCATCAGCTTCAGCTCCTCCCGGCAGGCGTGGCCGGACACGTGCACGTCCGCCATGCGGTCGTAGACCACGTAGGCGCCCTTCTCGAAGAGGCCGTCGATGACCCGACCCACGCCCACCTCGTTGCCGGGGATGGCGGAAGCAGAGATGATGACCGTGTCTCCGAAGCCGATGTTGATCTTATGGGAAGCGTTGGCCATGCGGTACAGGCCGCTCATGGGCTCCCCCTGGCTGCCGGTGGTGATGATGCAGACCTTCTCGTCGTGGAATTTGTGGAGGTCGTCCACCTTCACGATCCGCTCCTGGGGGATGTGCATGTAGCCCAGGTTCTGCGCGTAGGCCACGATCTGCTCCATGCTTTTGCCCGCGAAGCAGATGACCCGATCATGCTCGATGGCCACGTCCGCCACCTGCTGGAGGCGGTAGACGTTGCTGGCAAAGGAGGCCACGATGATCCGGCCCTTGGCGATGTCGAAGTAGTGCTCGAAGGTCTTGCCGATCTCCCGCTCGGACTGGGTGTATCCCGCCCGCTCCACGTTGGTGGAGTCGGAGAGAAGGCACAGGACCCCCTTGCTGCCGTAGTAGGCCAGGCGGTTGATGTCGATGGGCTGGCCGTCCAGGGGGGTCAAATCGATCTTAAAGTCGCCGGTGTGGAGGATGACCCCCAGGGGCGTGGTGATGGCCAGGGCCACCGCGCCGGGGATGCTATGGCTGGTCTTGATGAACTCCACCTTGAAGCAGCCCAGCTCCACGATGTCCCCGGGTTTCACCACGTTCAGCGTGCCGGAGACGTGCATCTCCTGGAGCTTGTGCTCGATGAGGGCCATAGTCAGGTCCGTGCCGTAGACGGGCGCATCGAACTTTTGCAGCGCGTAGGGGATGGCGCCGATGTGGTCCTCATGGCCGTGGGTGATGACAAAGCCCCGGAGCTTTTCCCGGTTCTCCTCCAAATAGGTCATGTCCGGGATTACCACGTCGATGCCCGGCATCTCGTCGTCGGGGAACGCCAATCCGCAGTCGATGACGACGATATCCTCCCCGTATTCGAGGAGGGTCATGTTCTTTCCGATCTCGCCCATGCCCCCCAGGGGGATGAGCTTCAGTTTTGTTTCTTTCTTTCTCATTGTCTTTCCTATGTATCGAGCTCCCTCCCTTGAGGGAGTCGTCAAAATTCAGTTTTTATCTATGGCAGGAGAAAGCAGCTCTTTCTTCTCCCGCACGGCGGCCAAGGCTCGCTCCGACAGGAACAGGTTCTTCTGCTGCTTGCCCCGGAAGCGCTGTCCGGCGGGAGCCATGATGCCGAAGGTCACGTTCATGGGCTGGAAGTCGTGGCCTACATACTCGGACACATAATGGCCCAGGGCGCCGATGGCGGTCCGGTCCGTGAAATTCACAGGCTCCTTGCCCAGCAGTTTTTCGTGCAGTGACAACGCCGCTAACAGGCCGCTGGCCGCGCTCTCCACATACCCCTCCACGCCGGTCATCTGTCCGGCAAAGGACAGAAGGGGGTTTGATTTCAAGGAGTAGTCCCAGCTGAGCAGGCCCGGGGAGGGCAAAAAGCTGTTCCGGTGCATGACGCCATAGCGCACGAACTCCGCGTGTTCCAGGCCCGGGATCAGGCCAAATACCCGCCGCTGCTCCGAAAACTTCAGATTGGTTTGAAAGCCCACGATGTTGTAGAGGCGGCCGTCCTTGTCGTCCTGCCGCAGCTGGACCACGGCGAAGGGCATCTTCCCGTCCACCTCCAGCCCCACGGGCTTCAAGGGGCCGTAGGCCAGCGTCATCTCGCCGCGCTTGGCCATGACCTCCACGGGCATGCAGCCCTCGAAGACCCGGGGCGTCTCGAAGCTGTGGAGCTCCGCCGTCTGCGCCTCGATGAGGGCGTGATAGAAGGCGAAGTATTCCTCCTTGGTCATGGGGCAGTTGAGATAGTCCTCGCCCCGGCCATAGCGGGAGGCGGCAAAAACTTTGCTGAAATCCAGGCTCTCCCTGGCGACGATGGGCGCCGCCGCATCATAAAAATGAAGGGGTTGCCCCACCAGGGCGGAGATGCGCTCGTAGAGAGCGCCGCCGGTCAACGGGCCCGTGGCGATGATACAGGGGCCCTCGGGGATATCCGTGACCTCCCCGGGGACGTAGGTGAGGTCGGGCAGATCCAACAGCCGTTTGGTGACCAGCTCGGTGAATCCCTCCCGGTCCACGGCCAAGGCGCCGCCGGCGGGGACCCGGGTGGCGTCTGCGCAGGCGAGAATCAGGGAATCCAGCTCCCGCATCTCCTCCTTCAGGAGGCCCACGGCGTTCTCCAGCCGATCGGACCGGAGGGAGTTGGAGCAGACCAGCTCCGCGAAGGTGTCCCTTTGATGGGCGGGGGACCGCTTCTCAGGCTTCATCTCCCGCAATGTGACGGCGTGTCCCCGGCGGCAGAGCTGATACGCAGCCTCCGCCCCGGCCAGGCCTGCGCCCACTACGGTGATGTTCGCCATGGTTTACTCCTTTTCCTTCTCTTTTTTGCCCCGCTGGATATACCCGCAGGCCCGGTCGCCGCAGGCGATGAAGGGGCCGTTCTGACCCATGCGCTGGACCAAAATGCCGCCGCACTTGGGGCACTTGCCCGGCACGGGCTTATCCCAGCTCACGAAGTCGCAATTGGGGTAGTTGGCGCAGCCAAAGAAGATCTTGCCCTTCTTGGTGTGGCGTTTGAGGATGTCCCCCCCGCACTTGGGGCATTGGACGTCCAGCTTCTCCACCAGGGGCTTGGTGTTTCGGCACGCGGGGAAGTTGGGGCAGGCCAGGAACTTTCCGAACCGGCCGGTCTTGATGACCATCATGGCCCCACACTTATCGCAGGGCACGTCGGACACCGGGTCGGGCAGCTTCACCTTGTCGATGTTGACGCCGGCGGCTTCCAGATCCTTTTCGAAGGGACCATAGAAATCGCCTACCACCTGCTGCCAGGAAACCTCGCCTTCCTCCACCTTGTCCAGCTTTTCCTCCATGCCGGCGGTGAAGGCCACGTCCACAATGCCCTTGAAGTTGTCCTTCATGAGCCGGGTCACCACGAAGCCCAGCTCCGTGGGCTGCAGGGTCTTCTTCTCCCGGAGCACATACCCCCTGTCCACGATGGTGGAGATGGTAGGCGCATAGGTGGACGGGCGACCGATGCCCTTCTCCTCCAGGGTCTTCACCAGCGTGGCCTCGGTGTACCGGGCGGGAGGCTGGGTAAACTTCTGCTCGGGGGTGATAGCCTTGGGCAGGAAGCTGTCTCCCTCATGGATAGGCGGCAGCTGGACCTCCTTCTCCCCCTGATCGTCTCTTCCCTCGGTATAGATCACCGTGAAGCCGGCAAAGAGGGTCCGGACGCCGGCGGACTTGAAGGTGACGCCGTTCGCGTCGAAAGCGACGGTGGTGGTTTCCAGCACCGCCTCGCTCATCTGGCTGGACAGGAACCTCTCATAGATGAGCTTATAGAGCTTGTACTGCTCGGCGGAAAGGCTGGCCTTGAGCTCCTTGGGGCTGTTCTTCAGATCCGTGGGGCGAATGGCCTCGTGGGCGTCCTGGGCGTTGCTGCGGCCCCGGTACACGTTGGGCTGGGCGGGGACGTACTCTGCCCCGTAATTGGCTTCGATGAACTCCAGCGCCGCCGCCTGAGCTTCCTTGCTGATGCGGACGGAGTCGGTACGGATGTAGGAGATGAGGCCCACGGGCCCCTTCTTGCCGATGTCCACGCCCTCATAGAGCTGCTGGGCCACCTGCATGGTCCGCTTGGCGGTGAAGTTGAGCTTGCGGGACGCCTCCTGCTGGAGGCTGGACGTGGTGAAAGGCGGCGCCGCATGACGCTTCTTCTCGCCGGTCTTGACTTCGCCGGCCACAAAGGGCTTCCCGTCGATGCGCCGAAGGACGGTGTCGGTCTCTTCCTTCGTGTGAAGCTCCTTCATATCGCCCCAGTTGCTGAACTTCGCCTCGAAGGGCTTCTTCCCCGGGAGCTGGGCCGTGATGGTCCAGTATTCCTTGGGTACGAATTCGTTGATCTCCTCCTCCCGGTCGCAGATGATCCGAGTGGCCACGGACTGGACCCGTCCGGCGGACAGGCCCTTTCGCACCTTGGCCCAAAGGATGGGACTGATCTTATAGCCCACCAGCCGATCCAGCACCCGGCGGGCCTGCTGGGCGTCCACCAGATCCATGTTGATGGGCCGGGCCTTTTTGAAGGAGCCCTTGACGGCTGCGGAGGTGATCTCGTTGAACTCGATCCGGCACTTGCTCTTCTCATCCAGCTTCAGCACCTCTGCGAGGTGCCAGCTGATGGCCTCCCCCTCCCGGTCAGGGTCGGTGGCCAGATACACCTTGTCGGCCTTCTTCGCTTCCTTGCGAATGGTCTCCAAGATCTCCTTGCGGCCACGGAGGGCGATATAGGTGGGCTCAAAGCCGTGTTCCACATCCACGCCCAGCTTGGACTTGGGCAGATCCCGAATGTGGCCCTGGCTGGCCACCACCTTATATTTGCTTCCCAAAAATTTTTCTATGGTCTTCGCCTTGGCAGGCGACTCCACGATCACCAAAGATTCGGCCATGGTATCTTCCTTCTTTTAGTACACGATAGTTGTTTGCAGGGGATCCAGCGCGTAGACGCTCCCCGGCAGCTGCTTTATTATTCCCGAAAAAGTCAGTCCTGTCAAGGTGGGAATCAGCTCCTCCACCCCGCCGCCGCAGCATTCCAGCAGCTCGTCCTCGTTTTTCTCCCCGGTTTCAAGGGCCTTAACCACCCGCTGTTCCAGGGGATTCAGGTCCGTGAACGCCACGGACTGGGCCTCCTCATGATAGCTGCCCTCGCCGAACTCCTCCAAAATATCGGTCACAGAGGTCACCGCTTTCGCTTCGCCCCGGCGGATCATGCCGTTGGTGCCGGCGCTCATCAGATCCGTGATGCGGCCCGGCACGGCGAACACCTCCCGGCCCTGCTCCAGGGCCAACCGGGCCGTGATGGACGCGCCGCTGCGCACCCCCGCCTCCACCACCAGCACGCCCAGGGACAGACCGCTGATGATCCGGTTGCGGAAGGGAAAGTTTTGAGGCAGAGCCGGCGTCTTAGGCAAAAACTCCGTGACTAGGCACCCCCGCTCGGCGATAGCCCCGTAGAGCTTCTCGTTGCCCTTGGGGTAGATCACGTCGATGCCGCAGCCCAGCACCGCCACGGTGGGGTCCTGAGCTCCCTCCACGCTGAGGGCGCCCAACGCGGCATAGCCGTCGATCCCGGTAGCGAGGCCCGACACCACGGTGCCGCCCGCTTTCACCAGCTCCCGGCCGAACTTCTTGGCCACCTCCTTGCCGTAATCCGTGCAGCGGCGGGTACCCACGACGGCAATGGGCAGCTGCAAATCCCCATTGAGAGCGCCTTTATAGAAGAGCACGGCCGGTGGATCGGGGATCTGTGCCAAAAGGGTGGGATAGAGGTAGCTGGAGGAGGTGACCACATTCACCCCGTTCTTGTCGAGCCAACGGATGTACCGGTCCATAAACCCGTCTCCGGCAGCCTCCTTGAGCCGCTTCCGGCTCTCCTCGGAGAGCATGCTAAGACGCTCCATGCGCCCCTTCTGCACGTCCTCCCAGGCTTCCTCCAGATAATAGTATTCCTCCTTCACGGCCGAAAACTGCCGATATCGGGTGCCGGTGGCGTAATGGAGCCACAGCTCCAAACGGTCGCTGGGATCTATCATAGTTCGCCCTCCCCCAGGATGGACAGGCTCCGATAGCGGATGGCCTCGGCAAGGTGCTTTTCCTGGATCTGATCGGACCCGTCCAGGTCCGCGATGGTCCTGGCCACCTTTCTGAGCCGCTGATAGGCCCGGGCGGACAGGTTCATGC
>JAEEGL010802420.1_pt1 | contig 16436 bp, 17 predicted proteins | sample 9134231 | NCBI WGS metagenome assembly JAEEGL01 (sample SAMN16246548, study PRJNA631951) | gut metagenome | biome: gut microbiome; feature: rumen; material: fiber-attached | host: Bos | place: Iran: Karaj | collected 2018-10
GGAAATTGATAGTCAAGACTTTACTATTTACTATTCAAATGAATGCCCTTACGTAGAATATGAAGTAAAAGAATTAACTGATTATGCAAAAGATAAAGGTATCAAATTAAATTTTGTAAAAATAGATTCATTAGAAAAAGCAAAAAATGCACCATGTGTATTTAATAATTGGGCTAACTTTTATAAAGGAAAATTTATTTCAAACACAATATTGAATGCTAATGCATTTGAAAAATTATTAAAATAGATTATTAGATACTTTAAAAAGTTAATGAAAAGACCAGAAATGGTCTTTATTTGATATAATAAATAAAGGATTGTAATATAATTAAACATGGAGATGACAATATGGAAAAAACATTTAAAAAACATGAAACTTTATTCACTATCGCATTAATAGTTATTTATGTTATGGTAAATTCTTATATAATGCAAAACTATGATTATACAAGTATTCAATCAGCTATAGTAAATACAATTCTATCAATACTTATACTAACTTTAATTATAGTAATCAAAAGAGTAAAATTCTATGGACTTACTAAGGCTAATAATCCTAGTAAATTCTTATATTTTATACCACTAATAATTATTGCATTATACAATTTAAGAAATGGTTTTCATATTAATAATTCAATAAGTGAAATTATATTTTATATAATAACTATGATGAATGTAGGATTCATAGAAGAAATGATCTTTAGAGGATTTTTATTTAAGATGCTTGAAAAAGATAATGTAAAAAGTGCAATTATAGTTAGTTCTATTACATTTGGAATGGGTCATATAGTTAATCTATTAAATGGAGCAGAATTATTACCAACATTATTACAAGTATGTTATGCAATCGCCATAGGATATGTGTTAGTAACAATTTTCTATAAAAGTAAATCATTAATCCCATGTATTATATTTCACGGAGTATTTAATTCACTATCTATTTTTGCCTCAGGTAATAGTACAATATTAAGTAGTGTTATACTAGTTGTGATTTGTTTAACTTATACTTTATATATTAATAAAGTAAAATCATAAATAATCTCATGATAAAAAGGATGAACTAAATAATGAAAAAACTTCATTTGATTTAGGTTGTGGAGATTATAATTATAATGAAAGTGAAAAAAGATATGTAAATACAACTGGTGGTTGTGGTGGAGCAACTGCAACAATGGTCAGTAATGTTATTATTGGCTATAAAGCTACTAATAGTAAATTAGAAATTACTACTAATTATGCGTTCTTTGATGGATCAGATAATAAAATCTATAAAGATTACAACAAAACTAATGCTTTAGCAGATTATTCTTCAAATAATCCAGATGACATAACTAATTACATGAAAGAGTATGTTAAAAATAATAAAGATAAACTAAATTCTATTGTTTATACTTTTGAAAGTAAAGATGGAAGAAACTATTATTTCACTGGATTTGTTAATAATAAATAATAAGGAGTTCGATAAGAACTCTTTTTTTATTGGATTTATAAATATTAATTTTCTAACTATAAAAAAAACATATATCAATATTAGCTAATATAAATTATTTTCTCTATCAAAAAGCTATTAAAATGCTATAATTATCATAGAGGATGGAAGTGAAGTTATGAAGAAAAATGTAGTGCTCATACCAGCATTAAATCCCCCTAAAGAATTATATAATTATGCTAAAGAATTGGTGAGTAATAATAACATTGACTTAATAGTAATAAATGATGGATCTAAAAAAGAATATAAAAGATTGTTTAATAGAGTAGCAAAGTTGCCCAATACAGTAGTATTAACTCATGAAGTGAACAGAGGAAAAGGCAGAGGATTAAAAACAGGTTTTGAATATTTTGTTAAGAATTATAAAAAATCAAAAGTATTCGGTATAGTAACAGCCGATTCTGATGGACAACATTTAGTTAAAGACATATTAAAAGTATCTAAAGAATTGGGAAAAATAAAAGGAGAAGGATTAATCTTAGGTACTAGAAATTTTAATCTTGATCATGTACCTTTTAAAAGTAGAAATGGTAACAAAATAACAACCACAGTATTCAGACTACTATATGGAAAAAAGATTAATGACACGCAAACAGGACTTAGAGGAATTACCTATGATTTCGCTAAAGAATGTATTGAAATAAAAGGCGAAAGATTTGAATATGAAATTAACATGCTTATAAAAGCAGTAAAAGAAAAAATTGATATTAAAGAGGTTGAAATAGAAACTGTATATTTTAATAACAACAGTGAAACACACTTTAATCCGGTAAAAGATTCTATAAAAATATATAAGGTAATGTTTAAAGAATTCTTTAAATTTAGTTTTTCAGGTATTACAAGTGCTGTTTTAGATTTAGCATTATTCACATTATTTTATGCTTTATTAAAGAACAATGTAGATAAAAGTATAGTTATATTATTACCAACAATATTCGCAAGAGCTTTTTCTTCCTTATATAACTATACTTTAAATAAAAATCTAGTATTTAAATCTAAAGCAAAAAATACAATGATTAAGTATTATATTTTATGTGTAATACAAGCATTAGCAAGTTGGCTATTAGTAGACAATATATTTAACTCTATAAATATCCAATTTCCTACAATAGTAAAGGTATTCGTAGATGTTGTATTATTCTTAATTAGTTATAAAATACAACAAATATGGGTATTTAAAGAGGTGAAAAAACAATCATGAAATCTATATTAGCCTGCATATTATTATTAATATTAATTACTAATACTTCATTTTTTTACAGTATTAAACTAAATAAAAAAATAGAACAAACTATTTTTTTAACAATTGCATCATATACTACAATATTATTTATATTTGGATTATTTAATAATATAGGAATAGGTTTTTATTCTATATTAATAATCAATTTAGTTTTATTAATTTATAACCTAAATTCATTAAGATTAAATAGAAGCCTAAAAGAATATATACTTACTCCAGGATATGGTTTCTTTATCTTAGCATTTATATTCTTTGCTTATATTTGCTTAGGTAGAAGTGTATATCAAGGAGATGAATTTTCTCACTGGGCACTAAAAGTTAAAAACATTTACTATTTTAATACAATAAATATTACTAAATATACTACAGTATTTTTTGATTATATTTCTGGTACATGTATGTTTAATTATTTTTGTACAAAACTAAGTGGTTCTTATAAAGAGGATTTAATGTACTTTGGAAACAACTTAATAATTATTTCCTTATTAATACCTGCGACAAGTTTTTTTAGAAAGAAAAATTTAATGAACTATCTACTATTCTTTGTAATATTATTTGTTCCTACTATTGTATTTGGAAAAATATATGATTCTTTATTTGTAGATGGAGTATTAGGATTATGCTTTGGATATGGATTATATTCATATTTTTTAAATAGAGAAGATCGAAAGTTTAATGCAATAAATTTAACCGCAATTATGGCAATGCTTATACTTATTAAAGAATCAGGGCTTTTACTAGCTATTATTCTTTATCTAATAGTTATTATTTATAATAAGATTGAGAATAAGACTTTATTTAAAAATAATAAAGATTATCTATTAAGTATTATTCCAGCACTTGTAATAACTGTAGCCTGGAAAACATCATTAAAACTAAGTGCAGCATATATTACTTTTAGAACATTTAAACCAACAGATAGCTTACATAATTTATTAACATTGAATCTTTTGCCTTATCAAAAAGAAGCTATTGTAGAATTTATTAGATCTTTCGCAACTAAACCAATACTTAATTCATCAACTACATATCTGTTTCCAATGATAACAGTAATAGTATTATTACTAGGAGTTGGATTACTTGTTTTAAAAATATACAAAAAAGACAAGAAGAATGAAAAAATAGTAAAATATTTATTTATAGTTTCAATAATAAGCGTATTTGTTTTTGCTATTGGATTACTTATGTTATATTTAGTATCATTTACCGAATATGAAGCAATGAGAAGTGCATCATTTCAAAGATATATGAGAACTCCAACAGTAGGAATATTATTGTTATTCACAGTATTAATAATAAAAAAATTATATGATAATAAAAGTGATATGTTAAAATATATAATTATAGGTGCTATAGCAGTATCAATATTCTATGACCATATGTCATTCTTAAATTTAACATTCTTAGCAAGAAGAGAAATAAATAAAAATAACACATTATTATCATCACATGAATATATCAAAAGAATAGATTCAGCATTAACTAAAGATGATAAATTATTATTTATTGCTAATAATTATGATAAAGGTATAAGTTACTATACGTCGAAATATATATTAGGAACAAAACAGCTAATACTCAGAGTGTGGAGTATAGGAGAGCCTCAAGAAGAAGGAGATATATGGACAGTTAATTTCACAAAAGATGAATTTAAAGAATATCTTTTAAATAATGTAACACACGTATATATTTATAAATATAACGAAAGCTTCATTAATCTATATAAAGATTTATTTAAAGATGAAATTCAAGAAGATAAATTATATAAAGTAGTAGATGAAGGAGGAGAAGCTATACTACAATTAGTAGAATGTTAAAAAAAGACCTATAACGGTCTTTTTAATTATTATTACTACCAACTACAATTGAATTACAGTAACTACAACGAACTTTACCAGTAATTTCTACATCATTTAAAGCTCCACAATTTGGACAATGAATAGTTTCCATGTTTTTTACTACTTTTATTTTTTCAAGAGTATAGTATATTATTTCTCCATCAATATCATCTATCTTGACTCCATTTAATAAACCTTTTTTATCAAGATATAATAGTTCATCTAATAATACTTTTTTATATTGTTCCATTGGTATAAGCTTTGGATTAGGTATTAAATTAGCAAACTCTGCTATTTGTGTATGACTACCATAAATAAATGGTTTAAACTTATCTAGTAATTTTTGATCTTCTTCTGAACAAGGAAATAATTTCATATTATTAGTATCAATATAATAGTCATCAATTAATCTTTTATTTTTTAAATATTTAATTTTTAAAACACATTCAGGTAGAGTACAAGAAGTCATTTCAGCTATTTTATTAATATCTGTTATCTTTTGATTTTTAATTAATAAATAAATATTATTTAGTTTCTCATCAAAATTATCTTCTTTAGGAAATATTTTTCCAAAGAATTTAGCAAATCTTTGAAATGAATTTTCATTAACATGTTTGATATCTATTTTATCTCTCATAAAATCACCTAATATAATTCTAACAAACAATAAATAAAAAGACTAGCGTGTTCTAGTCTTTTCACTTAAATCTTCTAATCTTTTTATAAGTAAATTATTTAATTTATCTAATTGTTCATTATAATCTTTATTTTCATTAAATATAAATCTATCTCTAGAAGTAACAAAATTTATATATGGATAATCTATTTTATTACTATTGTATGCATTTCTAATAAGATTAACTATTTTATATATTATTTCTAATTGAAACTGAGATAGTCTATAGCTATAAGTATTAAAAATAAATATTAACATATCTTTAGTTGCGACTATTCTAACAGCAAAACCATTTTTAGAGATATTAAACCAGGCATTTGGATCAGTCTTTCTTTCGCCACCCATCATCCCAACATTTTCTTCTCCAGTATATGAACCAATACCATTGATATGTTGAGAAACATTTTCTTGAGCATGAGCATGACCTGCAACTCCATCTCTTTCGCATATTTTAAATCCTGCTTTTTCAGGATATATTACTCCACCAGCTTGTAGACCTTCTTCTATATCATCATTTCTTCTTCTAGACATTAAAGCACGAAAGAAACTGGTTATTTCATAATCAATATCATCTTCATCAGAGAATTTGGTCATTTGATAAACATGTTCTGTTAATTTATTTAAAGTATGATAATGAATCATATTAATCACCAAACTAAGTATATCATAAAAAAAAGAACATTCCCATGAATGCCCTATTTTTCTAATTTAGTCATTATAAATCCTTTTAGTTCTTTCATGTAGTGTACCCAAATTATAGTACCACCAATAAGGAATGAAATCATAACAACAACGAATGAAATCTGACTTAATTCAACTGAGAATATTTTGTTAGGATCCAAAATCATCCATACATTCATACATAAAAAGAATAAAGGTGCAAGAATATAACTAGTTAAATATGATACATAATAAGTTCTACCAATATAAGTTTTTCTAAAATCTTTTTCATATTTTTGAAATTGTTTCTTTGTTAAATTATAATACATCTTACTTATCTCCCTTCAAAGATATCACTATCATAAATTGATTATAACATACAATATATGAATAAAAAAATAATAAATTTAAAAAAAATAATAAAGAACTGTTATTTTTACAAATAATTCGATATAATTAACTTCTGGAATGGAGTGATTAAAGTGAGAAAATTAATAGTAGGACAATCAGGAGGACCAACATCGGTTATTAATGCTTCACTTGCCGGAGTATATTATGAAGCAAAGAAAAAAGGCTTTGATAAAGTATATGGAATGCTTAATGGTATAGAAGGTTTATTAGAAGACCGGATTGTTGATTTAGATGATTATCTAAGTGATAAGAACAATTTAGAATTATTAAAAAGAACACCTTCAAGTTTCCTAGGATCTTGTAGATTTAAATTAGGAAGTATTGAAGATAATGAAGAAAAATATGAAAAGGTATTTAAAATACTTGAAAAACACGATATAGATTCATTTATTTATATAGGTGGAAATGATTCTATGGATACAGTTGAATCATTATCTGATTACGCAGTATTAAAAAATAAAAAGCAAGTGTTTATTGGTGTACCAAAAACAATAGATAATGATTTACCAATAACAGATCATTGTCCAGGATTTGGAAGTGCTTGTAAGTATATTGCTACTACATTAAGAGAAGTAATACAAGATAATAATTGTTATGGGAATACAAAACCAACAGTTGCAGTAGTTGAAATAATGGGTAGACATGCAGGATGGTTAACTTCAGCTAGTGCACTAGCAAGAGATGAATCAAGTACGGGAGTAGATGCTATCTATTTACCAGAAATACCATTTGATATAGATACATTTGTAGAAGAAACAAAAGAATTATTAAAGAAAAAATCATCTATAGTAATAGCTGTATCAGAAGGGATAAAAACAGAAGATGGAGAATTTGTCTGTGAATTAACTAATAACAATTTATTAGTAGATTCATTTGGACACAAAACATTATCTGGATGTGCAGAAGTATTATGTAATATATTGAAAGAAAAATTAAATGTTAAAACTAGATCAATTACCCTTTCTACACTACAAAGAGCAGCTACTCATTTAGCATCTAAAACAGATTTAAATGAAGCATTCAAATGTGGTAAAAAAGGTGCCGATTTAGCTTTCAAAAAAGAATCTGGTAAGATGGTTATTATGAATAGAGTATCAAATAAACCATATAAGGTAAGATATAAAGTATTTGATGATATTCATAAAATAGCAAATGTTGAGAAAAAAATACCACTAGAATGGATAGATGTAGACAACAATTATGTTAAAGATGAACTAATTGATTATATTAGACCATTAATTCAAGGTGATGTTAAACAAATATATAAAAATGGTATTCCTCAACATATATCATTAAATAAATAAATCTCATATTTTCTAATATGAGTTTTTTTTATTAAATAAAAAGTGTTATAATAATTTTAAAGATAAGGAGGAAAACAATGAAAAAAGGAAAATGGTTATTACTTGTACTATTAATTGTAATAGTCGCAATAATATGTATCATAGTACATGTTAATAAATCAGAAATTAAAACAATTAAAAGCGAAAAACAACTAATGCAAATCTATAAAAATGAGTATGGAGAAATGTCTCTTGCTAAAAAGATGATTACATTACCATTTAGTATTTTCTTTAATGATAATCATTATTATTACGGACAAGAATGGAGTGAAATTTCGACATATGATGATGCAAAAATACAAAGTGTAAATGATTCATCTGCGAGAGGGTCTACTACAAAAGATTATTCAAAAACAAATATCCAAGTAGAAGGAGTAGATGAAGCAGATATTATAAAAACAGATGGAGACTATATTTATTCTATATCTGAAAATAAAGTAATAATATCTAATGTAAAAGATCCAAAAAATATAAAAATTGAATCAAGAATCTCAGTTGGTTCATCATATTCAGAAGATCTAATCTTATACAAAGATTATTTAGTTGTTATTTCATCAAGTAATGTAAACAGCTATTACCAAAAAAATACATTAGTAAATATTTATAACATAAAAAATAAAGCAAAACCAAAATTAGAGAAAGAATTTGAACTATATGAACCATATTTCACTACTAGATGTATAGATGGAAAATTATATATATTCTCTAAAGGAACTTTAAGAGAGAAAAATAATAAAATAGAAAGAAAATATAAAGAAGACTATAAAACAAAAGAAATAGAATTAAAAAATATTAAATATTTAAAAGATAACACAGATACAATTCAAACTTTAATTGCTGAAGTAGATTTAAACAAAATAGAAAATATAAAGCTTAATTCATATTTAATGGATATTTCTAATGCATATATATCTAAAAAGAATATCTATTTACTAGATGAATATAACTATGGAGAAAAGGTAAAAATTAGCTCATTATTTACTTTTAAAGGAATTATAGGTTTCTTTTATGATTTAGGTAATAGGCAATATGGTAGCAATACTTATATTTACAAATTTAATATAGATGAAGAAAAAGGAGTAGTTCTAAAAAACACTACTCAAATAAAAGGAAATGTAGTAAATCAATACTCCTTAGATGAAAAAGATGATAATTTAAGAATAGCTTTAGAAACAGAAGATGGTACAAGAATATCTATTTTAGATAAGAAACTACATCTAATTGGAGAAACAGATCCAGTAGCAGAAGATGAAAAGATGTATGCTTCAAGATTTATAGGTGATAAAGCATATTTAGTTACTTATAAAAATATGGATCCATTATTTGTAATAGATTTATCAGATCCTAAAAATCCAGAAGTATTAGGAGAATTAGAAATTCCAGGATATAGCACTTATCTACATCCTTATGATGAGAATCATTTAATAGGTATTGGAATGGATACCAACGAAGAAATAACTAGAGATATTAATGGTAAAGTAACAAGTTCATGGTCTAGAATAACAGGAATGAAAATGTGTTTATTCGATGTATCAGATGTTAATAATCCTGTAGAAGTAGCTAAAACAACTATAGGAGATTCAAGAACAGTATCCGCAATTATCAGTAATCCAAAAGCACTGTTATTTTCAAAAGAAAAGAATCTATTAGCTATTCCAGTAAATAACTATAATGAGGATTTCGCAGTTAAATCAAGTGAAGATATTTCTGTAGAAATAGATAACTTTAGAAATAATAGAAAAACACAAGTCTCTGAAGGATACTTTGTATATAATGTAGATTTAAATGGTTTTGATTTAAAAGGAATTATTACTCATGAAACAAAATCAAATAAATACAACAACTATCGTTCAAAACTATTAAGAGGTGTATATATAGATGATAATCTATATACAGTATCAGAAGATAGTATAAAAGTTAATAAATTATCTGATTTATCAGAAATTAGTAGTATTAATATTAAAAGTAAAGGAGTAGATAAAAATGACAAAGAAGAAAGAGAATAATATGATATCTCACATAATATCTTTAGTGTTAGGTATTATTTCAATATTAACAATATTATTTTGGTATATATCCCTACCTACAGGTATAGCGGCTATCATCTTAGGAGCAAGATCATATATTAAAGAGAAAAAAGCTATGGGACTAGCTGGATTAATATCAGGAATAGTTGGAACTATATTATGCTTGTTAATATATATTTCCCTACTTATAATCATTGTTTTAGCAAACTCCGGTTATTAATAAAAAGTACTTAGAAATAAGTACTTTTCTTTTATATTAAAAACAATTATAATAATATGCACGAGGAGAGATATCATGGGAAGAATGAGATTAAATCATTGGTTTGTTAATAAAAATGATCTTAATATATCACTAATGAGATTTTTTGTAAGAATAAAGAGAATTATTAGTAATAAAGCAGATTACAGTCTATTAGAAGTAATTGATGGAAATAGAGATAGTGATATATTTGGATTCCCATCTATAGAAGATGCAGTAAATTTTACTGAAAATGAAATAGTAGAAAGCCATAATCTAGAAGAAGTACAAGAAAAGTATAATTCTAATTATGTTTCAATAAGTAATAATGATAAAAAAGTAATTACAAAAAAAGAAGAAACTAATGGTGAATATGATGAAATGAATTTATCAGAAGCAGAAGTGTTTTCAGCTATAGAAAAATACTATGCTCAATTTGATGAGAAAGTAAAAGCTAAAAAAAATCTAAGAATAGTTAATGGAGAACTATCATTAGATTTCTTTAAAGTACACGAATTCATTGGTAAAAAAGATATAAAAATAATAGAAACAAGATTATCAGAAGATGATTTAAGATATATATTTGAATATTATTTAAAGGATACTAATTATAACTTAGTAGATTATAAGTATATAGATGGTATAAGAAGAGTAGGATACTTTGTAGATGAAGATACTCCACATTTTGATGGTATAAAGTTATATATTAAGGGAAGAGAAAAAATAAGAAAATAAAAAAGAAAGTATAAACTTTCTTTTTTTACATTGTAAATATTCCGTTCTTATCTACTTTAGCAGCTTTATCATATTTAGCACTACCGAAAGCTAAAATAGGTAATCCAATTACTGGTAAAATTGTATTTAATACAGCAAAACCATTAGTTTTACCAAATTTCTTAGCAAGGTTGTAATTGTAGTTAAATGAAGTAAGAAGTAATCCCATATATACTACAAAATTTGCCTCTCCAGTTTTTGTTCCAAATAATGCAGTTAAACCAGCAAAAATTAAGAACCACCACCATGCTAAACCAGTAATCTTTGTTTCAATCCAAGAACTATATAGTGGAATTAAAGCTTTCCACCATTCTTCTCCAGCCTTTTTGAATATTTTGCAATTAGCAACGATAATTAAAATAAGAACTGCAAGAGCAACAAGACATATAATAACAGCTAAAGCAATTCCAACCCCTGCTAAAATGCTAGTATCAGTAGTAGATGGTCCAGGACTGATTAGATTATAATCACTCATAGTACTCCTCCTTTGACTTTATTATACAACATTCTAGCGAAAAATCAATTAATTATGATATAATAAAGATGTAGAAGGAGACTTTATGAAGTTAAAGAAAAAGAGAGTAATTGTCATCATTTTTGTAACTATATTACTAATATTTGGAGTAACTATTATTATTCATAATAAAAACTATAATAAAATAGAAGCTGGATATATGATAGTATTTCATGGAGAAGAGAAAAATATAGAATATGAAACATATATTTATGAAAAAGATAAGAATTATAAATACATTAATACAAAAACAAAAGACAATAAAATCAAAGTAACAAAAAGAGGAACAGTTAATAGTAAAGAAAAAATATTTGAGGTAGCTAAAAAGAATAAAGCCTACTCCTATATAACAATGACTAATCGAGAAGAAAGATATATGGTAGAAGATTTTAAACCAATATTTTTAAAATAGAAAGGAGAAAATATGGAAAAAAGTAAAGTATATTACTGCAAAGATGTTACACCAGAGAAATTAGTAGAAATGTATAAAAAATTAGGAAAAGAATTAACAGGTAATGTTGCTGTAAAGGTTCATTCTGGAGAAGAAGGTAATCAAAACTATTTGAGACCAGAGTTTATGAAACCAATGGTTGATTATGTTAAAGGAACAATAGTTGAATGTAATACTGCTTATAGTGGAGAAAGAAATGAAACAGAAAAACATTTAAAGACAATTGAAAAGCATGGTTGGAATAAATTATTCACAGTTGATCTAATGGATGAAGAAGGACCAGATGTAGTATTCCCAATTGAAAATGGTTATCATTTAAAAGAAGATTATTTAGGTAAAAACATTGAAAACTATGATTCAATGCTAGTTATATCTCACTTTAAAGGACATCCTATGGGAGGCTTTGGAGGAGCATTAAAGCAACTATCAATAGGTTGTGCATCAAGTGAAGGAAAAGCTTGGATTCACTCTGCAGGAAGAACAAAGGACCAATATAATCTATGGAATGATTTACCACCACAAGATGCTTTCTTAGAAAGTATGGCAGATGCAGCTTCAGCTGTAGTAAAACATTTTAAAGATAATATAGTTTTTATCAATGTAATGGCTAATATGAGTGTAGATTGTGATTGTTGTGCTGAAGCAGAAGATCCATGTATGGAAGATAAAGGAATTCTAATATCACTAGACCCAATTGCTATAGATCAAGCTTGTATTGATATAGTAGTTAATTCAGATGATCCTGGAAAAGAACATTTCATGGAAAGAGTTAATTCAAGAAATGGTATTCATACTATAGAAGCAGCAGAAAAATTAGGCTTTGGATCTCGTGAATATGAATTAATAAATATAGACTAAAGGAACATAGTTCCTTTTTAATTTGATAAAATGAAGAAAATATGTTATAATATACCATCGTTATGGGGATGGTATAGATGGCTATAATTAAATTCAACTGTGAATGGGAAGCAAAGCTATATCTTGAATCACATTCACTAAAATTAGTTGGATCTGGTAGTGAAGGTACTTGCTATAGAGGAAGAGATAAAAAAGTATATAAATGTTTAAATATTGATAGAAGATATCCCTATGAAGTAGATAAAATAATAACTGAATCAGATGTTGAGTTAGACTCCTTTGCTTTTCCAGATGAATTATATACAGTAGAAGATAAATTATTTGGATATCGTACTGAGTATGTTTCAAGAGATTATTTCTCTGTAGATAATACTTATGATTTAGATACAATAATAGACTTAGATTTTGAAAAATTAATTAAGGCATATAAAAGAATGTTAGAAGATATAAAACAATTATCTAAAGAAAATATATTAGTATATGATTTACCATTAAATTTAATGTTTGATGGAGATAAACTAATAGCTATTGATACCTGTGCTTATAAAAGGGTAAAGAAAAGCCCATTAGAAGATAATATAAAAAGTTTAAATAGAGCTATAGAAATAATATTTAATATGTGGTTCTTAAGTTACAAAGATATAGATTATAGAATAAGAGGAACAGATATTAAAGAATATCTAGATAAAATAATTAACTCCTTACCAGAAGATATATTTATGAGAAGAATAATAAGAATGATGGAAAAAGATACTAAAAAACAAAAAGTCAAACAATAAAGTTTGTCTTTTTTTTGTTTTATTATGTTATAATGATATAGATGATAAGATAAAGAGGTGTTTGTATGTATAAAATCCTAAAGAATGAAAAGATAAGTCCTAATTCATATTTAATGGAAGTAGTTGCTCCAGATGCAATAGCTAAAGCTCTTCCAGGACAATTCGCAATAGTAATGGCAAAAGAAGATAGTGAAAGAATACCATTAACTATTTATGATTACGATAAAGAAAAAGGAATATTATCTTTAATATATCAAGTAATAGGTGCATCAACAGAAGAGTTAACAACCCTAAAAGAAAAAGAAGAAATATATGCAGTAGTTGGTCCATTAGGAAGACCAAATGAAATATGTGCAAATCCTGATGAATTCAAAGGTAAAAGAATTGTATATGTTGCAGGAGGAGTAGGTATTGCTCCAGTATATCCACAAGTAAAATATCTAAAAGAACATGGATTTGATGTAGACATTATTTATGGTTCAAGAGAAAAAGATTTACTACTAATTAGAGATAAAGCAGAAAGTGTAGCAAGACATGTTTTTTATGCGACAGATGATGGTTCATTTGGAGAGAAAGGTTTTGTAACAACAATCCTTGAAAGAGAAATTAAAAATTATGATATTTGTGTAGCTATAGGGCCAGTTATAATGATGAAAAATGTTGCAGAATTAACTAAAAAGTATAATATGAAAACTATAGTTAGTATGAATCCAATAATGGTAGATGGTAGTGGTATGTGTGGAGCATGTCGTTGCGAAATAGAAGGAAAACCAAAATTTGCTTGTATTGATGGACCAGAATTTGATGGTCATAAAGTAGATTTTGATCTAGCAATGAAAAGAATGAATATTTATAAAGAAGAAGAAAAAGAAAAATGGGATCATATGAAAAAGATCCTAAAGAGTAATTAGGGAGGTGTTAACATGAATGATAAAAAAGTAATAATGGCATCACAAGAACCTAATGTAAGAAATAAAAACTTTGAAGAAGTAGAATTAGGATATACTGAAGAAGAAGCACATAGAGAAGCATCTCGTTGTTTGCACTGTAAAATACCTAAATGTGTAGAAGGATGTCCTGTTAACATTAAAATTCCTGAATTTATTCAAGCAATTAAAGATAATGATATTAAAAAAGCCTATGATATCATTAGTGAAACATCATCATTACCAGCAATTTGTGGTAGAGTTTGTCCACAAGAAAAACAATGTGAAGCACATTGTGTTAAAGGTTTAAAAGGAAATTCAATATCAATTGGTTCCCTTGAAAGATATGTTGCAGATGAAGCAATTAAAAACAATTATAATACAATGGTAAAAGTTCCTAAGAATCATAAAAAAGTAGCAATCATAGGTAGTGGACCAGCAGGACTTACATGTGCTGGAGATCTTGCCAAAGCAGGATTCGATGTAACAATATATGAAGTTTTACATAGAGCAGGAGGAGTTCTAACATATGGAATACCTGAATTTAGACTTCCTAAAGCAATCGTAGAAAATCAAGTAAAAAGCCTAAAGAAAATGGGAGTTACTATCAGAACCAATGTCCCTATTGGTAATGCAATTACATTAGATGAATTACAAAAAGACTATGATGCAGTATTTATTGGTACAGGAGCAGGATTACCTAAATTTATGGGTATTGAAGGAGAAGATGCCGATGGTGTTTTCTCAGCAAATGAAATACTTACTAGAATTAATCTAATGGGTGGATTTAAAGAAGACTCTAAAACGCCAATTAAAAAAGCTAAAAAAGCTTATGTTATTGGCGGCGGAAATGTTGCAATGGACTCAGTTCGTTCACTAAAAAGATTGGGAGTAGATGCTCATATAATGTATCGTAGAGGAGAAGATGAGCTACCTGCTAGAAAGATGGAAGTAGAACATGCTAAACAAGAAGGAATTAAATTTGATTTATTACAAAATCCAGTAAAAATACTAGTAGATGAAGAAAATAATGTTACAGGTATGGAAGTAGTAGATATGGAATTATCTGAACCTGGAGAAGATGGTAGAAGAAGTGTTACAGAAAAAAAGGGATCTAATCATGTTGTTAAATGTGATATGGTTGTAATGGCTCTAGGAACAGGACCAAATCATGAAGCATTAAAAGGAAGTAAAATAGTATTTACTGATAAAAATCTAATTAAAGTAGATGAAGAAACTAATACTAAAACATCACTTGATCATGTCTATGCTGGAGGAGATGCTGTAACAGGAGCAGCTACAGTAATTCTTGCTATGGAAGCAGGTAAAAAAGCTGCAAAACAAATAATAGAAAATATTTAAAAGATTCTTAATAGAATCTTTTTTTGTATAAAACAACTAAATATGTTAAACTATATATGAAAATAAATTAAGTGGTGATTATATGGAAATTAAAGAACAAAAAGGTAATTTGCAAAAACAATTAGAAATAATAAACAACTTATGGAGGTCACTTTGACATCACAAGTAAAAAAGAAAAAGTAAAAGAATTAGAAAAAGAAACAGAAAAAAGTGACTTTTGGAACAATAGAGAAGAAGCAGAAAACTTAATAAAAACAATCAATGATGAAAAAGATACAATTAATAAAGTAGAAGATTTAAAACAAGAAATAGAAAACAACTTAGAAGTTTTATATCTATTAGAACTAGAAGAAGATGAAAAACTATTTGAAGAAGTCAATAATAATATAGAGAGTATTAGTAATAAAGTAGAAGAATTAAATATTTTACTATTATTAAATGGACCATATGATAAGAATGATTGTATCTTAGAAATACATCCCGGAGCAGGAGGAACAGAATCTTGTGATTGGGCAAGTATGTTATATAGAATGTATCTAAGATGGTGTGAAAAAAAGAATTATAAAGTAACTCTTTTAGATTATCAAGATGGTGAAGAAGCTGGTATTAAAAGTGTATCTATTATGATAAAAGGATTAAATGCCTATGGATACTTAAAGAATGAAAAAGGAGTTCATAGATTAGTTAGATTATCACCATTTGATTCTAATAATAGAAGACATACATCATTTGCTTCAGTTGAAGTAACACCAGATATAGAATTAGATACAGATATTGAAATAGATGAAAAAGATTTAAAAATAGATGTTTATCGTTCAACAGGAGCAGGAGGACAAGGAGTAAATAC
>JAEEGL010810169.1_pt1 | contig 16436 bp, 18 predicted proteins | sample 9134231 | NCBI WGS metagenome assembly JAEEGL01 (sample SAMN16246548, study PRJNA631951) | gut metagenome | biome: gut microbiome; feature: rumen; material: fiber-attached | host: Bos | place: Iran: Karaj | collected 2018-10
AATAATTGTTATTAATAATAAAGTAAAAATCCATAAACAAGGAATAATTGTATCAATAACAACTGTTAAAGATCCACCAGCTCCCATATTATGGGATATAAGATATGCAAATTCATAGAAACTAACTGTTCCCATTACAAATAAATAATAATATATCGAACACATTATTATTATCGATATAAAGCATAAAATATAAGAAAAAACAATCATATTAATATCTCCGACATATATACATTATATATGAAAAATAAAAAAAGAAAAGAAGAAAATTATTCTTCTTCATCTTTATGTTTACTAGATAAGAAAGTAATCTTTTCAGCAACTACTTCAACGACTTTTCTCTTAACATCATCTTTTTCATAAGATGAAACTTGAAGTCTACCACGAATACCAATGACATCACCTTTCTTGCAATACTCTGATAAGTTATTAGCAAGTTCATCCCAAAGAATACAATCAATAAAATCTGTTTCATATATTCCATCAGGATTTTTATAACTACGATTAACAGCAAGAGATATCTTTAATACTTTCTTGCCATTATCAAGAGTTTTCTTTTCAATATCATTGGCTAATCTTCCAACTAACATTACATTATTCAACACAATTCCCTCCTTTCAAATTCATCATAAATAAGGAGTTAAATTGATGTCAAAATAAGTCAAAACATCATTTTGTTTATAAATATTTAATAAATTATTTTTTTGATATATAAAAAAGAAATATTTGTTTTTTTTATAATACAAATATTTCTTTTTGAGTAAACATTTTTCTTTGCAAATTTTACATTTATTTACATGCAAAAGCGAACATATTAGAGTTAACTATGTTGGTATAACCATGACCTGAACCTTGAGCAGTACCTGGATTTACAACTAACATACTACCACTATAATTATTTATTAATTGACTATTATTAGTAACAATCGTGACATTATTATAACCACTACTCTTCATTTTATTTAACATTGGAATTGTTGTACTTAACATCGAATCTCCTCTTGGTGAGTAAACATATATTTCTTTATTTTTGATATTCTTTTCAGCAACACCATTAATATATGAACATACAACAAACAAGGAATCATAGCCACCTGATGCAAAAGCATCCCCTGCAGCTGGTCCCCCCATCGAATATCCACCAATGGCATTTCTTACACCACTCTTTTGTTTAGTTATAGCTTTTACAAAGTCTGTTCCTAGTTTAGCTTCTTTAGCACTATAACCACTTCTTCCTGATATAAGAATAACAATACCACCTGTTTTAATCATCGATGGATCACGATTAATAGCTGAGAAGAAACTACCCCAATTACGTTCACCAGCACCACCTATAAAAGTAAAGGTATTAGCAAGACTTAAATCAGCACCACTCGCATAATAAATTCTTACCATTGCATTAACACCATTACTAGATAATGAACTTCTATCGATATCATATGTATAACTTCCATATCGATAAGTATTACCAGAGATTGAACCAATTCCTTTACTTGCAAGATTAGAAAAGAAGCTTGTACTAGCTCTTACTGGCGTAACTGTTTTACTATCTGTATAAGCCCATATTCCTTCACCGCCAATAACACCCGTTCTTTGTAAGACTGTAACATTAATATTTTTATTAATCTTACCATCTGGACTAGATACTGTTACTACGGCTTTACCACTTTTAATCGCTTTAATTAAACCCGTATCTGATACCGATACACTACCATTACTACTTTTATAAGTTAACTTTTTATTAGATGTATTACTAGGTATAATGGTTGTTTGAATTTGGGATGTATCACCTGTTTTCATCGTTAAATTAGTAGAAGAATCAATTTTAATATCTTGCATTCTTGTTCCAACTTTAACCTTAATTTTACCAACAAACTTTTCATTTACAGTTAAAGTTACTTGCGCTTCTCCTTCTTTTAAGCCATATAATTCACCATCATTATTAACGGATACAACTTGATTATCACTACTTTCCCATTTAGTGCTATAAATATAGCCATCAACTGGTTCAACTCGATAATCAACTTTTACTTTATCATCTATTTCAAGCTCAATTTTACCTTTTGAAATAATTATTTTTTCAAGAGGATTAACAAATCTTGTTTCAACTTTTTCATCAAGAATAATAACATGTATTATTTTATATACACTATCATTTATGGTAACTCTAACATTACAGTCACCCGCTTCTTTAGCTTGCATGATATTATCATTAAAACTTACTTTACTATTATTATCCGTATTATAGTTAATAGATGTAACATAACTATCAGTTGGATTATAAGTAATCGGAAGAACATATTCAGTTCCTGTACTTATAACAAGTTCACTTGTAGGAAAAGTTATTTCTGATAAAGTTATCCCTTTTTCTCCTTCATAGACTTTAACAATACTTCTTATTGATGCTTCACTATTATTATAATTAACGGTACCAATAATCGTTGTATTTCCAAGTGACAACGCTGATACATTACCATCAACAACAGAAGCAACTTTAGGATTACTACTCGTCCATGTTATAGGAATATCTTTATTTAATTCATAATTAATCTTTGCAACTTCACCTTTTTTAATATCCATAGTAATATTATTAGTCTTAAAAATAAGACTTTCTTCAAAAGGAGTACCCCTACCATTAGAAGGTATTATCATTATTACAAAGACAATAAGAATTAATACAGCTAATATACCAATTATAAAATTTAAACTATTATTTTTCATATTATCACAACCTTATTTTAACATAAAAAAGAATTAAACATAGTTTAATTCCTTTTTTTATAATAATCTTTACATTTATATTAACTTCTTAATTAATTGATTAAGTTCAACCGCGTATTCAACAGGTAATTCTTTTTTAAATTTATCTAAGAAACCTAAAATAATTAAATTAGTAGCTGTTTCGCGATCAATTCCTCTACTTTCTAAATATAATAAATTATCTTCACTAATCTTACTTACAGTAGCTTCATGAATAATATTACTACTATTATTACGATTAATATTAACAGGATAAGTATCACTCTTGCTCTTATCATCAATAATTAATGTATCACATTTAACTAAACTCTCAGAGTTAATAGCACTTTCTTTAATATCAACTTTACCACGATAAGTAGCATTACCACCATTTTTAGCAATGGAATTAGATATAATTTTACTTCTTGTATTTTTACCTAAATGAATCATTCTTGCACCAGTATCTTGTTCTTGATTATTAGTAGCAACCGATATTGTAATACAAGTACCACTTGAATTATCACCAGCTAAAATACAGCATGGATATTTCATTGTAACATTACTTCCAATATTACCATCAATCCATTCCATTTTACCATTTTCACATACGTAAGCTCGTTTCGTAACTAAATTGTTAACATTAGTTGCCCAGTTTTGAATCGTTGAATAACGACATGTACTATTTTTACCAACATATATTTCTACAACTGCTGCATGAAGTGATGAATCACTATACTCAGGCGCTGTACATCCTTCAATATAATGTAAACTACTATCATCATCAACAATAATTAAACTTCTTTCAAATTGACCCATATTTCGACTATTAATTCGGAAATAACTTTGAAGAGGTCTATCAAGAGTTGTATGTGGTGGTATATAAATAAAACTACCTCCAGAAAATACACTACCATTTAAAGCCGCGAATTTATTCTCACTATTACTTACAATTGTTCCAAAATATTTTTTAACAAGCTGAGGATATTTTTTAATAGCTTCATCAATAGATGTAAAGATAACATTCTTTTTTTCAAGTTCTTCTATCATATTATGATAGATAACTTCACTTTCATATTGAACTCCTAAACCATCCATTTTCTTTTCACTATCAATAACACCTAAACCACTAATTTCATCTTTAATAGAACAATTAACGTTACTCCAATTATTAGTTATATTGCTATCAACACTTTTATAATAGATAATCTTATCATAATCAATATTATAAGAAGGACCCCAAGTGGGATCCTTTATTTCATAAAACTTTTTTAAACTTTCTAATCGATAATTTAAGAAATAATCTTCTTCTTTTTTATAATCAGATATTTTTCTTATATTATCACTAGATAATCCAATGATTTCGATAGAAATCACCCCCTAGTTCTTACTTACATTCTTTTTCTTATTAATCATTCTTTTATAAGCTTTTTCACCATAAATTCTTTCCACAAGATATGTGAAAAAGAAGATAACTAAAATAAGTAAAACTAAACTTACAACAATATTAACCCAAATTATATCAAATAAATGTAAATAATTAATATAATTAGTCATAAAATAAATCATAACATCAATAACAACAAACACTAGAGTGAATTTTAAAGCTTCTCTTCGATAAGCTTTTTTACGATCTTTAATATACGCACTTGTACGTAAAGGTCCTTTTTTGGCCTCAGGTACTTTATTAAATTCTCTTTCAGATAAAGCTTGTTCTAAACTCTCTTTTTCTTTTTCAATCTTTTGTTTTTGTTTATCAATTTTTTTCTTTTCTTTTTTAGCAAATAAACGACTAAAGAAACCTGGTTTCTTTTCTTTTTTCTTTTCTTTCTCTAATTCATCAAATAAAGATTTATCCTTAGTTTCATCTTTCTTTTCTTCTTTTTTAGAGATTTCTTCTTTAATCTTTTCTAGTTCTTTTTTATCTATTTTAAGAGTTTCTTGCTTTGATTTATCAATTACTTTTGTTTCTTCTAACTCTTTACTTGCTTTCTTAGAGATTTCATCTTTTAGTTTCTCTAATTCTTTTTTATCTATCTTTAATGTTTCTTGTTGTTTCTTTTTATCTATTTCTTTTTGTTTTTCTTCTTCTAATTCTTTTTGTCTTTTGAGTTCTCTAGCTTTTTCGATTTCTCGTTGTCTTGCAAGTTCTTTTTCTTTTTCTAATTCTTTGGCTTTTTTAATTTCTTCTTGCTCTTGTTCTTGCTCTTCTAACTCTTTAATTTTTGTTTTTAACTTAGAAACATCTTTTTTAGGAAGAACGACTGTTTGTTCTATTTCTTTTTTCTTTACTTCTTCCTTTTTTACTTCCTCTTCTTTCTTTGGAGGAGTTTTTATTTTTCTTTTATATTTAACAGGTTGCTTGCTATTAGATTTAGTAGAAACCTTTTTAACCTCTTGTTTTTTTACTTCAACAGGTTTACTTTCTTCTTTTGGCTTTGATGCTTCTTCTTTTAAAACATCAACTTTTTTTACATTAACATTCTTTTCTTCAATTTCTTTTTTAGGAACATTAACTACGACTTTAGCCTCTTCTTTCTTTGGAGGAACTTTTGATGCTTCTTCTTTTAAAACATCAACTTTCTTTACGTTAACTTTCTTTTCTTCGATTTCCTTTTTAGGAATGTTAACTACAACTTTAGGTTCCTTCTTTGGAACAACCTTTGATGCTTCTTCTTTTAAGGCATCAACTTTCTTTACGTTAACTTTCTTTTCTTCAATTTCTTTTTTAGGAATATTAACTTGTTTTTTACTAACGTTTTTTGAAGGAGAAACACTTTTGGTAGTTTTTCTTTTCTTCGGTGTTTTTAACGCTTCTTTTACATTGATTTTTTTACTTGTTGCTTTTCTTGCCATACTCTCCTCCACACATAATATAATTATAAATTAAATACATTTAATTGACAAGTATTTTAGGGTTTGTTATAATTTATTCGTTGCAAAAAATTACATATATTTTAGGGGATTAGTTAAATGGTATAATAATGGTCTCCAAAACCACTGTTGTGAGTTCGATTCTTACATCCCCTGCCATTTGAAAAAATCGTCGAACCTTTTCGGCGTTGAGATAAAACTTGATTGAAAAATCAAGTTTTTTTGTTGTAGGAAAGGTTGTGATAGATATGTTAAATGTCGTTAAAGAAAAACTTGAATTAAGTCCTGATTTAAGAAAGAAAGAAAATAAATTGGGCAAGTAAATACACTTCCACATCTATTACTCTCGAGAAAGGTGCTTTAATTAAGCTAGAACCAACTAATATTGCGTATTAATCTTAATAATCATATTAAATTAAAAAAATTGGATTTTTTAAAATAATCAAATAATCGCATATGAGTAAATAAAGATGCATGATTTTAATATCATGCATCTTTATTTTCTAAATAGATTTTATAATTACTTGATAAATAAACCTTTGTATTTTTTAAATGATTAGAAAAATAATTATATATTTGATTAATTCTCTTAGAATATAGCTTATTTAAAATTTTATTATTATTGGATGGAATATAATCAATATTTATTAGTATTGATTCATGTTCTTTCATTTTAATAATAAGCGATTCTAAATCAACTGTATTTTCGATTCGAAGAATATTTGAAATATTAATTTTTCTAATTTTATTCATATCAAATATATTATAATCATCATCTAATTCATTAATAAAATTATTGCTATCTAAATAAGATACTGTGTTTGTAGTTTGTAAATTATCCCAAAACACCCCTAATAGTTTATAACTACTTTTCAATTATAAGTCAATTTCTACACCAGTATCTAATTCAACAGCCTGTTTACAATAATCATTTATCACTTTAAAGAAGTCATCTAATTCTGATTCTTTAATTTTATCTTGATTTTTTTCTATCCAATCGACTATTTTTTTGCATTGCTTTGAATCCCAATAATCATATTCGTAAGGGCCAACTAAAACATCACATTCTTCATCAATATTATTTAAGAAAAAATTTCCTAATTTTAAAGACTGCTCTAATGTTCCTTCTCTATATTCTTTAATATGTTTTTTATCAATCTTTGGATAATAACCAGGTTCTATTACTGGCTTTTTTAAGTATAAACCTAAATACATTTTACATTTCACCTCTCTTTTTAATTTTAAAATGTGTTTCACTCCTGCTTCCAGGTTTTCCATCTAATTTGACATGTTGATTTGTTTTTTTATCTTTTATTCTAAGTGATCCTGCTACCATATCTGCTATAATTTGGTATCTTTCACCTTCAAATACATATTTATATCCTTCAACATGACCTTCTGAATTTGGAACTGTTTTGTTTATATAATTACTCGAACTATTAGAATAGTTCCCTTTGCTATCTGCCATTATTATATCACTCCTTTACACAAATTATGAAAATCAATATAATATTTATAATTGATTCCCATGTTATCTAGCATAGCATTTACATTTTTATCTTCTTTACCATAAATTAAAAGTTTAGACGGTAAGAAAGTTAAAATTTTAGATAAATATGAGTAGTCATATTTATTTTCTTTTTTACATCCTAAGAAACTTGAAATACATATTATATTTTTAGGCAAATATTTATATAGTCTAATATTAATCGAACTACCAATACGAGTATTAAGTACTATTTTTATTCCATTTACCGCTAATATTGCACCATATAACTGATTTAATAATATTATTAATTCTTGCCACTCTTTATCCATATCATCTGTAACAGTTATGTCTGCAGTAGCAACTCCAAGATATTGCTTATATATATCAATTTCTTTAAATATATTTTTAATTCTTGGATATATTCTTTGATCTGGTGCAAATGTACATAATAATGTTTTCTTTTTATTCTTTACTCTTTTATCATTTCTATTAGAGTAGGGAACGATTAATTCAGGTGTTTTTGTTAAGAACATGTCTTCTTTAAATATTGGAAAACCATTTTCATCAAACTTGAAATTATGGTTTTTTAAATAAGTTATGTACTCATCTGTTGTTTTAATTAAATCTAATAAATTATGCATATTATTACTCCTTTCATTATATTTTTAGGAGTACCAACTACACAAATTTCAATAAAAAAAACACGTTACCTCCTTCCTTTAGAACTTGACTAACGTGCTTTACTTATGCTATCATAATTGTCATTGACACAGAAAGAAATTTGCTGTATCATTAAAATGTAGAATAAGATAGGTGATTTTGGTAGAATCACTTTTAAGCACTTAAGCACTATTGTCTTGCTTGTTTTTATTCTATTGCTTTATTGAGGTAGTTGGTAGCTACCTAGTTCTTAGAAAAATCATGTGAACACATGGTTTTTTTTGTGCCCAATTAAATTTTTCCTCTTAGATTATAACATACATCTTAGTAAAATGCTAACAATACTACAAACTTTTGTACGAATTCCAACTAAATTAATATTTAAAGATATTAATATTTGTTTTTTAACCTTTTTATGATAAAATTATTTTAGTTAGTAATCTTATTACTGCTTATTATTTATGTGTACGAGTCGTTCTACACAATTTAGACACGTGCCATTTAGAAATTCAAAGTAGCCTAGCTACTTTTTTTTCATGGTATAATATTAATAGAGGTGCTGATTAATGAATAAAGAAGTAATAATTGAAACTGAGAGATTAATTTTAAGACAATATAAACTTGAAGATGCTGATGATATCGTTGAAGGTTTAAATAATATTAATGTAACAAAATGGTTGCAAGGAGCACCTTATCCATATACAAAAGAAGATGCCTTAAATTTTATAAACAAATCATTAGATAATAAGTTATATAATTTTGCAATCGTTTTAAAAAGTGAAAATAAAGTTATTGGAGGGACACAATTAACTAATATAGATTTACATAATGGAATCGCTGGTGGCGGAATTTGGATTAGTGAAAAATATTGGGGACAAGGATATGGATCAGAAGCATTTGGAGCTCGAATTAAATATGCCTTTGAAGTTTTGGGTTTAAGAAGATTAGAAAATGGATATTTTAAAGATAATGAAAAGTCTCATAAAATGCAATTAAGATATGGCTATAAAGATGAAGGTATCAGAAGACAACGATTTGTATCTAGAGGATCTGGTAAAGTTGAAGATGAATATATTACCGGATTATTAAAAGATGAATGGATTAAATAGTTTTAACCCCCTATGATTATCGTGCCATTAAGTAATTCAAAGTAGCCTAGCTACTTTTTTTCATGGTATAATATTTCTAGGTGATAATATGCTAATAGTAGAAGTTGGTTTAAAATTAAATAATAGTTTTGACTATTATGACAATATTTTAAATAATAATGGATTAATAAATGATTATAATGTAACAACTCATGATATTTATTATACTAATAAAGATTTAAATGGTATGAGTGAAAATGAAATGAAGAAAGCATGTATAAGACTACGAAGCTGTAATAATGAAGATTTTAAAGTACAAAATAATCTATTACCTGAAATAGATATAAAAATAGTAAAGCAAAAATCATTAAATGAATTTGAAGAAAGACTACATAAAATTGGATATAATAAAGTATTTGATACGATAAAAAAAGATCATCATTATTTTAAAGAAGGAATGAATAGCAAAATACAATTACAAGAAATTGATAGTATTGGATTACTAGTGTATTTTGATAATAGTAATTATTATGATTTGGATTTAGATACCCAAAGAAATAAATTAATAGATGAATTAAATCTATATGGATTTGATTTTAAATATGATGACTTAGGATTAGATAAATTAAGAACTTTATACTATGGAAAGGAAATGCATAGTAAAAATCAAAATGGATAAAATAAAGTTTTAAACCCCTATGATTACCCTGCCATTAGTACTTACTGCTCTAACTATTTAGTTAGAATTTTTATTTTCAGTATATGTCTCATTCGCGGCAATCTATTGAAAAAAAATATAATATAGTGTATCCTTAAAATAAGGATGGTGATTATAATGAATGGTGCTTGGAATAGTCTTGACGAAAAAAGAAAAGATAGAGATTATGCAGAAAATGAAAAATATTATCAAGAAATACATAAATATCAAGAAAAACAGGAATTACAAAAGCTTATTGATAGATTTGTTGTAGATAAAAGCTCAATAAATATAGAAGAATTTGACGATAATTTTGCTGATCTTTTATTAGCACATGTAGATGATATCGACAACGTTAATGAGAATGGAAGATCTAGATATACTGATGTTGAAACATTAGATATTGATAGTAAAATAAATCATAGAAAACATGCTATGCTTCTAGCGAACAATAATAACAGTTTACAAATAGCATTAATCGATGGATTAAACAATAAGTATTCTCATTTAACAATTGCTCAAAGAAACGATAGAATGGTTGTAGATGTTAATACATACGAAAATGGTGAATTATATAGATATACTTATACTGCAAAAGATGGAAAAATCGGCTTATCTTTTGGTGATAAATTTTCACAAGATAGTTTTAAAAGTATGCTTGGTACATCTCCAAATAGTCCAAGCGTTAAAAAAGCATTTCTATACCTTGAAAATGACCAATCAACCATTGAAACACATGGTGTAAGATTTGATAAATCAGAATTCATTAACTTTGACAATGCTTTAACGTGTGCAGCAATATTATTTAATAACGGAATTAAGAAATATATTACCTCAAAAATTGCTGCTAATGGGGAACAATATTTAGCTTTTGATGATTCAATAATTGAAAATGACTTATTAGATTTATATGAACAGAAAAAACACTCTAGCAGATGATTTATTTATAGTAGCTTACTAACACAAAATAGTTTCACAACCGGTAGCTACAGGTGCCATTTTAAAAACAAAGGATTTAGATTTCTCTAAATCCTTTTATATTATAACTACTTAATTTATTTTTTATATTTCTTCCAGTATTGTGGTGACAATTCTTTTGCTATTTCGTCCAATGTTTCTGCATCAACTTTATTTACTACCCTAATATCCATACATTTTCTACTTTTGTTATAGCTAATTGTTGGATAACCACTTCCCATTTGTCCAGAACTTGTATCTAAAATACAACCTCCTTTTATAAATTTATTCTCTTTTGCATCATAAATAGTTATTTCTTCTTTTTCGGATATTACAACCCCATATTCTGTTTTTGATAGTGGGGTTTGCCAACTTGTACCATATTCTGATTCATCTCCTATTGCAGCGTATATATCACCATTAACATAATATATATACCAATTAATATACCAATCCTCTGGTCCTATATAATAATAAGAAGCGGTTTTACTGCTTTTTTTAATTAAAGATGTATATGTATCATATATGAGTAAAGGAAACTTCCTTTTTGTTTTTTCACTTAAATAATGAGAATCTGTATCTGGTTCTTCTGAAAAATTATAACCATGTTTGCTTTTTGAATCAAATGCAGTTATTTCTTTTATACTAGATAATTCTTTTTTATTAGTAGGCAATTCATATATTAATTTTCTATCTTCTAATTGCTGTTTAAAATCTGAATAAGAATATACGTTTTTATTTGTAACATCAATTATTTCTACATCAGGATTATAATAGTTGTATAATTTATATATAGCAATATCTAATCCAATAATTATAATAATAATTGCTATATAATATTATTTTGAAAGTTCTTGAAAAGTCAAATTGTTTTTTAGTTTAAACAATTCAATTATGTTTACTATTAATGGTAATATATATATTACAAAAATTATAATGAAAATAATAATTTTTAAATTAATATTTATTTCACCTGTTACAAAATCCCTAAATAAGCCTATAGGATCAATGTATATGAAAAAAAATAGATGGTGGATAAATAGTAAAAGAGAAATAACACTAAAAATTATAGAAATTTTATAAGAACCCTTTCCTTTTAAATATTTTAATGAATTTATACTTGAAATAAGAGTTGGTATAGTTAATACGTAAATAAGTATGAAAGCTACTGCAATAAAAGCCATATTTAATAAAATTGATCCAATAAATCCACTTGATAGTATCTCACTAATAATTGCAGAGAGCACATATATTGTAGTAACTACAGTACATATAGAGCTTATTATTATCAAGAAGAAAGAATTGAATTTTAATATTTTTTTTCCCATTTTATCCCACTCCTCTATATTTTGGATCATTATTCTTCTACAAATATAATATCATAAAACAATTGCTTTAGATGTGTGTTCCTCTTTATTTTTACCTTTATGCTACTCTTTATTTGTTAGTGTTTTTATATTATATCTGATAGATTCAATAATTGTTTTTGCATTATATGTAACTTAACAATCTATTGAAAAGTTATTATTAATAAAGTTTGATTTTAAACTATAATAAACTTATAATTTAAATTAGAATAGAAAAGGATAACTATTTATGATAAAAAACGAATATGGATTTGCCATAAAGAAAGTAATAGGTTTAATAATATTAATTGCTGGAATAGTTATGATTTGGATGGTACTATCAGGAAAAGTATCCAATGGAGAAGGGATTAGCTTTCTTGATATAACGGGAGAATCTAAAGCTATAGTATATCCAGAAGGGAAAACAAGAAAGACAGTAGAGGTAGGAGATATTATCACTATAGGTAGTGAAGAGTTCTATTTAGTAAAGCATGATGGAAATAATTTAGTATTGCTATCCCATTATAATTTAAAAGTAGGATACGATAGTAAAATTCTTGTATGGGATGTTCAAAAGGTATATAGAAGTGATGAAGAAGGATATGGAATACAAAGCAGTGAAACAAAAGGATTCATTTTTGGAGAATCAGTATGTAAAGGAGTAGTACAATATACAACACTTGATACATATGATTATTGGAAAGATAAAATAGGAACAAAGTATCCGGGAATAATTTGCGATAAAAATACATGGACAGAAGATGCAACCTGTGCTTATATATACGATAGAAATAGTAATTTATACGAATATGTAGAGGAATATAAAAAATATTTAGAAAAACAAGGTGCAAGAATAAAAAATGCAAGATTATTAAAAATAGAAGAAGCATATGAATTAGGTTGTAACATTAAGGAAGAAAAATGTGTAGATGCTAACCCCTTTTTATTTGAGACAACATATTGGTTAGGATCAGCAGAAGATACTGGAAGCATCTGGCGTATACTTTCAAATGGTAACCTTGGAGGTGGTGATGATATTTTTTCAACAGGTCAAGGAGTACGTCCAGTAATTGTAATCTAGTCCATTGTACACGATTATTGACTATAAAAATAAAGTGTGATAACATATTGGCAAGAAAGGAAGTTATTTATATGAAAAAGACTCTATTAAACAATTTATGGCGTCATATAGGTAACACTTATACACTACTCGAGAATTAATTTCGAATATAGGTATAAGTGGTTTTTGCGTTGCTTATACCTGTATGAAAGATTTAAATAATTATAAATAATAGATACAGGTTAATAATATGACCTGTATTTTTTATATATTTTTCTGGTCTAAGTAACGCACATATTAGAAAGGAGAATATATATGAATAAAGAAATATTAAGAAAATTGGTTAGTTTTAATACCATAAAAGATAAAGAAAATAAACAAATAATGGATTATATAGAAGATTATTTAAAAAAATATAATTTTTCAACTAGAAGAATAGACAAATGTTTAATAGCTTTTAATGATCCTAGTCCTAAAATAGGTTTCATTGGACACACGGATACAGTTGATTATGAATCATGGGATGGTAATCCATTTGAACTTAAAGAAGATGGAGATAAATTAATTGGACTAGGTTCATGTGATATGAAGGGTGGAATAGCAGCTATTTTATCTTCTATATCTAAAATAGATCTAAATAAGAACAAGATAGCTTTATATTTTACAAATGATGAGGAAACAAGTTTTGAAGGAATAAAGTCGATAAATAAAGAAATAGTTACTCCTAATGTAATAATAGGAGAACCTACAAATAATATCCCTATTTATGGAACAAAAGGAGTATTGGAATTAGTGGTTGAATTTTTTGGAAAGAAATGTCACTCATCAACCCCAGAACTTGGAATTAACGCTATTTATGAGTGTGTAGATTTCATTAATAAAATAAAAGAATATTATGAAAAAGATATTAAAAATAATATCAATAATGCGTTCAATATACCATATACTACTATGAATATTGGAATGATAAATGGTGGAGAAACAGTTAACTCCGTACCTGGTAAATGTACTATAACTATAGATTTTAGAATAGCTAATGATAGAGATATTCAAAGCATATTAAATAAGATTAGAAGTGAACTTAAAAATTATAATTCAAATTTAATAGTAAAGAATAGTATGTTTCCAAAAGTTAATAATAGTGATATTAGTTTTTTAGAAGAAATCTCTTCTAAAAAAGAAACTAAATGTTATTTAACAGAAGGATCTTTTATAGATAAGAACTTCATAATATTGGGACCAGGTCCTGATACTTCACACCAAAAAAATGAATATATTACATATAGTTCTTTATGTACTACTGAAAAGTTATATAGAAGAATTATTGAATATTATAATGGAGAGTAAATATGATATATGAAAGGATAAAAGTTTGGGCGTTATGCCCAGGATATGAATTGTTTTTATAAATAAGTTAAATTAATAATAAGGAGTAAAATATGAAAAATATAATATTAACGGCAGATAGACCAACTGGAAGACTCCATATAGGTCATTATGTCGGTTCTTTAAGAGAAAGAGTTAAACTTCAAAATGAGGGTAATTATGATGAATTTTATGTAATGATAGCGGATGTACAAGGATTAACGGATAATCATGAAAATCCAAAAAAAATAAGGGATAATGTAATGGAAGTAATGCTAGATTATTTAGCAGTAGGACTAGATCCTAATAAAATTAATTTTGTTATTCAATCTATGGTTCCAGCTTTACCTGAATTAGCATTTTACTATATGAATCTTGTTACATTACCAAGACTTCTTAGAAATCCAACTGTAAAAAGTGAAATTATTGAGAAAGGATTTGATGATGAATCTAGAGGAATACCTGTAGGATTTGCTAGTTACCCAATTAGTCAAGCAGCTGATATAACAGCATTTAAAGCTAATATCATCCCAGTAGGTGAAGATCAAGAACCTATGCTTGAACAAACAAGAGAAATTGTAAGAAGTTTTAATAGAATTTATAATACAGATATTTTGGTAGAGTGCAAATCTATACTTCCTGAAAAAGAAATATGTTATAGATTACCTGGTTTGGATGGCAATAACAAAATGAGCAAATCACTGGGTAACACTATTTACTTATCAGATGAGCCAAATGTTATTAAAAAGAAAGTAAATTCAATTAAAACTAGCCCTAGAAATATTGAAGATCCAGGTATTTTAGAAAATAATGTTTTGTTTGCGTATTTAGAGGCTTTTTCAACCGATGAGGATTTTATTAAATATTATCCAGAATATAAAAATTTAAATGAATTAAAAGAAGCATATGTTAAAGGTGGAATAGGTGATGGTACTATTAAGAAATTCTTGAATAGTATCTTACAAGATTTAATAAAACCTATTAGGGAAAGAAGACATGAGTATGAAAAACAAATACCGTATGCTATCAAAGCTCTAAAAGAAGGAACTAATAGGGCGATAGAGGCATCTAATAAAACCCTAAAAGAAGTAAAAAAAGCAATTACTATAAATTATTTTGATGATGATACTTTTGAAAAAGAACAAATATATAAATTTAATGGCAAGATATAGTCTTGCCTTATAGGAGATTAGTTAAATGGTATAATAATGGTCTCCAAAACCACTGTTGGGAGTTCGATTCTCCCATCTCCTGCCATATAGTAATTACGTCTCTAACTTTAATAGTTGGAGTTTTTAATTTACTTAACATTGACTTTGTCTCTTTTTTTGTTATAATACCTAGTAATTGTGAGGTGGAAATACAGTGGAAGAACCAATTAGTTTTTTTGATTTAGAGGAAGATGAAATTAAAAATAATATAAATGAGTTCATAGAAAATAATAGTAATGATTATGGGATAGATTTATCAAAAGTGTATTTGGCATTTTTAAATTATATTCCATATTTTAAGAACAATGAAAATGAAAATAAATTTGAAACATTTTTTGGTATTAATTGCCCAGTTAATACATGTAATGATTTTAATAGAATGCCCATAGTATTTATAATAAAAAGTCAAAGTACAAACGACCATATCTTTATAGATATGTTTAATGAATCAATTTTACAATCCACTAATGTCAATGTTGCAGGATGGTTAGGTTTAATGCCACAATATAGAAGAGGAACAACTGTAAGTCAATTTATTTCATTAAAAGATATCCTTGAAATTGATAGACTAGACTATCAAGAATTAGAATTAATACATAGTGTTATTTCTAAATATAGTAAAGATGATATAGTAAAATTTCAAAAAGAAGAATTACGTGATTTATTGTTACCAGCTATTAATGATACAAATATTAAACATCATCAAAAAAAACTATAGTTTTAAATATAAACTAATAGCATTAGATAGCATATAAGTATTTTCACAATGGACTACAATTGGTTACATTTAGAAATTAAAACACTAATATAAATATTGAACTTGTCAATAAAAAGTAGACAGTAAAAAACATTTATTTAAATCCTAGTTGAGTTCTATACTCAATTGGGGTTTTATAATTTAATGCATAACTTGGTCTTAAATAATTATGATCATAAATTATTTCATCTATATA
>JAEEGL011018830.1_pt1 | contig 16436 bp, 8 predicted proteins | sample 9134231 | NCBI WGS metagenome assembly JAEEGL01 (sample SAMN16246548, study PRJNA631951) | gut metagenome | biome: gut microbiome; feature: rumen; material: fiber-attached | host: Bos | place: Iran: Karaj | collected 2018-10
AGGAACTGGCAAAGTACATGGCCAGCGCCGACGCGCTGAACCAGTAAGTTCTACACCCGGGTAGCGGACGCCGTCCAGGCCTGTCAGGAGCGATTGTTTAACCCTTCGGGGAATGCTCCTGCCAGTCCTGGGCGGCGCCCGTTTTCAATCGCTTCATCCCTGCAAATGCGCCCCACATCCCGCCACCGGCCCCTTAGCGCACGGAACGGATGAGAAATGCGAAGGTGGCGTCGGAGTGAACGCGGTCTTCAGGAAGCGGGCCGGGGCCACAGCTGTTGCCGCCGAGGCCGGTGACGGCAGCATCGAGGCAGAGCCAGGTGTCGCCCGGAGCCGGCAATTCGTGTGCATGCATGGCTGGGACGAGATCCGTCGCCGCATAGGGCAGGGCACTTACGGACAGGACCGGATAGCCGGACTCGGACTTCCGCAGACTGTTCTCTACCGCATCGAAACGCACACCCCGGCCATTGGACCGCGTCAGCGACGCCCAGCGGACCTGCTCGTGGTTACCGGACTCCTGCGGCTTGGTGTAATTGCCAAGCTGCTCCGAGACCGGCGCGGAATACTTCCCGACGAAAGCGCAGGTATAGCGGTCCGAATAATTCTCGACCGGGCCCGCCTCGTTGCCCATGCTCCAGATCAGCACGCTCGGATGATTGTAGTCGGACACGACCATCTCCGTCATGCGTGCCACGTGAGCGTCCTTCCACGCAGGATCATGCGAAAGGGAGGCTTCTCCATAATGATAATGGTGACTCTCGATATTCGCCTCATCCATCAGGTAAATGCCAAATTTGTCGCAGAGCCAATACCAATACGGGGCATCCGGATAATGCGAGTTGCGGACGTGGTTGATGTTCGCACGCTTCATCAAGCGGACATCCTCCTCCATAACCTCACGCGTGATCGCGTGGCCCATCGAAGGCTCCGTCTCGTGACGGTTGACGCCACGCAGCTTGACCGGCTTGCCATTCAGATAGAAATAGCGGCCCGCCAAGCCGAACTCATCCTCAGAGGCCGGCGTATCGCGGATGGCCACCTCGCGGAAACCCACGATGGTGGAGAACACGTCCAGCGTCGCACCGGCCGCGTCCTTCAATTCCCCGACCAGGGTGTAGCGATGCGGAGCCTCGGCCGACCAAGGCTTGGCCTCGGGATAGCTCAGGACAGTGGAAGGGCTAAGCCCTTCGAAGCGCGCAACCAGCTCATTCTCATCCTTATACAACGGATGCTCATAGAGCCGGTAGCTCAGCGTCTGCCCGGGCGCCGCACCCGTGACCTCCGCCTCCACGGCAAGCGTCTGCAGGGAAGGCGTCACGCGAATGTCGCGCACCGAGACCACGGGCTTCGCCTCCAGAGCGACCGTCCGGAAAATACCCGGCAGTCGGAACATGTCCTGCACCTCCAGGTTGCCCGCGTCGGAGAAACGGTACACCTCCACCGCCAGCACGTTCTCCCCCGGCCTCACCAGCGCAGTGATGTCGAACTGTGCGAGATTGCGCGAGTTCTTCGAGAAACCCACATAGCTCCCGTTGACCCAGAGGTAGAAGAAGGAATCGACGCCCTCGAAATCGACCAGGACCCGTTTCCCGGCCCAGTCCGCCGGGACCTCGAAACGGCGACGGTAAGAGCCGACCTCGTTGCGCGTCCGGTACACCGTCCAGTCCTCCGGCGGGGTGCGCATCACACCCAGCCGCCAGTCCCCCGGCTCCCGCTTGAAGAGCCAGGGCACATTGACATTGACGTAAATCGGGGTCCCATACTTCTGGCTGCCATCTTTCCCGATACCAACGACATTCCAATTCGACGGGACCGGGATCTCTTCCCAGGCAGCGTCATCAAAGTCCGTCTTGAAGAAATCGACCGGCCGCGCTGTCGGATCCTGCGCCCAATGGAACTTCCAGTCCCCGTCCAAGCTCAGCCAGTAAGCGCTGCTATCCGGCAGGACGGCCCGGGCTGATTCGACATCCGGGAAGGAGCGTCAACAGGAAAAGCAACAGAGTATTCATACGATAATCAACTTGGACCTTGCATTTTACAAAATAAAACCCGAACGGGCAACTGGACTCCCGGAAAGACAAGCGTTGAGACATTTTTGACAATAAATGAGAATATTTCTATAACCACCCCTTTTTTCATCTTGATTATTGTTCTTAAATTTACAAAAAAACTGATTGGTAATAACACACAAAAAGAAACTTATTTATCAATAACCTTTTAACTTACTTATAATGCCAACTTTTAACAGAAAACTCAGCGAGAAACGCTCTCACTGGGGACGCGGCAAGTCCCTTTTGACCATGGTTTTCCTGTTATGCCTGACATTCAGTACGGCCCTGGCCCAGTCGGGCAAGTCGTCCAGTGTCACAGTTTCGGGAAAGATCGTGGATACTTCGGGAGAGCCGGTCGTCGCAGCAGGTGTGTTCGTAAAGAACCAGTCGGGCGGCGCAGGCACGGGTGTCCTCACGGACAACGATGGTAAATATACCATTACCGTTCCCAACGGTTCGACCGTCGTCGTCTCCTGCCTCGGTTACTACGATGCCAGCTTTGTCGCGAAGCCCGGAGTCAACGGGAACATCGTCCTCGAGGAAGACACCAACACCCTCGATGACGTCGTGGTCGTCGCTTACGGCGTCCAGAGGAAAGAGTCCGTCGTCGGCTCCATCTCCCAGGTCAAGGGTGATGCGCTCGTCCAGACCGGTAACACCAACATCACCAACGCCATCGCGGGTAAGTTCTCGGGCGTGACCTCGTTCCAGACTTCCGGCCAGCCGGGCGCGGACGACGCGACCATCTATATCCGCGGCCTTTCGTCCTGGAACGGCTCCAAGCCCCTCATCATCGTGGATGGTGTCGAGCGTGAGTGGAGTTCCCTCGACCCGAACGAAGTGGAGAGCATCTCCGTCCTCAAGGACGCCTCTGCCACCGCGGTATACGGTGCCCAGGGCGCAAACGGCGTCATCCTCGTCACGACCAAGACGGGTGAGGTCAGCAAGCCCAAGATGAGCCTCTCCGCCACCTTTGGCATGGATATCCCCACCAATATCCCCAAGCACGTATCTTCCTACAATACGGCATCGGCCTATAACACCTATGCCTACAATGTCGAGAAGTGGACGGACATCATCCCCGACAATGTGCTCGAAGAGTATCGCAACCCCTCCTCCAGGATCAATTCCATCCGCTATCCCGACGTGAACTGGTTCGATACCATGCTGCGGGACTTCTCCTACAATGCAAACGCCAACTTCAGCATCAGCGGCGGCAACAAGAAGATCAAGTACTTCATCGCGCTGGGCTACAAGCACGACGATTCCATCTTCAAGAACGTCAGCCTGTATGAGGACAACAACTTCCGCTATGACAGGATCAACTTCCGGACCAACCTCGACATCGCACTCACCGGCACGACCGACCTCTCGCTCAAGCTCGGTGGCTACAAGGGCATCCGGAAGCAGCCTTCGGGAGACATCGACGAGATGTTCCGCTACCTGTTCAAGGGTTCTCCGATGACCTATGTCCCCTACTACCCCGACTGGCTCCTCGACGAGATCCCGGACACCCAGAACCCGATCCGCGGCGACCGTCTCGCGGCCTCCCAGGGCCAGCCCTACCAGGTGTCCCTCTATGCGCCCAATGCCTATGCGCGCAACGCCGAGGGTGACTACAACCAGTACACCAAGTCCAGCGTGAACCTCGACCTTGCCCTCAAACAGAAACTGGATTTCATCACCAAGGGCCTGAGCGCCCAGGCTAAGGTCTCCTATTCCACGGACATGCAGCGGACCTCCGAGACCGGCAGCGGCCCCGGCGTCTCCTACTACATCGACTGGGGTCAGTACGACCGCGGCAACAATCCCTGGTACCAGGCAGACGGCACCACCACGGTATTCGAGCAGACGCCCTATAGCCAGAGCATCGGCGGCATCACGAGTTACGATTATACCTTCTATTGGCAGGGATCCCTCAATTATGCCCGCACCTTCGGCAACCACGAGGTTACGGCTCTCGCCCTGTTCTCCCAGAAGGACTACCGGACGAAGACCGACTTCGAATACCGCAACGAGAGCCTCGCCGGACGCGTCACCTATGCCTACAAGCATATGTACCTGTTCGAAGGCAACATCGGCTACACGGGTTCCGAGCAGTTCTCCCCGGCCAACCGCTTCGGTATCTTCCCTTCCCTGGCATTCGGCTGGGTCCCGAGCGAATATGAGTTCTGGAAGTCCGCCATGCCCTGGTGGAGCAAGTTCAAGATCCGTTACTCCGACGGCTACGTAGGTAGCGACGCCGCCCCGGACCGCTGGCTCTACTTCAGCGCCTATTCCACGCAGAACGGCACCATCCGCGAGGGTCAGGCTGCCAACAGCACCGCCCGGTGGGAGCTCGCGCACAAGCGTGACCTCGGCATCGAATTCGGCTTCTTCAAGAACGCCCTCACCTTCAACGTCGACCTCTTCGACGAATACCGCACCGGCATCCTGATGGAGCCCCTCGTCACCGTGTTCTACGCCTCCGAGATGAAGGCCATCAACGCCGGCGAGCTCAAGAAGCATGGTATCGAGATCGAGGCCAACTACAAGCGCCGCTTCTCCAACGGACTCGATTTCAACTGCGGTGCGATGCTGGGTTTCAACGAGAACCGCATCGTCAAGTACATCGAGGCGGCCCACAAGCCTGACTACCAGAAGAAGACGGGCTCCGCCAACGGTTCCTGCAACGACGGCACGCAACTGATTGACGACGGGTACTTCCAGTCCGTCGACGACATCCACAATGCCGTCGACCACGCCACGGCATCCTGGCGCGACGGCGTCGTCGTTCCCGGCGTGTTCAAGCGCCTGGACTACAATGCCGACGGCCTCATCAACAGCGACGACATGCACCGCATCCCCGGCAACTCGATCGCCCCGATGGTGTACTCGCTGAATTTCGGGTTCCGCTACAGGCGTCTCCAGGCTACCGCGACCTTCTATGGCACGGCGGGCAAGTACATCAATTACAATGTCGTGTATGAGACTCCTTTCAACTATGACGACAAGCAGATTCCGTACACGGCCCTGAATTCCTGGACGCCTACCAACAAGAACGCCACGCATGCCGTCATCACCGCCCTCAACCAGTACAACTTCGCCGGCGGCGGTGCCAAGGATGCGTCAAGGGGCCTCGTCCCCGGCCAGACCTGGAGGAAGTCCGATTACCTTACGCTCAAGGACCTCTATGTTTCATATAACGTCCCTGTCAAGACCGGAGCCATCATCAACCATCTTCAGCTGTATATGACGTGCTCCAATCTCTTCACGATCCATCCCCTCCCCGATGGAGACCCCCAGGTCCAGACCCTCAGCATCGGATTCTATCCCATGCAGACGAGCGTCAGACTTGGCGTAAAGATGAATATCTAATACATGTGAGACCATGAAGAAATTTATCTATTTCATATCTTCCGTTGTCGCAGCGCTTTCACTGGCTTCCTGCACATACCTCGACGTTAACCCGGACCTGGGCATGACCGAGGAGATCGTTTTCTCTAGATGGGACAACTACTATAAGTTTTTCAGTGAGATCTATAGCGGAAACAAGAAGGCAGAGCTGGCGGGCGTCGGTTCCGGTGACGCGACCTACGCGCAGTGCAACATCACGACCATGTTCCCGCAGCAGCGGTCCAGGACCGGCACCAAGTTCACCTATGAAACAGCAACCGATGCCGCCCACATGCCCCGTGGCGGCGCCGGCAACGGCCTGAAGCGCAACACCAACACGAACAACTCGTTCAACACCTGGGTCTGCGGGCGCTTCCCCATCCTGTACAATGGATATTATCTCACCCGCGTCGCAAACATCTGCCTCGAGAACATCGACATGCTGACAGACCGGGCGGAACACGAGGCGGAAGTCGCCGACATGATCGCCCAGTGCTACTTTGTGCGGGCTTACTGCCATTTCGAGATCATGAGACATTTCGGCGGCATGCCTTACGTCGATCACGCCCTCACGTCGGATGAGGACTGGGATCTTCCCAGAATCCCCACGTCCGAGATGGCCGCGCTTATCGCCGCCGACTTCTACAAGTCCTACGAGCTCTTCAAAGAGGCCGGCCTGATGCGTCGCGACAGCAAGGACAGCCCCCTCAAGACGGATGAGAACATCAAGCCTGCCGGATGCGCCGCCATCGGGATGTACGCCCGGACGCTCCTGTATGCCGCTTCTCCGCTCTACAATGACAAGAACGACCAGAGCCTCTGGGCCAAGGCCGCGGACGCTGCCGCCCTGGCCATTAAGGAAGCCAGCGCTGCCGGATTCGACCTCCTGCCCTTCAACCAGTGGAAACTCAACTGGCTCGGCGACAAGTACGTAAACGAGCAAATCTGGGCCTGGGGCCTTTCTTGGAACAACAACACCGGCGCCTACACCGAGAGTATCCTCGGCTTCCCCCAGGCCAGCTGGAAAGCGAATGCCGCGGGCGTCAATCCCACCCAGAATTTCGTGGACCGCTACGAGAACAAGTGGGGTGACCCGCTCAACACCGAGGCGGACCGCGCCGCCGCGCAAGCCCTCGGACACTACAATCCCCAGAATCCTTATGTGGACATGGATCCCCGTTTCTACCAGACCATCGTCTTCGACGGGGCAAAGGACATGAACGGTGCCGGCACCAAGATCATCAACATCTACTATGACACGGCCAAGAAGTCCTGGCCCACGTCCACCATCACCGGCAACAACGGCAAGAACCTGACCTTCGGCCAGGAGTGGGGTTCCAACGACAACAAGGGTATCACCAACACCGGTTACTACTCTTATAAGTTCTGGAACGGAGACTGCACCAAGCGCACCCTCACCATGGCGGACCCCCTTCTACGTTTCGCCGACCTCTATCTGATGTACGCCGAGGCCGTCAACGAGGCTTATGGCCCGAACGGCTCTGCCGGCGGATCGAGCCTCACCGCCGTGGCCGCCCTGAACAAGGTCCGCAGCCGCGCCGGCATGCCCGACGTGCGGGCGGAGTTCACCTCAGACAAGAACATCTTCCGCGACAAAGTCCAGAATGAGCGGAACATCGAGCTTGCCTTCGAGGGCGGTCACTACTACTTTGACACCCGCCGGTGGATGACTGCGCCCAGGCTGATGACCCAGACCCTGATAGGCATGCGTGTCGAGACCTGCACAAAGGACGCCGAGCATCCCAACGGCAAGCGGTACATCAGAATGGCCATTCCTGACAACAGCCAGGCGACCTGGGATGACAGAATGTACTTTATGAGACTTCCCGATACAATGATTGAGCAGTTGGAAAATCTTGATAATCTTAAGTGGTAAATATGAACAGACTCATTAAGATACTGTTTGCGTTAAGCCTGATTTTCATTACGGCGTTTACGCTTGATGCCAAGACCGTCAGGTTGCGGTTTCAGATTAGGAATGCCGCAGGTGAGCCTGTCGTAGGTGCATCGGTGGTTTCCGGACAAGGAGTCTCGGCGAAGTCCGATGACAAGGGCTTCTGTGAGATCCAGATGGACGACAAGGACTATCTTGTCATCACGGACAAGAGCCAGAATACAATCACGGTCACGCCGGATGAAATCTCCGGCAGCGACGACATCATCGTCCTGGACACCTTCAACGAGACCGCCTATATGGCGTTCGACTCCTATATCGAGGCCTCGAAGATGACCTCCGTCCCCCAGGCGCGCCGCGGGGAGGAACTGACCCGCTATCCGTCCCTCGACATCCCCAACTCCCTCACGGGTATGTTCACCGGCCTGACCGTGAACGAGGTCTCCGCCAGCGCGGGTTCCAAATACAATGCCGACAAGGTCAACGTCTGGGGACGCGGTCTTCAGAACGTCAGCTGGATGCTCAACGGTCTGGTCACCGGCATGCCGAGCAACCTGTCCTGCATGCAGCTCGACCCGGAGCAGATCGAGAGCGTCACTTATGTGAAGAACCCCCTCGACAAGGCCCGCTTCGGCCCCAACGGCACCAACGGCGTCCTCAATGTCAAGCTCAGGGAAGGCTACTATGGTCCCCTCCGCGTGACGGTCAGCGTCGAGTCCGGCGTCAGCACTCCCGACCGCTTCCCCGGTTTCGTCAACGGATACGACTATGCGACCCTGAACAACATCGCGCGCGTCGCTTCTGGTTTCTCCGCCAATTACAGCGACGAGCAGCTCCAGGGCTTCAAGGCCAACGATCCCAACAGCCTCGAGTATCCTTCCGTGGACTACCGTTCGCTGCTCTTCCGGAATTACAGGCATTACAACCGGGCGAACATCGACTTCAACGGCGGCAACGACATCCTGCGCTACAACGCCTACCTCGGCTATTCCAACGAGGATGAACTCTTCAAGGTGGGCGAAGCATCGGACTTCCATCGCTTCAACGTGGGTTCCACCCTCAACGCCCGCCTCTCCCGGTATATTTCGGTAGATGTCTCGGCGAAGGGCACCATCACTCTCCAGCGGGCTCCCATCGTCGGCAGCGAGACCACTTCGGAGCATCCCATCAACGATATTCTTACCGAACTCCTTGACGTCACGCCCGTCGACTTCCCCATCTATGCGGTACTCGACGAATCTGCCGAGTCGGCCGACATCGATGACGTCAAGAAGTTCTATGCGGTCTCCAACCGCTATGGCAACAACCCCTATGCAGACCTCGCAGAGCGCGGAAAGACGATGCAGAAGGGCTTCGACGTGTTCCTTTCCAACAGCCTCAACTGGGACATGTCCCACTGGCTCAAGGGCCTCAAGTCCCAGACCTGGTTCGGCATGGACCTGTACTATCGCACCAACATCGGCATGAACCCCAACTACGTGGCGTACATCTGGGAAGGTGCGGGCAATCCCATCAAGACCATCAGCCCCAGCCACAAGGGCGCGAAGGCCACCAGCTACTCGTCCTACAACACCAAGTACTACGATGTCTATTCGGCGAGCCAGAAGTTCTCCTTCACGCGGGATTTCGGCGTACACCATGTCGACCTCTCCCTCTCCGGACAGATCCAGCACATCGGCCGTGTCTCCAAGAGCACGTATGAGCGCCAGATGAACCTGATCGGCTCGGCGTCCTACAGCTACAAGGACAAGTACATCGTGGACTTCGTCGGCAACTACGACGGCTCGATGATGTTCGTGAAGGGCAATCGTTTCAGATTCCTGCCTTCCTTCGGGGCGGCCTGGGTCGCCAGCAAGGAGGACTTCATGCAGGGCGGTCCGTTCAGCTACCTCAAGTTCTTCGCCCAGTACGGCACCCTCGCCTACGAGGACTACGCCAACCCTTACCGGGCGCTCGAGGAGCTGACCCGCAGCACCTTCGGCGGTTTCGGCCCGTCCGAGAACGCCAACAAGTGGTTCGGCTCGACCAATGAAGCCAGCGCCTACCGCACCAACTTCAACCGTTACGGCAACCCCTCTCTCACCTATGAGGTCCGCAAGGAGCTTGCCGCCGGCGTGGAGATGGGCTTCCTGGGCAACCGCCTGACCGCCGAGGCTACCTACTTCCATAATGTCCGTGATGGGATCATCGCCGAAGTCAACGGCCTGCTGCCCGGCGTATTCGGTATCTCCGGTGTCGACTTCTACGACAACTACAACGTCTACACCTACTACGGAGCGGAGTTCGGCCTCAACTGGAAGGACAAGGTCGGTGATTTCACCTATTCGATCGGAGCCAACGGCATCTACAACGACGGCACCATCGACCGCTACAACGAGGTCATCACCTATGAGAACCTGGCCACCACGGGCAGGCACCACGGGGATATCCTGGGCTATGTGTACCAGGGTCGCTATACGGACGAAGCCGACGTAGCCGCTTCCGCCGTCAACACGCTCGGCGCCGTCAAGCCCGGTGACTTCAAGTATGCCGACATCGTCAAGGACGACGTCATCAACAGCAACGACCGCCAGGTGATCGGCAACAACAAGCCCAAACTCTGCTACTCAGTCAACCTGTACCTCAACTACAAGGGCCTCGACCTCGCCGTCGTGGGTACCGGCCAGGCCTTCAAGGATGTGGTCCTCAACAACGAGTACTACTGGAGCGGATTCGGCGACGGAGCCATCTCCAATTATGTTCTGCAGAATTATAACAATCCCGACAAGTATCCTGCACTCGAATATGTGAGGAACACCAACAACTTCCAGACTTCCGCGTTCTGGCTGGCGAAGGGCGGGTTCTTCAAGATCCAGAACGTCGAACTCGGCTACCAGTTCAAGTTCAGGAACACCAGCGCCGTCAAGGGCCTCCGCGTCTATGCGCGCAGTGCGAACCTCCTCACCATCTCCGGCATCAAGGATTGCGATCCTGAGTCGCTCAATTCCGGTGTGACCACTTCTCCCCTGTACAGGACGACGACTCTTGGCTTACAGTTTAAATTCTAACGGATATGAAAAAACTCATCATATTGGCAGCAACGGCCATCGCGCTCGTTTCCTGTAACTTCCTCGAGCCCATTTCCCGGGGTATGATCAGTCAGGAAGAGATCGAAGGATACCCCACCTACGTCCGCGGGTATCTTGAGAAGTGCTACTACTATTTGCCGACCAGCTACAACTCGAACGAGTTTGCCAACCTGGACGCCCTCTGCGACAACGCGGTGATGACCGACGTCAACCACGCGATGAACCGCTTCGCGAACGGTACCCTGCAGGCCACCAACGATCCCTTCGGGACCTACTGGAACCGCTTCTACCAGATCATCAATTCGGCGAATCTCTTCCTCCAGGACAACATCGGCATCAACACGACGTACGAGTATACCGACAACGACCTGCCCCGCCGCAGGAGAATGCAAGGAGAGGCCTTCGCACACCGCGCCTGGGCCGGCTTCTGCCTCCTCCGCATGTTCGGCGGACAGGATGCTTCCGGCGAGTATCTCGGATTCCCCATCAGGACCGAGCCTGCCGACTTCGCCAACATCGACATCGACGATGTCCGGAGAGACAGCTATTCCGACTGCGTGGCGCAGATTATCAGTGACTGCGACAGCGCCCTGAAGTATCTTCCCAAGATGTACCGTGACGCCATCAGCGACAATGTCGCGGTGACCGGCGGCGCTTCTTTCCACCGCCTCGACCAGCTGTCCGTCCTCACGATCAAGGCGCTGACCTATCTCCAGTGGGCCTCCCCCGCGTTCAACCCGCAGGGTGACGCCTCCCGGTGGGAGAAAGCCGCAGAGGCCGCCGCGAAGGCCATCGACATCAAGATGGAGGTCGACGGAGGGAACTACGGCTTCCAGGCCAACCAGAAGTTCGACTGGGGAGATCCCAACTCGGCCGAGATCATTTGGTCTTCCTTCGACACCAAGGGACACCAGTATGAGTCGGCCTACTATCCCGACGGACAGGGCGGCAACTCGATCATCGGCCCCTCGCAGGAGCTGGTCGACGCCTTCCCGATGGCAAACGGGTATCCGATCCGGGACAGCCGCAGCGGTTACGACCCCAGCAAGCCTTACGACGGCCGCGATCCCCGCTTCTACGAGAACATCTACTACCACAATGCCAAGATCGGCACGCTCTACACCATCGATGCGTCCGTGACCGGGACCGAAGCGCCCAGAGCCGTCGGCTCGACCCGGACCGGCTACTTCTTGCGCAAGTTCACCTACAACGGATACAATAAGGATGCGACCAATCCTGTCACCAAGGCCGTCAGCGTGGCATTCCTCAGATGGACCCACCTCCTTCTCGCCTACGCCGAGTCCATGAACCAGGCTTACGGTCCCACCGCGAATCCCAGGCAATACGCGATGACGGCCAAGGACGCCATCGCCGCCATCCGCAGCCGGGAGCAGTTCTATTCGGGTCCTACCCCGCTGGCCGCTTCCGATCCTTATCTTGACGAGTGCGCGGGCAGCAAGGCCGCTTTCGATGCCCTGGTACGCAACGAGCGCCGCATCGAGACCTGCTTCGAGGGGCTTCGCATGTTCGATCTCCAGCGCTGGTCCAAGAGCGCTTCCGACCTCAATGTCACCATCCACGCCGCCAAGATCGAAGGTGGAAGCTATGACACGGAGGTCTGTGAGACGCGCACCTATCAGTCTCAGTGGTTCCCTATCCCTTACAACGACTGCAAGAATGCAGGCAACTTGATCCAAAATGCAGGTTGGGAGGCCTGGAAATAATTATGAAAGCACACAAGATACTGACATCCCTCGCATTGGCTGCGGCAGCTTTCTGCTCGGTCTCATGCTACGAATCCTATGTGAAGGACTACGACTTCGACACCATCTACTTCCCTTACCAGTTTGACCTGCGTACGTTCATCGTGGGTGAAGGGATGAAGTTTGACATGGGCGTCGAGCTCGCGGGTACCCTTCTGAACGACAGGGACAGGAAGGTCGACTTCGAGGTCGACCCTTCCCTCCTCACCGAGAACCTGGGTCCCCTCATCGAGTCGGAAGACGGCTTCACGGCCTATGACATCCTCAGCGGAGCCTCCACCAAAGTCTCCCCCAGCCAGAAGTATGTCCTGGACGACTATCAGGCCGCCAATAATACTGCGCTGGAGGCCCTGCCGGCATCCATGTACACCCTTTCCAATGACCACAGCATGGTCATCGCCAAGGGCCGGCATACGGCGACCGTCACGGTGAAGGCCGACTCGCTCGCCATCTGCGCGGACGAGGCGTCCTATGTCCCCCACTATGTGATTCCGCTCCGCATCAAGAGTGTCGACGCCGACAAGCTTCTGCCCGGCAAGTCCTATGTCATCATGGTCGTGCGCGTCCAGAGCATGTTCTTCGGCACCTACTACCAGGATGGCACCAGCAAGGAAGTCGACCCTTCCGGCAAAGTGGTCGCCGAGAAGTCCTACGAGTCCAAGGTCAACGATTCCGACGCCTTCGTCGTCAACCTGACCTCCGTGTCTCCGTATGCTGTCACCACGAACACGAACAGCAACTCCGACCTCGCGGTCAAGATCACGCTCGGCAGCGACAACAAACTGACCGTCAGCTCCGCCGACGGAAAGACCGCCGTCACTTCGGGCGACTGCTTCTTCAACGGGGCCAAGCTTCTCCAGGACAGGAAGCTGCACCTCAACTATTCTTATGTGAACGCCAAGGGCAACACGGTCACCGTATCCGACGTCCTGTCCTTCCGCAACCGAATCGAGGACGGCGTCAATATCTGGCAGGACATGGACCCTTCGCACTACGACAAATAGTTCAATTTCTTTTTATCATCAATAAGGCTGTATTCATGAAGCTTGGATACAGCCTTTTTAAAACTCTTCTTCCAGACATGCACAGCGGCAATAAACTCATTTCCATCCTGATCCTGATACTGCAGACGGCCGCCGCTTCCTTCTCCTGCAGCTCGACGGCAGCAGGCTCCGACGCAGCCCAGGCAGACGAGCTCCTGTCCTTCGCCGTCACGCAGCGGGGCGACCGGATCATGGACTATTCCCACGCCGGATACGAAGGCGGCGGCGTAGCGCTGCCGAAGGTACCGGTCGTGGAGACCGTGAGTCCCCAAAAGGGCGTCACGGATTACACGGACATTATCCAGGCGGCCATCGACCGGGCCGGCGTACTGCCGTTCAAAGACGGCTTCCGGGGGGCCGTGCTCCTCGCTGCTGGCGATTATCCCTGTTCGCGCGAGCTGCGCCTCGATCGGGACGGCGTGGTGCTGCGTGGCTCTGCCTCCGCCGGGAAGCAGCGCAGCCGCATCCTGATGTCCGGGGGCAAGCATACGGCCGTCGTGGCCCGGAAAAAAGACGCGAAGTCCCTCAACATGACCCGCTTCAACGAGCCCGCCACCCGGGTGACGGACAGCTATGTGCCCTTCGGCAGCTCCGGGCTGACGCTTGAAAGCGCTGCCGGATTCCGCAAGGGAGACATAGTGTGGATACAGAAAAAAGTCACCCAGAAGTGGATCGAATACATGCACATGGACGATCTCTGGCGCGACGGCAAGCATGAAGTATGGCTCCCGGAAGGTTCCTGGATCACGGTAGAACGCCAGGTCGAGTCGGTCTCGGGGCATACGCTGCGCTTCACGGTGCCCCTGGCGGACTCCTTCGATGCGCAGTACACCGGGGACAGCACCTTCGTCTCCCCGGCGCCTTCCGGCGGCGACCTGGTGCACCACTGCGGGGTCGAAAGCCTCTGCATCGAGTCCCCCGCGCAGGCGGAATCACACACGACGGCCAAGTACTATGCCCTGTCGATCAACGGGGAGGACTGCTGGGCGCAGGACATCCGTGCCCTGGAGACGATGGAAAGCATACGCGCCACCGGCAAACGCATCACCCTGCGCAAAATCTCCGTCATCCGCGAGGCGGATCACGTGGGTTCCTCCAAGCCCGCCGAGTTCGCCCCCAACGCCGCCCAGATATTGATGGACAGCTGCTATGTCAAGGGCAATAACATCTGGTACATCGGCATCGGCTCGCGGATCTTCGGACCACTGGTGGTGCTGAACAGCAGCTTCGAGGGCAACGGGCGCATCCAGGGCCACATGCGCTGGAGCACCTCGTTCCTGATGGACAACTGCAAGGTACCCGGCGGAGGGATCGATTTCATCAACCGCGGCGAAATGGGTTCCGGCCACGGCTGGGGCACCGCCTGGTCCGTCGCCTGGAACTGTGAGGCCAAGGACTATATCAACCAGCTGCCTCCCGGCACCTTCAACTGGATGGTGGGCTGCATCGGCGAAAGGAAACTCAGCCGCCGTCCCTTCGACAAGGAGGGCCCCATGCTGGAGGAAGGGTATTTCCGCGACCACGGAGCCCATGTGCTCCCCCACAGCCTGTACCTTTACCAACTGGAGCGCCGCTGTGGCAAACAGGCCCTCCGGGCCATCGGTTACTGACGGGGAACGGCTAACGGGTCCCGGCCGTCCCGTCGGCGGACAACTCCATGATGACGGCCGCCCACAGCATACCGACCACGGTCTCCTTGGCATTGGTCATCTTGGGAATCGTGACATAGGACAGGAAATCTTTCTTGACCGGCACGCCGTCGCATCCGCCCACGACGTCCAGCAGCCCGTGGTCGTTGACAACGATGAAGGGGGACAGGCAGCGGTAGCCGTCCTGCGCTACGGGCAGATACTGTTTCCGGGGCAGCAGGCCCAGCTCGACGCCGCGCCGGATCGCATAGACGAACATTGCCGTCCCCGAGGGGTCGATGAAGTTGACGGGGTTGTCCCCTTTGTCCACCACCATGAACCAGCCGCCGGTCCGCGGATCCTGCGTCTGCTTGAGTCCCAGGGCCATTCTCCGGTAGATGTCCGCGATGGCGCCATAATCCTTGTGGCTGCGGGGAAGCACGGCGAGCAACTCCGCCGTGACCAGCACATACCAGCCCATGCCCTCGCTCCACGATTCAGGCGAGAGGCCCGTGTCCGGATCCGCCCAGGCGACTTTGTCGGGCGTGGTCGTCCAGGCATGCAGGAGCAGGCCGTCGGGCCGCTGGAGATGCTTCGCAGCCGCAAGGACGTTGCGGCAGGCGATGTCGTAGCAATACTCGCTCCGGCCGATATGCTGGGCATAGCGGATGAGGAACATCTGCATCATGAACACCCCGTCTATCCACATCGCAGGCGATTTGTTGCCATGCCAGAACTGCCCGTCGCAGCTCGGATACCCCTCGACGGCGGACAGGATCTGCGTCGCAGCCGTCCTGTATTTCTCATCCCCGGTCCTGCGATAGAGCGTGCAGAAGGCGGAGCCGGTCATGAAGTTGTCCAGGTTGGTCAAGGCTCCACCTCGATAGTGGCCGTCCCGGTCCACGAAATGGTCGATGTAGTCTCGGATATAGTCCAGGAAACGGCCGTCACCGGTAGCGTCGTATAGCCTGTCGAAGGCCTCGAAGGCATAGCCGTGGACATAGGTGTAATCCTTGTAATATGCGGTGCGGTAGTCCGGATAGCGCGCCATGATGCTTTCGGCCAGGGGGATGGCCCACTGGGCGGGGGCGTCTCCGGGCGGATACGACAGACGTGCGCTGGTGTCGCCCTGCGAAGTGGTCCTCCGCTCCTTCACCGTAATCTGGTAGGTCAGCTTCTTTTCGACATAGTTTTCGCCGGTGAACTGGGTGTCGATCGTGAAATGGTTCTGTGCGGCCGCCGTCACGCAAAGCAGCAATGCGCAGGCGGAGATGGCGCAAGCGGGTTTCAGGGTGATTGCCATAATTCAGGTAGTTTGATAAGCAAAAATAAGAGATTATTCCTGATTATCTCTGCCAGGCACCCTTTTTCGTTATCTTTACAAGTAACAAACCCCATGATCTGGCTTCTGTAAACAAAACACTATAACCCGATACCTTTTATGAAACGATTGTCTGCTATTCTGATGTCCCTGTGCCTGGGAGCACAGTTGTTCGCGGCAGTGCCGCTGTCGCAGGAAGAAAAGATGGAATGGTGGAACGAGGCCAAGTTCGGCATGTTCGTCCACTGGGGACCCTATTGCCTGTACGGCGG
>JAEEGL012877136.1_pt1 | contig 16436 bp, 15 predicted proteins | sample 9134231 | NCBI WGS metagenome assembly JAEEGL01 (sample SAMN16246548, study PRJNA631951) | gut metagenome | biome: gut microbiome; feature: rumen; material: fiber-attached | host: Bos | place: Iran: Karaj | collected 2018-10
GTCAAAACCGATATAGAAAGTCGCCTTGCCGTTGTTGATAAGGTCGCGTATCTCCTTTTCATCGGTAAGCTGCGCAAGAAGTCCTCTTGCCTGTAATTCTTCATAGATCTGCATTTTTCTTTCCTCCAATAGTAAAATAAAAAAGGGTATTCCCACCCAAAGGACGAGAATACCCGTGTTACCACCTTAATTCACTTTATTGAAAATAAAGCCTCATTCACGTTTTAAGGCACGCCTGCCGCATACTCCGAAAGTGTAGGGAATTGTATTTTACTGCAGAGCTCACACCATGCGCAAATTATATGATGCGCGACCGCCCTGCTCTCTGTGTTGTAACAAATACAAACTTGGTCTTTCTTCAACGTATCTTCAATATTTCAAATACATTTAAAATTTTAGCATATACAATTTTGTTTGTCAAGCGGTTATTTTGTCTTTTACTGCCCAAAAATCACAGTATGATCTCCGACTCGGAAAATGCGGGGACACAGAATTTCATAAAAAGCGGATAAAGCAGCAATATCGGCAGGATATACAGGATATCAGCCGCACACCAAAGTGTTTTCATATTGGCATAAGTGGGCGTATACAGCCATATACCATCATCTACACCGATAAAACTTCCTGCCGATATATACATATTATAGAGATAATCACGGCTGAGATAAATAACATAACGTAAATACTCATTCCAAGCAGCAGCCGCAAAAGAAAGCGAGACCGCCGCAACGGGAGCTTTTGACAGCGGCAGCACAACGCAAAACAGAGTTTTCATAGGCGAACAGCCGTCTATTTCGGCAGCTTCATAAATACTCTTCGGTAAATTTTCAAAATACTCCCTCAATATGTATATATTAAGAACACTGACCGTCATTGGCAGTATTACCGCCCACGGGCTGTCCAATAGCCCTAACTTTTTAATAGTAAGCATTTCGGGCACCATTCCCGCCCCGAATACAGTCGTAAACATCAGCATTTTACCAAGCAAGCCCGAACCCGGCATATCCCTTTGCGCCAATATGTAGGCTGCTGTAACACTGGCAAAAGTACCTATTGCCGTTGTCGCAAACATTATAAGCAGTTGGTTTATTATGCTTTTTCTGTAAAAATCTATGTTCGGCTCTTTAAATAAAAATTTATATGCAGCTATATCGGGCTTTTCGTCAAACATCCGTATTCCGAACACAGAGTGGTTGACTAACGAATCACTGAATACTTTTAAAACAGGCAACAAAACGGCAGCAACAAGAAAAATCATAAAAAGTGTGTTGAAAATAATAAATATTTTTCGTGAAAAAGAAGAATATCTGAATTTTTTACTCATAATGCGCACCACCGTATTGAATTTTATCGTTAAGATAATTATAAATCATATAAAATATTATGTCAACTTTCATTTTCATCAACACATCTCCAGCTTGCTTTTTTTGCCTCTATCAATGTAAAGTCGTTGTAATTGAGATGTTCTTCATTATACGGATCAAACTCCTCCCACGCTGTCCAGTAGATATATTCATCATTTTTGACTATTTTCGCAAACAAAATATCCGAAAGATCTTCATACGGGAAATAGATGAACCGCTTTATACCCTCAAACTTTATCTCAACAGCACAGGGATCATACTCCATTCTTTCAAAACGCACCGTCAAATCGTGTCTATTATACTGCTCTTCTATGTAAGGGTCATCTTTATGTACAAAATTACCGCTGTCATACCAAAATTTTACAATTAAAGAATCCTCAAAATTTTCATATATATTCAGGAAATTTTCAATTTGCTCTTTTGTATCTAATTCGCTCCACTTCATAATATCAGCTCCTTTTTTATATTTGAACATTATAGTATAACTTATTTTTCGCTGTATGTCAAGAAAAAAAAATATATTCCGTAATTTTTGAATAAAAAAGAGATGCCCGAACGTGAGCATCTCTTTATCATTATCCAAGTACTTCTTTTAACTTTTCGTCAAGCACCTTATTTACGGTCTGCGGGTTAGCCTTGCCTTTAAGCGCTTTCATAGTCTGGCCTACAAGGAAGCCCTTAGCCTTTGCCTTGCCTGCTTTAAGGTCCTCGATAGACTTGGGGTTGTCTGCAATGACCTTAGACACGACCTCTTCAACCAGTGAAGAATCGTCTACCATAGCAAGGTTGTTTTCTTCGATATACTTCTCGGGGTCAACATTCTTTTTGAATACTGCCTCGAAAACTTCCTTGGCAACACTTCTGTTTATCTTGCCGTCAGAAACGAATTTTATAATATCGGCTATCTTCTTTGGCTCTATTTCAAGCTCTTCCGCAAGTGTGCCTGTTTCACTCATAAGACGCATAAGCTCGCCCATAACATAGTTTGCGGCTTCCTTGGGCTTGCCGCTTAAAGCAGCTGTGTCCTCGAAGATATAAGCAACCTGTCTTTCGGCTGTGATGACCGAAGCATCATACTCGGAAAGGCCGAATTCTTTCATATATCTTGCACGCTTAGCCTCGGGAAGTTCGGGCATATTATCCTGCGTATCTTTTATCCAATCATCGCCTATCTCTATGGGAAGAAGGTCGGGCTCGGGGAAATAGCGGTAATCCTGAGCATTTTCCTTGCTTCTCATGGCAAAAGATGCGTCCTTGTTGTCGTCCCATCTTCTTGTTTCCTGGATAACTCTGCCGCCGCTTTCAAGCAATTCTATCTGACGCTTCGACTCGTAGTTGATGGCGCGGTAGATAGCCTTGAAGCTGTTCATATTCTTCATCTCTGTACGAGTACCGAACTTTGCCGAACCAACGGGCATTACCGAGATATTGACATCGGCACGCATAGAACCCTCCTGCATCTTACAGTCGGAAACACCGAGATACATCATTGTTTCTCTTAACTTTGTAAGGTAAGCGATAACCTCATCCGCACTTCTGAAATCGGGCTCGGAAACTATTTCCAAAAGAGGTACACCACAGCGGTTGTAGTCAACCAGCGTACAGTCATCCCACGGGTCATGTACAAGTTTACCCGCATCTTCCTCCATGTGTATCTCATGGATGCCGATATACTTTTTCTTGCCCTCCACTTCTATCTCAACTTTACCGTTGCGGCAGATAGGCAGGTACAGCTGGCTGACCTGGTATGCCTTGGGAAGGTCGGGATAGAAATAGTTTTTACGGTCGAATTTATTGTAGCGTGTTATCTCGCAGTTTGTTGCAAGACCCGCACGGATAGCAAAGTCCACTACCTTTTTGTTTAAAACGGGAAGTACGCCGGGCATACCCGAGCACACGGGGCAAACGTGTGTATTGGGCTCGCCGCCGAATTCCGTTGTACAGGAGCAGAAAATTTTTGACTTGGTCGAAAGCTCAACATGGACTTCCAGACCGACTACTGTTTGGTAATTCATATCAATTGCCCTCCTTTACTATAGCGGGCTTTTTTGTGTGAAAGTCCGTTGACTGCTGGAACGCATAAGCCGCCTTAACAAGCTTTGCCTCACTGAATGCAGGGCCTATAAGCTGGAAACCTACAGGCATATCGCCCTTGCCGAAACCGCAGGGTACGGAAACACCGGGAAGTCCCGCAAGGTTTACCGATACAGTGTAAATATCGCCTAAGTACATCTTTAACGGGTCGGAAGAATTTTCGCCTATCTTGTATGCAACAGTAGGCGCAACAGGCGAAATTATCATATCATAGTCGTTGAATGCCTGATCAAAGCTCTTTTTGATAAGGCCGCGTACTTTCAGGCTCTTGTTGTAGTAAGCATCATAATAACCGCTGCTCAGAACGAAAGAACCGAGCATTATACGGCGCTTGACTTCCATGCCGAAGCCCTCGCTTCTGGAAGTATAGTAAACATCCATAAGATCCTCGCAGTCCTTTCTTCTGTAGCCGTACTTGATGCCGTCATATCTTGAAAGGTTTGAGCTTGCCTCTGCACACGCAAGAACATAGTATGTGGGGATAGCATAGTCAACTATCGTCATTTCAAATTCTTCTACCTGCGCACCGAGTTTCTTCAATGTTTCAACAGCTTCCAGAACGGGCTTTTTAACATCTTCGTCAAGACCCTTGCCAAAGTAGTTTATGGGCAGACCGATTTTCATTCCCTTTAAATCTTTTGTAAAACTCTGTGAAAAATCGAATGTCTTACCCTTTACGGATGTGGAATCCTTGGGGTCGTGACCCGAAATAACACTTAAAACTTCCGCGCAGTCACGGATATCACGGCCTACGGGTCCTATCTGATCGAGAGATGATGCGAACGCAACCAAACCAAAACGGCTTACAGCACCGTAAGTGGGCTTGATACCGCTTACACCGCAGAAAGAACAGGGCTGGCGGATAGAACCGCCCGTATCGGAACCAAGTGAGTATGCACACTCATCCGCAGCAACGCTCGCCGCAGAACCGCCCGAAGAGCCGCCCGTTACTCTGTCTAAATCAAATGGATTGTGAGCAGCGCCAAAGTAAGATGTTTCCGTAGAACCGCCCATTGCAAACTCGTCCATATTTAATTTACCGAGCACAACAGCACCGTTATTCAACAGTCTTTCGGTAACCGTTGCATTATAAACGGGTTTGAAGTTGTAAAGCATTTTAGAACCGCAGGTCGTAAGAATATCCTTTGTACAGATATTGTCCTTTATAGCCATAGGCACACCTGCAAGCGGAGATGTAAGTTCGCCGCTGTCGATCTTGGCCTGCACAGCTTCTGCCCGAGCAAGCGCTTCATCTTCCAAAACGGTTATATATGCGTTTATTTTTTCATCTGTTTTCTTTATATTTGCAAGAAAGTCCTTTGTAAGCTCAACGGAGCTGACTTCCTTGTTTTTTATCATTTGTCCCAATTCAAGGGCAGTTTTATTTGAAAAACTCATTTTCGCTCCCCCTTTACTCTACTGTTGTAGGCACCTTGAAACAGCCGTCTTTCTGCTGCGGTGCGTTTTTAAGAATAAGTTCACGTTCTTCCGAAGGCTTGACTTCGTCATCACGGAAATTATTTGTGTACGGGAACGGATGGCTCATAGGCTCAACATTGTCTGTGTCAAGCTGATTAAGTGTATCTATATAGTCAAGTATCTTTGTAAGATCTTCTTTCGCTTTCTTTTCCTCGTCCTCGGTAAGTGTAAGACGAGAAAGTTCTTCAAGGTATTTAATAAGCTCGTCATCAATGCCGTTTGCGCCCGGAGCAGCCTTTTCGCCGTCCTCCGATGCAAGAGCCTTACCCTCTTCATAGCCTAAATAATCAAATATCATATTGATGCGTGACTTGACTGCATCAATTTTTTCTTCCGTCACTTGGATGCCCGTAGCTTCCTCAATGGCGGTAATGATCTTTTCTTCTGCTGTCAATTACAAAACCCCCTTTTACGGATTTAATCTTGTTGTATCTCTCGGGAACATAGATGTTGCCCTGATATTCTTCTCGTCAATAAGCTTCATTACAAAACGCTCAAGACCCATGCCCAGACCGCCGTGCGGAGGACAACCGTACTTGTGCAGCATTAAGTAGCTTTCAAAGTCCTCGGGATAAAGACCCTTGAATATCATCTTTTTGACCTGTGTGTCATAGTCATGTATACGCTGACCGCCCGTTGTTACCTCAAGCCCTCTGAACAAAAGGTCAAAACTCAAAGTGTATTTTTCGTTTTCGGGGTCGTCCATAGCGTAGAAAGGACGCTTTTTGATAGGATAATGTGTTACAAAAACAAAATCGCTGTCATAATCCTCTTTGAAAAGTTCGCCGATAAGACGTTCTTCCTCGGGTTCAAGATCAAAGGGATCCTTTATTTTTCTGTTATACTTCTCGGCTACCATTTCCTTTGCATCCTTGAAAGTTACACAGGGGATATCCTTTATAACGGGAAGTTCAACACCCAATTTTTTAAGCACATCGGGATATTTTTCCTTTAAAAATTCCATGGCATACTTTATCATACCCGTTTCCATATTTATTACATCATAGAAGCTGTTGATAAAGCCCATTTCAAAGTCAACACCGATATATTCGTTAAGATGTCGTGTTGTATCGTGCTTTTCGGCACGGAATACAGGTGCTATCTCAAACACGCGTTCATAAACGGGAATAAGCATCTGCTTATAGAACTGGGGGCTTTGTGCAAGATATGCTTTTTTGCCGAAATAGTCCAGTTTGAAGATGTTTGCACCACCCTCTGCGCCCGAAGCAACGATCTTTGGTGTCATTATCTCGGTAAAACCATTCTTGCCCAGATATTCTCTGAAAGCCTCAACGAGAGCCGACTGGAGCTTGAATACATTTCTTCTCTGCTCGTTTCTTAAAGTAACGGGACGCAGACCAAGCTCGTTTTCAAGAGCGATATTAAGTCTGTACTTGTTTACGCTAAGCGGAAGTTCTTCCTTTGGCCTGCCTAAAAGCTCGACCTTTTCAACAGCTATTTCAACGCCGTTTACCGCACGTTCTTCCTTGCGTATCTGACCCGTAACACGGATAGAAGCCTCGTCACGCAAAAACTCCTTTTCTTCCTCGCTGCCTGTTTTTTCATAAAAGCACTGCACAAGGCCGCCTATTTTTCTTAAAATAATAAAGGCAAAATCGCCCATATCACGCACATTGTACACAACACCGTGGGTAGTGACCGTGCCCTCTGCCGCAATAAGCTCGTCAATGCTTAAATCGGTGATCGTTCTCTCGCCGCTTGCTTTGATCATTTTTATCAACCTTAACCTTTCGTAAAAATAAAATAAAAAAGTCCTTAAATACACAAGTATCTAAGGACGAATTAACGTGGTGCCACCTTTTTTCGGTACATAAGTACCCTCTTGCCCTTAACGCGGGAAACGTACAGCATTACTCATCTCTTTTCACGCTGTCGGCTCGAAAGTGTTATTCACACAAAAGTGTCAAGAATAAGGCTCTCAGTCCATGGCCTTATATCCCTGTCAGGTTTCTTTTATGTTACTTCTCTTTGTCATTGCTTTTAAAATCTGTTAAAAATTATATCATATATCAGCGTATATTGCAAGCATTATTTTTAACCTGCTATCGCCATTATAAGATCCTCTGGCGTATTGTCCTTGTCATAATTCTGGATATAATATACCGTTTCTACCTCGTCCCACGGGGTATAGGCATAAATATATCTGTCAAAAATATGCAGATTATAGCTTTTGGAACTTGTCTGTACCGTCACCCATACACGTTTGCCGTTATAGCTTTCGCGCTCATGTATTGCATCTATCTTTTTATCCTGCTCTATTTTTGCAAGATCAAGTCCGTCAAGGATATTAAGTATACCCTGTACTTTAACGGGATCGACAAAAATACGGTTATCAACACTCCCGCCCCAGTATTCACTTATTTTTTCGCCCTGTGCCTCATTCGGCGCATAGTAATTCACATCGCCCTTGACCTCGGGATAATACCTTATACCGCCGATTATAAGCGTATCGTGCAAGGTTATGAGTTCGGTATCGTTTATGCCGAATTTATAATTGAGTGTCGGCAGTTTTTTCATTTTATATGTTGTATAAAACCCATATATACCCCTGCCGGCAAAAGCCGCAAGCAGCAGTATAAGCAATGCAAGACCGATATATGATATTCTTCTTAAAATCGTTTCTTTATTCATATCTGCCACTCCGTTTCGATCATTCAAGCCAGCCGTTTTGGGATGCTTTTTCTATTATATTTAATGCAAATTCCCTTAACTTGGGATGTGAAAGTTTCGTCAGCCTGAAAGCATGGTCGATAACTTCCTGTTTTTTGATATGATTTTCGCGCCATATACTGCCCTCGTTTGTGTAATTTAGCAATATAGGCTGAAGCCTGTCAAGTGCGTTTGCAAATAATGATTCGTTTGTATCGCATTTTTCAAACTCATACCAAAATTTTTTCATTTCATCGCCCTGTGTATCGGGCAGTATGGCATATAATTTGTCCGCCGCCGCATTCTCGCGCGCAGCCTTTGTTTTGTTGCCCTCCTCGTCATAAAGATAGGTGTCGCCTGCATAGACTTCAACCAGATCGTGCACCAAAAGCATCTTTATAACGTGTGATACGTCGGTGTTTTCCGGAGCATATTCGGCAAGGGTAAGCGCAAACATACATAAATGCCAGCTGTGTTCCGCCGAATTTTCACGTCTGCTGCCGTCCGTTACCGACGAGCGGCGCAGCACATTTTTTAATTTATCAACTTCCAACAAAAAATCTATTTGTTTTTCAAGTCTGTCCATTAAGATCTTCCCTTTTCTCAGCCTTTTACAACTTCCTCCGCAATTTTAGCGATATTTTCGGCAGTAAAGCCAAAGTAGTCAAAAAGTTTCGAGAACGGAGCGGAGATACCAAAGCGGTCAACACCGATAAATCTGCCCTTTATACCGATATATCTGTACCAGTAGTTATCGCTTGAAGCTTCCACTGCCACTCTCTTATCGACCTCAACAGGAAGTACGGACTGCTTGTATTCCTCACTCTGTTCTTCATATAATTCAACACAGGGCATACTTACGATCCTTGCATCAATGCCCTTTTGCTGTAAGATCTCCCAGGAATCAAATGCAGGGCCCATTTCCGAACCCGTTGCAATAATAATTACATCGGGAACAGCCTTTTTGCTGTCCTTTGCAATATAACCGCCCTTTAAAGCCAATCTGCCGTCAAGTCCGATATTTTTTGTGGTCTGACGCGTATAAGCCATAAGTGTCGGCTTTTTGCCGTTGAATGCAGCCGTATACCAAGCGGCAGCCGCCTCGTTTGTATCACAGGGACGGAATGTATAGCTGTTAGGCATACTTCTGAAAGCCGAAAGCTGTTCTACAGGCTGGTGTGTAGGGCCGTCCTCGCCTACACCGATACTGTCATGTGTAAGAATACCGATAACGGGCAGGCTTGATATAGCCGAAACACGCAGCGCAGGCTTCATATAGTCGCTGAATACGAAGAAACTTGCAATATAGGGCTTAACACCGCCGTGGAAAGCCATACCGTTGGCAATAGCAGTCATGGCAAGTTCTCTTATGCCATAGTGCATATTCGCACCGCCGCGGTTTTCCTTTGTATAGTAGTCAACACCTTTCATTACCGACTTGTTTGACGGTGCAAGGTCAGCCGAACCGCCGATAAAATTAGGTATTACATCTTTTAACTTATTTAATATGGTCTCCGAGGACTGGCGTGTTGCACAGTCTCCCTCATGTTTCCAGAAACTGTCATCATTAAGAAGTTCTTTTGCGATATCCTGTTCGTACTTACCGTCAAACCAGTCTGTAAGCTGCTTTGCAAGTTCGGGATATTTTGCACTGTACTCACTGAATTTTTTCTGCCACTCGGCTTCATAGCTGTCCGAAGTTTTGCGCACGTCTTCCATATAAGCCCAAACTTCATCGGGTACTGTAAAAGGCTCTGCCGTCCAGCCGAGATTCTGCTTGGTAAGTGCAAGTTCCTCCTCGCCCAGAGGTTCACCGTGCGCTTTGTTTGTACCTGCCTTGTTGGGCGCACCAAAACCGATAGTTGTCTTGATTTCTATAATGGAAGGCTTGTTCTTTTCAGCCTTTGCAGCCTCGATAGCCTTGCCGATCGCAGTCATATCCGTACCGTCTTCAACAAGCTGATACTGCCAGTTCACAGACTCAAATCTCTTTTTGATGTCCTCTTTGAACGCAAGGTCCGTGCTGCCCTCGATAGTAATATTATTCGAATCATACAATATTATTACTTTTCCGAGACCCATAATACCCGCAAATGAAGCGGCCTCGTAAGAGATACCCTCCATAAGGCAGCCGTCGCCGCAAAGTGCGTATGAATAATGGTCTATAATATTAAAATCGGGTCTGTTGAACTTAGCCGCAAGAAAACTTTCCGCAACAGCCATACCTACCGCATTTGTAAAGCCCTGTCCAAGCGGGCCCGTGCTTGCATCAACACCTATGGTATGCCCGAACTCGGGATGACCTGGCGTTACCGAACCAAACTGACGGAAATTTTTGATATCCTCCATAGAAACGGGATATCCGAATAAATGCAAAAGCGAATATAAAAGCATGGAGCCGTGTCCTGCCGAAAGCACAAAACGACAGTGGTCTATACACGCGGGATTTTTTGCGCTGTGTCTTAAATGATGCGCCCAAAGCTCCAATGCCATAGGCGCTGCTCCCATCGTAACACCGGGATGTCCCGATTTTGCCTTTTGTATAGCCTCTGCGCTAAGTACTCTTATACAATTAACAGTCATATTTTCTGCCAAACTCATAATGACCCTCCTGATTTTTGTCATAAAACGCCTGTCATAAAGGCGCTTAAATTATATTATACAACATTATTGTTCAAATTTCAACCTATTATTTTCCGTTAAGTCAATACTTTCTTCAAGACCGATAAAACCGCATAAAAACGCGATATCTGTGTCATAATACAAACTCCCGAATGCTTTTTTTGCAGCACTTATCTTAATTAAAGGCGCAGTTTTCCCAAGAAATTTTGATAAAAACAATTTTTTGCCTCCAAATTTTACAATATATCTGCACATTTCGGCCGTATTGACATATTCCCTGTTCTGCGGGTGTATGACCCCCGTAATTTTTTCATTTATTACCCGCGCAATACATTCGCACAGGTTTTCTATATATACAAGACTTCTCTTGTTCTTTACATCCGGAAAAACATGAACTTTTTTTACTGATTTTGAAAGCAGCGCATAATTCCCGGGGCAGCCGGCTCCGTAAACCATAGGCGGGCGCAGTATAGTGACTTTAAAACCCTCGTCCTGCATGGCAAGAAGCAGTTTTTCGGCCGCAAGTTTGCTTTTGCCGTAGCCGTTTACGGGAGCGGGTACTGTGTTTTTTGTAATAACACCCTCGTCCATACCGTAAACACTCATGCTGCTTAAAAATATAAAATGCTTAACTCCGTTGTTTTTTGCGGTTTGAGCCAGTTTTTTTGTAAGGGCGACATTGACCTTTTTATAAAGTGCGCTGTCTGCCTTTTTATTGTGAACTATGCCCGCAGCGTGTATCACGCAGTCAGCACCGTCAAAAAGATCTTCGCTGATTTCACCGCGAACATCCGCACGGCAAACGTCAAAACCCTGTTTTTTCAGATATTTTTCAAGTATAGTGCCTATATATCCGTTTTTTCCGGTAATAACTATCATTTTCCCTCTTTTACACCCTTGCTTTTAACGACTGCTCCGACGGTTTTTATCAAGATAACAAGGTCTGTCCAAAATCCCATTTTTTTGACATAAATACCGTCCATTTTAGCCTTTACGTCAATGGGAAGCTCGTCCCTGCCGTTTATCTGCGCATAGCCCGTAAGTCCGGGTGTGACCCCGTTCGCACCATACTTGTCCCGCTCCGCTCTCAGATCGTACTGATTATAAAGCGCAGGGCGGGGACCGACAAGGGTCATATCGCCTTTTAATATATTAAAAAGCTGAGGCAGTTCGTCAAGGCTTGAGCGTCTTAAAAACGCACCGACTCTCGTTATATAGCTTTCGGGGTTTTCAAGAAGATGCGTGGGCACGTCCTTTGGTGTGCTTGTTTTCATAGTCCTGAATTTATAGATATTGAATTCTTTTTTGTCTTTTCCGATACGGCGCTGTTTGAACAGCACGCTGCCCCTGTCGTCAATAACAACAGCCGCCGCGATTATGACCAATACCCACCAGAAAAGCGCAAGTCCCAAAAGACAAAGCACAACATCCATAAGACGTTTGAATTTTAAATACATATCAGAAGTCTCCGTTTAATACGTTTTATTGCTCTTCTTCATTTAATCTGTTTACCGCAAAGCCAAGACCAAGCAGCATCCAGAACACGGGCGAAACACTTACCACGCTGTCCGTTGTGGCCACTGCCGCAAGATAACCGACAACGCCTGCCGCCGCGCCGATTTTAAGGCCAAGAAGAGTCTTGTCACCGCCCTGCATTACCGATTTTGCCGTATTCAAGAGATACAGCACAAAAAGCGCTATAAGCGACACCAAAGCAACGAGACCGCTGTTTACGGCGATCTGGATATAAAAACTGTGAGGCTTGTCCAAAATAACATTCGGATTGCCTAAAAATTCAAGTTTGCTTAAAACATCTTTCTGCGGGAATTCAAACTCGTAGCAGTCGGGACCCGCACCGATGATTATATGCTTAAAAATAAGAGGAATACTGCGTGACCAGATATAACCGCGGTTGCTGCCCAGACGTTCCATACCCTTAAAGCCTATTGCGGGATATTCCGTATCAAGGTCTATAGGCTCGCCGAATACATTTGTATAAGTAAGGTTTCCGTCGGAAATATCGAAATAAAAGCTTATGTTGCCCGTGTTTCCGTCACCGCCCTTAAATTCCATAAACCCTTCCGATGTAATATTTATGCGGCTTTCAACAAGACCCGGGAGCTGCATTGTGTAGCTCTGTTCAAAACCCGTCGGAATCTCTTGTGCTTTTACAAGTTCTATTTCCCTGCGTTCATGACCGTCGTAGAATTCAACCTTTTTTTCGTTGTTTTCAACCGTTATCTCAATATCGCCCTCCTGCGTGGTTATAACGGCGGTATGGCCATGCTCACCCTCAATGGCAATATATTTAAAAAAGAAAGGACTTTCCGCAGATGTCGGATTTTTAATGGTCTCTCTTATAATATTTATTTTCTGAGACAATTTGGAACTGCCCGAAAGTACAACAACCGCTCCGACAACAAGGCAGACCGCCGCCGTAAAAGCCGCAATAATGCCTTTTTTGCCGGCACGCTTTACAAAATAGCCTGCCGCCATAACAACAGCGACAAAAAGTCCCGAACCAAGACCAAGCAGACCGCCCACGGACTCACAGCCGAAAAGGCAGACCAAAAGTATCGCTGCAAGCAGAAGCATTACATATTTATACCACTTTTTAACAGGTGCGGCAATACCCGCAGCAAGGAAAAACGGGCAAAGCATACCCGTATATATGCCCACACAGTTCGGATTGTAAAGTGTTGAAAAGACCGATGAAAAACGCATTGAAAAGCTGCCCTTTATATCGCCCATTATCATTTTACGCACAGCCTCCCATTCAAACGGGTTGTGTCCGATATACTGCAAAAAGCCTATGCCGCCCACCAAAAATGCACCAAAGGCAATGCTTGCCGTCAGCACAAAAAGACTTTGTCTGTTTTCAACAAAAACACGCGCTTCAACAAAAAGCAGCATATATACCGCCCACATCCAAAAGCCCTCGAAACGCTCGCTTGCACCATTGAACGACACATCTTTATACGGAGAAACAAGTGCCGAGATAAGGCTAAGTCCCAGGAAAAGCAGCACAAGCCAATTTTCGGGACGTTTTACGGCTTTTTTAGGTTCTCTGCCCCATAGATCCGTAAGAGCATAAACCGCAAGCAGTACGCCGATTATCATAAGCACCGACATTTTGTTATAGCTGAAAGCATCGGTTATATCCCATTGTGCGCGCACAAGACCGTATTCACTTTCACGCGGATGAAGCTGCGCCATACGCACTATTACAGGTACGATACCCGCGCAGACAAAAAGCGCCGCAGCCTTTATCCAATCTATATTCAGCTTCTTTTTATCCATTAACCACACCTCACAAAAAAAGGGCAGAAAACTGCCCTTGTATTTTTACGCCTCACCCTTTTCCTTTTGACTGAGTCTGTACGACAAAGTCAGCAGGCTGTCGGTAAGATGTACATTTTCCACAGTAATGCTGTCGGGAGTTTTAAGATCTACGTGCGAAAAATTCCATATACCGCTTATATCGTTTTGTACCAAAATAGGAAGCACCTCGGCAACATTCATCTTCGGAAGTGCCAGTACCGCTATATCAACGGGATTGGTCTTTAAAAATGTTTCAAGTCCCGAAACATCCATTATTTCAAGCCCGCGTATGTTAAGACCTATAAGTCTTGGGTTTTTGTCAAAAATTGCGGTAAATTTAAAGCCGCGTTTCTGAAAATTGCTGTAGTTGGCAAGGGTCTGACCAAGGTTTCCGCCGCCTATGATTATAAGATTATAGGTGCGCTGAAGACCCAGTATGTTTTTTATCTCCTCATACAGAAGTTCCACATTGTAGCCGTAGCCCTGCTGTCCGAAACAGCCAAACTTGTTAAGATCCTGTCTTATCTGTGAAGCAGTCAGGTTCATCCTTCTTGCAAGGTCATTTGACGAAATGCGTGTCACACCGTGTTCGAGCAAGTCGCCCAGATAACGGTAATAACGGGGTAAACGCTTTATAACTGCTATTGAAATATCCTTTTCTTGCATTACTTTCACCTTTTCGGCATAAAAGCCGAAATTTCCTTAATTTATTTTTTTATCATATTTTTTCTTATAAAAGTCAAATTTATAGTAAGCGAATTAAATAATCGGACTTAAGCTCGCTTAAGGCTGATTATTTATGAGCCCCATCATATAGTGAACGTCGAAATATTTTTGACGTTCACTATATTTATCGTCTTCTTCTGCCGCCGCTGACTATTGAGATAAGTCTTAAAAGCGTAATTATGGAAGATGCCGCAGCCGCAACATAAGTAAGCGCCGCAGCACTGAGAACTTTTCTTGCCGCCGCTGCTTCGCTGTTGTCCAAAAAGCTGTATTCAACAAGCATATCCATCGCTCTGTGACTTGCATCAAATTCCACGGGAAGTGTCACAAGCTGAAAGAGGACGACAAATGTAAATAAAATTATACCCGCATAAGCAAGGAAGAGCGAATTTGTAAAATAGCTTAAAAGCACACCTATCACTACAAGCGGAACAGCGGTCTTGCTTCCTATGCTGACAGCGGGGAAAATACTGCTTCTTATGGCAAGAGGCGTATAACCCGTGTTATGCTGTACGGCATGACCTGTTTCGTGAGCGGCAACACCAAGTGCTGCGACCGACTGTGACGCATAAACGCTTTCCGAAAGTCTTAAGACCTTGTTTGTCGGGTCGTAATGGTCGGTCAGTACACCGCTTATCGGCTCTACCGCAACATCCGTTATCCCGTTTTGTTCAAGCAGCATACGCGCAACATCCGCACCCGTATAACCTCTTGAATTGCGTATTTTGGAATACTTTTCAAATGTACTTTTTACATTGAACTGTGCAAATATCGTAACGATAGCCACAATTATAAACAATACATAAAGCAGCATATCCATAATTATCACTCCTTTTCAAATCTGTCACCGACGTTTACCGCATGGCCGCGCATATAATCGGCACTGTTCATGCGCTTGCCGCCTTTTGCCTGCACCTGCTTTACAAGCACAGCTTTATCTCCTGCAGCGACCGCAAAGCCTTTTTTCTTGTCGGTATAAACTACTGTTCCGGGGTCGCCGTCATATCCGTCAAGGACTTCCGCCGACCATATTTTCATCATTTCGCCGTTAAAAAAGCCGTATGCCCCGGGTACGGGGTCAAGACCGCGCACTAAGTTTACTATAGTCTGCGCATTCTTGCTCCAGTCTATAAGTCCGAGCGACTTGTTTATAACGGAAACATAGCTTGACAAAGCATCGTCCTGCTTTTCGGGCTTGACCGTACCTTTTTCAAGCATATCAAGCACTTCGATGAGCGCCTGTGCGCCTATCGGTGCCATTTTATCGTGTAAAGTGCCGTAAGTATCATCGGGTTCGATAGGAATTTCTTTCTTTAAGAGCATATCACCCGTGTCAAGACCCTTTTCCATATACATGATAGTAACGCCCGTTATTTTCTCGCCGTCTATTATCGACCACTGGATAGGCGCTGCACCCCTGTATTTAGGGAGCAGAGAGCCGTGAACATTGATACAGCCGTATTTCGGCATATCAAGCACAGCCTGCGGAAGTATCTGACCATAGGCCACAACTACAAAAACGTCCGCTTCTATCGTTTTCAATTTTTCGATAAAATCGGGGTCTTTTATCTTCTCGGGCTGATAAACGGGTATATTTGCCGCTTCGGCAGCCATTTTCACGGGTGTGGGCTGTAAATGTTTGCCCCTGCCCTTTGGCTTGTCGGGCTGTGAGATGACCGCCATGACCTCATGGTTTTCTATAAGTGCATTTAAAGTGGGCACCGCAAAATCGGGCGTACCCATAAAAACAACTTTCACAGGCCTCACTCCTCTTCTTCGGTCTCTTCATCGTCATCTTCCTCGGGCGGCTGAACATCATACAGTTCATCGCAGAGGTCGGTATATAAAATACCGTCAAGATGATCTATCTCGTGGCAGAGAGCGCGTGCCATAAGTTCCTCGCCCTCGACCTCGTACTCATTGCCGTTTCTGTCAAAAGCACGTACTTTTACGTAATTGGGACGTGTTACATCGCCCGCCTTGCCCGGTACGCTCAGACAGCCCTCGCTGCCCGTCTGTTCACCCGATGTTTCTATTATCTCGGGATTTATAAGTTCCAGTATGCCGTCGCCTATATCAATAACGACCGCACGTTTAAGCATACCCACCTGAGGCGCTGCAAGACCCACGCCGTTGTATGAATACATGGTCTCCGCCATA
>JAEEGL016126018.1_pt1 | contig 16436 bp, 12 predicted proteins | sample 9134231 | NCBI WGS metagenome assembly JAEEGL01 (sample SAMN16246548, study PRJNA631951) | gut metagenome | biome: gut microbiome; feature: rumen; material: fiber-attached | host: Bos | place: Iran: Karaj | collected 2018-10
AACTGATAACCAAGAGAAGAGAGGACCGCAGCGGCACGAGGGTCCTGATCAGCGGCGGTGAGTTCGAAGAGACTGAGAGTGCGGCCTGCCAGGACGGCACCACCATCGTCGTACGAGACCTCTTCTTCAACACGCCCGTGAGGCGCAGGTTCCTCAAGCCCGACAACTCCGAGAGCTCGCTCATCATCGACTTCATGTCCAAGATGGCCGTGGCCTATCCGGGCATCAGGGTGAGGCTCATCAACAACGGGACCATACTTTTCTCCACGCAGGGGAAGGGCGATCTCAAGCAGGCGATACTCACGGTATACAGCCCCGGCATGGTGAAAAAGTTGCTGCCGGTGAACTTCAGCGAGAACGGCATGTCGGTGAGGGCGTACATCAGCGCCCCCTCTGATTCGCGGACCAGCAGAAGGTACCAGATCTTCTTCGTCAACGGCAGGCTCATCAAGAGCAGGGTGCTGGAGAACGCGGTCTTCCGCGCTTATTCCGACAAGCTCTTCGAGGGCCGTTATCCCATGGTCTTCATGTTCCTCACGCTGCCGCCGGAGTCTCTTGACGTCAACATCCATCCGACCAAGACCGAGATACGCTTCCTCGACGAGGAGAAGCTGCAGACCTTCGTCATCAGGGCGGTGAGAAGGGCGCTCCTCGATCCGGAGGCGATGAGAGTGGACGAAGAGGATATAAAGATGGAAGAGCCCGGCGCGGCTGCCGCGAAAGCGCCCGCGGGGCAGGCTCCGCTCACGAAGGGAGATCTCACACATCTTGTTTCGGACGAAAAGGAAGGACGCGAGCCCTTCAGGCCGACGATGGGCCTCAATAAAGATCCTTACCTGCGCGAAAAGCTGAGGAAGGAGGCCCTGGAGGCCGCCATGAAGGCCGCGGCGGGAAAGAAGCCCCTGGTATACGATCCCGAGGGGAGCTCTTCTGTAGAGACTGTTAAACTGGGCTCTTCGGAGGATGAAAAGGAGGACCTCTTCTCGCGGCTTCGCAGCGCCAGAAGGCTCGAAAAGCAGGACGGGAAGGAGACCGTCTATCCCGCCTCGCGCGAGGAACAGACCCTTATAAAAGACTTCGAGGTGCAGGAGGCGATAGCTCCTTCCGCTTCTGAAGACAAAAGGGCCTTCCGCTTCAGCGCCCTCGAGTATATAGGCTCCGTGTTCTCGACCTATCTGCTGGCGAAGGATCAGTCCTGCCTTTACCTCATCGACCAGCACGCTGCGCACGAGAGGGTCATGTACGAGGAGCTGGGCGCGCGCCTTGAGAGAGGGAGCGCGGACAGCCAGATACTGATGATTCCCTATATCGTCCGCCTTTCGCCGGCGGACAAGGAGGCCGCTCTGGGGATGCTGCCGCAGCTCGCCGCCATCGGCTTCAAGGCCGAGGATTTCGGCCCCGCGGAGCTGGCGGTGAAGGAGGTCCCCTCGTTCATGAGCCCCGGGCAGGCCGAGACCTTCATAGACGCCATTTTCGAAGAGGGGCAGTTCAGGGCCGTCAAGGGCGAGATCATGAAGAGCGAGCTCGCCATGAGGGCCTGCAAGGCCGCCGTCAAGGGAGGAGACGCTCTCGACGCGAGCGAGGCGAGGGCGCTCTTCGCCAGCCTCGACGCCTGCGAGAATCCCTTCTCCTGCCCGCACGGAAGGCCCACCTTCATCAGGCTCTCGCGGGGCGAGCTCGAGAAGCTCTTCAAAAGAAAATGATCAGGGCCCTGTTCGTCTGCGGCCCTACGGCCGTCGGCAAGACCGAATACTCGATAAGGCTGGCGGAGGAGCTGGGCGGCGAGATCATCTCCGCCGATTCCATGCAGATCTACAAGTACATGGATATCGGCAGCGCCAAGCCGACGCCCGGGGAGCTCTCACGCGTTCCCCATCATCTGGTCGGCTTTCTCGACCCCCGTGAGCCCTTCAGCGCCGCCATGTACCAGAGGCTCGCGCAGGAGGCGGTCAGGGAGGTCGCTTCCCGCGGAAAGCTGCCCGTGATCAGCGGCGGAACCGGCCTTTATATCAACAGCCTCGTGTACGACATGGACTTTTCCGCCCCGGCGGGCGACCCGCTCGCAAGAGAAAAGATACTGGCGGAGACCGGAGGAGATCCCCAAAGGCTCTGGGAGAGGCTCAGGAGCCACGATCCCGCCGCAGCCGGAAGGATACACGCCAACAACGTCAAACGCGTCCTGCGGGCCGTGGAGAGGCTCGAGAGCGGTGAAGACAGCCTGGCTGACTTCTCCTCGCTCAAGGCCCCGTCGAAGCTCATAGAGCCCGTTATGATCGGCCTGGACAGAGACAGAGACGAGCTCTACCGCCGCATAGATACGCGGGTGGATAAGATCTTCGCGGCCGGCCTTCCCGCCGAGATCGAAAGGCTGATGGAGATGGGCCTCGATTCCTCGGATATATCCATGAAGGGGATAGGATATAAAGAGGTGATAGAGGCGGTGAAGGAGGGAAGGGACCCGCTCAGCGCCGCTCCCCTCGTCAAGCTCAACACCAGGCACTACGCCAAAAGGCAGCTGACCTGGCTCAGAAGATACGAAGACATGAGATGGTTCACCCTTAAGGGCGAGGCCTTCAACGAAGACGTCTTTCAGAGGATGCTCGGATATGGAAGAGAAAAGACCCAGACTGCAGAATAAGACCGACAAGCCCGACAACGTGGTCGAGAGGGAGAACCGCGTCATCGAGCAGTGCGAGGCCCTGCAGCAGGAGCTTCCTTCCTGGCTGCGCGGCTATTTCATGTACCTGCGCGGCAACGTCCTTCCCATGACCAGGCTCGCCTATCTCCACGACCTGCGCTTCTTCTGCGAGTATCTCCTCAAGGAGACCGGGCTCAAAGAAAAACACAGCGACATAAAGGAACTGACCCCCGAAGATTTCGATGATATCAAGGCTGTTGACGTTAATATCTTTATCGACTACTGCAGAAGATACAAGGTGGAGTCGGAGGAAGGGACGGCGATATACGAGAACCGCAATCCGTCCCTGAGCAGGAAAAAGTCGGCCGTCTCGGTCCTCTTCAAGTATCTCTACAGGGACGGCTTCGTGGAAAAGAACATCACCGACGGCTTCGATCCCATCAAGCTCCCCAAGCCCGGCGAGCGCGAGATCAAGGCCCTGCAGGACGACGAGGTCATGAAGATGCTCGATTCGGTGACTACCGGCAGCGGTCTGACCAAGAGGGAAAAGGACTTCTGGGAGAAGACGAAGCAGAGAGACAAGCTCATACTGCTGCTGCTCGTCACCTACGGGCTCAGGCTCTCCGAGCTCCAGCAGCTCAATATCAGTTCCTTCAACTTCGACAGGGGGGAGTTCAAGATCTACCGGAAGAGGGGCAAGGAATCCCTCATGCCCATCAACAGGACCATCACCGAAGCCTTCAGCGATTACGTGAACCTGGAAAGGCCCTCAGACGACACTCTGGACGAAGAGAACAAAGACGCCCTGCTGCTCAGCCTCAGGGGCACCCGCCTCACCGACAGGCAGCTGCGGGAGATAGTCAAGAAATATACCTCTGTGAGCCTCGGCACCAGCAGAAAGAGAGGCTACAGCCCCCACAAGCTGAGGGCGACGGCCGCCACCTCCCTGATCTCCAGGGGCAATTCCATCTACGACGTTCAGGAGCTCCTGGACCACGACAACGTGACGACGACCCAGCTCTACGCCGCCCACAAGCTCAATACCAAGCGCGATCTCATAAAGAATTTCGAATGGGACGAGGATATGATCAAGGACGACGGAGAGAAGAAATAAACGGACAAGACCATTGAAATTTACATTTTATTGACGATAATGATTTAAGGTAAACTATATGCTCAAAGAAACGATCGACTTTATAAAAGAAGAATACGGCATCGACAGCGAAACGCTGGCACTCATAGAAAGAGCCGAGAGGCAGCTCCCGGCGGTCTTCGCGCGCCATGACGACATCGCCCAGCACTGCCAGATAAAAGTCCTCAGGGCCTTCCACAAAAACCATATCAACGAGAACCAGTTCTTCTGGGCCAACGGCTACGGTCACGACGATCTCGGCAGAGAGGCCGTGGCGAAGGTCTACGCCGACGCCCTGGGGGCCGAGAGATGCATCGTGGGGCCTTTCATCCAGGACGGTACTCACGCCCTGGCCTGCACCTATTTCGGGCTCCTGAGGCCCGGGGACGGCTTCATCTACTGCAGCGGAAAGCCCTACGACACCATGGAGACCGTCATAGGCTTGAGAGGCTCGGAACCCGGCACTCTGCTCGATCTCGGCGTCAGGTACTCGCAGGTCGATCTGCTCGAAGGCGGCCGCGTCGACCTTGAGGGCTGCGTGAACGCTATAGGCCCCGATACGAAGATGGTCGTCCTGCAGAGGTCTTTGGGCTATTCCTGGCGGCACGCTTTTTCCATAGATGAGATAAGGGCCTGGTCGCAGGCGTGCAAGTCCAAAAAGCCCGACGTCATCTGCATGGTGGACAACTGCTACGGCGAGTTCACTGATATCCTTGAGCCCGTGCGGGCGGGAGCCGACATCATGGCCGGTTCCCTGATGAAGAACCCCGGCGGCGGCATCACCATGGGCGGCGGCTACATCGCCGGCCGCGCCGATCTCGTCGAGATGGCGGCCTCAAGGGTCGTCTGCCCGGGCCTTGGGACCGATTCCGGCCTCATGTACGATCAGACCCGCAGGATATTCCAGGGCCTGTTCTGCGCTCCCAAGACGGTATGCGGAGCGGCCAAAGGCGCGGCTCTGTTCTCGAAGGTGTTCGAGCTCGCGGGCTATGAAGTGAGCCCAAAAGCGGAGGATCCCAGGAACGATATCGTGACCGCCGTCCGCATGAGCTCGCCCGAGCAGCTGATCGCGTTCTGCGAGGCGGTGCAGATGGCGGCGCCCATCAACGCGGACTTCATGCCCGAGCCCGGAAAGATGTCCGGCTATCAGGACAAGATCATACTCGCGAGCGGCAGCTTCGTCCAGGGCTCCACCATGGAGGTCTCGGCCGACGCGCCCCTGAGGGAGCCTTATACGGTCTATTACCAGGGCGGCCTCAGCTATGAGCACATAAAGTTCTGCTGCATGTTCGTCGTGCAGACACTTAAGGACAGAGGGCTTTTATAAGTCGTCCGGATACATAAGAACGAGCTAAGATCCCCGCTGTATGGCGGGGTCTTTTTTTTATGGGCGGAAGGGGAGCGGGGGAGAGAGCGGCGGGGAAGTCCCGGATCCCGGAAGAAGGGCGGCCGCGGGATCCATAAACGGGAACGAAGCCGCGGTAAAGCGCGAAAACGTTGAGATCTCAAGCTTTTCGGCCTCGAAACGAATAGACCTGCGAACAAAAGAACAAATGTTTGCGAAAGAGTATTGACAAAGAACAAATGTTCTGCTATTATCAAGACACCGAAGAACAAATGTTCGCGGGCGAAAAAAGTCCCGAAAAACGCATATCAGCTTATAAATGAGGTCTTAAAAATGAAAAGATACAGGATCGTCAACAAGTTCAGATTCACGCTCTTCGTCACCGTCTGCATACTGCTGCTGGTCGGCGTCGTCGGCTCGGTGTTCGGTTATTACGACGCCAAGGGCTTCCAGGATCCCGAGTACGTCGAGATCATCGTCAGCCGCGGAGATACTCTCTGGGATCTGGCCAGAGCCTACGGGCCTGCGAACACCGATACCAGACAGGTCGTATTCGAGATCTGCAGGCACAACGATGTGTCGGCCCAGAGCTTAAGACCGGGCCAGCACATAGAGATACCCACGTCGCTGTAAATATATCTGAATATAAGAAAAGTCACTCAGATCGATCTGGACGCTTTCGCATGTATATTCTATCATGGGAAACGCTCCGGATCGTTCTGACGTAATGAGGGTCAGACGCGGGTGATGAAGGTATGGCGGAAAAGCGGCTGTTCCAACGTTATGTACGCGGGAAGAGGACCGGCGCGCGTAAAGAGATCGCAGCCGCGATATGTTCATTATAAGAACATCTGTGAGGCTCTGACCGTATATCCGCAAAGACTACGTTTTAGGAAATGATAAGACGACATGCGCGGTAAGATGACGGAAAAGCATGCATCGAATTATAAACATAATCAAATTACGGTAAAATAATTTGGTGTTTCAACGTTTATACGCGCAGATGCCTCTGACATATGTCCGGCGTGAGGTCTTCCGGCTGAGATGCCGCCAGGGGCCCTCTCCCTTTCTTTTGCCTATATCTATTCCGAAAATTGATATTTTAGGAATAGATATATATCAGCCTTTGCCTCTCCCCTCTGATGTCCCGCGGCGTTTTTCAGGCCTGTACGTGTCCGGATCTCAGGGCTTATGATATGACTCAAAAATCATCTTTTCCTTTGTTTTGATCTCAGGTATCATTATAAGCAACAGCAGGTCCCTCTTTGTGATGATACCGCGGCAGTGCCGCCGGAAAGGACGATCGCCATGATAAGCAGCAAGCTGCAGATGCGGCGCTTTGAGAACGCCGTGAAAGATCCCGCCATGATAAGCGCCATGCTCGACCAGATGATCACCGTACACGTCGGATGCTTCGACGAGGAATATCCCTACGTCGTGCCTCTGACCTTCGGCTATGAGATCGCGGACGGCAAGCTGATAGTCTACCTGCACTCGGCTAAGGACGGCCACAAGAACGATCTCTGGGAAAAGGATCCCCACGTCGCCCTCACCTTTTCCACATATTACAATCATCCCGACAGGCTCTACCGGGGCCGCATGCACGATTACCGCTCGGTAATGGCCCTGGGAAAGATAGAAAGGATAGACAGGAAGCTGCAGCCCTCGCTGCACGCGAACGCCATGCAGCGCATACTGAGGCACAACGCCAGGCGGCCCTCCCAGTTCAGCGTTCCCCACTACATGTTCATGGCCGTTTACCGCGTCGTCTGCGACTGGGACAACGTCGTCGGCAAGATGGAGAACCCGGTGGAGACTCCGGAAGAGATACCCTTCCCCGACGTCTATAACCTTCCCGAAAGGAACGACCCATACGACGCGGCTTACTTTTATCATAAGAAGAAATACCAGCCGGCCGAGGGAGTATGGCCGGCCGCCCTGCCCCCCGCGGGCGAATGGAAAGACACTCCCCTTCCGCTTTTGGGCGCGGAGACGGAGCTCGCTTTTTCCTGGAGCGTCAGGCGGGGCTTTGAAGACGCCGATATAGACGTCTCCGCCCTGGTGCTGGATGAGGACGGGAAGGTCCCGCGCCGCTACGACATGGCTTTTTATAACCAGCCCATGGACAGAGGCCGCTTCGTGATCCTCGCCGGTGACGACGCTCTCTCCGCCGTACGCGGCAGCGAGAGCCTGCGTCTCAAGCTCGGTCAGGCCCCGGACTACGTCGCTTCGGCCCTCGTCATCCTCAGCCGCTATCAGGCGGACAGGCTCGGGAGCGGTCTTGAGGCCATATCCTCCCTGAACGTCAGCGTAAGAGATATCTCCGCGGGAACGGTCCCCGCTTCATTCAGCGTGCCTTCCGGGGCTCTCAGCGGCCCTTCCTGCCTCCTGATGAGGCTGGACAGGAAAGAGGACGGCTGGACCCTTTCGAAGCTCCTGCGGCCTTTTGAGAGCTGGAGGATACTCGATCAGGCCGCCCTCTTCGGACTCGCGAAGTGGCAGGAATAAGGCCATATAGGCTCTTTGCAAAATTAAAAGAATAATACCTTAATGGTCCGTCCTTTGAGAAACAGCGGGAATCAGGCCTAAAAGCGATCCGTGAAACGGCGGCAGCAAGGCCGTCCGCTAAAGCCCTCCCGTCCCCCAAGCTTAAAGATAATGCAAAGACCGCGGCGCCGATCCGCAAAAGATCAGGCCGCGGCCTTTTGATATACTACCGGCGTTATATAACAAAGAACCATGATGGGCAGCACCTCGATCCGGTGGATCGAAAACTCATTGCAGTCCCTTCCCAGATCACCGTTTCATCCGGCTCTCATGGCGGGCCTTTCCCGGATCACTTTTCATCCGGCTCTCATGCAAGAGCTTCCCTTTATCGCCGCCCTATCCTGTCCGTGATCAGAATACCTTCTTTCCGCCCAGATAGGTCGCCAGGACCTTTATATCCTTGATCTGATCGGCGGGCACGCTGAAGGGATCGCTGCCCAGGACCGTGAAATCGGCCAGCATGCCCTTTTCGATGCGTCCCTTGATATCTTCGTCAAAGCTCGAGTACGCGCCCCCTGAGGTGTAGCTGTCGAGCGCCTGCTGCACGCTGAAGGCTTCATGCTCAAGGTAAGGACCGACGCCCTTCGCCGTCCTTCTGGTGACGGCGCACTGTATGCCTCTCAGGGCGTCCGGAAGCTCCACCGGGCAGTCGGTGCCGTTGCTCACGGTCGCGCCCTTATCCATCAGAGTCTTCCAGCTGTAGCTCGAAGAGGCCAGCTCCTTCCCCACCCTCGCCTCGACGATGTTTATATCGTAATCGAGGAAGATGCTCTGGGCGTAGACGTGAAGGCCGAGCCCGGCGATGCGGTCGAGCTGGTCGGGCCTTGAGATCTGGCAGTGGACGATGCCGCAGCGGTGGTCGGCCGGGTGATACTTCTCAAAGGCCGCCTCATAGGCGTTGAGCACGTAATCGAGACAGGCGTCGCCTATGGCGTGGACGGCGCACTGCATGCCGTTCTTCACGGCCAGATCTATCATCACATTGAGCTGCTCCTGGCTGAAGACCGGCAGCCCGTGTGTGGAGGGATCGTCGGCATAGGGTATCGAGAGGAAGGCGGTCCTGGCGCCCAGAGCTCCGTCTCCAAGCATCTTGAGGGGCCCGATCCTGAACATATCGCTGCCGACCCCGGTGTGATTGCCCTTGTCCATGAAGTCCTGCAGGAGCTCGGGCCGGGAGAAGTTCGCCTGCTCGTAGACCCTCACCGTGAGCCTGCCCTCGGCCTCAAGCTCTTTATAAGCCTCGTTGACCAGCTCCCACTGGCCTCTTCCCGCGCCGTAGTCGTCGGTCTGGCTGCTGGTGACGCCGTAGGAATTGAGCGCCTCGCAGGCTTTGAGTATCTTCGCCTTGATCTCTTCCTTGCCCGGCACCGGGACCTTCGAATAGGCGAAGCCCATGGCGTTGTCGAAGAACCTTCCGTCAAGCGCCCCGTTCTCGCGGCCGATGCTGCCGCCGTCGGGGACGGGAGTATCGAGAGTGACCCCGGTGAGCTCTAAAGCCTTGCTGTTGAGCACGAGGCAGTGGCCGCAGGCCCTGGTGATCAGTATGGGGACCTCGGTGGAGACGCTGTCAAGATCGTATCTGTTCGGCATCCTGCTCACGTCGCTGAAATAGTCCTGGTTCCAGCCCCTGCCGGTGAGCCAGGAGCCTTCGGGCCACTCGCTTGAGGCCAGGAACTCCCTGAGATATTCGAGCATCCCAGCCAGGCTGCCGGTATGTTCTCCCAGCAGGGCCGAAGAAAGAGATACGCCGTAATTGAGGAGATGCATGTGGCTGTCGTTGAAGCCGGCGCATACGAAGGCCCCGTTGAGATCCTCGAATACGTCGTCGCAGGAGGCGATGGCCGCAGCTTCCCGGTCTGATCCGGTGAAAACGAATCTTCCGTCTTCCACGGCGAAGGCCTGGACGAGGGGAAGCTCTCCGGTATATACCCTGCCGTTATAATAGATGTGTTTCATGTTCGATGCCCTTTCTTTTATCTCCCGGGACCCGGCCGCTCTGCGCGCATCCGTCCCGGGCTTCGCCGATGCTTTTAAAAAGACCGCCTATGATCATAAGCGGTCTTTGATGGATATCGAAAAATGAGGGGGCTACTTTACCTTCACCCTGCTCTCTCCCGTCCTCTCGGACTGGAGCTGAGTTTTTCTTTCATAGAGCTTCTTCTGCAGGGCCTCATCGGTGTAGGCGTTGAGAGCGAGGAAGGTCTGAGCGAGCACCGCCTTGTGCAGGCCCGCGAAGCCCACGGGACCGGTGCAGTTGGGCAGGAAGGCTTCCTCGTGGCATCTGCAGCCGTCGGTATTGCCTATGCCCATGTTGGCTCCCAGAGTCGGGCAGACCCAGGAGACGTTCCCTACGTCGCTGGAGCCGCTGGGAGGCTCGATGGTGGTATCGACCTCTCCTATCCCCGCTTCGGTCATGCAGGCCGCCATCTCGTCGATGAGGAAGGGATTGATCTTCAGGTTGTCGTAGCTGTTCTCCACGAACTGATAGTCCATGGTGCAGCCGGTCATGAGGCAGGCGCCTTTGGCGCAGTTGATGACCTTCTGGACCAGCTCGTCGACGTAGGACCTTTGGGCCGCTCTGACGTACCAGAGGCTCTCGGAGAGAGCGGGCACCACGTTGGGAGCGAGCCCTCCGTTGGAGATGATGCCGTGGATCCTGGCGTCGGGAGTGATGTGCTGACGCAGGGCGTTGACGCCGTTGAACATCAGATAAGCGGCGTCGAGGGCGTTCACGCCTCTTTCGGGAGCGCCGGCCGCGTGGCTCGATACTCCGTGGAAGGTGAAGCGCAGGCTGTCCATGGCCAGATACTGAGAGCCCAGACGGGTCTCGGTGCCGCCGCCGATGTGGATCTGCATCGCCAGGTCGCAGTCGTCGTAGCAGCCGGCGTCGACCATGTTGATCTTGCCGCCGACGGTCTCTTCCGCGGGGCTCCCGGCGTAGACGATGGTCCCCTTGAAGAGGCCTCTGTCGTACATCTCCTTGAGCACATGAGCGGCGCCGAAGGTATTGGCCGCGATCCAGTTGTGGCCGCAGGCGTGGCCGTTCTGGTCCTGGTTGGGACCGTAGCCGGGCAGAGCGTCGTACTCGGAGAGGAAGCATACCTTGGGATGTCCCTCGCCGTACTCGGCCATGAAGGCGGTCTCGACTCCGGCGACCGGCCTGGTCACCCTGAAGCCGATCTTTGCGAGCTGCTCGCAGAGGTAGGCGCTGGACTTGAACTCCTGCATGCCGACCTCGGCGAAGTCGAATACAGTCTGGCAGACTTCCTCATAGAGGCTGCCGTACTGCTGCTCGATCTGACGGGCGATATCGTAAAGCTCCTGTCTTGTCATTTCTTTACCCTTCCCTTTCCGCGCTTAGAGTCCGAGGAGGACGGCGCCGGTGATCATGACGAGCTCAAGGCAGAAGAAGATGATGAAGAGCTTGCTGATCCACTTGAACCACTTGTCGACGGGGAGTCCCATCAGACCGGAGATGGTGAAGATGCCGGTGGGGATGATCATGTTGGAATAGCCGTCGCCGAAGGTGAAGGCGAGGTTGGCAGTCTGCCTGGAGACTCCGAGGATGTCGGAGAGCGGCGCCATGATGGGCATGACCGCGGAGGCCTGGCCGGAGCCGGAGGGGATGAACACGTTGATGATGTTCTGTACTACGACCTGCAGCATCGCGGCGAGCACGCCGGACATGCCGTTGAGGGCGGAGGACAGATAGTAGAGGACGGAGTCGATGATCTGGCCGTTCTGCATGGTGATCATGATGGCCCTGGAGACGCCGACGATGAAGGCGCCTCTTACCATGGACTTGGAGGCTTCGATGAACTCGGCCGCGATCTTGCTGGGGCCGAAGCCGCCTGCGAGGCCCGCTACTACCATGGCGATGAAGAACAGGGTCGAGAGCTCGTCGATGTACCATTCCTTTACCAGTACGCCCCAGATCATGAGGCCGATGACGGCGACGAAGATGAGGCCGCAGATGATGTGGCGGAAATTGAGGGTGGTGCCGACCATCTCTTCCCTGGTCTTATCCTTGCCCATGTTCTGGTACTCAGTTCCGTAGAGCAGTCCCTTGCTGGGATCCTTCCTGATCTTGCCGGCGTAGCGGAGCACATATACGATGCCGACGCCTTCGAAGATGACGAAGCAGACGATCCTGTAGATCATCATCTGGGGGCTGGTGGAGATGCCCGAGATGGTGTTGGCGACGCCGAGGGTGAAGGGGTTGAGTATGGCGGAAGCGAATCCGGTCGAAACGCCGATGTAGACGATGGAGCCGCCGACGATGGCGTCATAGCCGAGCGCCGCGCTTATGCCGATGAACATCGGGTACATACCGTAGGTCTCTTCGGACATGCCCATGGTGGCGCCGAGGATACCGAAGGTGATCATGATGATGACGAAGATGATCCTGTCATCGAAGTTTGAAGTCCTGCGGATCAGGGCGCCCATGAGGGCGTCGAAGCTGCCGTTCTTTATCAGCATGTGCACGAAGCCGTAGGCGAACATGATGAAGAAGATGATGTCGGCGGTCTGTACGAAGCCCTGCTCCACCGCGTAGAATACGCCGACGGGGCCGATGTGGTTGGCTTCCACGGCGTGATAGGTGCCGGGGATGACGTAACGCCCTTCTCTTTCGAACTGACCTGCGGGAATGATCCAGGTGAGTATGGCTGCCAGGATAACTATGCTGAAAACGACCACATAGTTATGAGGCATCTTGATCCTTCTCTTTGAATTGTTGTCCATGGGAATCTCTCCTTTCCCGGCCCTTTCAGCCGGGTCTTTACTTTCGCTGCCGGATGTTTGCCTTTTCCCGTTTTCCGGCAGACTGTAATAAAAAACTTGGCGCATTAGAATGCACCAAGCAGAGAAATTCCGGGTACATCTCTAATGATAGCGCTCCATCCTCCCCTATCGGGAAGGACGACAGTCCCGGACCTGTTGGGCCCGGTCCCAACCGAAGTTTCGGACGCTCCGGTTTCGGCGTCGATCCCTTTCAGCGGACATCGCGGGCTTCCGGCCTCCGTCCGCGTACTCTTGATCAACGCGACCTCTACCTTGAGAAAAGGTACGACGAGATAATAATACCCTGATAGTGATATGTCAATAAGTTTTTTAAAAAATTTATAATTAAATTTACATGATCATACAATCCGGACGGAAAACAGGATCCTATGCCCTGCCGTAAATGGCAAGCAGCCTCTTCATTGCGGCGGGATCTATCGCTTCCAGCTGCTCCTTTTTAAGGCGCCAGCTCCAGTTCTTCGGCCCGACCGTACCGGGCTCGTTGACGCGGGCTTCGCTGCCCAGGCCCAGCAGATCCTGGATCTGCATTATGAAAAGGTCCGAGACGCTGGCCAGACCTGCCCTCATGACCGCGGCGGGAAGATCTTCTTTGCTTTTTACGCCCAGATACTCCATGGCGAAGGCGAGCTCGTCTCCGGTGAACGCGGCCAGGGTGCCCGAGAGCGTGTCATTGTCGTGGGTCCCTATGTAGCAGACGCTGTTCTTCCTGTGGTTGTGCGGCAGGTAATCATTATCTCCCCCGCCGCCAAAGGCGAAATCGAGCACCTTCATGCCGGGCCAGCCGCAGTCCTCTCTCAGCTTCACCGTGGAGGGCTCCAGGAGCCCTAAGTCCTCGGCGATGAAGGAGAGCCGCGGGAACCAGCCGTTCAGAACGCCCAGAAGTTCCATGCCCGGGCCCTTCAGCCACTCGCCGTTTTTGGCGTCCTTTCCCGCCGGTATCGAATAGTAGCGGTCGAAGCCCAGAAAGTGGTCTATGCGCACGCGGTCGAATAGCTTTCCGGCCGCGTCAATGCGGCGTATCCACAGGCCGTAGCCATCGTTTTTGATCTTCTCCCAGTCGTAGAGAGGATTGCCCCAGTTCTGGCCTTCCTCGCTGAAGATGTCGGGCGGGACGCCCGCTCCGGCGCTGAGGCTGAGATCACCGTTCAGCTTATAGAACTGAGGCTCCGTCCAGATGTCGGCTGAATCCGGGGCGCAGTAGATGGGAAGATCGCCGATGATCTCGACGCCGTTCTCGTTGGCGTACTCTTTAAGGGCCTTCCACTGCCTGAAGAAGAGGAACTGCAGCCAGGCGTAGCGCTCGACGCGGTCCTTAAGGAGCCTGCTATAGCGGCGAAGAGCCTCTGGCTCTCTTGAGCGTATGTCTTCTTCCCAGGCGGAAAGAGGCAGGCCGTTAAAATGCTCCTTGAGGGCGCAGAAGAGAGCGTAGTCAAGGATCCCGTGCTGAGAGGAACAGAAGGCCGAAAACTCGTCTTTAAAGACCTCCCTGCCCCTTTCAAGGCTTGCCATGAGCAGCTCCTTGCGGGGGCCGGCCAGAGCCTTATAGTCCACCCTGCCGGTGTTGGGGCTCAGGGCGGAGCTTAGCTCTTCGCCGGTCAGCACGCCGTCCTCTCTTAAGAGCTCGAGGTCGATGAAGAGCGGGTTCCCGGCGTAGGAGGAGCTGCTCTGATAGGGCGAGGAATAAGGCCCCGTCGGCCCCAGCGGCAGTACCTGCCAGCTCTTCATCCCGCAGGACCTCAGCAGATCGACGAACTCATAGGCGCAGCGTCCGAAGCTGCCTATGCCCTGTTCGTTTGGCAGTGAAAATACCGGGAGCAGTATGCCTGCGCTTCTCATCTCGATGACCTTCCTTAAAGAGTCTTCCTGTTTATGGCGTCGACCTTCTTACAGAGCAGGAAGAGCGCCGCGAGCATGATCAGTATGACGACGAACTGGGCGCCGGCCAAAAACCACATGCCTTTGATGTATCTCATGAATTCGGGCAGCAGCTCGTTCACGTTCTCTATCAGCTGCTCGGCCTTCGCGGCGGCTTCGTTGACAGAGGCCGCCGCCGCGTCGACCGAAGCGGAGGCGTTCTCTACCGAAAGAGAGGCGGCGTCGAGGTCGGCGATGCTCTGCGATAGGCTCTCCTGCAGCTCCTCCGACATGGATCCCAGGGCCGTGAGCCCGTTGTAGATGTTCATTATACCGTCCATACGCGGCTCCTTTACTGCTTTGAAGGATGCGGGAGCGTCCCCTGATTGGCCTCCATGTCCATGTAGGTCTGAAGTATGAGCTGGGCGGCCAGCCTGTCGACGTGCTCCTTGCGTTTTCTGCGGTCCATGCCCCTGCCCCTTTCGGAGCTCCTGATCATGAGCACGTCCTCCGCCATCTTCGTCGTGTATCTCTCGTCGCAGAGCACGACCTTGACGTCCGCGAGCCCGCTGCTCCTGAGCTTGTTCTCGAGCAGCGTGACGAAGGATCTGACCTTTTCGGTCTGGGGGCTGTCCTCGCCCGAGAGCATGAGGGGAAGCCCGCAGACGATGAGGGAGCATTCGTATTCTCTTACGAGCTCGAGGATCTTCGTGCTGTCCTTGCGGTCCCCCACCCTCTGGATGGTCGTGACCCCCTGGGCAGATATGAACAAGGGGTCGCTCACCGCGACCCCTATAGTCTTATCGCCTATATCAAGACCCAGATATCTCATGCTACTTGTGCAGGAAGGCTCTGAGCAGCTCCTCGACGAGATCGTCTCTTTCGATGTGCCTGATCAGGTTCCTGGCATTGTTGTGACCAGTGATATATGAAGGATCTCCGGACAGTATGTAACCGACCATCTGGTCTATGGCGTTGTAGCCCTTCTCCTCCAGGGCGTCGTAGACGGTGGAGAGTATCTCTTCGGTGGTCTGCTGCTCCGGCTTCTCCGGGCTCTTGAAAAGTATGGTCTTTCTTTCCATAGTATCGTCCCCCTTTTCACTTAAATTATACGGCAGCGCGGGCCCATATACAAGTGGATTTTGCTTGCGCGGGACCCTGTGTTCCCTTGTTATTACGGCTTACTGGGCCATGACGAGCTCTTCCGCCAGAGCGAAGGCTTCGGGAAGCTTGGAGGCGTCTTTCGCTCCCGCCTGGGCCATGTCGGCCTTGCCTCCGCCGCCGCCTCCGCAGACGGCCGCTATCTTCTTGATCATGTTTCCGGCGTGGAAGCCCCTTGCCAGCAGATCGTCGCTGACAGAGGCCATGAGGGTCAGCTTGGGACCGTTCACGGCGGCAAATATCATGATGACAGACTTTTCGGCCTTCTTGATCTCGTCGGACATCGCCCTGAGCTCCTCGATGGAAAGGCCCTCGAAGCGCGCGGTGATGAGCCTGGCGCCGTTGATCTCTTTGGCGGACTTTATCATGTCCGCGAGGCCCGAGTTCCTGCTCGCGGCCTTGAGCTCCTCAAGCTCTTTTCTGAGCTCTTTGAGCTCCTCGGAGAGCGCCTCGCTCCTCTGTACGAGGTTCCTGGGATTGGTCTTGAGGACGGCGGCCGCCTTCTTTAAGGTCTCCTCTTCGTCGCTCAGCCTTGAGGCGACGCCCTGGCCGGTGACGGCCTCTATCCTTCTGACGCCGGCGGCGACGCCGGATTCGGAGATTATCTTGAAGGAACCGATCTGGCCGATGTTGGCGACGTGGGTGCCGCCGCAGAACTCCATGGAGAAGCCGGGCACGGTCACGACTCTGACTTCGTTTCCGTACTTCTCGCCGAAGAGCATCATGGCGCCCAGCTTTTTGGCTTCTTCGATGGGCATGACCTTCCAGTTCACGTCGGTAAACAGTATAATATTATCGTTAACTATCTTCTCGACTCTGGCGATCTCATCGTCGCTCAGCGCCTCGAAATGGGTGAAGTCGAACCTGAGCCCGTCCTTCGAAACGAGAGAACCGGCCTGCTCGACGTGGTCTCCCAGCACGATCTGCAGAGCCTTCTGCAGCAGATGGGTCGCGGT